>Ga0081455_10001108_pt1 | contig 33842 bp, 30 predicted proteins | sample TabmetS3T2R1_FD_70207 | JGI IMG/M metagenome (GOLD analysis project Ga0081455, IMG submission 70207) | Tabebuia heterophylla rhizosphere microbial communities from the University of Puerto Rico - S3T2R1 | ecosystem: Host-associated > Plants > Roots > Rhizosphere ...
CGCCACGAGGTGGCCGTGCTCGCCGGTTTCCAGGGCGTGCACAAGGAGACAGGCCGCATCACCACGCTTGGGCGCGGCGGATCAGATACCTCCGCGGTCGCGATCGCGGCAGCGATTGCGGCCGAGCGGTGCGACATCTACACCGATGTCGACGGTGTCTATACCAGCGACCCTCGCGTCGTGCCGCGCGCGCAACGGCTGGACCGAATTGCCTACGAGGAGATGTTGGAGTTCGCCTCGCTGGGCGCCAAGGTGATGCAGGTGCGCTCGGTCGAACTCGGAATGGTGCATAACGTGCGCATCTTCGTGCGGTCGAGCTTCGAAAAGCCCGAGGACATCGACCCACACGACACGCCGCCTGGAACACTCATTTGCGGCGAGGAGGAGATCGTGGAACAGCAGGTCGTCACCGGTATCGCCTTTTCGAAGGACGAGGCGCAGATCTCGATTCGGCGCGTTCAGGACAAGCCCGGCGTCGCGGCCGCCATCTTCGGCCCGCTCGCCGACGCCAATATCAACGTCGACATGATCGTGCAAAACGTCTCCGGGGACGGCGCGACCACCGACGTGACGTTTACCGTACCTGCGTCCGATTACCAGCGGGCGACCGAAACGCTGATCAAGGCCAAAGGCGAGGTCGGTTACGAGCGCGTCGATGGCGCAAACGACGTTGCGAAGATATCGGTAATAGGCATCGGCATGCGCAGCCACGCCGGGGTTGCGGCGAAGGCATTCAAGGCGCTGGCGGAAAAGGGCATCAACATCCGCGCCATCACCACCTCCGAGATCAAATTCTCGCTGCTGATCGACGCCAATTACACCGAGCTCGCCGTGCGCACGCTGCACAGTCTCTATGATCTGGATAAATGAGCCGCTCGGTTTGTGGATGCAGTGTCGCGCCGGCGCGAGATGCCACCTCTCGCCGAGCTGACTTATGTCCAAACAGACCATCTCGTACGCGCAGCGCTTCGAGGACCTCTACCTCATGCACTGCTTCGGCGCCCGCAGCGAGGGGTTCTATATCGACGTCGGGTCCGGACACCCGGTTTACGACAACGCGTCGTTTGCGTTCTATCTCAGGGGTTGGCGGGGCGTCACGGTGGAGCCAAATCCGTCGCTGGCGCGTCTGAGCAGAGCAGTCCGACCGCGTGATCGGCACGTCGAGGCCGTCGTCGGCGCGAGCATCGGCGAAACCACCTTTTACCTCGTGAATGACTTCCATGGCCTTTCGACCATGATCGAAAGCCATGCCCGCGCGGCGCAAACGCAATTCGGGAAATCCTCTCAGGCGCTTGCCATGCCGGTCACGACGCTGAATGAGGTTTGCCGGGAGCATGCGCCGCCCAGGTTCGAATTCCTCAAAGTGGACGTGGAAGGTGCCGAGCACGAAGTGCTGCTCAGCGGCGATTGGCAAAGCTTTCGCCCGAAGGTGTTGGTGGCCGAAGCGCTTGCGCCCTATACGTTGGCGCCGGCTTGGCCGGCATGGGAGCCGTTTCTCGCAAAACACGGCTATCGCTACGTCTGGTTCGACAGCCTCAACCGTTATTACCTCGCCGAGGAGGCGAGCGAACTCGCGCGCTGTTTTGAGACGGCACCGACCTCGTTCGCGGACGCCTTTCAGTTCCGCAATATCCAACCCGCGCTCGCCGATGCGACCCATCCCGACCATCGATTGGCTAAGCTGTTGGCCGGCAATGACATGACGCGCCTGCCGCTGCTTGGGCACGACGTCCTGCTTGAACTCGTCACGACGGATATTGCTGCCGCCGCGCTCGAAGGACCGGCCGATACCGACGCAGTCGCCGACGCCATCGAACGGCTGTTCGGACCCGACGCGACGTTGTCGAGCAAAGACGTGCGGCTGTCCGCCGCTCCTTCGCTGCGCGAGGTCTACGCCGCAATCGTTGACAGCGACCAATTTCGCACCGCCTGTGGCCGGATTTCCGCGAGTTATGCCTGGTAGCATCGGCGAGCCCGCGGTCGTCGCCGCTCGCCGGGGGTGCCCTCCCATGCACTGGCTTGCGGTTTGCATGCGGCATTCGCTATAGGCCATGAGCGAGAGGCTGCCGTGGGGCCGCGGGCCACGGGCACTCTTAAGCCTGATTGTGTGGCACCGGGGCATATGGCCCCGGCCGCATGCGCCGTCCGAGGGATCACGTCATGCGTGGCGCGCTCGGCGGTCCGCGCGTGTTGTTGCGCCGGCTTCGCGAGGTCATGGCGGAGCCGGTCAGCGCGCAGGAGCGCCTGGACAAGATAGTGGTGCTGATCGCCGCGAATATGGTCGCGGAGGTCTGCTCCGTCTACGTGCTGCGCGTGGACGGCACCCTCGAGCTCTACGCCACCGAGGGCCTCAACAAAGCGGCGGTGCACCAGACCGTGCTGCGCCCCGACGAGGGCCTCGTCGGTTTGGTCGCCAGCGAAGCGAACCCCATCAACCTGTCGGAGGCGCAAAACCATCCTGCCTTCTCCTATCGCCCGGAGACGGGCGAGGAGATCTACCACGCGTTCCTCGGCGTGCCGGTCCTGCGCGCGGGCAACACGCTGGGCGTGCTCGTCGTGCAGAACCGGGCGCGGCGCACCTATACCGAGGAGGAGGAAGAGGCGCTGCAGACGACCGCGATGGTGCTCGCGGAGATGATCGCCTCGGGCGAACTCTCGGCCATCGCCAAGCCCGGCGCCGAGCCCGCTGCCCGGCGGCCGCTGCACCTCGTTGGCACTGCGCTCAACGATGGCATCGCGCTCGGTCATGTGGTGCTGCACGAGCCGCGCGTCGTGATCACCAATTTCATCGCCGACGACGTGCCGAAAGAGTTGAAACGGCTGGAGGCCGCGGTCGAGACCATGCGGTCGGACCTCGACGTCCTGCTCGAGCGCGGGGAAGTGGTCGAGGGCGGCGAGCACCGCGACGTGCTCGAGGCCTATCGCATGTTCGCCTATGACCGCGGCTGGGTGCATCGCCTGGAAGAAGCGGTGGCGACGGGCCTTACCGCCGAAGCCGCGGTCGAGCGCGTGCAGTCGGACACGCGCGCGCGGATGCTGCGCGCGACTGACCCGTATCTGCGCGAGCGGCTGCATGATCTCGACGAGCTCGCCAACCGCCTGATGCACCAGTTGCTCGGCAAGGACTACGCGCCGGCGCGCGACCGGCTGCCCGAAAACGCCGTCCTGGTCGCCCGCTCCATGGGGCCGGCGGCGCTGCTCGAATACGATCGCAAGCGCCTGCGCGGCCTTGTCCTCGAGGAAGGCGGCCCCAACTCGCACGTGGCGATCGTCGCCCGCGCGCTCGGCATCGCGGCGGTGGGCGAGATCGCCAATGCCACCGGCGTCGTCGACCCCGGCGACGCCATCATCGTCGACGGCTCGACCGCGGACGTGCATGCGCGGCCGTCGCCCGATATGGAGGCCGCCTATATCGAGCGGGTGCGCTTGCGCGCCCGCCGGCAAATGCAATACCTCGCCCTGCGCGACAAGCCCTGCGTCACCAGGGACGGCGAGAAGATCGAACTGATGATCAATGCGGGGCTCCCTGTCGACCTGCCGCACATCGAGGAGACCGGAGCCGTCGGCATCGGACTGTTCCGCACCGAGTTGCAATTCATGGTGGCGGCGAGCTTTCCCCGTACCGCCGAGCAATTCTCGCTTTATCGCGCCGTGCTCGACGCCGCCGGCGACAAGCCGGTGACGTTTCGCACGCTGGATATTGGGGGGGACAAGGTCCTTCCCTACATGCGCAACGTGGAGGAGGAGAACCCGGCGCTCGGTTGGCGTGCGATAAGGCTGGGGCTGGACCGACCGGGTCTGCTGCGCAGCCAGATCCGCGCGCTGCTGCGGGCGGCCGCCGGACGTGATCTGAAAATCATGTTCCCGATGATCGCCACCGTGGAGGAGTTCGACGAGGCCAAGTCGCTGGTCGAGCGTGAGCTCACCCACCTGCGCCGGCACAGCCATAAGCTGCCGGAGCGGGTCGAGGTCGGCACTATGCTCGAGGTTCCTTCGCTGCTCTACCAGCTCGACGAGCTGCTCGAGCGGGTCGACTTCCTCTCGGTTGGTTCCAACGATCTAGTCCAGTTCTTCTATGCCGCGGACCGTGGCAATTCGCGCGTGGCCGATCGTTTCGATGCGATCTCGGCGCCGGTGTTGCGCGCGCTCAAGGCCATCGTGGACAAAGGTCGCGCGTACGCCAAGCCGGTGACGCTCTGCGGCGAGCTTGCGTCAAAACCGATCGGGGCACTCGCGCTGGTCGCCATCGGCTATCGCGGGCTTTCGCTGTCCCCCTCCGCGGTCGGTCCGGTAAAGGCCATGCTACTCGATCTTTACGCCCGCAAGGCGGCGGCACTGATCGAGCCGTTGATCCAAAGTCCGGCCGGAAGCCTGCAGATCCGCGAGCGGCTCAAAGCGTTTGCCTCCGAACAGGGACTCCAGATTTGATGCCGGTGCACTATATGGCGGGTGAAGCCGACTTGGCGCCGCGCGCGCCGCATCCGAGCCTTGCGGTCGCCTTCTCCTGATTTTGCGCAGCCATGCTTCCTGAGCAAAAACTCGATGCGCTCATCGCCCGGCACAGGACGGTCGAACACGACCTTGCGAGTCCGCTGGAGCCAGAGACTTACGTCAAGCTCTCGCGCGAATTCGCCGAGCTCGCTCCCATCGTCGAGACGGTGAAAAACTATCGCGGCATCGTCGCCGAGATCGAGGGCCTGGATGCGCTCATCGCGGACGCCGCCACCGACGCCGAAATGCGCGCCATGGCGGTCTCCGAGCGGCCGCAACTCGAAGAACAACGCGCGGCTCTCGAGCGCCAGATCAAGCTCGCGCTGGTCCCCAAAGACGCGATGGACGAGCGCAACGTGATCCTCGAAATCCGCGCCGGCACTGGCGGCGACGAGGCCGCGCTCTTCGCCGGCGACCTGTTCCGCATGTATGAGCGCTACGCCGCGAATCAGGGCTGGAAGGTGGAGGCGATCTCTGCGAGCGAAGGCACGATGGGAGGCTTCAAGGAGATCGTGGCGGAAATCCGAGGCCGCGGCGCTTTCGCCAAGCTCAAGTTCGAATCCGGCGTCCATCGCGTCCAGCGCGTGCCCGACACCGAAGCCGCCGGCCGCATCCACACCTCGACGGCCACCGTCGCCGTGCTGCCCGAGGCGGCCGACGTCGATATCAATATTCAAGACGATGACCTCAAGATCGACACCTTGCGCTCGGGCGGCGCCGGCGGCCAGCACGTCAACAAGACCGAATCGGCCGTGCGCGTCACCCACATCCCCACCGGCATCGTCGTCATGATGCAGGAGGACCGTTCGCAACACAGAAATCGCGCCAAGGCGATGGCGGTGTTGCGCGCCCGCCTCTACGACTTCGAGCGGCAGAAGCAGGACGCCGCGCGCGCCGCCGAACGTCGCGGCCAGGTCGGTTCCGGCGACCGCTCCGAGCGCATCCGCACCTATAACTTTCCGCAAGGGCGCGTAAGCGATCACCGGATCAATCTCACGCTTTACAAACTGCCGCAGGTGATCGAAGGCGAGGCGCTCGGCGAGATCATCGACGCATTGGTGACCGAACACCAGGCGGAATTGCTGTCCGCCGAAGGCACGTCATGACAAGTGCGGGCCTGCCACTCGCCGACGCGGCAGCCGACGCATTCACGCGCCATTCGATCGGCGCCGCGCGGCGGCAGCTGGCGCGCGAGTTTCGCCAGCAGGGTATCGAGACGCCCGAGCTCGATGCGCGCATCATCGTCGGCCACGTGCTCGGCCTCGATCACACGGCGCTTACCACCCAGTCGAGCCGAGTGCTCACCGCCGAGGAGGGAGGCGTCATCGCCGAGCTGTCCGCGCGGCGACTTGCCCGCGAACCGGTCGCCCGCATACTCGGTCGCAAGGAATTCTGGGGACTGCCGTTGAAGATCAACGCCGAGACCCTTCTGCCTCGGCCGGACACCGAGACCGTGGTCGAAGCGGCGCTGGCTGCGCTCCATTGCGACAATCGCAAATCGCGGGAGTTGCGCATCGTCGATCTCGGGACCGGCTCGGGCGCGCTGCTGCTGGCTCTGCTCTCCGAGCTGCCGGGTGCCCACGGTATCGGCACCGATGTGAGCTTCGCGGCGCTGCGTTGCGCCCGCGACAACGCTGCCGCGCTCGGCCTTTCCGCCCGCGCATCATTCGCCGCCTGCGATTATGGAGCGGCGCTCAAGGGCCCAGCCGACGTCCTCGTTTCCAATCCCCCATACGTTGCGCGTGGCGACATTGCGGGACTGCAGGCCGAAGTACGCGACTTCGATCCGCGCCGCGCGCTCGACGGCGGGCCTGACGGGCTTGATGGCTATCGCGCCATTGCGTCCGATGTCCGCCGCCTACTGGCGCGCGACGGCGTCTTGGTCCTCGAACTGGGCCAGGGCCAGCTCGGTGCCGTGACATCGATATTCGCCGCTACAGGGCTTGAGCCGGTCGCGGCGCAACACGATCTTTCCGGCATCACCCGGGCCGTGGTTATGCGGGCGCCGCATGCGGCGGCCACATTCCCGGTACGAAAAAAAGCACTTGGATTGTGGGCCAAGAACGACTAGGTTTCGCCCACGGAATCGACCCGAGATCGTTAAGCGCCGATAGCGAGCCCCGGAGCAGGACTGCGGAAGAGCCGACGGTGCGGACGAAGCGAACGAAGGGCGCCGGATGACCCGGCAAGTGGTTCGCCCAATCGGGAATGGATGTTTTATCGGTTCGGCGCTGATCCGCGAGCGACGCGGACATGCTTGTGAGGAAGAGCTGGGCAACGCCGCGGTGTGCCGCGGACAAGGGGTTGCTGCTTCGCAACACGGAATGTGAGATTGCGGCGGCACGCCGCATTTGCCTCTTGCTTGAACGGGCGAGGAGGCGATCGTTCGCGCTACTCGCGCGAGGGAGTAGCGAGGATTTGGTGAAGCACGGCGGGGAAAGCCGCCATAACGAAGGATTGGCAACAGGCGAGTCATGAGAAACGGTCAAAACAAGCGCATGCGCGGACGCAACAATCATCGCAAGAGCCACAATCCGATGGTGCGCGTATACGAATCGAATGGTCCGGATGTAAAGATTCGCGGAAACCCGTCTCACATCGCAGAAAAATATGTTCAACTCGCAAGGGACGCGCTGACCTCGGGGGATCCGATCTCGGCGGAGAATTATTATCAGCACGCCGAGCATTATTATCGCGTGATTGCTGCGGCGCAGGAGCAATACCGGCAGAACAACCCGCACTTCTCGCGCCCCGAGAACGAACAGCCGGGGCCGCGCGAGGCTAACTTCGACGACAGCGAGGACGACGGGCAACCCTCAATGAGCGGTGCCTCCGATTCGCCTTACGGTACTCGCGAGCCGCAACCCTATATCCCGCGTGATGCGCAGCCTTTCCCGCAGCATCAACAGCGCCGTCCAAATCACCCGCGCCCACAGCAGGGCCATGCGCCCGCCGATGGTGACGTGGACCGATTGCCTTCCTTCATCACCGGCGGGCAGCAGCCTCAGCCGCACCAAGGGCCGCAGGGCCAAAACGGCCACGATAATCAGCCCGACCGCTTCCCGCTGCACCGCCGTCGCCGTCGTCACCGCGGACCGCGCCCGGACATGCAAGGTGGCGGCGAGAGCGGAAACGAACCTTCCGCGCGCGGCGAGTGATCAACCTCCCAGATCGACCTGCGCGGTATCTTCTCGTCACGTCATGAATTGCCGGCGCCACTCCGGCAGACTGCTATCGACCGGGCGAAGGCACGAGTGCCGGCTCGAGCGCGGGTACCAAGCGCGCGCGCTCGCGTCGCGCCGGAATGGCACGATAGACCTGCTTCGTCGCCTCTACGATGTGCACGCCCGCGAATGGCGCTGCGACGGCCGAGCCTGCACGCTCCCAAGCCACGGAGGAACGCAGGAACCAGCCGCGTGCAACCGGCGGAACATGCAAGGCGTCCGCCCACCCGGTGGGTGTGAACCAGGCCTCGCGTAAGAGCTGTGTGATTTGCGAGCGCGAATAGGGCCGTCCATGGCCGAACGGGGTCGTATCGAGGCGCGCCCATACTCCGCGCCGGTTCGGCACCACGATCAAGAGGCGTCCGCCCGCGGCCAACACGCGCCAGACCTCGCGCAGCAAAGCAATCGGGTCGCGTGCCATCTCAAGTGCGTGCACGAGCAGCACCCGATCGACCTCCGAATCGGTAAGCGGCATCTCCAGCTCATCGACCAGAGCGACAAGACCGGCTCGGTTGGTCGGCCATTTGACCACGCCCTGCACGGCCGGCATGAAGGCGAGGCAGCGTTCCGCCTCCTCGCGAAACAGACCGAGATAGGGCGTCGCATAGCCGATCCCTAGCACGCTCATACCGCGCGTATCGGCAAAGCGCTGGCGAATACCGCGCCCAACGAAACGACGCGCCACAATTCCGAGGCGCTGGGCATAGAAATTGCGCAGATCGACGACATCAATGGACATGCAATAAAGGTAGCATGAATTTTCCGTCGTTTTTGGGCGCCCGAGCCTTCTCTCCAGCCTTGCAGGGCTACGGTTCGGGGTGCCTAATAGGCCCAGTTGGGCTGATGCAGTCGGAGAGCGATATGCCCGCGCAAACCCGTTTGTTTTTGTGTCTCCAGGACAATTACGGCGTGCTCCTGCATGATCCCGAAACTGGCGCGACCGCGGCAATCGATGCGCCGGAGGCCGCGCCGATCGAGGCCGCACTGAAGGCGACCGGCTGGCGGCTCACCGACATTCTCGTCACCCATCATCACGCCGATCACACCGGCGGCATCGCTGAACTCAAGCAGCGCCACGCTTGCCGGGTTGTTGCCCCGCACGGCGAAGCCGCGCGCATTCCGCTGGTCGATGTGACCGTGCGCGAGAACGACGAGGTTCGGGTCGGCTCGCTGCAAGGCCGCGTGCTCGAGACGCCGGGGCACACCGCAGGCCACATCAGCTATGTCTTCCCGGCCGATAAGCTTGCTTTCGTCGGCGACACTTTGTTCTCGATCGGCTGCGGTCGCGTCATCGAAGGCACACCGGAAATGATGTGGCAGTCGCTTCTCAAGCTGCGCGGCTTGCCCGACGAGACGCGCATCTACTGCGGCCACGAATATACGAAAGCCAATGTCCGCTTCGCCAAGACCATCGAGCCCGGCAACGCAGTGCTTACCGCGCGCGAGAAGGAGGTCGAAAAGCTTGTCGCCGCGAAGGAGCCGACCATCCCGTCGACCATGGGCTCGGAAAAGGCGGCAAACCCGTTTCTGCGCGCGGACGTGCTGGAAGTGGCGCAGTCGGTCGGACTGGCGGGCAGCCCGGCGTGGAAAGTGTTCGCCGAAATCCGCGAGCGCAAGAACAGGTCCTAGCTCGGCCCGAGCGCGCGGCAGCGAACCTGCAGCGCATTTCGGCTCCGCGAGAACCTCAATTCGGTGCCGCTTGCGCCAGCTTGCTCCACTCGTCGGCCTGCACGCGGACGATCAATTTGTAGCCGCCACCGCCTGGCTGAAACACGGAGGCCTCGCCTTCGCGCACATCGAACCATTCCTTGCCGAAAGCATCGAGGATATTGGGCTTGTGGGTGACGACGACGGTGTTGGTGCCGGCGGGCGGCACGGTTGCCGCGACCTTGCGCAGCGCCTGGGCACGCCGATTGTTCTCGATCGGGGTGACGACCAATCCCCCTTCGCTAAAGTCGGGCGACGCCGTCACCTCGCCCAGATTCATCAGCGTGCCGGTCTCGACCGCGCGATTGAATAGGCTGCTCTGCACCTGCCCGATAGGAATTCTGAGCTTGCGGAACGCCTCGCCGATCTCCTTGGCTTTCGCTCGGCCAGCTTCGTTGAGCTGCCGCTGCTGGGCCACGTTCTTGGGGTTGAGCGGATCGGTGTCGGCTTGGTCCTGGTGCGTGGCGCCGTGACGGAAGACGATCACGTATCCGCCTTGGCGCAGCGCATTGACCCATTCGTTTTGCGCCTGTGCGCCTCGCTCGGTCGCCGCCAGCAGCAAGAACACCGCTGCAAACGCTACGATTTGAAAACGGCCGGAATGCATTGTCATCGATTGCCTCCCCCTGGTTCGAGGCGCGGCCGGGGCAAACGGCGGCACCTCGCATGGAACGCGACCGCAGCGTAAGATCGTCTTCTCCGAAAGACAATCTCGCACCATTTCACGAGAGGTCACAATGCTCTCCGCCGCCGAGGTCATGCGCCTGCTCGATCTCAAGCCGCATCCCGAAGGCGGACATTATCGCCAGACGTTCCGTGACCCCCGCACGGTGGACGGCGCACGCGCGGCATCGACGGCGATCTATTTCCTGCTGGCGCGCGGCGAGCGCTCGCACTGGCACAGAGTCGATGCGGCCGAGGTCTGGCATTACTATGCCGGAGCGCCGCTCAAGCTCGAGATCGCGGCCGACGCCAAGGGTCCGATCGAGCGGGTCACGCTGGGCGCCGATCTTGCTGCCGGGGAGCGGCCGCAAGCGATCGTGCCGGCGCAGGCTTGGCAGGCGGCGCAGAGCCTGGGTGAGTGGACCCTGATCGGCGCCACCGTCGCGCCGGGATTCGAGTTCAGCATCTTCGAGCTCGCGCCGAAGGGGTGGGCACCCGCGGGCGCCACGGTGTGAGCACCGTCGTTCCAACTCGGGCGTATCGCGTTGGACCGTTCTGCACCAAATGAAAGCGACCGCGCTCCGGCGTCTCAAGCGAGGTATTGCCCGCCGTTTGCCGTCAAGGTCGCGCCGGTAATGAAGCCGGCATCGTCGGAGGCTAGAAAGACGACGCAACGCGCGATTTCCTCCGGCTCTCCCAGTCGGCCGATCGGAATATGCGGCAGGATGTTCTTCTCCAGCACGTCCTGCGGCACCGCCTTGACCATTTCAGTGGCGATGTAGCCGGGACAGACGGCGTTGACGGTAATGCCGCTCCTGGCGCTTTCCTGCGCCAGTGCTTTGGTAAAGCCCAACTCCCCGGCCTTGGCTGCGGAATAGTTAGTCTGACCGACTTGTCCCTTCTGGCCGTTGATCGACGAGATGTTGATGATGCGGCCAAATTTGCGGTTGCGCATGCCTTCGATCACCGGCCGGCACATGTTGAACAGCGAGCTCAAATTGGTGTTGATCACCGCGCCCCATTGCTCGGGCGTCATGCGATGAAACATGGTGTCGCGGGTGATGCCGGCATTATTGACCAGCACCTCGACCGGTCCGAGATCGGCCTCGACCTGCTTGAGGCCGGAAGCGCAGGAGTCGTAGGAGGAGACGTCCCATTTGTAGACGGGAATGTCGGTCGCGGTTTTGAATTTCTGCGCTGCCGCGTCGTTGCCGCCGTAATTGGCGGCGACCTTGTAGCCGGCTGCCTTGAGAGCCCTCGATATCGCTTCACCGATACCGCGCGTTCCGCCCGTCACTACCGCGACGCGTGACATGTCCACTCCTCCCTAGGACGAGTCGTTTAGTCCGCCAGCAGACGGCGAACGCGATGCTCGCGTCGTCGCCTGTGCCGTCGTCCGACTCTTTAATGTCGTCTCACCTTTCGACGCACATCGCAATGCCCATGCCGCCGCCGATGCAAAGCGTGGCGAGGCCCTTCTTGGCATTGCGCTTCTGCATTTCGTAGAGCAGCGTGACCAGCACGCGCCCGCCCGAGGCGCCGATGGGATGGCCAAGCGCGATCGCCCCGCCGTTGACGTTGACCTTCGAAGTATCCCAGCCGAGGTCCTTGTTGACGGCGCAAGCCTGCGCGGCAAATGCCTCGTTTGCTTCGATGAGGTCGAGATCGCCGACGTTCCAGCCGGCTTTCTTGAGCGCCGCACGCGACGCCGGAATAGGCCCAGTGCCCATGATGGAGGGATCAACCCCGGCATGGGCCCAGGAGACGATGCGCGCGAGCGGCGTCTTGCCGCGCTTGGCCGCTTCGCTCGCCTTCATCAACACCACCGCCGCCGCACCGTCGTTGATGCCGGATGCATTGGCAGCGGTGACCGTGCCGTCCTTGGCGAAGGCCGGGCGCAGCTTGGCGATCGTCTCGAGGGTCGTTCCGTGCTTGGGATGCTCGTCGCTGTCCACCACGACATCGCCTTTGCGTGTTTTCACGGTTACCGGCACGATCTCGTCCTTGAAGCGTCCGGCCTTCTGCGCAGCCTCCGCCTTGTTCTGAGACGCCACCGCGAACTCATCCTGCTGCGCGCGAGTAATCTGCCACTGGCGCGCGACGTTCTCGGCGGTGTTGCCCATGTGGTAGCCGTTGAAGGCGTCCCACAGGCCGTCCTTGATCATGGTGTCGACCATGTCGAAATTGCCCATTTTCACCCCGCCGCGCAGATGCGCGCAGTGTGGCGCCTGGCTCATGGATTCCTGACCTCCAGCCACGACGATCTCGGAATCGCCGTTGAGAATGGCCTGGTAACCGAGGGCGACCGCACGCAGGCCGGAACCGCAGAGCTGATTGACGCCCCAGGCAGGGCTCTCGACCGGGATGCCGGCGGCGACGGAGGCTTGGCGCGCCGGGTTCTGGCCTTGGGCGGCGGTGAGAATTTGACCCATGATGACCTCGGAGACCTGCGCGCCTTCGACGCCGGCGCGCTTGAGCGTCTCCTGGATCGCGACTTTCCCCAATTCGTGGGCCGGGAGCGTCGCAAACGCCCCGTTGAAGGCACCGACTGGCGTGCGGGCCGCGGCGACGATGACGATATCGTCTTTCATGTCATAACTCCCTTCGGTATCCGGCTGGACGGCAGCGGAGACTCGCCTGTCGGCTGACGATCAGTTCCGGGCAAGCCCGCAAGAGGCGCCGGTGATGCCGCCGCCCGTGGCCGCATCCTTGGAATGTGGGTACTGGCCTGTCAATTGGAAGCATTGCCGGTCTGTTCTGCATCGGTTTGGCCGCAGGTGAGGCTGGCAGCGCGTTGCCGCCACCACCGCGCGGTAGATAAAACGGTGGCCGCGCTCAAAAAAAACAGGCTATGCTGCCCAACGCGGAGGCGCCAATCGAGTTCACCAATGGCTGCGGAACCGGTCACCATCAAGAAGTACGCCAACCGGCGGCTCTACAACACCGGCACGAGCACCTACGTCACGCTCGAAGACCTCGCGGCCATGGTGAAGGCGGGCGAGGATTTCATCGTCCACGACGCCAAGACCGGCGAGGACATCACGCGGCAGGTCTTGGCACAGATCATTTTCGAGCAGGAGAACAAGGAGGGGCAGAGCCTGCTGCCGATTGCCTTTCTGCGCCAGCTCATCCGCTTCTACGGCGACAGCATGCAAATGCTGGTCCCGCGCTATCTCGAAGTCTCCATCAACTCGCTGACCCGCGAGCAGGAGAAATTTCGCCAACAGATGGCGCAGGCCTTCGGCGGCAGTCCGTTCGGCGCGCTCGAGGACCAGGTGCGGCGGAACATGGAGATGTTCGAACGCGCCTTTGCCATGTTCACGCCGTTCGCGCGGCGCGAGGGACAGTCGTCCGCCGACGACAAAGGCAATGCGCCGGCGGGCAGCAGCAGCGAAGAAATCAGCGACCTCAAGCGCCAGATGGAAGAGATGCAGAAGCGTCTCGATCGCTTGAGCGACAAGGACAAGACGTAGACTCTGACCAGCTCGCGTGCGCGCCCCGACTGGCGGATTTAGAGCGTGTTCCCATTAGCTTGAATGACCCGCTTCGTCCGTCATGCCCGCGCCTGTCGCGGGCATCCACGTCTTTGTTGCCGCTGAAATGAAGCCGTGGATGGCCGGGACAGGCCATGACGCCGGCGCATGAAGGGAATATGCCCTAGTACCCCAGCGCGCAGCCGTCCTTGCGCGGATCGGAGCCGCCGATCAGCACGCCGCGTTCGCGGTCGATGCGGATCGCCTGCGCGCCGCCCCACGGGGTGGACGCGAGCGCAACCTCGTGCCCCCGCGCCAAAAGTCCTTTGAGGGCCGCTGGCGGCAGCCCGCGTTCGACGACGCTCGTCCCTCCCACAAAGAACGCGCGCGGCGCATCGATCGCCGCCTGCACGTCCATGGCGTAGTCAACCATGTTGGTGACGATCTGCGCGTGTCCCATGGGCTGGTAGTGCGCACCCATCACCCCGAACGAGAGCGCGCAATGCCCGCTACGGAAGGCCAGCGCCGGGATGATGGTGTGCATCGGCCGCTTGCTCGGGCCGAATGCATTGGGATGGTCGGGATCGACCACGAAACAGGCGCCGCGATTGGTGAACATGATGCCGGTCTGCTCGGTACAGATTCCGACGCCAAAATGGGAATAGAGCGTGTTGATCAGCGACACCGCCATGCGGTCGCGATCGACAACCGTAACATAGACGGTGTCGCTATCGGCCGGCGACGGCGCGCTCGGCAATTCCGCGCGCCGGGCGCCGTCGATACGGCCTGCGAGCTCCGCCGCAAAACGCTTGTCGAGCAAGCCCGCGACCGCGGCGCGCATGAAAGCGGGATCAGCGAGGTGGGTATCGCGCACGGCATAGGCAAGCCGCGCCGCCTCGAGCGCGACATGGAAGCGCTCGGCGTCGAGCGGATCGAGCGCAGCGAGATCGAAGCGCTCGAGGATATTGAGCAGCACCAGCGCGGTCAGACCCTGCGTATTGGGCGGCAATTCCAGCACGTCGAGCCCGCGGTAATTCGTGGCGATCGGCGCGACGACGTCGCCGCGATGACGGGCAAAGTCTTCGCTGGATAAGAAGGAGCCGCGCGCGGCAAGGGTGGCGACCATGTCATCGGCGATCGGCCCCTCGTAGAAGGCAGACGGCCCTTTTTTCGCGATCGTCCGCAGGGTGTTCGCCAGCGCCGGCAGCTTGACGACGTCGCCTTCCGCCGGGGGGCGGCCGCCGAATAAAAAATGCCGCGCAGCGCCGGGGTCGGCGCCAAGTTTCTCGACCTCCCGAGCCCAGTCCCAGGCAATGCGCGACGCAACGGGGAATCCGCTCTCGGCGTAGTGGATCGCCGGCGCGAGTGCGCGATCGAGGGAAAAACGGCCATGCGCCGCAAGGATCGCCGCCCACGCGTCGATGGCGCCCGGCACGGTCACGGCATGAATCGAGTCGGAGGAGATCGCGCGAATACCCCGCGCCGTTAGCGCATCGAGCGATGCGCGTTCGCCGGCTCGGCCGGAGCCGTTATAGCCCCAGACCTGTTTCCCCGGGACGTGCAGCATGCAGAAGCAATCGCCGCCGACGCCGGTCATGTGCGGCTCGACCACGCACAGCACCGCGACCGCGGTCACGGCGGCGTCGGCCGCGGTACCTCCGGCGCGCAACGTCTCGATGGCGGCGAGGCTCGCTAGCGGATGCGAGGTCGCGGCCATGCCCTCAGAAGCGATGACCGGCGAGCGGCCCGGGAGCTGAAAGTCGCGGCTCATGATGGTTCTTGCGGCGAGGTTGCGCTATTCGATGCGGCCACCGTCGTGATCAGGGAGAGACGCGATGACATTGACGCTTGCTCAAGCCCGCAGCATCCTCGACAAAACCCTCGCCGCCGCGCGCGAGAAGAAGCTCAAGCCGCTCGGCATCGCCGTGGTCGACAGTCGCGGAGCGCTGCGGGCCTATGCCGAGGAGGACGGCAATCCGATCCTGCGGTCCAAGATTGCCTCCGGCAAGGCCTTCGGATCGGTCGCCTTTGGCTCGGGGTCGCGGCGGCTGCACCAGATCGGCGTCGAGCGCCCCCACATGGCGGCCGCGCTGATCGAGATGAGCGGCGGCACGCTGGTGCCGGTGCCGGGCGGCGTGCTCATCCGCGACAAGGCCGGGGCACTGCTCGGTGCCGTAGGCGTCTCCGGCGACACCTCGGACAACGACGAGGCGGCGGCGATCGCCGGCATCGAGGCGGCAGGCTTCGTTGCCGAGACCGGCGGATAGCCGGTGCCGACGGCTCGCAGCGGCTCTGCGGGAGGACTTACGGATGGTTGCTCGCCGGGTGCACGGGCTGCGCCGGGGCCACTCGTTCGAATACGACCCTCGGCTGTGCCAATCGGACCGACACCCCGGCGATGAAATCGACGAAGCCGAGCACGGTGAGCAGCAACAAGGTCGACGATGTCGCTCGTGGTACGAACAGGAGTTCGCCCGCCATGACGAGGAACAGGATTAACGAAAGCAAATGATCGACCATCGACTTGCCGCCGGGTCGCACCGCTTTGATCAACTCGACGTAGAGCAGCAGGATGCCGATTGCGACGGTAAGGTCGCCAAGCGTCACTGGCATGCTGCGGTCAAAGACCGGCGGGAAGCTCGCCTCAGAGGCAAGGGGTATCGTGAAGACCGCGCTTTTCCCCTCATCCGTGAGCGGCATGTTGAGGAGAAAAACGACGATATTGAAGAATGCAAAGGGAATGATCAGCAACGGGAAAGCGATGAGGTACATGACAGTCGGCTCTCTTCATGCAGACCTTGCGACCTCGCCCGGCCGTTCTGCGGTCCTCCACTCCAACTTCACCGCGATTGCATCGCCCGCAACTTCTGGAGCGGCGGTCAGACCTCTTTCCTGGGCTTTAGGACTTGGCGGCCCCGATACATGCCGGTCTTGAGATCGATGTGGTGCGGCCGCCGCAACTCGCCCGAATCCTTGTCCTCGACATAGGTCGGCTGCGCCAGCGCATCGGCGGAGCGGCGCATTCCGCGCCTCGACGGCGATGTTTTTCGTTTCGGAACAGCCATGCTCGTACTCCTGCTGACTTCTCGGGAAAGGTAATTCCTTGCGGGTTTGGAAGCGGGCTTATAGAGGATCGCGCGCGGCAAGGCCAGGGCTGCGAGGGGGCCGCACTATTTGGCTCCCGTCGCACAGAACGCAAGGGAAGCCTGCGCTGCGCCGCGCACCTGGTAGATGGCGGCGAGCCGGCGCACCGCCGGCCCCGGCTGCTTGGCGCTGCGCCGTCGCGGGTTTGGCAGTACCGCGGCCAGCAACGCCGCCTCGTGCGGAGTAAGCGAGCGCACCGACTTGTTGAAGGCGTAGCGGCTGCCGGCCTCCGCGCCGAATTGTCCGTTGGGGCCCCACTCGGCGATGTTGAGATAGATTTCAAGCACACGCCATTTGGGCAGCGCGAGATCGATCCATAGCGCGATCGGAAGTTCCAAGGCCTTGCGCAGGAAACTGCGGCCCGGCCAAAGGAACAAATTTTTGGCGGTCTGCTGGGTAATCGTGGACACGGCCCGCGCCGCGGAAATATCGTCGACGTCCTCCAGCCGCTCGCGGATCTCCTGCCAATCGATCCCTCGATGGGTGCAGAAGCGACCGTCCTCGGAGGCGATGACAGTCACCGGCAGCGCCGGCGCCATGCGCTCGATCGGCACGAAGCTTCGCTCAACGCGCGCGCCGGTTGCCCAGCGCCATAGCATCAAAGTCGAGATCGGGTTGATTACGCGATAGAGTGGCACCAACAGATAGGGCAACAGCAGCACAAGCACGAGGGCGAACACGCAAACCCATGCCAGGCGGGACAGCCATGGCTGCGATTTTGCGGCACGCGGTTCCCTCGCAAGCGACATCTGCGTCCAATCGATGGGCCTTTGGGAAATGGCGGGTGGTGTTAGCCGCCATCGGGCGGGTCGTCGCGCTCGAGCCCCTCATATGCGAGCGTCAGCTGCTCGATGGCAACATCGTTCCCTGCGGCATTGAGATCGGGCGCTTCCAACTTGATTGGAATCGCTCCTCTGAGCGTCCAGGCAACCGTGATTCGCCGCTCGTCGTCATGGAGTTCGATCCGCACATCCTTGCGCGGCGCCGGCCGCGCGCCTTGCTGCATCGCCTGCGCCCATTTCTCGAAGGCATCGTCACGGGTGATGCCGCGCTCGATGGTCACCGGTTCGAACTTCGTCGGTCCCACGATGATGCGCGAGGCATTCGGATCGCTGCCGTCGTGAACCGTCACCAACTCAGTGAGCCGGCCGAGCCCGCGCACGCGGCGCACGCCCGCGATCTGCTCGCCGTCCCATACGACGCGTAGCGAGTAGCGAGTGGTGCGGATGCAATAATGCTGCAAGAGAAAGTTCGCGGACGCGTGCGCCTTGCCAGAGCTGGCAATGCCGACGATGACGAACTCGGCAGGTCTGAGCGGCGCGAAGCCCACCACCAGGTTGACGATGCCCTGGTCGATGTCTTGCTGGGTCATGGTCGAGGCGTCGCAGCGAACGAAAAAGGCCTCTTGCGGCCTGTCTCCCTGCAACGCTCCTTGGTGGAATAGGCCGAGCAGGAAATCCTCGACGCTCGTGCGCAGCCGCTGCCAGAGCGATGGACCATTCGTCTCGAACACGAACGATTGCAGGCCTTGCGTGATGCTCGACTCGATGAACAGCGCCAGGCGCCGCACCGGAACAAATTTGAAGGCAGTGTCGTCGCCTGCGAGCGTGCGCGCACCCCAGAGCACGATGGCGCCGCCGGGAAGTGGGCGCACGGCGTTAACCCCGACGGCGTTAAGCTGCGAAAGCTGCGCGTCCGAGAGTGCGGCGCTCAAGCCCTCTATCCCGAGCACGTTTGCCTTCGCGCCTGCCGGGGCTTTCCAGACGCCGCGGGAAGCATCCGTGCGGGCATAGATGCCGGCTACGGCGCCACAGGGTGCGAAGCTCGCGAGCTGATTATCGCGCAGGGAAGCCTGCAGCCGCGGATAATAGAGCGCCGCATTCGCGCTTGCGTTTGCCAATGCAGTGATCTGCGACTGCGTCGGTGCCGCCGCCCAGGACGCCGGCGCATCGATGATCACCATGGCACGGCGGCGGGTGGCGTAGGCGATCGCGGCATCCCAGGTCGCGCGTCCGACGTCTGTGGTGCGCGACAGCGGCGGGATGCAGAGGATGTTGAAATGGGCGGCACGTTCGAGGAGCCAGAGGCCGCGCTGCTGTGTTTCCAGCGCCGGGCTGGACAAGTCCGCATCGGTGAGCGTCGATCCGGCCGGCACGATGCGCGCGATCCACGCCTCGCGGCCGCCGTTGAGAAAGAAATGCTGGACCGCGTGACCGAGCGGCACCTCGAGGGCCAGTGCGCCGAACTGCGCCTCGTACTGGGCAAAACTGTGCACCTTGAGCGGGGCGCCAACCGGCCCGGACGGCGTCGCTCCGACGAACGCGGCCGTGGATGTGCCGACGCCCTCGATGGGTCGCGCGCCCGCAGGCGCTTCTTCGACGAAGACGCCGGGGAACTCCGGCATGGCAATCCCTCCCGCGACGGCCACTGCGCTGCACACCACGGCGCAGGGTAGATGCCGAAGGCCCGCCGGTCCATTGCATGCTCACGTTGCGTTCCACCGCGGCGATGCGATTGCCGCGCGCCGCCCGCCGCTGATCAATCAGGACGGCAAGCCTGGAGAGCCGACCACTGCCAACGACGTCACCGTCTCCTCGGACCTGGCGGACAAATCCAAGACGGAGAAGGCTCTTGTGTCTGCGAAATCGTGCGCCGCATCTTCGCCGAGGCGCTCGCTCGATACGGTGTGCAATCGTGCAGCGACGAGATCTACGCGGCGGCACTGGGAAATCTGCCGCCGAAAGCGGCATGACCATCACCGCGCCGCATCGAAAGTACGAGCGCGTCGCAAATTCGCCAACAGACCTAACGGCAGATTAAGGTCTTGCCATCACTTTGCCACGCCACGGAGCTTGTGCCGCCGCGATCCCGTTCTAGCTTTGCTTCGCTCTAGGGTGGGTCGGAGGGGCGTACGTGGAAAAGATCGTGTTCCTTTGTCTTCTGATGGCAGTCATCGGGGTGCTCGCCGAGTGGTCGCGCGCGCCGCGCGCGCCGCAATAGGCAGCGCGACCGCATCATAATTCCGATTGAGAGGTCCGGGTGAAGGCGAGGCGCCGTGCCCCGCGCGGCTACTCCGCCGCGGTGCGTCCGGCGCTGTCCTGGCCGAAGCGGCGCTCGATATAGTCGATCACCATCTGCTTGAAATCAGCGGCGACGGTTGCGCCTCGCAGCGTCGCCACTTTCTTGCCGTCGATGAACACCGGCGCCGCCGGCTGCTCGCCGGTGCCGGGGAGCGAAATGCCGATATCGGCGTGCTTGCTTTCCCCCGGACCGTTGACGATGCAGCCCATGACGGCGACGTTGAGCCGCTCCACGCCGGGATAGCGCCGTTTCCAGTCCGGCATCGACGTGTGGATGAAGCCCTGGATATCGCGGGCGAGTTCCTGGAACGTCGTGGAGGTCGTGCGTCCGCAGCCCGGGCAGGCGGCGACGAGCGGCACGAAAACGCGAAAGCCCATCGTTTGCAGCAGTTCCTGCGCGACCTTGACTTCGAGCGTGCGGTCGCCGCCGGGCTCCGGGGTCAGTGAAATGCGGATGGTATCGCCGATACCCTGCTGCAGCAGCACGCTCAGCGCCGCCGCCGACGCCACGATTCCCTTCGAGCCCATCCCCGCCTCGGTTAGCCCGAGGTGGAGGGCGTAGTCCGAGCGCCGCGCGAGTTCGTCATAGACGGCGATGAGATCTTGCACCGCCGACACCTTGGCGGACAAGATGATGCGATCGCGGGCAAGCCCGATCTCCTCGGCGCGCGCGGCCGAGAGCAACGCCGATTGCACCATCGCCTCTTGCGTGACCTCGCGCGCGTCGCGCGGGTTCGACGAGCGCGCGTTTTCATCCATCAGCCGGGTCAGAAGCTCCTGATCGAGCGAGCCCCAGTTGGCGCCGATGCGCACGGGCTTGCCGTGCTTGATTGCCGTTTCGACGATCGCGCCGAACTGCCGGTCCTTCTTTTCCTTGAAGCCGACGTTGCCGGGATTGATGCGATATTTATCGAGCGCTTCGGCGCAGGCCGGATGATCAGCCAGGAGCTTGTGGCCGATATAGTGAAAGTCGCCGACGATCGGCACACCGACACCCATCTTGAGCAGCCGCTCCTTGATGTGTGGCACCGCGGCGGCTGCTTCGCTGCGGTCGACGGTGATGCGCACGATCTCGGAACCTGCCCGCGCCAATGCCGCGACCTGCCGTGCCGTCCCCTCCACGTCGGCAGTATCGGTATTGGTCATGGACTGCACGACAATGGGCGCGTCGCCGCCGACGGTGACGCCGCCAACATCGACGGATACCGACCGGCGTCGTTGCTGCGGCCCGGCTTCGGTCATTTTTGGCCTCCTTTGCCGCAGGGAAGTGCCAGACTGCACCGCCGGCGTCAACGCGGCGGCTTTGGACCGCGTATCACGTCTCGCGGCAGTGCGTGCAGATGCCACTAAGCTCGATCACCGGCGATTTCGGCGCAAAGCCGGCAGCGCGGGCCGCTGATGTGAGCGTCGCCGTAACGTCGTCGGATGATGCCTCCCCTACGGCGCCGCAGCGCTCGCAAATCAGGAACACGACGAAGGAACTGGCCGCGTGATTGTGCACGCAGGCGACGAAAGCATTGCGGCTCTCGATGCGATGCACGAGGCCGTTCTCGCGCAGGAACTCAAGCGCGCGATAGGCGGTAATCGGCGCCGGCCGCGGTCCCTTGAGCGCGAGCCGCTCGATGATTTCGTAGGCACCCAGCGGCTTATGCGTGTCCAATAGCGCGGCCAGCACCTTCCGGCGGATCGGCGTCAGGCGCTGGCCACGTTGCGCGCACAACGTCTCGGCCACGGCCATCGCATCATTGGAGCAGCGATCGTGGTCATGGTCGGGTGGCGGGAAGACGGGCCGCCGCCGAATCGGCGACTGGCGCGAAGTTTTCGCTTTCGACATGCTCGCACCTTAGCCTTTTTGCTCGTACTTCGCGCTTGCTGCACTGCCAAAATTGTTATTGCAATGCAACAATTCCATCCCCATATGCCGTAGTCCCCCTCGCTGGGCCCCTTCTTCGAATTCGAATGTTTCCCATTCTGCTCGCAAATCTCGTTTCCAGCGCGCTCACGCCGCGCAGCCCGCGGCGAAGGCGCCCGCTTGGGCGCGCGGGCGAGGGCAGCGCGAAGCCGGTCAATCTCGCGCTGCAGGGCGGCGGTGCCCACGGCGCTTTCACATGGGGCGTACTCGACCAGCTGCTCGATGACGGCCGTCTGGAAATCGAAGGCATTTCCGGTGCGTCGGCAGGGGCCGTGAACGCGGTCATGCTGGCCGACGGGCTCACCGGCGGCGGGCCGGACGAGGCGCGCCAGCGGCTCGCCGATTTTTGGCGCGCGGTGAGCGTCGACGGCCACCTCGGAGGCCTGCAGCGCGGAGTCGTCGAGCGGCTGTTTCCTTTCGTTCCGCGCGAAGGCCCGTGGTTCGGCACGGTGTCGCGCATGCTCTCGCCCTATGATCTCAACCCGCTCAACATCAATCCGCTCAAAGAATTGGTCGAGCGTTTCGTCGATTTCGACGCGATCCGAGGAGATCCGCGCCTCGAGCTGTTCATTTCGGCCACCAATGTCCAGACCGGGGAGCAGCGCGTGTTCACGCGCGCGGAAGTGAGCGCCCAAGTGGTGATGGCTTCGGCCGCGCTTCCGCTGCTGTTCCGCGCGGTGGAGATCGACGGCGTGCCGTACTGGGACGGTGGCTATAGCGGCAATCCCGTCATCGTTCCGTTTCTCTGTGCGACGGCAACGGAGGACGTGCTGATCGTCCAGATCAATCCCCGGGAGCGCCGCGAGGTGCCGACGCGCACCCGCGAAATCATGAGCCGCGTCAACGAAATCAGCTTCAACGCCTCGCTTCTCTCGGATCTGCGTGGAGTGGCCTTCGTCAACCGGCTCATCGACGAAGGGCGATTGCCGCGCGGCACGCGGCCTGGCGAATTCCGGCGGCTGAGGCTCCATCGCATCGTGATGGAGGATCTGGGCGAGCGCTTCAGCGCCCGCGACACGCTCAAAACCGACTACGAACATTTCGAGACGCTGCGCAAGCTAGGGCAGCGGGCGGCGCGGCGCTTCCTCGATGCCCATTTCAGCGACATCGGGCGGCGGAGCACCATCGATTTTGCCGCTCGAGCCGAGCCAGAGTTGGTCGAGTAGAGCTAATGCCGGGCGGGGACGCTGCGCTGCGCTTGCGATTGCGCTAGCATCGGCTGCATGAGCGCTCCCCTCCTCACCGCCGAGGTCGGGACGACGCGGCTGGAGATCTGCGTCGCCGACATCACGACCCTCGACGTCGAGGCCATCGTCAATGCGGCCAACCAAACGTTGCTCGGCGGTGGTGGCGTCGACGGCGCCATCCATCGCGCCGCCGGGCCGGAGCTCAAAGCGGAGTGCGAGACGCTCGGCGGATGCCACACCGGGTCAGCGAAGATCACCCGCGGCTATCGCCTGAAGGCGAAGCACGTCATCCACGCGGTCGGGCCGGTTTGGGGCGGCGGCAAAAAGGGCGAAGATGATTTGCTTGCATCCTGTTATCGGACGGCCCTGGCGCTTGCGGCCGAACGGAGCTTGAGCTCGATTGCCTTCCCGGCGATCTCGACCGGCATCTATCGCTTTCCGCCGGAGCGCGCGGCACGGATTGCGGTGGGAACAGTGGCCGGGGAGGTCGCCCATGCGCCGCGCGGCGTCGCGCGGGTCGTTTTCTGCTGCTTCTCGCCCGACAGCGCCGAGCATCACAAGCACGCCTTTGCCGAGCTTGGTCTGGCGTGATGGTACGAGGCTGCAATAGCAGGGCCTGCTAAACCGTCACGGCATGCTCACTCGCCAGTGCCGCACAACCGATCAGGCCCGGCTCCTGGCAGGTGATGAGCAGCGTGGGTATCGTTTTGAGCAAGTTCTCGTGCGGAGGGTGCGCCTCGAAGGCGGTACGGAACTGCGGCTCGTCGAGGAGCGGTCCGAGGCCACCCGCGACGCCGCCGGTAATGTAGATGCCGCCCAGCGCTTTGAAGGTGAGCGCCAGCCCGCCGGCAAAGCGCCCCAGCAGGCGCACGAACATTCGCGCCGCGGCGTGGGCTGAGGGCTCACGCGCCAGAGCGCTGGCGACGATGGTTTCGGGCTCGTGACGACCTGCCTGCGGGTCAAGGGCACGGGCCAGCCGCACGAGGCCGGGGCCGGACAGCACCGTCTCGGCGCTGGTCGCATCGCATTCCTCACGAAGCTTGGCGAACATGGCGGTTTCGTCCAGCGCCTGCGGGCCAAACGAGGCATGTCCGCCTTCGCTTGCGATCACGTGCCAACGGCCATCCGCCGGCAGAAGCGCCGCCACGCCCAGACCGGTGCCTGGGCCGAGCACGACTTTCACACCCTCGCGCGCCTCCACCGGCGTGCCCAGCGGCCGCGTGTGTGCCGCGCCGAGGTGCGGCAGAGCCCAGGCAACGGCTTCGAAATCATTCAACACGCGCAACTGCGAAAATCCGAAGCGCTTGGCAAACTCGCTATGCCGCAGTCGCCAGTTCGTGCGATTGGTAAGGACGACCTCCTCACCGCCGACCGGACCGGCAACCGCCAGCGTTGCCGCGCGCGGGCGCGCGTCGGTCTCCTCAAGGTAGCGCGCGACCGCCGTGTCAAGGTCCGCGAAGGTATCGTTCTGGATGACGAGTATGTGCTCGAGATCGCCGGAGGAATTGGCCAGCGCAAACCGGCTCTTGCTGCCGCCGATATCGGCGACAAGGGTGGTACTCATGAGGGCTACCCGACTAAATAGCCTTCTCCTAGCCAACCGGTTGCCGCATGCGCAAGCCGGAAGTCGCTTTTCCCAGGCTTGAGCTGTTCAATACGATCGCGGCAGCCCGAGAACGTGCTCGGCGAGATACGACAGGATCAAATTGGTCGAGATCGGGGCGGTTTGATAGAGCCGCGTCTCGCGAAACTTGCGCTCGACGTCAAACTCCTCGGCAAAGCCGAAGCCGCCGTGGGTCTGCAGGCACATGTCGGCCGCCGCCCAGGAGGCATCGGCGGCGAGCAGCTTGGCCATGTTCGCTTCCGCACCGCACTCGCGCCGGGCCTCGTAGAGGGACGCGGCCGCCTGAACCATCAATTCGGCCGCGCGCATCTGCGCATAGGCCCGCGCGATCGGGAACTGCACGCCCTGGTTCTGGCCGATCGGGCGGCCGAACACGAACCGCTCTTTGGCGTAGGCGGTGGCCTTGGTGATGAACCATTTGGCATCGCCGATGCACTCCGCCGCAATCAGGATGCGCTCGGCATTCATGCCGCTGAGGATATAGCGGAAGCCCTGGCCTTCCTCGCCGATGAGGTTTTCCGCTGGAACGCGCAGATCGTCGAAGAACAGCTCCGTCGTCGCGTGATTCATCATGGTGCGGATCGGATTGATGCTGATCCCAGTGCCTTGCGCAAGGCGCATGTCGACGAGAAAGACCGAGAGACCGTCGGTGCGGGTCTTTGCCGCTTCGCGCGGAGTGGTTCGGGCGATGAGCAGGAGAAGGTCGGAATGCTCGGCGCGTGAGGTCCAGATCTTCTGACCGTTGATGATGTAGTGATCGCCCTCACGCACCGCGGTGGTGCGCAGATTGAGCGTGTCGGAGCCTGATGTCGGCTCGGTGACTCCAAAGGCTTGCAGCCGCAGCTCGCCCGATGCGATCGCGGGCAACCAACGCGATTTCTGTGCCGCGCTGCCGTGCCGCAACAGCGTGCCCATGGTGTACATCTGGGCATGGCAGGCCGCGCCGTTGCAGCCGGACGCCTGGATCTCCTCCATGATCACTGCCGCGGCGGTCATGCTCAGCCCGCTGCCGCCATACTGTTCCGGGATCAACGCGGCGAGGAAGCCGGCCTTGGTGAGCGCCGCGACGAACTCGGTCGGATAGCCGCGCTCGCGGTCGAGCGAGCGCCAATACTCGCCGGGAAACTTGGCGCAGAGCGCACGAACGGATTCGCGGATCTGTGCGAGATCGTCGTTCGCGTGACTAACTTCGGCGTGGGCCATGTGATCTCAAACCGCGCTGGCGCACTCGGCTCCATCTCGCCGTAGGCTCGACTGCTGGAATAGGCGAGCGGCTCGCTTTCGGCAATGGCTCGCTTCGTCGTTTCCCGGCGACCGGCCGCGTTCGTCGAGTTATATCGGATCCCACGAAAACACGTCGCCGGAACGTTCGAGCGGCGTGAAGGAGGGGCCGAGCGCGCCCTTGAGCTGCTGCTCAATCTTGTCCGGCGTCCAGCCGTCGGAGCGATGGATGGTACGAACCGCGCGCGGCTGATTGAACAGAAAAATCTCGTTGTTGCGCACGCCGAAAATCTGGCCGGAAATCCCCTCCGCGCGGTCGGAGGCGAGATAGACCGCAAGCGGCGCGATCTTTTCCGGCGTCATCTGCTGCATGCGTTCGACCCGTGCCTTTTCTTCCGGGGTCTCGGTCGGTATCGAATCGATCATGCGTGTCCAGGCGAACGGCGCAATGCAGTTCGAACGCACCTTGAAGCGCTGCATGTCGAGCGCGATCCCGCGGGAAAGCCCGACGATGCCGAACTTGGCCGCCATGTAATTGGCCTGACCGAAATTGCCGACCAGCGCCGAGGTCGAGGTCATGTGCACGAAGGCGCCCCCATTCTGCTCGCGGAAATGCGCGGCGCAGGCCCGGCTCATGTTGAAGGAGCCATTGAGGTGGACCGCCAGCACGTCCGACCAGTCCGACCAACTCATGCGGTGGAAGATGCGGTCGCGCAAGATGCCGGCATTGTTGACCAGAATGTCGACGCGCCCGAATGCGGCGAGCGCGGCTTTCACGATCTCCTCGGCATTCTTCGGCTCGGCGATCGAGAGCGTGGAGGCGATCGCCTCGCCGCCACTGCGCTTGATCTCGTCCGCCACCTCGTGCGCGGGAGAGGGATCGCTACCGGCGCCTTCGAGGCTCGCGCCGATGTCGCAGACGACGACGCGGGCGCCCTCGCCGGCCAGCAACACGGCGATAGCCCGCCCGATGCCGCGTCCGGCGCCGGTGACGATCGCGACCTTGCCGGCGACGATCACCCCCACACCTCGTCGGCAACCTCGACGATGCGGCGCAGCTTCGCCCACTGCTCGTCCTCGGTCAGCAAATTGCCCTCCTCGGTCGAGGCGAAGCCGCATTGGCCGGAGATGCAGAGCTGCTCGAGCGGCGCATATTTCGCCGCCTGGTCGATGCGGCGTTTGAGGTCATCCTTGCTTTCGAGCTTGCCGGTCTTGGTGGTCACGATGCCGAGTACGACCAGCTTGCCTTTGGGCAGCATGCGTAGCGGCTCGAAGCCGCCGGAACGCGGATCGTCGTACTCCATGAAATATCCGTGCACCTTGATCTCATCGAACAGGATTTCTTGCACCGCTTCGTAACCGCCCGCTCCCATGAAGGTCGATTTGTAGTTGCCGCGGCACAGGTGCATGGTGATGGTCATGTCGGAGGGGATATCCGACATCGCGGTATTGATGAGCTCGCCGTAAATCTCGCCCAACCGTTCCGGATCGTCGCCGCGATCGATCATCTGCTGGCGGTATTTTGGATCGCACAGCATGGCAATGAAGACCTCGTCGAGCTGCAGATAGCGGCAGCCCGCATCGGCGAACGCGCGCACCGCCTTGCGGTAGGCCTGGCCAAGATCGGCGAAGAATGCATCGAGGTTGGGATACACGGCCTTGTTGATGGGCGTCATGATGGGACGGCCGTAGATCGCCGAGGGAGCCGGTATCGTGATCTTCGGCATGCGCACAGTGTGCGCCTGCACGAACTTGAAATGCTCGATCATCGGATGGCCGGAAAATCCGAGCTTGCCGGTGACACGCACGCCCTCGTTGCGGGTGGTGACGCCGGCAAAGCTAATTCCGGTATCCATGACATGGCGCTCGACTCCGTCGAGGCCCCAGAGGAAATCGAGGTGCCACCAGGAGCGGCGGAACTCGCCGTCGGTGGCGGCCTGAAGCCCCACCTCCTCCTGCTTCTTGATGACGCGCTCGATCTCGCGGTCCTCGACCGCCTTGAGATCCGCCGCACCGATCTCGCCCTTCGCGTGTTTCTCACGCGCGGCTTTCAGCGACGCCGGACGCAACAGGCTGCCGACGTGATCGGCGCGGAACGGCGGCTTGGATCGGTTCATGACAGGACCTTTCTGGTCGTTATTGCCTCAGATCGGGTTTTGGAGTGCGCGGCATCATCTCCACACCTCGTCCGCCACTTCGACGATGCGCCGCAGCTTCGCCCACTGCTCCTCCTCGGCCAGGATATTGCCTTCTTCGGTCGACGCGAAGCCGCATTGCGGAGAAAGGCAGAGTTGATCAAGGTCGACGAATTGGGCGGCCTGATCGATGCGGCGCTTGAGCGCGTCCTTCGATTCGATCGTGCCGCTCTTCGAAGTGACCAGGCCGAGCACCACCATTTTGCCCTTGGGAACGAAGCGCAGCGGCTCGAACCCGCCGGCACGCTCGCTGTCGTATTCCATGAAATAGGCGTCGATATCGATGGCGTTGAACAGGATTTCAGCGACCGGCTCGTAGCCGCCGGATGCGACGAAGGTCGATTGGAAATTGCCGCGGCAAAGATGCATCGCCGTGGTCATCTCCGCAGGGGCGTCGGACACCGCTGCATTGATCATGGCTGCATAGATATGCGGCAGCATCCGCGGGTCGTCGCCGCGGTCGGCGACGAAGGCGCGCAGCTTGGGATCGCAGAGATAGGTGAAATTGACCTCGTCGAGCTGGAGATAACGGCAGCCGGCATCGGCCAAGGCTCGCACCACCGCGCGGTAACTCTCGCCGAGGTCGCGGTAAAAATCGTCCATGATCGGATAAATCGTCGCCGGCACGGCGTCGCGCCCGTAGCGGAAATGCAGCGACGACGGCGATGGGATCGTCATTTTCGGCGTCGCCTTGGCATGTGCGGCGACGAATTTGAAATGCTCGATCATCGGGTGTGAGCCGTTTGCGCCGAGCTTGCCGGTCACGCGCAGCATCATCGGCTTGGGTTGCGGGCCCTGGAACTTGATCTTGCGCTCGCCGAGGTACGCTTCGACGCCCTTGAGCTTGCCCAGAAAGTCGTAATTCCAGAACGCGCGGCGGAATTCGCCATCGGTGACCGATTGCAGCCCGACCTCCTCCTGCTTGCGGATCACCTTCTTGATTTCGTCGTCTTCAATCGCCGTGAGTTCGGCCGCAGTAATTTCGCCGCGCTCGTGCTTGCCGCGCGCCGCTTTCAGCGCCGCGGGACGCAGGAGGCTTCCCACGTGATCAGCACGGAACGGCGGCTTAGTGCGAGGCATGATGGTTTCGCGCCTTGCGCGACAATGTCATCGCCCGCGGATGCGGGCGATCCAGTAATCACCGCTCACCGAGGTCAATCACAAAGGCCGCGGCTTACCGGATGCCCCGCCGATGCGGGGCATGACGCCTTCGGATACTGAGTGCTCCATCTGCTCACTCGGCCGCGGCGAGCGCCTCCGCGCCTTTCGCCAGCACGAAATCGTACTTCAACTCGTAGAACGGCGTCGTCATCGTTTCGCCGGTCGGCGCCTTGCCTGGCGGCTTTTTGACCCATTCGACGATTAGCGGCGCTTTCACGGCGTAAACGACGTCGGTCTCGAGATACTCGCCACCCTTCTGAAAGAGGTGCGTGACGAGACCATGGTAGCCCGGCGCAGATACCGCGAAATGAATGTGCGCCGGCCGCATATGGCTGATGTTCGTTCGCTCCATGAGCTCTCCCACCGTGCCATCCATGGGAATCGTGTAGGCAATCGGCGCCACGGTGCGGATCACGTAGGTTCCATCGGCTTGCGTGCGGTAGAGGCCGCGCATCCAGGGTCCCGTGACGTCGCGTTGGTCCTCGTAGAGGCCCTCACCGTCGGTCTGCCAGAGATCGAGAACCGCTCCCGCGAGCGGCTCGCCGTCGAGACCGCGCACCGTGCCGGTCACGAAGCAGGGAATCCCCGGCGCACCCTCCGCCATGTTGCCGCCGTGCGCCACCGCCGGCGCGTCGGGCACGTGAAACGGTCCTTCGACCGTGCTCGGCGTCGCACCGCTGGGCTGGCGATGGTTGATCGCGTCGACCAACATGCTGACGCCCAGCACGTCAGAAGCGAGCACGAATTCCTGCCGTTTCGGCGAGCACAGCTTTCCGGTACGCGTGAGCCAATCGATCGCCGCTGCCCATTCCGCCTGCGTCGGCTCGATCTCGCGCACGAAGCCGTGCAGGTGCTTGATCAGCGCTTGCATGATCTGGCGCAGGCGCGGATCGGGAATGTCCTTCCACCGCTCCAGCGCGACGTCGGTGAGATTGTCTTCAGTCACGTAGGGCATGGCCAACTCCTCTTTGTTCTCGCAGCACGATCTCTCATGCCGCGAGTTCGCGGCGCACGATGCCGGCGCCTGCGACCATCGCGCGCATTTTTCCGAATGCGACCTCGCGCGGAAGATATTTGAGGCCGCAATCCGGCGCCACCACGATCCGGTCGGCCGACGCAAACGGCAAGGCCTTGCGGATGCGTTCGGCAACGGTTTCCGGCGTCTCGACCGTCATGTCCGACAGATCGATCACGCCGAGAATGATCGTCTTCGACGGCAACTGTTGCAAGATCGAAAGATCGAGCTTGGGTTGAGCCGCCTCGATCGAGACCTGACCGACCGCGGCGTTTTCGAACTCCGCCAGGAAGGAGTAGCCGGAGGGCTTGTCCTTCACCACCGCGGCGTAGCCGAAGCAGATGTGCACGGCCGTTGTTCCCTCGACGCCCGCAAGCGCCCGATCGAGCGCCTTGAGTCCGTACTTGCGCGCCCTCTCCGGTCGCGATTGCATCCACGGCTCGTCGATCTGCACGATATCGGCGCCGGCCGCGAATAGATCCTTGATCTCGGCGTTGACCGCCGCCGCATAGTCGAGCGCCAGCCGCTCCTCGTCGCCATAGAAATCGTCCTGGCACTGCGCCGACATGGTGAACGGACCCGGCACCGTCATTTTGATGGTCCGCTCCGTATTCTTGCGCAGGAATTCCACATCGCGCACCTCGACCGGATGCTTGCGCCGAATCGGCCCCACGACCCGGGGGACGGTTGAAAATCCGCCAGTCCGGTTGGGCGTCTTGCCGGGGTTGTCGAGATCGATCCCCGCCAGCGCGGTGGCAAAGCGATTGGAGTAACTCTCGCGGCGCTGCTCACCGTCGGTGATGATGTCGAGCCCGGCGCGCTCCTGATCGCGGATGGCAAGCAAGGTCGCGTCATCCTGCGCAGCCTCGAGCCGTGGCTGATCGACGAGCCATAGATCCTGCGCGCGCACGCGCGGCACCTGCTTGGAAAGCTTGGCCTGGTCGATCAACCACTCCGGTTGGGGGTAGGAGCCGACCAGGCTCGTTGGTAGGAGCATCACAGCTTACCTGGCGTGCCCCGGACGCAGCGTCCGGGGGCACGCGGCGACTACTTCGCCTTCTCGTACGGATAGATCACATTGCCGGTCTTGTATTGCGGCGGCGTGAGCACGGTCTGCGTTTCCATGCCGCGGAATTGCTCGAGGTCGCCGCTCTTGATGTCGTGATACTGGACCTGCAGCATGCGGCCTTGTGCCCATTCGCCGCCTTTGCCGAACTTCACGTCGCCCATGATGGTCTTGAAGTTCGTTTTGCCGATATAGTCGGCGAGCTTGTTGTCGTCGAGGCTCTTGGTGGCCTGCACCGCCTCGCCGAGAATCTGGATATACGCGTAGCCCCAGGTTCCAAGATAGTAGCCGAGCGGATCGACGCCCTCCGCGCCGGCACGGGCCTGGTACTTCTTGAGGAAGTCCTCGGTGCCCTCGAACATCATGTTCTTCGCCGGAACCCAGGTCTCATAATTGACCCAGCCGTTGAGCAACGGTCCGAGCTGCCGCTTGAACACGGTCGCTTGCAGCCCGACCATAGCTCCACCGATCATCTTCGGCTTGTAGTTGAGCTCATTGACCGCCTTCACCATCCCGACCGAATCGAGCGGATAAGAACAGATCGTGACGACGTCCGGATTGGCCGCCTGGATTGCTCGCACAATCGGCGTGAAGTCGGTCGTCGAAGGCGGATAAGTCTTGTCGTAGACGACCTTCAGATTGGCTTTCTTGGCATTGTCGCGCGCACCGTCGCAGGCGTTGCGGGAGAACTCCTGGTCGGCGGCGACCAGCGAGACCGTTTGCGGCTTCGGATTCTGCGCCGCCGCGACCTCGAAGAAACCGTCGGTGAAGGACGGCTTGGTATCCGGCCCGGTCGGGATCATCGCGAAGAATTTCGGGTACTTGAACTCGTGGTTCACATCGAGCCCGAAAAGAATGATGAAGACCTTGCCCTTCTGCATGATGACCGGCATGGCCGGAGCGGCCATGGCGGTAGCGTAAGGACCGAGGACGAGATCGACCTTGTCGACGTCGAGCAACTTCGTGTAGATGCCCGGCACCGTCGAGGGGTTCGATTGGTCGTCGTAATAGACCAGCTTGACGGGACGCCCGAGGAGACCGCCCTTGGCGTTGATCTCCTCCTCCCAGATCTTCATGCCGAGCAGGGCCTGCTTTCCGTTGGCGGCAAGCGGGCCGGTCAGCGCCATGGAGAAGCCGATCATAACCGGCTGCCCCGAGGGCGCCTGCGCCTGTGCCGGCATTGAGAAGACGGCGGCCGCGGCAAAGAGCGAGGCCATGGCGACTCGCCAGCTCAGTCGTGCAAGCATGCGTTCCTCCAACTAGCTGATGTTTGACCGGGATTCTTGGCGATCCCTTCCCACTATGATTGCGCTCTCATCGCCCCCAGACTTCACCGGCGACGTCGGCGATCATCCGCAATTTCGCCCATTGCTCGTCCTCGGCGAGGATATTGCCTTCCTCCGTGGAGGCAAAGCCGCATTGCGGCGAGAGACAGAACTGCTCGAGCGGAGCAAATTTCCCCGCTTCGTCGATGCGGCGTTTTATGTCGTCCTTCTTCTCGAGCGTGCCGCTCTTTGAGGTGACGAGACCAAGCACCACGACCTTGTTGCCTTTGGGCAGGAAACGCAGCGGCTCGAAGCCGCCGGCGCGCTCGGTGTCGTATTCGAGGAAGTAACCGTCATAGTTCACCTTGCCCAGCAAGGTCTCCGCCACCGGCTCGTAGCCGCCCTCGGAAATCCAGGTCGAGCGGAAATTCCCGCGGCACACATGCGTGGTGATGGTCATGTCGGCCGGTTTGGCTTCCAGCGCGGTGTTGATCACCCGCGCGTAAATACCCTGGAGCTGGTCGACGTTCGACATCCGCTCGCGCGCTTTGCGCAGTTCCTCCTGCGAGCAAAGATAGGCCCACACCGTGTCGTCGAACTGCAGATAGCGGCAGCCGGCGTCGTAAAATGCCTTCACCGCCTGTTTGTACGCATTGCCGAGATCGTGGAAGAACTGATCGAGATCGGGATAGACGCTCTTGTTGACACCGTCCTTAGGCAAACGGAAATGCAAAACCGGCGGCGCGGGGATGGTCATCTTCGGCGTGACCTTGGTGTGAGCCTTGAGAAACTTGAAATGCTCCAGCATCGGATGGTCGGAGAAGCCGACCTTGCCCACGACGCGCAGCCCTTGCGCCTTAGTTTGCACGCCGCGGAATTGAATGCCCTGGTCGGCCTCGTAGATCTCCACGCCGTCGAGCGCGCCGAGAAAATCGAAGTGCCACCACGAACGGCGGAACTCGCCGTCGGTCGCAAGCTCGAGCCCGAGCTCCTCCTGCTTTTTGATGATCTTTTCGACCTCGCGGTCCTCGACGGCTTTGAGTTCGGCCGCCGTGATCGCGCCCGTTTCGCGCTTGGCGCGCGCTTCCTTGAGCGCTGCGGGCCGCAAAAAGCTGCCGACATGGTCGGCGCGAAACGGCGGTTTGGTCCTCTTCATCGATCCGCTCCTTGGGACGATTTAGCGCGAGCAAAGGCACGCCAGCCACGGCGTCGTCAACCACAAAACAACGGGCAGATTGTCCCGTGCTGGCGTGGGACGCATCCCATCAGGTTGGGAGGACGCCGCGACGGGGCTCAACTTCTGCCCTTGCGGCGGGAGCCGGCGGCGGTGACGCCGAGATAGCTTTCCAGCACCGCGCGATCGCCGGCAAGATCGGCGCTCGACCCCTCGTGGACCACTGCGCCGCGCTCGATG
>Ga0081455_10001109_pt1 | contig 33804 bp, 31 predicted proteins | sample TabmetS3T2R1_FD_70207 | JGI IMG/M metagenome (GOLD analysis project Ga0081455, IMG submission 70207) | Tabebuia heterophylla rhizosphere microbial communities from the University of Puerto Rico - S3T2R1 | ecosystem: Host-associated > Plants > Roots > Rhizosphere ...
TGGTCGATCAGCCGAAGGCGTTCGTCCCGATCGGCGGCCGGCCGATGCTCTCGATCGCCGCCACCGCCGCCGCGGCATCCCCTGCGGTGGCCTCGCTGGTCGTCGCGGCGCCGGAGGGCTGGGAGGACTACGCGCGAGGATGCGTGGAGTTCTGCGGCCGGCCCGCGGTGGTGGTCACTGGCGGCGCGACACGCCAGGCCTCCGTGCGCGCCGCGCTCGATGCCGTCCCCGATGACGTCCGTGTCGTGGTCGTGCACGATGCCGCTCGCCCGTTCGCGGCACCGGACCTGTTCACGGCCGTGGTCGACGCCGTCGACGGCGACGCGAAGGGTGCGATCCCCGTCGTCCCCGTGACCGACACGGTCAAGCGCCTCCGCGAGGGGGAGGTGATGGCGACGGTCGACCGCGAGGAGCTCGGTCTCGCGCAGACACCGCAGGCGTTCGACGCCGAGGCCCTTCGGAAGGCACACGAACGAGCCGCCGCCGCCGCCCTCGACGTCACCGACGACGCCGCGGTGCTCGAGCTCGCCGGACACACGGTCCGGGCGATCCCCGGGGATCCGGTGAACACGAAGATCACGACCCTGTTCGACCTCGCGCAAGCGGAGGCTCGCATGGGTGGCGACGATGGGTGAGGTGCGGGTCGGGATCGGATTCGACTCGCATCCTCGCGACGAACGACGCGAGCTCTGGCTCGGGGGCGTTCGGTTCGACGGTGAGGCTGGGCTCGCGGGCCACTCGGACGGTGACGCGGTGAGCCATGCGCTCGCCGACGCCTTGCTCGGCGCGGCGGCGCTCGGCGACGTGGGCGAGCACTTCCCGGAGACCGACCCCAGGCTGGAAGGGATCGCCGGCGCCACGTTGCTCGCGCGGACGGTGGAGATCGTGGCCCAGCACGGCCTGGCTCCCGCGCGGTGTGATCTGACGGTGATCTGCGACCGGCCTGCGATCGCCCCGAACCGCAACCACATGCGCGAAGCGCTCTCGGGGGTGCTCGGCCTGTCCGCCGACCGGGTCTCGGTGAAGGCCGCGAGGCCGGAAGGCCTCGGGTTGCAGGGGGACGGGGTCGGTTGCCTCGCGGTGGCGACGCTCGTCGAGCATCCCGTTCCGGCATCAGCCGCCGGCGCATCTGCGTCATGAGTCGTGACCGTGACCGGCGTCGCCGCCGGTCCACACGCGATCCCGGTTCCAGCGTCGTCTCGGGACGACGCGCCGTGGCGGAGGCGATCCGGGCGGGGAAGGCGACGGAGGTGCTCATCGTGCGCTCGCCGAAGGTGACCCAGGGGATGCGTGGCGTGCTGGAGGCCGCCGGGGCCGCGGGGGTCCCGGTGACGGTGACCGAGCGAGCACGCCTCGACGCCCTCGCCACGGATCACCAGGGCGTGGTGGCGACCACCCGCGGTCGTGACCGGATCGCGGGGCCCATGGGGGAACGGGAGCTGGCAGCCTTCTCATTCATCGATGATGCGGTGGTCGTGGTCCTCGACGGGATCGTCGATCCGCAGAACCTGGGCGCCGCCGCCCGGTCGGCGGAGGCGGCCGGTGCCGCCATCCTCGTGAGCCGAACGCGGCGGGCTGCAGACGCCACGCCCGCGGCGGTGCGCGCGTCGGCGGGGGCGCTCCTGCACCTCCCTTTCGCGCGGGTGCCGAACCTCGCACGGGCGATCGAACGGCTGCAGGAGCTCGGGTTCTGGGTCGTTGGACTCGACGGTGATGCCGATCGGACGCTGTACGACGAACCCTGTCCGGGCGGGCGCGTCGCGATCGTGGTTGGGAGCGAGGACACGGGGCTCTCCCGTCTCGTGCGTGAGCGGTGCGACGCGCTGGTGGCCCTGCCGATGCACGGGCGCGTCGATTCGCTGAACGCAGCCGCCTCACTTGCGGCTGTGCTGTACGGCTGGGTTCTCCCGTCTCGTGAGGCTACGGTTCGTCCGCGTTCCAGCCGATGACTTCTGGAGGTCCGCAGAGTGGACGAAGGGAACGACCATGAGCGATCAGATGCCGCCACCTCCAGCGTCCGGATATGAACAGTGGGCCGATCGCATCGCCCAGGCCCAGCTGGAACCGGTGCGCCCGCGCCGGCCGGGGATCGTCACCGCCGCCGCGGTGCTGCTGCTCGTCGGCGGGGGACTGGCGGCGCTCGCCGCCGCCCTGATCTTGTCCGCGGGTGATCGAACCGCGCTCCCGGGCGTGGCGACGAACGCCGTTCACACGGTCGGCGTGATCGCGCTGGTGATCGGCGCCGTCGAGGTCGTCGTCGGCATCCTCGTGCTCCGGCTGGTCCCGGCGGGCCGTGTGCTGGGGATCATCTTCGCCGCGCTGGGACTCTTGGGCGCGCTCAGGTCCCTGGGCTCGCCCCAGGGCTTGATCACCTTCGCGATCGACGGGTTCGTGATCTACGCCCTGGCGACGACCGGGGATGCCTTCCGGCGCGGAGCGCGCGGGTAGACTCGCCGCACCGGCCGGCGTGGCGCAGTCCGGTAGCGCAAGCGATTTGTAATCGCTAGGTCGTCGGTTCGAATCCGACCGCCGGCTCCAGCCATCGCGACTCACGGACGCGTGGGTTGACTCCGCGCTCGTGGTGCTTGACGTGGTTGCCGCACTCGTCACGACCGCGCCGCCACCGCTACGTAGTCACCGCGATGGCCGATGCACGTACGCACCCAGGTCGACGAAGTGTGGTCATCCGTTCCGCTGCCGGTTGGACGGCTCTCGGACGCGAGTGGCCGTGGGACCCGTGGCGACCCGTTCCATCCTTCCGGCCGATACTCCGTCCGCATCCCTGATGCCGATGGTGATCGAACACGGTCTGGCGTGCATCGGTTCGAGGGGGGAACTCGGATGGGGGGCAGCCCGCGCCGCCATGGGCGAACGGCCGGTGCCGGTCCTGGGTCGACCAGGTCCGGCACCGATGCGCGGCTCAGATCGCTCGTGCGCCGAGACGACGGCGCCGCCGCGGTCGAGTTCGCGATCGTCGCGACGCTGTTCTTCATGCTCGTCTTCGCGATCATCGATTTCGGCTTCGGGTTCCATACGTGGAACGCGACCACGAACGCTGCACGGGAGGGTGCGCGCAGGGCCGCGGTTTCGCCCGACGTCGGAGAGATCGAGGCACGGGTGCGGGAGACCGCCGACTTCCTCGATCAGTCGCGGATGACCGTCACGGTGACGTGCAGCCGAAGCGGCGCCGGCTACGGACCCTGCCCGAGCTCGGCGTCTTCCTGGCTCGAGGGCGATTCGGTGCGCGTCACGGTCGACTACGAATACCCGTTCATCACGCCGCTGCCTTCGTTCGTCGGGCTCGGCGACGAGCTGACGCTCCATTCCGTGTCCGAGTCAAGGTTCGAGGGGCTCTGATGCGTCCGTCCATCTCGCGCCGGCTGCTGGAGCGAGCGTCGGAGCAGACCGGCGCGATCATGGTCTTGTCGACGTTGCTCTTGGTCGTCCTGTTCGCTGCGGTCGCGTTCGTGATCGATCTGTCGCGCCTGTTCCACCAGCGACAGGTGTTGCAGAATGCCGTCGACTTCGGCGCGCTGGCGGGGGCGCAGGAGCTACCCGCTCAAGGGTCCGCACAGGGCGCGATCGCCGCCGCCGAGGCCCTCCGGGTCACGCTCGATAACGCGCCGTGGCTGCAACCCTCCGACATCAACATCACGTTCCGCTGCGTGGTCGGCGATCGTGACGGCGACGGTCTGCCCGATATGGCCGACGTCCCCTACATCTGCGGTCCGACCGCCGGCGCGTCCGCGTGGCCCGCGAGTGAGTGGAAGACGAAACGGGGGCGGTCGATCCACGCGTGCAACCCCTACGGAGGAGACAAGTGCAACACCGTGTCCGTGCAGACGAGCCAGATCGTCGAGTACGCGTTCGCGCCGGTGATCGGTATCGATGAGGGAGATACGGGCGCGGTCAACGCGGCGTCGTGCCGGGGGGGGTGCGGCGCCGCGCCTGCTCCGCTCGACGTGGTGATGGTCCTGGACCGGACCGGATCCATGACCGACGCCGACGTTGCGAACCTGCGGAACGCGGCCCTGTCGGTGCTCGACGTCTACGACTCGTCGGCTCATCACGTGGGCGCGGTCGCCCTTCCCTACGGCCAGCCCCTGAACAGATGCCTCGCGAACAACCCGCAGCTCTACCCGCAGTCCGCGGCGTCGTATTGGCAGATCGCTCCACTGAGCTCCGACTACGACCGCGCCGACGGCTCGCTGAACATGTCGAGCCAGCTCGTGCAGGCGATCAACTGCCTGCGGCGAACGGCCACCTCCATCACGGTCAGGGTCAACGGGGTCGACAGGTCGGGCGCCGGCCACACGAACCTCGGGGATCCCCTGGACGCCGCCCGCGAGATGCTGCTGATGCAGGGGCGCGCCGAGGTGCCGGACGTGATCATCTTCATGACCGACGGCGAGGCGAACCAGCCCGACACCCTGCAGCCCTGCAACTACCTGAACACGAAGGCCACACAGGCCAAGGCCGGGGGGCAGACCGTGTACACGATCGGGTACGGGGTCGCGGCCGCGCGCTGCCAGCGAGACACGAGCGGCCCGTTCCGAGGCGCATACGCGAGCACGAACCTCGCCAGAGCAGCCACCGACTCCACCGACGACGTGCCGGGCGGCTGCGGACCGAACGAGAACAAGGACGGCGACAACTATTTCTGTGAGTCGGGCAGCAGCGACCTCGAACCGGTGTTCCGGCAAGTCGCGGCCGCCACGCTCGGCCACTCCCGGCTCGTCGACGACTTCTGACGGGGCGGCCTGGATGGACGAGGAGGAGGAACGACGATGCGTCGACAGACCCTGGTGATCCCGATCGCGCTGCTGTTGGCCGTGATGGCCGCGGCGGCCGTGGTGCTGTACACGATGAACGTGAAGCGCGACGCGACGACGGGCGGCGCCACGACCAGCGTCGTGGTGGCAACCAAGAGCATCCCGGTCGGTTCGCAACTCGACCCCCTGATCGCCGACGGCACGCTGCAGGAGCAGGAGGTCCCCAAGAACTATGTGGTCCCGGGGGCCGTGCGAAGCCTGACGGATCTGGAGGGCACCACGACGGGGCAGCCCGTGCTCGAAGGTGAGCAGGTCGTGGAGGACCGCATCGCCGAACTCGGTGCGGCCCCCGGCGGGGGGTTGGGGATCCCGGACGGTTTCAGCGCCTTCACGCTGGAGCTGCCAGCGGCTCAAGGCGTGGGCAACACGCTCCATCGAGGAGATCACGTCCGCGTCTTCACGAACTTCGCCGACAAGCAGGGTCATCGGTTCGCTGTGGCGTTGCTGCCGGACGTCGAGGTGCTGGACGCGGTCGTGCTGGGGAGCGACGAGGACCGCGCGGTCAACGCCCTCATCACGCTGGCGGTCCGGCCCGACGATGCCGCCAAGCTCGCGCTGGTGGCGCAGGACACGTCGTCCGTGTGGCTCAACCTGCTCCCGCCCGAGGCTCGCGGCGAGGCACCTCCCGCATTCAGCGATCAGGACCTGGTGGCGCAGGCTCGCGGGTCCGCGGCCATATCACGAGCGTGAACGAGGCGAGGAGATCGAGAGGTCGGTGCGTCGGATCCCGGGTTCGGAGGTTCAGGGGCGGACGCGCAACGACTCCAGCCCTCGGATGATGTAGTTGGGCTTCCATGTGGGTTCCTCGACCAGCTCCAGCCGTGGGAGCTCTCGCAGGAGCGTGCGGAACGACGTCTCCAGCTCGAGCCGGGCGAGGGGCGCGCCGAGGCAGAAGTGGATCCCGGCGCCGAACGTGACGTGTGGGTTGGGTTCGCGGTCCAGCAGCAGCTCGTCCGGCCGATCGAAGACCGCGGGGTCGCGGTTCGCCGAACCGAACAGCAGGCCGAGCTCGGCTCCGCGCGGAACGGCCTGGCCGTTGATGTCGACGTCTTCAAGGACCCAGCGCTCGAACATCTGCAGCGGCGTGTCCCATCGCATCAGCTCTTCGATCGCTCGAGGCACGAGCTGGGGGTCGGCGCGGAGCCGAGCGAGGGCCTCCGGATGTCGGAACAGGGTCCACCACCCGTTGCCGGTGACGTTCACGGTGGCCTCGTGTCCCGCGTTCAGCAGCAACACGCACGTGCCGACGAGCTCGTCTTCGGTGAGTCGGTCTCCCTCATCGACGACGACGGCCATCTCGCTGATCAAGTCGGCCTCGGGATGGATGCGCCGGTGCCTCGACAACACACGCAGGTAGTCTGAGAACTCGATGCTGGCGCTCACGGCCGCGCTCGCGTCGTCCTCGGTGGGATGGAGCTCGTACATCCGGCAGATGTCGGCCGACCACGGTCGGAGCAGCTGCCGATCGCCGTCGGGGATCCCGAGGAGCTCCGCGATCACGCTCACGGGGAGCGGTTCCGCGATCGTCGGGATCAGGTCGAACTCGCCTACTCCGCGCACACCCTCGATCGCGGCGTCCATGAGGCGCTGCACCGGTTCACGCATCGCCTCGACCATCCGCGGCGTGAAGGCCTTCGACACCAGTCGCCGAACGCGGGTGTGGTCGGGCGGTTCCATGTCGAGGATGCCGTGGTTGATCAGGTGCCAGAACGGCGCGTGCGAGGGTGGCGGATCCGGGTGGCCCATCGTGGCGTGCGTCGCCGCGTGCAGGTAGGTCCGCCCGAACCGGCGGTCGCGCAGCATCGCGTTCACGTCGGCGTACCGCGAGACCAACCAATGCTCGGTCGACTCGTCGTAGAGCACGGGGGCGTGTTCGCGCAGCTGTTCGTACACGGGGTACGGGTTCGCGACGAACGCTGGATCGTCCGGGTCGAAGCCGTGGTTCACTCGGCCAGGCTAGCCGCCCGGCAAGAACACGTGGAACGAGGCGCCGCCGCCCCCACGCGCCTCCAGCCAGGCGCGACCGCCGTGGAGCTCGGCGAAGCGGCGCACGAGCGACAGCCCGACGCCGACCCCGGGCGAGTGCTCCGACGATGAGCCCGGCGCCTGCCGGAACGGCTCGAAGACGGCCTCCCGGAGCTCCTCGGGGACTCCGGGCCCGGCGTCCTCGACCACCAGGAACAAGCCGCCATCCTGCCCCCACGCGTTGATCCAGACCGGCGTCCCCGGCGGCGTGTGCCGGATCGCGTTCGACAGCAGGTTCTCGATGATGCGCTCGACCTTCGCGGCATCGACGGACACGGTGACCGGCTCGATGCTGATCTCGAGGGGATGCCCACCCGGATCCTCGATCTCCTCGACCGCCCGGGCCATCAGGGCGCCGAGCTCCGTCGGGCGGCGTTGCGGCGCGACGATCCCACGCTGAAGACGGTCGAGATCGAGCAGGTCCGAGAGCAACCGTTCGAGCTTGCGGGCGTTGGACGCGACGCGGCGGACCAGATCGAGAGATTCGTCCCTCGGCAGGTCGAGGTGCGTCTGCTCCAGCGTGAGCGCCGATCCCAGGATCGACGTGAGCGGCGTTCGAAGGTCGTGCGAGACGGCCTCCAGGAACGTGTTCTTCATGTCGTCCAACGCTCTGAGTCGTTGCGCCGCTTCGCGTTCGCGACGGAACGCTTCCGAGTACTTGCGTTCGCTCTTGCGGAGGGCTTGTTCGGCGCGCCGGCGTTCGGTGATGTCGACCATCAGACCTCGGAGCTGCCGCGGCCCTTGCGCGCCTCGCACGACATGCACCAGGTCGCGGACCCACACGGTCGACCCGTGAGGCGTGATGACGCGGTACTCGATGGAGTGATCCTCCCCGGCGTCGGTCGCGGTCCGGTTCGCGCCCGTGGCTGCGTCGCGATCCGCCGCAGCGATGTGGTCGCCCCACGGCCGGCCCAGCGCCGGCCAGTCCGTCGCGCCTTCGCCCAGGAGCTCCTCGAGGCGCCCGCCGACGAACGTGAACGCCATCGTCGCCGCGTCTGCCTCCCAGAAGACCGCGTCGAGAGACTCGACCAGCTCGTGGAAACGCTCCAGCTCGCTCAGTCGACGGGCGTTGCCCAAGGCCAACGACGTGATGTCCGTGATCCCCCTCGCGAGGCGGATGGCCCGTTCGTCGAACCCGCCGTCTGCGGTGTCCGCGAGGATCGCCAGCCCGCCCATCGCGTCGGGCTCCCAGTGCAGGGGGGCCACCAGGACGACCCTGGGTTGCCGGAGCACCCGGAACTCGGCCGGGACCTGCCGCACGATCTCCAACGGGAGGATGAAGGGGTCCGCCTCCGAGACGAGGAAGGCTGCCGCCACCTCGGCGGGGACGTCGGCGATCTCGGCGCGCGGGCGCGCGAGTGAAGGGTCGACCACATGGAGCCGCGCGAGCCGCATGCTGCCGTTCTCCGGGTCCCGCACGTAGGCGCAGACGGCCGAACACGCGATCAGGGTGGGGATCGTCTCGATCGCCTCCTGGAAGATGTCGCCCACGGAGCGCAGGCCCGTCAGCGCCTGGGACAGCTGCAGCAGTGCCGTCGAGGTCGCGGCGGCCTCTCGCTCGGCGGCGAGCAGCTTCGCGTTCTCGAAGGCCACGGCCGCGTGCGACGCCAGCACCTCCAGCAGCCGCTGATCCTCCTCGTCGAACTTCCCGTAGCCGAGGCTCGACAGCACGATCACGCCCACGACCTGTTCGCCGATCAGCATCGGGACCAGCAGCATCGATTCGACGATGTCGTCGGTTCCCTCGATGCGGACCGCGAACTCCACCTCGAGGGCGTTGGGGGTCAGCAGCGACGTCTTGTGTTCGGCGACCCAGCCGGTCAGGCCGTCGCCGACCTCGGTGATGAGCTCCTCGAGGGTCTCCTCCTCGTACTCCTTGAACAACGTGCCCTGGAACGCGATCGGCAGCAGGACACGTCCGTCGGGCTGGAGCATGTACACGCGGCAGTTGTGGTAGTCGATGATCGTGCGGAGTTCGGCGGTGATGACCTTGCCGATCTCCTCGACCGAGCCCATCGAGTTCAACGTGGCCGCGAGGCTGTGCAGCATGTTGAGCTGCGCCACCGAACGCTCGGTGTCGTGATCGCCGACCCGGCTCGCTCGCGCCGGCCCACTCGCTGGCTCGACCACCATCTCGCCTCTCGTCGTGCCGCCCGTCATCGTCTCATCCGCCGTGCCCGTTCTGGCCCAAGCGCCGACCGGGTCACGGGCCGGCCGGCCTCGGCCCCGTCTCTCGGAAGTGTCGGCCATCAGGCCGACCTCCTGAACGAGGCCGCCCTAACGCCTCCGAGATGCTTGCACGGCAGCCGGCCGCGGGTACCCTGCTGTTCCGTGGACGCCGTCATCCCCCCGCTCGGCGAGCGCGATCGCCACATCCTGGACTTCGAACGCGAGGCCTGGAAGCTGTCCGTGGCCAAGGAACGCGCGATCCGAGAGCGATTCGGTTTCTCGCCGACCCGGTATCACCAGCTGCTGAACCGGATCGTGGACACGCCCGAGGCGCTCGCCTACGACCCGATGCTCGTTCGCCGGATCCGACGGGTCCGTGATGCGCGCCGTCGCCGCCGGGTCGCCGGTCAGCTCGGCGTGAAGTCCTAGCGCCTCGTCTCCGCGCTTCGGCCGGCCGTGGCCCCGAGGACGACGGGGTAGGATGTCGCCCGTGAACCTGTCCCCCGCACGGTTGGCGGTGCTGGTGGCGCTCGTCGTCGGTGGCATCGCCGTCCTGTTGAACGGCTTCGACACCTCTGGAGGAACCGCCGTCGCCGGCGGCGTGAGCCCCTCACCCACAGCCGCCGTCTCGCCGACGACCACGTCGCCCACGGCGACGACAGCGACCGAGACCCCGAAGCCCCAGAAGCAGGGTGTCAACATCATGGTGCTGAACGGCACGAACACGACCGGACTCGGGGCGCAGGTTCAGGAGTTCTTGGTGGGGAAGGGGTACGTCGTTCCCGACAACGCCGACGCGGCCGACGCGCCGAGCAAGCCGATCGCGCAGACGACCGTGTACTTCCGAGGCGGAGCCGACGCCGATCAGGCGAAGAGCGACGCCACCTACATGGCGACGAAGTACCTCCACGACGCCGACGTGAAGGTCCTGGCTGCTGACATCCAGGACGTGGTGCCGGCCGACGTCGAGCTGACGGTCGTGGTCGGAACCGATTACCCCGGCGCGACCGACTAGCCTCGATCCGACGACGGGTCGCCCGGTTGCTCCAGGGCGGCAGTCCGGTTCGCCGCCCGCTCCTCGTCGCTCAACGACGCGAGCTCCGCGATCGTGTCGCCGAGCACGTCGGGGACGAACGGCTTCGTGATGAACGCATCGGCGCCCAGCTCGAGGCAGCGACGCCGGTCGGCCTGCTGGGTCTTCGCGGTCAGGATGAGGACGGGCACCGAGCTGGTGCGATCGTCGCCGCGGAGCGTCCGCAGGACGTCGTAGCCGTCGATGTGCGGCAGCATCAGGTCCAGGACCACGACATCCGGCTGGCGCTCCAGGGCATCGGCGATGCCCTGCTCTCCGTCACCAGCCTCCAGGACCTCGTGTCCGGCGTGCCGGAGGTTGACACGGCACAGCAACAACACGTCGGGCTCGTCGTCGATCACCAGCACCCGAACCATGGCGGTGCGTGTCCTCCTTCTGGGGGACGGATGGATCCCCTACAAGCGGTTATCGGCCCGACCTACAGCACGTTGATACCTGGAACCGGGGTTCTTGCGTTGCGCTGGAGCCGGTGAACTCCTCGTTGGGGCGCCGTTGACGGCCTCACACACCCCTCCTACGCTGGTCGAGGAGGTCGCCCCGATGCTGAAGGTTTCGCAGAAGCTCGAATACGCCATGCGAGCGATGATCGAGCTCGCCGACCGTCAGGACGAAGATCACCTCGTGCCGGCGCGGGAGATCGCCGAGCGTCAACAGATCCCGCTGCGGTTCCTGGAGCAACAGCTCGGTGCCTTGTCCAAGGCTGGGCTGGTCGAGAGCTTCCGGGGCGCGGGCGGCGGATGCCGTCTGGCGCGGCTCTCACAGGACATCACGGTCGCCGAGATCGCGGACGCGATCGAGGGGCAGATCTACCCCATGTTCTGCCTCGAACCCTCCGATCACACGTGCTTCGCAGATTCGAACTGTGGGCTGCAAGGCTTCTGGGCGGATGTCGCCCGGGCGGTGCAGGAGGTGTTCCAGGGAACGACGGTGGCGGACCTCGCGGCCCGCCACCACGGCGTCACCTCGGGGCCGACGCTGATCGCTCCCGAACAGCTGCTTTCGCGGCTGAACTAGCGAACCCGCAGGGTCGCTCGCCCCATCGCTTCGATCAGCCCGTCCAGCCCCGAGCCTTGGCGGCGTCCATCCCCATGATCTTCGTGAGCTTCGTGCCGCACACCGGGCAGGTCCCCTGCGCGGCGGGCCGCCCGTTCTTCAGCGTCACGATCTGGCCTTCGAACTGCCGCTTCTGGCGACACTTCATGCAATAGGCCTCGTCGGCCATGGGCCTGCCTCCTTTCCCCTGAGGCCGCCCATCGGGGCGGCCTCACGCACGATGGTTGCCTGCCGCGAGGCCCGGTGCAAGCACATCGGTGCAGGTCGTGAAGGTGGATGGCAGGCGACGAGGAAGCCCAGCCGCCACCGGATGGACGCTATGACCCGCGTTCGCGCGGCCTCCGCTTCCTGCGTACGATGCTTCGCACCGCCGGCATGTCCGCGCGACCAGGAGGATCGATGAGCGACCAGACCCACAGGGACATCGAGGCGCTGCTGTCGGAGGACCGGGTGTTCGCCGCCGATCCCGCGTTCACGGCCCGTGCGATCGTGTCCGACCCGGCCGTGTACGAGCGAGCCAAGGGCGACCACGAGGCGTTCTGGGCCGAACAGGCCGACCGCCTGAGCTGGTTCCGACGATGGGACGCGGTCATGGAGTGGAACCCACCGTGGGTGACGTGGTTCTCCGGGGGGACGCTCAACGCGTCGTACAACTGTCTGGATCGTCACGTCGAAGCGGGCGGAGGCGACAAGGTCGCGTACTACTGGGAAGGGGAGCCTGGGGATACGCGGGTCCTGACCTACCTCGAGCTCCACGAGGCCGTGTGCAAGTTGGCGAACGGCCTCCGATCGCTCGGGGTGGGCAAGGGCGATCGCGTGAACATCTACCTCGGGATGGTGCCCGAGCTCCCGATCGCGATGCTCGCCTGCGCACGGATCGGCGCGCCCCACTCGGTGGTCTTCGGCGGCTTCAGCGCGGAGGCGCTCCGCGATCGGATCAACGACGCGCAGGCCAAGGTGTTGATCACGGCCGACGGCGCCTGGCGTCGGGGCACGGTCGTCCCGCTGAAGCAGAACGCCGACGAGGCCGTCGCCGAATGCCCGTCGATCGAGCACGTCATCACCGTGCGACGCTGCGAGAACGAGCACGGGTTCACGCCGGGACGCGACGTCTGGTACCACGACCTGGTGGCCGATCAGTCGGCGGAGTGCGAGCCCGAGCCGATGGACGCCGAGGATCTGCTGTACCTGCTGTACACGAGCGGCACCACCGGCAAGCCGAAGGGGATCGCGCACACCACCGGCGGCTACATGACGCAGGTCGCCGCGACCCATCGCATGATCTTCGACATCCACGAGGACGACGTGTTCTGGTGCGCGGCCGACTGCGGCTGGGTGACCGGGCACTCCTACATCGTGTATGGCCCGCTCGCGAACCACACGACCGGGGTGATGTACGAGGGCACGCCGGACTGGCCCGACAAGGACCGCTGGTGGAACATCGTGCAGACGTACGGTGTGACGATCCTGTACACGGCTCCCACCGCGATCCGCGCCTTCATGCGCTGGGGCACCGAGTTCCCTGAACGGCACGACCTGTCATCCCTCCGCCTGCTGGGGTCGGTCGGTGAGCCGATCAACCCCGAGGCCTGGATCTGGTACTGGCGGGTGATCGGGGGCGAGCGATGCCCGATCGTCGACACCTGGTGGCAGACCGAGACCGGCGCGATCTTGATCACGCCGCTCCCCGGCATCACGCCGCTCAAGCCGGGCTCCGCGACGTTCCCGTTCCCGGGGATCGACGCCGACGTCGTCGACGAAGGTGGGAGCTCGGTCGGCCTGGGAGGGGGTGGGTACCTCGTGCTCACCCACCCGTGGCCGGCGATCGCCCGGACGATCTGGGGTGACCCGGACCGATACGTCGAGACGTACTTCGGTCGGTACGGCCCGCGGATCTACGTCGCGGGTGACGGCGCCAGGCGCGACGAGGAAGGCTACTTCTGGTTGCTCGGTCGCATCGACGACGTGATGAACGTGTCGGGACACCGGCTGTCGACGTTCGAGATCGAATCGGCGCTCGTCGACGACGACAAGGTGGCCGAGGCAGCTGTGGTGTCGCGGCCACACGAGATCAAGGGCGAGGGGATCGTCGCCTTCGTTACGCTCAAGTCCGGGGTCGAGGGCGACGAGGCGATGCTCGGCGAGCTCCGGGAGCACGTTTCGCAGGTGATCGGTCCGATCGCGAAGCCCGACGACATCATCTTCACGCCCGATCTGCCCAAGACGCGATCCGGCAAGATCATGCGCCGGCTGCTCCGCGACGTGGCACGCGGCAACGTGTTGGGCGACGTCACGACGTTGGCGAACGCGGAGATCGTCGAGCAGATCCGCGAGCAGTCGGCGACCTCGGGCGAAGAGTGACGATCGGGGGAGAGGCCTTCACGCGAGCCGAGGCTACGTTCGTGGCCGACAAGCGGGTGTGCTACCTCGCGACCAACTACCCCGACGGTTCGCCGCACGTCGTGCCGATCTCGACCGTCCTTGATCTGGACCGCCTGGTGTTCGCGAGCGAGTCGAACACGCAGAAGATCCGCAACCTCGAGGGGGACCCGATGGTCGCGATCTGCTTCGACGAATACTCGGAGGACTGGTCACAGCTGCGGCAGGTGATCGCCCACGGCCAGGCGCTCGTGCTCGACGGTGGGTTCGAGTTCGAACGCGCTCGCACACTGCTCTACGAGAAGTTCACGCAGTACGAGGCGGAGGCTCCCATCGAGGAGGGGTCGTCGGTGATCGTGCAGGTGCGCGTCGATCGCGTGGTGAGCTGGGGGCTCTAGCCGTCGGGCGCGGCGCCGTTCCCTGCCTGCGCGGGTGAAGGTCCCCCGTGTTCGGCGAAGAAGTCCAGGATCATCTCCATGTGCTGGACGCGATCGGCATCGGCGTTGGCGTGGTGGCCGGTGCCGTACAGGTGTACCCGAACGTCGGTCCCGTTCGCTCGCACGGCATCCACCCAAGGGGTCACGCCTTCGATCGGGCACCGCGAATCGTTCTCTCCGGCGATCACGAGCACCGGCGCCGTGACGCGATCCACGTACGACATGGGGTCGCGCTCCCGATAGGCATCCGGCACCTCGTTGGGGCTGCCGCCGTACATGGCGACATCCCACGCCTGCAGGGCGGGTGAGGAAGCCCAGTGCGCAGCCACGAAGTCGCCGGCGGGGATCCCCGCGAAGATCGCGCGCCACCGGTCGGGATGCAGTCCCGCGTTCAAGCACGCCAGGCAGCCCCCCCAGCTCCATCCCGACCAATAGACCCGCTCGGGGTCGGCGATCCCCTCGGCGATCAACGCGTCGAGGCACGCGTTGACGTCCTCGGATTCGGGGAGACCCGGGTTGCCGATCAGCGATTCTCGGAATGCGATGCCATAGCCCGTGGAGCCACGGTAGTTCACGAGGGCGATCGCATAGCCCGCATCGATGAAAGCCTGCGTCTCGGGATCGAAGCGATCGCGCTCGTGCCACTCGGGTCCACCGTGCACGGACATCACGATCGGGAACGGTGCCTCGCCGGTGGGGGTGGCCAGGAAGGCGTGGATCCGCTGGCCCGCCGGATCCTCGAACCAGAAGTCGCTCAGACCGGTGCCGCCCGGCGGGGATTCGTCGGGGTTCGGCAGGACCTCGCGGCCGCCGTCCGTCACGATCCGGGGTGCCGTGGCCCCGTCACTCGCCCGCAACCACACCTCGCCGTCGGGTCGCACGTTCGACTCCTCGACGTCGCCGTGCGGATCGACCACGAGCCGCACGTCCTCCGAGGGGAGCTCCAGCCGGTACAGCTGGGCCCGGCCTTCGTGCTCGTGCCGAACCAGGAGGGCCGAGCCGTCCGGGAACCATGTCACGGGGAACACCGCCCCGGGCAACCCCTCGAGGGGCAGGTCCCGGCGTTGCCCCGACAGCGGCCACCACAGGGCGGGGCGCTCGAACGCCCCGAGCTCGCTGACGAACGCGAGCACCGGCTCGGTCGGCGACCACGCTCGGGCCTCGAGTCGCCGCCCGGCGTCGACCAGATCACCGACCACCTCACCGCTGCCGGCGTCGAGGACGCGCAGCGCCGACCGCAGGATGTCGCCGTCTTCGCCGTGTCGGATGCACAGGAGCGTCCCATCGCTCGAGAGGCCGCCGCCACCTTCCGGCCACTCGCATCCGACGCCGGCCGGGCACCCGTGGGCGTAGAGGAGCCGGGCGGGCTCCTGGCCATCGGCCACGTACACCTCGTACCGATCACCGGTGGCGAGCCCGACGGCGACCCGGTCGCCCACCATCGACAGGCCCATCGACCACGCGTCCGGCACCCCCGTCACCAGTGGCGTGGGGTCGCCCCCGTCGAATGGCGCCGTGACCCAGTGCCCTCGCTCGTCGCCGGTCGCGTCGAACCACCACACCAGTCGCCCACCGGGGGCGACGTGCACGGTCTCGATGCCGACCGGATCGTTCGTCACCTGCCGCCACGCCCCCGAGGGCAGATCGTGGGTCCACACCTGGGAGGATCCGCCTCGGTTCGTGATCGACGCGAGCCGATCGAGACGTGTGGTGTCCCACGCGGGGAATCCAACCTTCGTCGCCGTGAACCGGCGTTTCCAGGTTGGCGTGTCGGGCATGGCTGCTCCGTGCTCCTGTTGGTCGCGGGACTCTCGTGCCGGATCGACTTCGTTCCGCGCCGCGGGAGCCTACCGCGCCTCGGCGACGGCGACGGAGGCTCCGGCCTCGCGGGTGCGATGAGCGAGGATTCCCGCTACAATCCTTAGCACTCGGGACCTCCGAGTGCTAGCAGTCGGGAACCCAGGCTGAGAAGCCTCCACGACGGGATACGGACGAGAAAGGGGAAGGGATGGCTGCGAAGATCATCACCTTCGACGAGGACGCACGGCGTTCACTCGAGCGTGGGATGGACCAGCTCGCGAACGCGGTGAAGATCACGCTCGGGCCCAAGGGCCGCAACGTGGTCCTCGAGAAGAAGTGGGGAGCCCCCACGATCACGAACGACGGTGTCTCGATCGCCAAAGAGATCGAGCTCGACGACCCCCAGGAGAAGATCGGCGCGGAGCTGGTCAAGGAGGTCGCCAAGAAGACCGACGACGTCGCCGGCGACGGGACGACCACCGCGACGGTGCTCGCCCAGGCGATCGTCAAGGAGGGCCTGCGCAACGTGGCCGCGGGTGCGAACCCGATGAGCCTCAAGCGCGGTATCGAGCGGTCGACCGAGCTGGCCGTCGAGGCCATCAAGAACCAGTCGAAGGAGGTCGACGACAAGGCGCAGATCGCCAACGTCGGCGCGATCTCCGCCGCCGACGCCGAGATCGGCGAGACGATCGCCGAGGCCGTCGACAAGGTCGGCAAGGACGGCGTCATCACGGTCGAGGAGTCGAACACGTTCGGCATGGAGCTCGACTTCGTCGAGGGCATGCGCTTCGACAAGGGCTACATCTCCCCGTACTTCGTGACCGACCCCGAGCGCATGGAAGCCGTGCTCGAGGAGCCCTACGTCCTGATCGCGAACTCCAAGGTCAGCGCCGTGAAGGACCTCCTGCCGGTGCTCGAGAAGGTCATGGAGCGCGGCAAGCCGGTCCTGGTCCTGTCCGAGGACGTCGAGGGCGAGGCCCTCGCCACCCTGGTCGTCAACAAGATCCGTGGCACGTTCCGCAGCGCCGCGGTGAAGGCCCCAGGCTTCGGCGATCGCCGCAAGGCCATGCTGCAGGACATCGCGATCCTCACGGGCGGCACGGTCATCTCGGAGGAGGTCGGCCTGAAGCTCGAGAGCGCGACGCTGGACCTGCTGGGTTCGGCCCGCAAGATCATCGTCACGAAGGACGAGACGACGATCGTCGAGGGCGCCGGCAAGGACGAGGACGTGCAGGGCCGGATCAACCAGATCAAGTCCGAGATCGAGAAGACCGACTCCGACTACGACCGCGAGAAGCTGCAGGAGCGGCTCGCGAAGCTGTCCGGGGGGGTCGCGGTGATCAAGGTCGGTGCGGCCACCGAGGTCGAGCTCAAGGAGAAGAAGCACCGCATCGAGGACGCCGTACAGTCCACGAAGGCCGCGGTCGAGGAGGGCATCGTCCCCGGCGGTGGCGTGGCTCTGCTGAACGCCCAGGCCGCGCTCGACAAGGTCGACCTCGAGGGTGACGAGATGACCGGCGCGAACATCGTGCGCCGTGCGCTCGAGGAGCCGATCAAGCAGATCGCCGTGAACGCCGGCCTCGAAGGCGGCGTGATCGTCGAGAAGGTGCGCGCCCTGGACAACGGCCAGGGCCTGAATGCCCAGACCGGTGAGTACGGCGACATGCTCGAGTTCGGCGTGATCGACCCCACCAAGGTGACGCGCTCGGCGTTGCAGAACGCCGCGTCGATCGCAGCGCTGTTCCTGACGACGGAGGCTGTGGTCGCCGAGAAGCCGGAGAAAGCCGCGCCCATGCCGGGCGGCGGCGGCATGCCCGGCGGCGACATGGACTTCTGAGTCCGCCGAAGACCGCACCACCTCGAACGGGGGCCTCTGGAGAGGCCCCCGTTCGACGTTTCGCGATCGTCACGGGCCGACGGCCCGTGACGAGATCCCCGTCCCGATTGACCCCCCGCCTCGCCGGCACGCAGGATGTCGCCCGTGAGCCGGCTGGAGGGGGTCCGGGAGACCTATGCGCGCGTCGCCCGCAACCGCTCGTTGCGCCGGGTCGCGTTCGCGTTCGTGGTCTTCAACGCCGAGGAATACGCGATCTGGCTCGCGTTCACGATCTACGCGTACGGCAGGGGCGGTCCGGGCGAGGCGGGGGCGGTGGCCATGGCACAGCTGGTGCCGGCTGCGATCGTGGCCCCGTTCGCCGCGGTGCTCGGCGACCGGATGCGCCGTGACCGGGCGCTGGCGCTCGGCTACACGTCGCAGTCTGCAGCCGCCGCGGCATGCGCCGTGGCGCTGTGGGTCGCTCCGGCGCCGGTGGCGTACGTCTTCGCGGTCGTCTGGTCCAGCACGGCGACCCTGACGCGTCCGGTGCACTACGCGATCCTGCCCACGCTCGCCTCCACCCCGGGTGAGCTCACGGCCGCCAACTCCGTGTCGAGCTCGGCCGAGGCGCTCGGGATCTTCCTGGGGCCGCTCGCGAACAGCGTCCTGATCCTCGTCGAGGGACCCGGCACCGTGTGTGCAGCCTTCGCGGTGTTCACCGGGATCGCGGGGCTCACCACCCACCGGCTCGATCTCCATGGCGCCGCATCCGCGACCGGACGGGTCGAAGGGATCACTGACGTCCTGGGGTCGGCCCGGCGGGGGTTCATGGCGATCGTCCGCGATCCGCCGGCCGGCGCCCTGCTCCTGTTCGGTGGGATCCAGTTCCTGATCCTCGGGATCCTCGACGTCTTCTTCGTGGTCCTCGCGATCGACGTCTTGTCGATGGGCGATGGGGGAACGGGCGTGCTGAACGCGGCCGTCGGCGTCGGCGGCCTCGTCGGCGCGGGGCTGACCGCGATCTTGATCGGGCGTTCCAGGCTCTCGCTGCCGATCGAGCTCGCGGTGGGGTGCATGGCCGCGATGGTCGCGGCGCTCGCCTTCGAAGGCGGGGTGGGCACCACGATCGCCCTGCTCGCCGTGGCGGGGGCGGCCCGGAGCTTCCTCGACGTGGGCACCAGGGTCCTGCTCCAGCGCAGCGTTCCCGAGGACACGCTGTCCCGCGTGTTCGGGCTGCAGGAGTCGTTGATGATGGTCGGTCTCGCGATCGGTGCGGGGCTGGCCCCACTGCTGATCGCGGTGTTCGGCGACACCGGTGCGTTCACGGCGGTAGGGGCGCTCCTGTTGCTCTCGGGCGCGGCGGTGTGGCCGATCCTCGGCGTGCTCGACCGACGGTCCAGTGGCCCCGATCCCGAGCTCATCGCCATCCTCTCGCGCGATCCGATCTTCCGCCCGCTCGACCAATCGGAGCTCGAGCGGCTCGCCCGCCATCTGGAGCCGATCCTCGTTGCGGCCGGGACCGACGTGATCCAGCAGGGCGATCAGGGAGACCGGTTCTTCATGATCGTGGACGGGAGGGTCTCGGTGACGATCGGGGGCGACCTCGTTCGCGAGCTGGGGCCGGGAGATCATTTCGGGGAGATCGCGCTGCTGCGCCACGTGCCACGGACCGCCACCGTGTCCGCGATCGAGGACCTTCGACTCCTTGCCCTCGATCGACAGCCGTTCCTGGACGCGGTCAACTGGTCCCGAGCGAGCATCGAGTGGCTGGATGCGCACATCGACGACCGGCTCTCGGAGCTCGGAGATCGCTGAACGCTGGCCTCCGCCACACAACCGCAACAATCCGGCGCGAACCATCCGATGGCGCGAGCCGAACAACTCGTGGAGCCCCTCTCTCCGACGAGAAGGCCCCGAGCCCCCCGCTCGGGGCCTTCTTCCATGCTGGCGCTGCCATGCTGGCGTCCTGGCCCCTGCGTCCGGCCGGGGTGGCGGGTCGGCGGCGTGGCAGGATACGCGCCATGCACGAGGTTGTGATCCACATCCGGTGGCGGGACGTGGACAACTACGGACACGTCAACAACGCGGTGTACCTGACCTACCTCGAGGAGTGTCGCGATCGGCTCGTCGAGGACCTGTTCGGGACCCAGGACGCGTGGGACTTCGTCCTGGCCCGGGTCGCGATCGACTACCGGAACGAGCTCACCCAAGCCGACGGCGACGTCACCGTGCAGGCGACGGTGGCCGGACACGGGACCTCGAGCATCCGCACCCGCGAGGTGATCCGCACCCAGGACGGTTCGGTCGCGGCGGAGGCGGAGGCCGTGATCGTGCCCCGTGATCCGGCGACCCAGCGCAGCCGGCCGCTCACGGACGACGAGATCGCGACCCTTCGAGCCGAGATCGACGGGGGCTGACCGAGTCGATGACGGACCAGCGGTGTCCCTACGTCGAGGGGATCAGCCGCCGTCCATGGACGAAGTGGTCGCGGTACCAGCCCTCCGCGACGTACATCAGCGAGGTGCCGACGCTCGTGGAGGAGTCCAAGGCGAACCCGTTGCCCACGTAGACGTCGACGTGATCGACCGTCCCGTTGTCGTCGCCGTCGTAGAACGCGAGGTCGCCCGGCATCAGATGCTTCCAGCTGACGATGCCGAACTTCGCCATCTCCGCGGACGTGCGCTGGGGGAGCGGCCACGCCCGGTACGGTCGCGGGGGCGTGATGTTCCACGAGCCACCGTCGTCGCGGCGCAGGAGCCACCAGGCGAGTCCGGAGCAATCGAATCCGGCGATCGGTTGACTGCCCAAACTCGACGGCTCGGGCGTGTCGAATCCCCACTCGCCGGCCCAGACGTAGGGGTATCCGACGTAGCCGAGGCCCCACTGCACGATCGCCCGGCGCGTTTGCCCGAGGTTGGGCAGCACGACGTTCGAATATTGGTCACGGAGCCACGGCACGACCCAGCTCGCCTGCGTCTTCGCCCGATACAGGGAGTAGGCGACCTGCGCACGCGGCAGCGGCATGTGCGGCGTGACGTCGTGCGCCGCGTCCGAGCTCGGATACCGGAGCCCGAGCCGCATCCCGAGTGTGGTCGTCCCCAGGTTCGGGGGCGTGTCGAACGGTGTGCCGTCGTGCGTATGCAGTCGGTCGATCCGGGTCGCGGTCGCCTTCAGCCCGAGCGCCAAGACGAGCACGCGGTGCACCGTCACCATCGTGACGGCGTGATCGGGCGCGAACCGACCGTCACCGAGCCGATGCATCCATCCCTTCTGCACCGCGATGTTGGCCCACTTGTAGAACGTCTGGGTGGGATCGAGATCGGGGAAGGTGATCGAGGGATCGACGACCGCCCGGGGGGCGAACGCCTTCACGGCTGCACGGGCGAAGTACTTCCGTGTCTCGGTCGTGTCGGGCTTGAACGGCACCGTGCCGTCGGCCTTCGGCGCGAAGTCACGCATCCAGTCGTGGGACTTGCCCACGTAGTCGATCGCCGACTTCGCCCATGCATCGGACGCGTCGAGATCGCTCCACCGGAACGTTCGACGGGCCGTCAGCAGAGCCCCGGAACGCTCGACCACCGGCAACGGCGGGATCCCCGTGCCGACGTCGCCTCGTTCGGCGATCGCGGTGCTCTTCGGGCGCGCGGATGCGGCCGGTCCGTTGGGAACGATGAGCGCGCCGGCCGCCGCGATCACGGCGAACCGACGAACATAACGGCGAAGCCCAGACCCCCCTCGCATACAGGAGGAATCGGCAACGCGAGGCGGTTCCTTGAACCGGTGGCGGTGGGGCCGCACCGGCCCGAGGGTAGCGACGGCTCCCGCATCTGCGCAGGGCACCTGGTCCTACGCTCGACGCGGTAGGGAGGAGCCACCGCGGCCGGGGCGAGGACGCGGCCGGCCGACCCGGATCACATCAGTCGCGAGGGCCCTCGGCTCGGACCTCTCCGACCTTCTCCAGGGCGGCTCGGAGGTCCTGGAGCCAGTCATCCTGACGCTCGGCCACCAGCCGAACGCACCAGGCCAGCGCGTGGCTCCGGCTCCGCGCGACGCCGGCTTCCACGAGCGTGTCCAGCACGGCGCGCTCGGGCATCCGCAGCCGGGTCATCGCGGGGACGCTGAGGGTGGTGAACAACGCGCGCTGGTCGGCGCAGTCGACGCCCCAGCTCACGGTTCGCCCGAATCGGTGCTGGGCCTCCTCGGCGATCCGCATCCGCTTCGCGCGGGTGTCCTCCCGGAAGCCGGAGGCGCGTGCGGCGATCGCCGCGGTGCGGGCGTCGGGGCTCGCATCCTTGGGCAGGTCCGGCTCGGCGATGGTGCCGACGACGAGGATCTCGTCCCGATCGGCACCGACCTCAGGCGGCCCCGCGAACCAGTCGTCCGGCAACCTGCCGGCGAACCAGCCCTGGATCTCCTCGAGGGAGGCGTCTGCGTGATGGTGGTGGCGGTCCCGTCCCTGTCTCATGCAAGCATAATTACACCATTACATGCCATCGTCAAGCGATCGAGCGCGGACCCGCACACAGCGGGCTGCTCCGAACTGTCGGCTTGCACGACCCGTGTACGCTCCGCGCTCATGGAACCCGACGCAGCGGCGCCCCCCGCCGGGTACGGCGGGAGCCGGTTGAGCACGGATCTGGAGGCTCCCGACCTCACCGCACACGACGGGATCGGTGTCGCGGCCGCAGACGTCGCCGGTGACGTCGGTCGGGGTCCCGACGACGGGCAGATCCTCGATGCGATCGCGACCCAGGCCGATTGGATGGCGGAGCTGATCGCCCGCTTGATCCGAGCACCGACGGTCCTGGGGGACGAGGAGTCCGGGCAGCGCGTGATCCGCGAGGTGCTGCGGGATGAGCTCGGCCTCGAACCCGTCGACGTCGCGATGGATGCGCATGCGCTCCGCGAGCACCCCGCCGCTGCGCCGTTCGACTGGTCCGTCGACGGGAAGGTGAACGTCGTCGCCGGCTGGCAGCGCGACGACGCCTCGGGCTCGGCCGAGCCGGGTCGTTCGTTGATCCTGAACGGCCACATCGACGTCGTCAGTCCCGAGCCGGTCTCGCAGTGGCGCGAGCACGAGCCGTTCGGCGGAGATCGTGATGGCGATTGGATCCACGGGCGGGGCGCCGCGGACATGAAGTGCGGCCTCGCAGCGATCCTCGGGGCGATGCGCGGGTTGTCCTCCTTGGGACTGACACCGACCGGGCGAGTGACGTTCGAGTCGGTCGTGGAAGAGGAGTGCACCGGCAACGGCACCCTCCAGACGCTCTTGGCCGGATACACCGCGGATGCGGCGCTCATCGCGGAGCCGTTCGGCGCGGCGATCACGACCTCGCAGGTCGGTGTGCTCTGGTTCGAGGTGCGGATCATCGGGGTGCCGGGGCATGCGGCCGAGGGCCAGCACGCGACGAACGCGATCGAGAAGAGCCTGGCGGTGATCGGCGCACTGCGTGAGGTGGAATCGGAGTTGAACGCCGCTCCCCCGGCGCCCTTCGACCGGTTCGAACATCCGATCAACCTGAACGTCGGAACGATCCGCGGTGGCGACTGGCCCTCGACCGTTCCCGGGGAATGCGTCACCGGCTTCCGGATCGCGATGTATCCCGGCACCACGATCGAGGAGATCAAGCAACGGATCGAGTCGGCGGTGACGGCTGCCACGGCCGACGTCCCGGGATCAGCCGACGTGTCGTACCGCGGGTTCTCGAGTCGCGGGTACGAGATCGTCTCGGACCACGAGCTCGTGCGGACGCTGGCGGGGGCGTTCACGCGTCAGGCCGGCGAGCCGCCTGCCCTGGTGGCCACCACCGGAACGACGGATGCCGCGGTCTTCGGCAACGTCGGCGGGATCCCGGCGGTGTGCTTCGGGCCGTTCGCAGAGGCCGCGCACGCGGTGGGCGAACGGGTGTACCTTCCGTCCGTGGTCCAGACGGCACAGGTCATCGGCCTGTTCATCAAGGACTGGTGCGGACTCTCGGAGTCGTCGCCGGATGAGGGACGCGCTCAAGCAGCGGAGCGATAGCGCGTGAAGGTCGCGCTCAAGCAGCGGAGCGGTAGCGCGTGAAGGTCGCCGTCTGGCTGTCGGCGCTCGTCCTGTTGATCGTCGTGGCGAGGCTGGTGGTGGCCCGGGGGTCGTCGCGTCGGTCGGCGGGCAGATCCGTGGCGCCGGCGACGGAGCAACCGCGGGCGACCGCTCAGACCCAACCTGAGAGCGTCGCGGGGAGTGGGCGGGGCACGCGGACGCGGCTCCGTGGCATCCCCGAGATCCGGAACTTCTTCCGAACGAACGAGACGCCGGTCTATTTCGTGAGCGCGACCGCGTTCAACCTCCTCGGGATCGACCGGTGGGTGCGCAACTTCCGGTTCATCAACTACTACGACTCGTTCGACGGGTGGCATCCGAACGTGTTCGTTCCCAAGGAACCCACGCCGCGTTCGTTCGAGTCGATCGAGGACATCTGCAACTACCTCCTGGGACACAAGGAGGTGATCGACTACGTGCGGAGCCGGGGTGACGTCGGCAAGGTCGCGTTCCTGATGTTCGATGAGGAGACCGAGACCTTGGCGAACGAGCTCGGGCTGGACGTGGCGTTCCCGCCGGCCGTGCTCCGCCACCGCATGGACTCGAAGATCGAGACGACGCGCCTGGGCGACGAGGCCGGCGTGCCGAGTGTGCCGAACACGATGGGGCATGCGGATTCGTATCGCGAGGCGCTCGAGCTCGCGACCTCGGCCGGGCTCGGGACCGATCTCGTGATCCAGACGCCGTACGGCGACTCCGGCCAGACCACGTTCTTCGTGGCGTCCGAGGACGATTGGGACGACAACGCCAAGAAGATCGTGGGCCAGGAGCTGAAGGTCATGCAACGCATCGAGCCCAGGGAGTGCGCGATCGAGGGTGTCATCACCCGCCACGGCACGCTCGTCGGGCCGCTCATGGCCGAGCTGACGGGCTTCCCCGAGCTCACGCCATACGACGGCGGCTGGTGCGGCAACGATGTGTTCCCCGACGTGTTGACGCACGATCAGCGACGCCTCGCTCGCGAGCGCACGTTCGCGATGGGTGAGCGGCTGCGTGCGGAGGGATACCGTGGCTACTTCGAGCTGGACTTCCTGGCCGACGCGAACTCCGGCGAGATGTACCTCGGGGAGTTGAACCCCAGGGTGACCGGGGCCTCGAGCATCACGAACGTCACCGCGGTCGCCTATGGCGATATGCCGCTGTTCCTGTTCCACCTGCTGGAGTTCATGGACGTCGACTACGACATCGACGTCGACGAGCTGAACCGACGATGGGCCCACCCCGGCAACATCGACGACTGGACGCAGTTCATCTTGAAGCAGACCGACGACGCGGTGGAACTGATCACCGAGGCACCCGCGTCGGGGATCTGGAAGATGTCGGACGACGCCTCGATCCGCTACGCGCGACGTGACACCGACTGGCACACGATCGGCGACGAGTCGGAGGCGTTCTACCTCCGCATCGCGGACGCCGGCGGGTACCGCTACCCGGGCGCCGACCTCGGGATCTTGGTGACCCGCGGGCGCTTCCTCGACGACGATCACGAACTCGTGGATCGCGCGCGGCGGTGGATCACCGGCATCAAGGGGCAGTTCCGCAGCGTGCCCGAAACGGAGCGAGAGCCCGAGGTCCAGCCCGAACCGTTCGGCTTCAAGATGCTCTGATCGGGCCCTCCGCCCGCAAGGATGCTGGACCCGGCCCCTGCGCCCCGTATCCTCTGGGCCCACATGCCGATGGTGCCGACCACCTTCCGCGCGATCCAGGAGCTCGAGCTCGGCCCGACGTGGGCCGCGGTCTTCGAGGAACGCTGGCCGCACTACCGCGAATGGTTCCTGCGGGAGGGAGAGGGCGCTCGCGCGTCGTATGCCACGAGCGTTCGCATGCTCCGAGCCCACATGCCGGAGCTGATGCCGGCCTACGAGCGCGTCGTCGAGCTCGCGGGAGGTGGTGACCTCGCTGCCCGGATGCTCTCGCTCTACAAGCCGCCGCCGTACCTGGCAGCGTGCTCGCAGGGTGTGTGGACGCGTCCGGGTGGGCCCGTCCTGGCCCGGAACTACGACTACGCGCCTTCACGGTTCGAGGGGATCTTCTGGTCGACAGGCATGGTGCGGCGCGTGATCGGTACGAGCGACTGCCTCTGGGGACTGTTGGACGGCATGAACGAGGACGGTCTGGCCGTGTCGCTCACCTTCGGCGGACGCCGCGTGCTCGGTGACGGCTTCGGGATCCCGATCGTGGTTCGGTACCTCCTGGAGACGTGCGCCGACACGGCGCACGCGCGCGAGACGCTCGCGCGCCTCCCCTACAGCCTCGCGCACAACCTGACCGTGGTCGACGCGGCCGGCGACGTGTTGACCGCGTACCTCTCCCCGGACCGGGAGCCGATCTTCCGGACGTTCCCCGCGGCCACGAACCACCAGGGGATCGTGGAGTGGCCCGAGCAAGCGAAGGCCACCCGCACGATCGAACGCGAGCAGTGCATCGTGGCCCTGCTTGAAGACGCCGACCAGACCGTGGACGGCTTCGCCGACGCCTTCCTGCAGGCACCGCTGTTCAGCACCGCGTACGCGAGCGGCTGGGGCACGCTCTACACGGCCGTGTACCGACCGACCGAGGGTGTGGTCGACTACTGCTGGCCCACACACTCCTGGCGTCTCGGCTTCAGCGCCGTCGCGGACGGCGAACACACCGAAGTCCTCGCCGAAGGCGAGGCGAGCGAACCCACCGCCTGATGGCTGAGTGTGCTGCCGGGTGAGCATCGGCATCGCTTGTCGCATCCGGCGTAAGCACGTGGAAGACTGTGCTGTCGAAGTGAGGGGAGGGGTTCGATGCAAGCCGAATCGGATCGATCGAAGGTCTCTGCTGGCGCCATCGTCGCCATCGTGGCCGGCGTCGCCCTCGTGATCGGTCCGCTGTTGACGTGGGCATCGTTCTCGCTTGATTTCTCGGGCATCGCCGAGCGGTTGGGGATCGATCCCAGCCTCCTGCAAAGCGTGAATGCATCGAAGTCCGTGAACGGGTTCGATCAGGACCTGCACGGGTGGATCACCTTGGCGGGCGGCGTGGTCGTGATCGTCGGCGCCGTCATCGCGATCGCGCAGAGCAATCTCCGGCGTCCGATGGGCGCTCTGGTCGCCGTGGCGGGGTTGATCGGAGGAGGTGCCGCGGTCTACGACGCGTGGAAGATCAACGACTTCAAGTCCGATGCGCTCGCCTCGCTGGGCCCATCACTCGGCGGGACCGGCATCGATCTCGGGGAGTTCGGCGATGCGATCCACCTCTCGGCCGGTGTCGGTCTCTGGATCGCTTTGGTTGCCGGCGTTGTCGCCATCATCGCGGGGATCATCCTCGCGATGTCGGGGGAACGCTCGTCCCTCAGCGGAAGCGGGGTGTCGACCACAGCGGTGGCGACCGGGGGGGGAACCGGATTCGAGCCTCCGGGTGCCCCGGTGACCCCGACACCCCAGCCGCCATCGACCCCCACCGCCCCGACTCCGCCGGCTCCGGCGCAGGAACACGTGCAGCCCCCCGCGCCTCGGGTGGTTCAGCCCGATCAGGGCTCGTCCGGCACGGAGGAGGATCCCGGTCCGGGGGGCGGTCCGGCGACGGGCTGAATGCGGACCACCGAGTTCACGGTCGAGACGCGTGACCGGCGCGTGGTCGACGTGACGTCTGAGGTGGATGCGTTCGCGTCCGCCGCCAACGCCGATGGCTTGCTCCAGGTGTTCGTGCCACATGCCACGGCCGGGGTCGCCCTGATGGAGACCGGTTCGGGGTCCGAGCCCGACCTGGACGAGGCGATCGAGCGGCTGTTGCCTCGTGACGACCGGTACCGACACCGGCACGGTTCAACCGGGCACGGCGGGGACCATCTGCTTCCGGTGTTCGTGTCGCCGAGCCTGACGCTGCCGGTCGTCGGCGGACGGATCGCGCTCGGTACCTGGCAGCGGGTGGTGGTCGTGGACCCGAACCGGGACAACGACACGCGCACGGTCCGGCTGTCGTTGCTGGAGGGCTGAGCGGCGGCGGGCCGGCTAGAGGTACTGGCCGGGTGCGCGGTCGGACGTGGCCCCCGCGGTCGCCACGGCTTGGATGTCGCGTTCGCGGAGCAGCACCAGATCCTCGCCGTCGAGCTCGACCTCCAGCCCGGACGACGGAAGGAACAGGACTCGGTCTCCCGTGGAGGCGACACGGACGTCCGGCCCGACGAGCTGCACGTCGCCCCAGGTGAGCCGCTTGGGCGCGGGGATCGCGGTTGCGGGGATCAGCAGCCCGCCGCTCGAGGTTCGCTCACCGCCATCGGGCGTGCGCACGACCAGCCGATCGCCGGTCAGTCGGACCTCGCCGTTCGGTGAGCGCTTGCCGCGACCCTTCCGCGGTTTCGACGTCGCAGGCTTCGTGGACGCCGAGGTGCGCTTCTTCCGACCGTTCTCGGACTCCTCGTCGCGCGTCGATGACGGTTCGGCTCGGGGCATCGAACGGAGTCTAGCGAGCGACAGCGGGTACGATGCCGGTCCATGGAGGCTCGGCGGCTGTTGTCGCGTGCGGTCAAGACGCTCCGTGCGTCCGACAGCATCGATCACTGGCAGAAGGATCGTGAGCGCATCGAGGCAGAGGACCTGCTGCAGCACGTGCTGGGCTACGACCCCGAGCCCGACGAGGACATCGGCGGACGGCGCCGCCGCGAGTTCGAGGCACTGATCGAACGTCGGGCGGCCGGAGAGCCGATCCCCTACATCAAGGGGTACGCGGAATTCCGCGGCATCGAGCTCCTCACGAAACCCGGCGTGTTCGTGCCCCGGGACTCCTCGGAGTTCCTCGCGGAGCAGGCCGTCCGGCGCCTGCGCGGGCGCAAGAAGCCGATCCACGTGGACCTCGCGACCGGCGGCGGGACGATCGCGCTCGCCGTGGCCGACGAGGTTCCCAAGGCCCAGGTGTGGGGGACCGACGTGGCGCGCGACGCCGTGAAGCTCGCGACGAAGAACGCCGAGCGCTTGGGCCTGAAGGCACGGTTCGTGCGCGGCGATCTCTTCGGTGGTCTGCCGAAGAAGCTCGGCGGCCGCGTCGACGTCATCACCGTGCACCCGCCGTACGTGCCGGCCGGCGAGATCGACGACCTCCCCGACGAGATCCGGGAATGGGAGCCCGCGCACACGCTCACCGACCGCAGCGCCGACGGCCTGGGGTTGATCCTTCGCACGGCTGCCGAGTCGCCCCGATGGCTCTCGCGTGACGGCTGGTTGCTGATGGAGGTGAGCCCGGACCGTGCCAAGGAGGTCAAGCGGGTGTTCGCCCGAGCGGGGTTCCGCGACGTGGCGAGCACCAAGGGCGGCGAGCTCAAGGTCACGCGGGTGATCGTGGGGCGCAGGGGACGATGAGCGAGCGACGGCACGCCCCGTACGGCTCCTGGCCGTCGCCGATCTCGGCGCAGATGCTCGCCGTGGCCGGGGTCGGACTCTCGGAGCCGCTCCTCGAGGACGGCATCGCGTACTGGCGTGAGTCGCGGCCCGACGAGGCGGGACGCAACGTGGTCGTCCGCGGCGACCCGTGGTCCGAACCCTCCGACGTCACCCCCGCGGAGTTCGACGCGCGCACGACCGTGCACGAGTACGGAGGCGGCAGCTACACGGTGCACCGAGGCACCGTGTTCTTCTCGAACTTCTCGGACCAGCGCCTGTACCGGCAGGACGTGGGAGCCGATCCGATCCCCATCACCGACCAGACCGGCGGTCGTGACCGCTTCGCGGACGGATCGATCACGGCCGACGGCGCATGGTGGATCGGGGTCCGCGAGCGCCATGCGGACCCCGACGTCCCCTCGACCGTCGTGAACGATCTCGTGGCCGTGGCGACCGATGGATCGGCCGAGCCCACGGTCCTGGCGGAGGGGCGAGACTTCTATTCGAACCCTGAGCTGTCACCTGACGGCTCGAGGCTCGCGTTCCTCGCATGGAACCTTCCCTGGATGCCGTGGGACGGCTGCGAGCTGTTCGTGGCCGACCTGGGATCCGACCTGCGCCTCTCCTCGCTCGAGCAGGTCGCCGGCGCCGACGGGGAGGAGTCGATCTGGCAGCCGTCGTGGAGCGCGAGCGGCGACCTGTGCTTCGCGAGTGATCGCTCGGGGTGGTGGAACCTGGAACGGATCCGCGGAGGGGTCCGTGAGGCGCTCCATCCAACGGACGCGGAGTTCGGGTTCCCGCATTGGGTGTTCGGCGAACGGTCGTTCGGCTTCCTCGATGACGGTCGCATCGCCTGCTGGTACGAGCGCCTGGGCGTCCAACACCTCGGCGTGCTCGATCCCGAGACCGAAGAGCTCCTGGATCTCGACCTGCCGCACTCGGCGTTGCGTTGGGGTCCACACATGGCGGTCGAGGGTTCGAACCTGCTGTTCGTCGCCGGTGCGCCGGATCTGCCGCCGCAGGTCGTGTGGCTGGATTTCTCGAGTCGCTCGGTGGACGTGCTGCAGGAGACCGCCACCGTCAGCCTCGACGAGGGGACGATCTCGCGTCCGCGCCAGATCGAGTTCCCGACCAGCCGTGGACGAACCGCGTTCGCGCACCACTACCCGCCGGCGAACGGCGAGCTCTCCGGCATGCCGGGCGAGCGGCCACCGCTGATCGTCGTGAGTCACGGGGGGCCAACGAGCCAATCCACCGCCGTGTTCGATCTCGAGGTCCAGTTCTGGACGAGTCGGGGGTTCGCGGTCGTGGACGTGAACTACGGGGGGAGCACCGGCTTCGGCCGGGACTACCGGCAACGTCTGAACGGGAACTGGGGGATCGTCGACACCGATGATTGCATCTCGGCGGCTCGGTTCCTCGCCGCCGAGGGCCAGGCCGACGGCTCGCGGTTGCTGATCCGGGGAGGCAGCGCAGGTGGGTACACGACGCTCTGCGCCCTCACGTTCCACGACGATTTCGCCGCCGGGACCAGCTACTACGGCGTGAGCGACCTCGTGCCCTTCGCGGTGGGGGACACCCACAAGTTCGAGTCACGCTACGAGCACACGATGATCGGGCCGTGGCCCGAGGCGGCCGACCTCTATCGAGCCCGTAGTCCCATCAACGCGGTCGACCGGATCTCCACCCCGATGCTGCTGCTGCAGGGGGCGGAGGACAAGGTGGTGCCGCCCTCGCAGGCCGAGGTGATGGTCGAGGCACTCGATGCCAAGCATCTGCCCTACGCGTACCTGCTCTTCGAGGGCGAGCAGCACGGGTTCCGCAAGGCCGAGACGATCGTCACGTCGCTCGAGGCGGAGCTGTCGTTCTACTGCCAGATCCTGGGGGTCGAACCAGGCGACGACATCCCGAAGCTCGCGATCACGAACCTCGACGCCTGATCGAACCGCTCCGTAGGGGGTCACGAGGGGCCGGACCTGGCGGTCCGACCCCTCGTGCCGAGGAGGGGGCGCGACCTCTCGGCAGAACGAGCCTGGCATCCCCACGTGAACACCGGGTGAACCCAGATCGGCGATGCGAGGAAAGGGACGCTCGGGGATCGAGGCGGAGCCTGAACCGCCGGACGAGGAGGGGGCGTTCAGCCGCCGATCATCGACATGCTGCGTTCAGGCTGCACGAAGTCCGGATGATTGATCCGGTGCCCCGACCACTTGCCCCACATCGCGGCTCGGATCAGTCGCTCGAGTTCCTCGTCGGTGGCGCCCGCACGCATGGGACCGCGGAGATCGGTCTCCTCGAGCGCGAACAGGCAGCTCCGGAACTCGCCCTCGGCCGTGATCCGCATCCGGTTGCACGAATCGCAGAACGGCTCGGTGACGCTCGGGATCACGCCGATCGATCCGGGCGACCCGTCCGCGAACACGTAGCGCGTGGCGGGTTCGGCGTCGCCGCCCGCGGGCTCGAGCGGGAACGCCGCGTGGATCCTCGAGAGCACGTCGGCGGCGGGAACGACCTTCTCGCGCTCCCAGGCGTGCTGCGCGTCCAGCGGCATGTACTCGATGAAGCGAACCTCGTACCCCGTCTCGCGAGCCCATCGTGCGAACCCCACGACCTCGTCGTCGTTCGTACCCCCGATCACGACACAGTTGATCTTGATGGGCAGTAGGCCCGCATCCTCGGCGGCCTGTAACCCGCGGAACACCTTCTCGAGCGCGTCCCTTCGAGTCATCTCCTGGAACCGGTGTCGGAGCAAGGAGTCGCACGAGACCGTCGCGCGGTCGACGCCCGCGTCGGCGAGCGGCGTGGCGAGCGTGTCGAGCAGCACGCCGTTCGTGGTGATCGAGATGTCGAGCTCTGGGCCGACCCCCCGGAACATCCGCACGAGCTCGGGGAGGTCCGCCCGGACCGTGGGTTCGCCGCCCGTCACCTTGATCGACTCCACGCCCAGCCGCACGAGCAGCGCCAGCAGACGCGTGAGCTCCTCGAACGTGAGGATCTCGCGCTTGGGGAGCCAGGCGACGCCTTCGGCCGGCATGCAATACGTGCAACGGAAGTTGCACCGGTCGGTGACCGAGATACGTAGATCGGTCGCGATACGGCCGAACCGATCGATCAGCGGGCCGTTCAGCGGCACGCCCGCCATCGGTGGGGAGACGTCGTCGAGCACGGGTTCCAGCGTACCGCCCCGGTCGGGAACGGTGCTACGCCCCCCCCGGGGGCTCATGCTCTTCGGCCGGGAGCACCCCCGCCACCACGGTGAGCGCCGTGTCGAGCGCCTCCGCCGGCTCGACACCTGCGGCCGCATCGCGGCCGACGGCGACGCCGATCAGGAACGCGGTCAGCGGTGTCTCCTTGCGTGCCACGCGGTGCGCGATCTCCCTCGATGCGTCGAGCAGCACCGTGCGTTCCGATTCTGATGGGGCGGGGACGCCCAGCGCCGCCGCCAGCTCGTCGGTCCATCCGGTCACGATCCCGCCTCCCATCGCTGAATCCGAGGTCTCCACGGTACCCGGCAGCCCCGTGGCACGGTCGCCGCGGGTCGGGGCTCGGACGAGATGCGAGGATGGACGCATGCGTGATGTCGGGTCCCGGGGCGGGACCGAGCGTGCGGCCGTGCTGACCGTGTCCGACGGTGTCTCGGCCGGCTCCCGCGAGGACGCTTCGGGCGCCGAAGCCGAACGGCTCCTTCGGGAGGCGGGGTTCACGGTCGCCGAGCGGCTCGTGGTGCCCGACGATCGATCGTCGATCGAGCGAGCGATCCTCACCCTCGCCTCGACGCACGCGTTCGTGGTGACGACGGGTGGCACCGGGTTCGGGCCTCGAGACGTCACGCCGGAGGCCACGCGGGCCGTCATCGACCGGGAGGCGCCGGGGCTCGCCGAGCTGATGCGGTCCGCCGGTCTCGCGCACACGCCGATGGCCTCGCTGTCGCGGGGCGTCGCGGGGGCGATCGGCTCCGCGCTCGTGATCAACCTCCCAGGGTCTCCCGCGGGAGTCCGCGAAGGGCTCGAGGCCGTGCTGCCCGTCGCCTCGCACGCCCTCTCCCTGCTGGCCGGGGCGACGGGGGAGCATCCGACGGGCCATGCCCACGAGCCTGCGGCCGACGTTCAGCGCGTGTCGGTGCGCTCCGAGGCCGACGACCCCACCCGCGATACCCGTGCATGGGTGGAGGCCAAGGCCGTGAAGGTGATCGGTGCGCCGCCCTGCAAGGTCGGCAGCTCGATGTCCGTGGTGCCCGGTGGCGAGGTTCACGGCACGCTCGGGTGCGCGGAGTTCGACGAGGCCGCCGTCCTGGCGGCCGCCGAGGTGGCGAGCAGCGGCCGTCCCGAGACGCGCGTGTTCCGCCACGAGCTCGGCGACATCGAGGTGTACCTGGAGCCCCACCTGCCGGCCACGCCGATCGCGATCGTGTCGGCGACCGACGTCGCTCGAGCACTCCGCAGGATGATGGAGCGGCTCGGCTATCGCACGGTGATCGTGGAACCCCGTGCCGAGCGCGTGGGTTCCGACGACGAACCGTGGGTTGCTTCCTTCGACGGGTTGGCGCTCGGCGACGACCTCGCGGTGGTCTTCACCGACCACGACGCGCCCGGTGTCACCGAGATGCTCGCGGCCCTGCTGCGCTCGCCCGTCCGGTTCATCGGCGTGATGGGCAGTCGCCGGCACGTCGCGCACTACGTCGGTGAGCTGCGCGCGATGGGGTTCGACGACGACGCGCTCGCCAGGATCCGGTCGCCACTGGGTCTCGACCTCGGCGGCCGAGATCCCGAACAGATC
>Ga0081455_10001110_pt1 | contig 33764 bp, 18 predicted proteins | sample TabmetS3T2R1_FD_70207 | JGI IMG/M metagenome (GOLD analysis project Ga0081455, IMG submission 70207) | Tabebuia heterophylla rhizosphere microbial communities from the University of Puerto Rico - S3T2R1 | ecosystem: Host-associated > Plants > Roots > Rhizosphere ...
CGAGGATGCCGCGCTCGCGCAGGTACGCCCGGGTCGACGGCTCCACCACGCCCAGGTCCTCGCCGACCACCAGCGCGCCGGCCCGGTACGCCTCCAGCGCCAGGATGCCGACCATCGCCTCGTGGTCGTAGCTCACGTACGTACCGCCGGTGGGCGGGTTGCCGGCCGGTATCCACCACAGCCGGAACAGGCCGATGATGTGGTCCACCCGCACCCCGCCCGCGTGCCGCACGGTGGCCCGCACCATGTCCCGGAACGGCGCGTACGCCAGGTCGGCCAGGCGGTCGGGCCGCCACGGCGGCTGCTGCCAGTTCTGCCCGACCTGGTTGAAGGCGTCCGGCGGCGCGCCGACCTCCACACCACCGGCCAGTACGTCCTGCAGGGCCCACGAGTCGGCGCCGCCGGCCTGCACGCCCACGGCCAGGTCGTGCAGCACGCCCAGCGCCGCGCCGTACCTGCGGGCCGCCGACTGGGCTTGGTCCAGCTGCTCGGCCAGCACCCACTGGGTCCAGCAGTGGAAGTCCACCTCGGCGGCGTGCGCGGCCCGGAACTCCCGCACCGCAGCGGAATCCGGCCGGTGCAGCGGCTCCGGCCAGGCCCGCCAGTCGGCGCCGTGCACCCGGGCCAGCGCGCACCAGGTCGCGAAGTCCCGCAGCGCGCCGCCCTCCCGGTCACCGCCCTCCCGGTCCAGGAAACCTTGGTACGCCAGGGCGCGGCCGGCGCTGCGCGGCACGGCGTACACCAGGCGCAGCGCGGTTTCCTTTGCCTGCCAGGCGGAATCGCGGTCGATGCCGGTGGCGCCGGTGAGCCGCACGTCGAGGTCGGCGCGCAGGGTGCGGACCGTGGCCATGCTGACCGCGTCCAGGTAGGCGAATTCGGGGATCTGCTCGACCCGGATGTACAGGGGGTGGGCGAAGCGACGGCTGGTCGGCAGGTACGGGGAGGGTTCCAGCGGCAGCACGGGCGCGGCGGCGTGCATCGGGTTGACCAGCACGAAGCCGCCGCCCTGCGCGGCTGTCCACGCGGCGAGGTCGGTCAGGTCGGCCAGATCGCCGACGCCCCAGGACTTCCGGGACCGGACGCTGTAGAGCTGGGTGGCGAGGCCCCAGACCTGCCGCTCCCCCAGCCGCTCGGGTAGGCCCAGCCAGGGCGGGGTGATGATCAGCGCGGCGCTGCCCTCCGTGGCGCCGCCCTCGGTGGCGTTGCTGCGGGCGCGCAGGGTGTGGTAGCCCAGCGGCAGGTCGGCCGGGACCTCGAACGACGCCTCGCCGATGAGCCGGTTTCCGTGGCTGCGGGGCGGTTCCCAGTTGTCCACTTGGGACACTGCCCGGCGGCCGCCGCCTTCGAGCTCGATCCACACCTCGACCGGGGCGCCGTCGTCGACGTGGACCTCGACGCCAGCCGCACGCCCGGCGCGGGTCACCACGCACGGCGGCAGGAGCCGGGACCAGCGCCGTTCCTCGCGCTCGGCCAGCGCGGCGGCCGCGTCCTCGGGCGTACCAGCCTCGATCCCGAGGGCGCGCAGCACCGCAACGACGGTCCCGGCCGGCTGCTCGACGTGCCTGCCCTGCCAGTCCCAGTACTCGGTGGCCACACCGCAGGCTGCCGCCAGCGCGCGCTGCTCCTCGCTCAGCCCAGCCCTGTGATCGTCAGCCATCTGCGTGGTCAACCGTTCGCCGCGCTGTCGATCCGGGTGAGCAGCTTGGGGTGGCCGTCGCCGGGGCCGTCGGCGTCGTCGCTGCCGGCCGCGCCGATGCGGGTCAGCACGTCCAGGCCGCTGCTGACCTTGCCCACCGGCGTGTAGGACGGCGGGAGCTGGCAGTCCCGGTAGGCGAGGAAGAACTGGCTGCCGCCGGTCCCCGGCCCGGCGTTGGCCATCGCCACCGTGCCGGCCGGGTAGGTCGCGCCCGCCAGCGCCTCGTCCTTCACCGCGTACGTCGGCCCGCCGCGGCCGGTGCCGGACGGGTCGCCGCACTGGAGCACCGACAGGGACGCCGCCGTGGTCAGCCGGTGGCAGTACGTACCGTTGAAGAATCCCTGCTGGGTCAGGAAGATCAGGCTCTGCGCGTTGCAGGGCGCGGCCGACAGGTTCAGCGTGACCGCGATGTCGCCCTGGTTGGTGTGCAGTGTCCACTGTGCACTCCCGGACCGCGGCGGCGCCGGATCCGGCGGCAGGCCGGCATCCTTGGTGTACGGCGAGGCCAGCAGCGCCGCGGTCTCGGCGTACCGGCAGGGGCCGGAGGTGGACCGGGCCGCGGTGCGGTCCTTGGGGTAGGTGGTGGTGGGGATCTTCGCGGCGTCCGGGAGGAAGTCCGGGTTCGAGCAGACCCCGTGCGGCTCCGGCGCGTTGCTCGGATTGTCCCGCAGGTCCCGCAGGAACCGGTTGACCAGCGTCATGTCCACAGTGGACAGAGCGAGCTGGAAACCCCACGCCTGCAAGGAGACCGGCGTCCGCAGCCCGGGGTACGGGCTCATCAGCGTGTAGTCCTTGCCAACCACGACGGCCCGCAGCCGTGCGAGGTCAGCGGCGCCCAGATCCGGCGCGACGGTGATCCAGGCGGCGCCGTGCTCCAGCGCGTGCACCGCGTTCTCGTTGCGGATCGGCTTGTCGTAGGCCGTACCGGAGCAGTCGGCCCAGACCGGCGCGTGCTGGCCGCCGATCGGCGGGCTCCGGTCGTACTTCACCGTGCCCTCGGCGTGCTCCCGCGTCGCGATCTCCTCGTGCACGATGCCCGGGATCCGTAGCGCGTCGGCCACCGCCTCCTCGGGGCTCAGCGGCCGGGCCGGTGCGGTGGCGACCTCGGCCGGTTCGCTGTGGACGGTGTGGTTGGCGCCGCTGGCCCGGGCGATGCCGGCGGTGCCGACCCCCGCGACCAGGGTGACCACCGCGACCACCGCCACCCCGACCGGCTGCGCGCTGTCCCGCTCGCTCAGGGCGGTGAGTCCCAACCAGGCCGCCAGGGCCGCGACCGCCGCCGCGCCGAGGGCCCACTGCCAGTGCCGCGGCACGACCGTGAGGTAGCTGATGGCACCGATCGGGACCGCCATTGCCACGGCCAGGACCGCGCGGGACCAGTTGCCCGTCACCGATACGTCCCCCCTCGAACAACCCCGATCCAGCACTGTGCAGCAGCGACAGTACCCCGTGGGTGGCTCGGCTAAGGTGGAGCGCGGGAGGGGACCCATGGCGTTCTTAGGCGATCTGCAGCGGTGGCTCGACGACGCCGTCGCCCGCTACGACATCCCGGGCGCGGCGGTCGCGGTGGGCCAGGGCGCGGAGCTGGCGGAGGCGGCCAGCGGCGTGCTGAACCGGAACACCGGCGTACCGGCCACCCCCGACACCGTGTTCCAGATCGGCTCGATCACCAAGGTGTGGACCGCGGCGCTGGTCATGCAGCTAGTGGACGAGGGGCTGTTCGACCTGGACGAGCCGGTGCGGCGGTACCTGCCGGGGTTCGCCGTGCTGGACGCCGAGGCGAGCCGGACCGTCACCCCGCGGCAGTTGCTCTCGCACACCGGCGGGTTCGTCGGCGATCTGTTCGAGGACACCGGGATGGGTGACGACGCCCTCGACCGGTACCTGGAGTTCCTGAGCGGTACGGCCGACCAGATCCACCGACCGGGTGAGCTGTTCTCCTACGCCAACTCCGGCTACTGCGTGCTCGGCGCCCTGATCGCCAAGCTGCGCGGCAGTACCTGGGAACAGGCCATCCGCGACCGCCTGATCGCCCCCATCGGCGCGGACCACACCGCCTTGTTCGCGCACGAGGCCATCATGTTCCGCGCCGCCGTGGGCCACACCAAGCCCGAGAACTCGGACAAGGCCACCGTCTTCCCGCGCTGGGTGATGCCCCGCTCCAACGCGCCGGCCGGGGCAACGATGTGCGCGGCGCCCCGGGACCTGGTCCGGTTCGGCCGGATGTTCCTGTCCGGCGGCCTGGCCGAGGACGGGACGCGCCTGCTGTCACCCGACTCGGTGGCGGCGATGCGTACACCCCAGGTCCAGGTGCCCGGCCCGAGGTCCCGCTTCGCGGTTGCCTGGGGGCTGGGCTTCCAGCTCTTCGACTGGAACGGCACCCAGGTCATCGGCCACGACGGCGCCACCATCGGCCAGCTGTCCACCTGGCGCGTCCTCCCCGAACACGACCTGGTGGTGGCCGCCAGCATGACCGGCGAGGTCATCGCCGGCCTCTTCGACGACGTGCTGGTCCCCGCCATCCTCGAAACCACCGGCGTACAGGTCCCCCCGCGCCCCGTCCCACCACCCCAACCCACCCCGGTGGACACCGCCCCCTACACCGGCCGCTACCGCGGAGCCGGCGGCGACTGGCAGGTCATCCCCGAGGACGGGGGCCTCCGCATCACCCTCCACCCCGACGAACAGGCCCAAGCCCTCGGCGCCATCACCGAGACCGAACGCTACGTCCCCTACGAAGGCCACACCTTCATCGGCGCCGACTCCCACGACGGCCACCACTACCTCATCACCTTCCTCGACAACGGCCGCTACCTCTACACCGGCCGAGCAATCCCCAAAGCCCAGCCCTGATCCCCGCCCCTCTAGAAGGGCGGCGAATCGTCCTCCGCAGCCACCGGCGGCGGAGCCGGGGGTGGAGGCGGTGGCGGTTCCGGCGGGGCGAGCGGGATCGTCGGGTTGAGGTAGTCGCGTTCCTGAGGGCTGGTCCACACGTGTGTCCCGTCGGCCCGGCGCCGCAACGTCCACCCGGTCTGGTGCTTGAGTCGGTGGTGACGACGGCACAAAGCAGCCAGGTTTTCGACGGTAGTCGCGCCGCGCGGGAATGGTATGCGGTGGTCGAGGTCGCATTTCTCGGCGGGCACGGCGCAGCCCGGGAATACACAGTATTGGTCGCGTGCCCGGACGTGGTCGGCGAGTGCTGCGGGTGGTGTGTATTGGTGTCTGTCGACTTCGGTGAGGTTACCGGCGGGGTCGGTGAGTATTCGTCGCCAGGTCGCATCGTGCGCGGCCAGCGCAATAGCCTGGCCGCCGGTGATGACGCCGTATCCGGCCAATTCCGCCGGATAGACGCCCGCGCCGCTAGCGGTGCGGTTCGCCGTTCCGGGGAGGCCCGCCGGGGTCGCACCGTCGGCTGTGGCCGGGGTCGCTGTGGTCGGGGTGGCCTGGACCGAGGTGGCTGTGGCCGGGGTGGCCTGGACCGGGGTGGCTGTGGCCGGGGTCGGGATGGTCTGAGCCGGGGCGGCTGCGACCGAGAGGCCCTGGACCGGGGTGGATGTGGGGGGATGGTTGACGGACCTGCTGGTCGAGCGGGGTTTGCCGGTGGGGCGGTTGGTTCGGCGCGGGGAATGCAGGGCGGCTTCGGTGGCTGCGGCCAGCAGGGTTGCTGGTGCGGTGACGCGGACGGTGGCGGTGATCGGGCCGATGTTCTTGTCCAACAGCAGGTCTGTCATCGCGTCCGCGCGCCGCTGGTCCATCGTTCGCTTGTCGGTCTTCGGCTGCGCCTTGGCGTACGCGTCGAGGCGGACCTTGATCCGCATGGCGTCTTCCCCTGGCAACAGTGCATACAGGTCGGCCATGCCTTCAGCCGCGGGCACGATCTCCACGTACCGGTCTGCGCGGCGGCGGACGTGGCGTTCCTCCGCACCCTCGGGGTCGAGCTGCAAGACGGCCTTGGCCGCTGCGCGGCGGACCTGGCTCGGGTTCTGCTCCACGGCGCCTGCCAAGACGTGGTCCTCTACCTCACCGGCCAGGTCATTGCTCAACGGGCGGGTTGCTTCGGCGATCGCCTCCGCGCGGGGCAGGTCGAGGTCGCCGGCTTCCATGGCGGCCAGGGTGCCGGGGAGGCGGGTGGTCAGGGTTTGGGCGAGGGTGAGGCGTCTGTTCGCCATATTCAGTGTGGAGTGCAACGCCAAAGCGATGTCGTCGGTGACGAAATCTGGGAACAAGATGCAGATGCGGGCGTACACGTCGTTGTATTCAGCCAACAACCGGACCTGCTCGGCTTGGAGGACCGCTATTTCGCGGGCGGTGCGCTCTATCGCATGATAGAGCACCACCAGGCGGGCCTCGTCTTCGTCCATAGTTCTATTGTCCGCCGCGCTGCGCAGATTTTCAAATACAGTTTACCGCCGACCACCAAACGTCCAATCGTGCACCTCGATATCGGCATACCGGTCCGCGGTCAGCACGCCGCGCGCCCGGCCCGGGTCCGGGGCCCGCACCAATGCGGCCGTACCCAGCCAGTTGGCGCCGTCGTCGGACAGCAACGGCCCGTACGCGATCAGCTCGGCCCGGTCGGCCGGCACGGCGAGGTCGCAGGCCGGCCCCGCACCCAGCCCGAGCACCAGGTACCGATCCCCGTCGACCGCGCCCCCGGGAAAGTCCCACATGGTGCGTCCGAGCGCATTCCGCCACCGCCGCAGCAGCACATCGCGGTACACCCCGGCCTGGTAGTTGGGCTCGTCGAAGGCGAACGCCCGCGCCGCGGCAGGATCGGGCAGGTCGACGATGTGTACGCTGCCGGTAGGTGTCTCGCCGTCGCCGGCCAAGGTCGGCCCCCGCGCGATCAGCTGGCCCGCATACCGGTCCATGTACGACCAGTGCTCCTCCACCAACTCCGTACGCAACGCCAGGGACCCGGACCGGTCACGGTGGTAGCAGAAGAACTCCATACGCCAATCTTGGCCCAGCCGCGCCGCGAGGAGCGCGGGCCTGACGGGTTCGTACAGGTCATTGTCAACGCCGCGGGATGAGGCCGCCCATTGCGGGGTCGGTGATGCTGTCGGCGCCGTTTTCGAGGTGGCCGGCGTAGCGGTGTTCGGTGCCGGCGGCGGTCACAGTGAGGTCGTACCAGCCTCGGGTGTGGGTGAGAGACCAGTGTTCGGTGGCGGTACGCCCGGGCTCCAGCGGCAGGCGGGTGGTGAAACCGGTGTACGCGTTGCGTACGGTGACCGCGAGGCGGGACCGGCCGGTGTTGGCGATGCGCAGGCTGATCTGGTTGTGGCGCTCGTCGTAGCTGGCGCGCACCGACAGGGCCGCGTCGGCGCCGCCGGAGAAATGCCGGTAGAAGCCGTTCGGGCCGTGCACCTCCAGGTCGTACGGCGCCGGCCAGGTGCCGTCCAGGGACTTACCGGGCTCGACCGTGTACGTCTGCGGCTCGCCGCCCGACCGCGCCTGGAACACCGCCGCGGCGCGGCCAACATTGCCGAACGTGACACGCACCTCGCCGCCCACCACGAGAGCATCGGCGTGCAGCGTGTACGGCAGCGCCCGCGCCGGCCGTACCCCCCGCTCCTGCCGCGGCAGCCGCTGGTCGGCGGGCGGCACCGGCACCTGGTCGGGCTGCCGCACCAGGGACACCGGCCGGAAGTCGTCGGTGTCCGGCAGCCGGGTGCGGCGCGAGACGTTCGGCGTACGGAAGTCGAAGGCGCTGGTGAGGTCGCCGACCACGGCCCGCCGCCACGGGGTGATGTTGGTTTCGACCAGGTCGGCGCGGCGGCCGGCGAACCGGGCCTCCAGGAAGCGGATCAGCGAGGTGTGGTCGAACAGCTGCGAGTTCACCCACCCGCCGCGGGTCCACGGGGAGACCACGATCATCGGCACCCGCATGCCCAGCCCGTACGGACCGGCGGGGTGCGCAGCGTCGCCGGGGAAGATCTCGTTCGTGGTGGGCACCGTCGACCGGTCCGGCGTCGGCGGCACGAGGTGGTCGAAGAAGCCGCCCTCCTCGTCGTAGGTGATGAACAGCGCCATCCGGCTCCACACCGCGGGGTTGGCGGCCAGGATGTCGATGACCTGCGAGACATACCAGGTGCCGTAGTCCGGTTCCCAGTTTGGGTGCTCGCTGTACGCCTCGGGGGCGACGATCCAGGAGACCGACGGCAGCTCGCCGCGCTCCACGTCCCGGCGGAACTGGGCCAGTAACGCCTCCGGCGACCGGCCCTGCCCGCTGATCCGCGTGCCGGTCTTCGCCCGGTCGGCCAGCGGCGTGCCCGGTACGGCGTTCTGGTACTGGTGGAAGTACAGCAGCGAGTTGTCGCCGTAGTTGCCGATGAACGGGTCGTCGGTCCAACCCCAGAAACCGGCCGCGTCCAGCCCGACGCCGCTGTCCTGGTAGACCTTCCAGGAGATGCCGGCGCGCTCCAGCCGCTCGGGGTAGGTGGACCAGTCGTAGCCGAGTTCGGCGTTGGTGATGACCGGGCCGCCGGCCCTGCCGTCGTTGCCGACCCAGCCGGTCCACATGTGGTAGCGGTTCGGGTCGGTCGGGCCGAGCAGCGAGCAGTGGTAGTTGTCGCAGATCGTGAACGCCTCGGCCAGCGCGTACTGGTAGGGCAGGTCCTCACGGGTGTGGTACGTCATCGTGGTGACGCCCTTGTTCGGCACCCACTGGTCGTGCCGCCCGCCGTGCCAGGCCGCGTGGGTGTCGTTCCAGCCGTGCGGCGGGTCCGGCAGGAACGTACGCCCGAGGTCGGCCACGTCCGGCCGGAACGGCAGCAGCTCGCCGGCGCCATCCGGCTGGTACCACACGGGTTTGCCCGACGGCAGCCGCACCGGATGCGGGTCGGCGAAGCCGCGTACGCCCCGCAGCGTGCCGAAATAGTGGTCGAAGGAGCGGTTCTCCTGCATCAGGAAGATGACGTGCTCCACGTCGCGGATCGAGCCGGTCCTGTTGTTGGCCGGGATCGCGAGCACCCGGCCCAGGTCCAGCGGCATGGCGGCGGCAACGGCGGGAACGCCCACCATGCCCAGGAACGTACGGCGATCCACAGGCCCCATGCCGCCGGACGCTAGCCAGGGGATGTGGCCATCAGGTGACCGGCGGCCGAGCAACGGTTCGCCGGGCCGGGATGTTTTGTTCACACTTGGCGCCTAGGGTGCTGGGCCATGCGCCGACTCACACTGGGCTTGTTGGCTGTATCGCTCCTGAGCGCGACGCCGAGCGCTGCTGCCGCCGCACCCACCGCCCCGGTAGCTGCTGCCCGTGGCGGGGTGCCTGCTGTCGTGCCGTTCGCGGTCACCCGTACCGGCGAGGCGTTGGTACGTTTCACCGTCTGGGCGCCCGGGGTCGACTGGAGCCGGGCCGGCGCGGAATCCGCGGTGGCCGAGGTGTCGGTCGACGGCCGGTACGCCGGGGACCTGGTCGTACCGTCCTCGACGCCCACCGCGCGCGCCCTCGCGCTCGGCCCGCTGCGCCGCGGCGTACACGTGCTGGTGGTCCGCCTGTCCCGGGCCAAGTCGTCCCCCGCCGCGCGGGCTGTGTTCCTGCGGGATGTACGGGTCGCGGTGCCCGCCGCGCAGGCAGTCCTGGCGCACGCCCCGATCGTGATCGGCCGCAGCCTGCCGGAGCTCGGCACGCCCGCGCAGAACGCCACCACCGACACGCCGCTGCTCGCCTGGCACGAGGTCCGCCCCGCCGCGACCGCCGGCCACGTGATCGTCGAATACTCGGTGGTCTGGAGCAACGAGGACGGCGGCACCGACACCCCGGCGCTGATGGCGCGCTGGGGGCGTACCACCGACATCGAATGGATCTACCGCGTCGAACTCGACGCGACCGGCGCCCGGGTCCCCGGCTCCGACGTCTTCCAGGCGCCGAACCACGCCACGCTGTCCTTCACCGGCCGGTACGAGGGCAACCACCCGATCCTGCAGACCTGCACCGCGAACAACAACATGTGCGATGCCGTGGATCCGGCGGCCAGCATGCGCTTCTTCCTGGCCGCCGACCAGACCCGCGACCCCGCCCGCTCCCGCGAGTCCCTGATGGACGCCAACCCCTGGACCTACCAGGTCATGGCCGCCGAAATGCTCCGCGAAGGCAAGGTCTCCCCCTCCGATCCGGCGACCCCCGCCATGGGCGACCAGCGCACGTACCTCTTCCTGGAGATCAAGAAGACAACAGGCGCCGGTACGACCCCGGGCACCGCTCCCGGCGTAGCCGTAGGCGTACGCCTGAGGAACAGCCCCACGATCTACCGCTCCGACCACAGCCAACTGAGCTGGGCCATCGCCCGCGACGACCCGGCCGCCACGACCATCGAACTCCCCGCCGGTACGACCGCCGCCGACATCGCCGAGATCACCGCGATCCGTACCCCGATGGACCTCACCGACAACGGCGCCCCGGTCACCGTCACCAGCATCAACCGCGCCTTCTTCCTCGGCGCCGACTACCTCCCGGGCCACTCCTTCATCGCCACCTCCCTGAACCTCACCCTCACCACCGCGAACCCCGCCGCCACGGCCTGGACCAGCTAGCGGGACAGCCACGCACCAGACTGTCCCGCATGACTGAGCCCGATCGGCCGGCGTGCACCGTGGATGGCTGCACCGGAGCGCAACTGCCGTCGGCGACAGCCTGCCTTGAGCACGTGGAGCCGCGGGAGTTCGATCGGTTCGTCGGTGCGCTCGGGCCGGGCGCCGAACTCGACCTGCGCGGCACGCGGATCGGGAGCGACCGGCTGGCCCGGGTGCTGGAGGCAGTCAGCGAGGGAATGCACGTGGCCCTCGGGGCACTGTCGTGCGCGGGCAGCCAGTTCCTGGGGAAGGCCGACTTCTCGGACCTTGTCGTCGAAGGGGCGGCGGACTTCGCCGGCTCCACCTTCCAGGACGGCGGGACATTCCGCGGCGCCCACTTCGCCGGCCCGGCGGACTTCGGGAACGCGGTGTTCGAGGGCGACATCGACTTCGGTGTGGTTTCCTTCGCCGCCACCGCCTCGTTCGTGGCGAGCGACTTCCGGGGCACGGCCCACTTCGAACAGGTCGAGGCGGCGGAGTGGCTCGAATTCGACTCGGCCCGGTTCGGCGGGAGGGCGCTGTTCGTCGATGTCCGCGTCCAGCAGAGCCTGTCCCTGCGGGAATCCCGGTTCGCCGGCGAGCAGGCGCTGGAGGTCACCACGTCGGGACTACTGTTGACGCGGGCCAGTTTCGGCGGGTTCACGCAGGTGGAGGGGACCGCCGACTGGGTCGCGGCCGAGGGCGCCCACTTCGCCGGTGGCGCCGTGTTCTACCTCAGGTGGACCGACAGCGAGGGCACCTCGGTGTCGCTGGAACGGATGACCACCGATCGCACCGTCACGCTTGCCCCGCTCTCCTACCATCCGCCGCCGCAATTGAGGTCGGTGGCCGGGGTGGACGCATCCCGACTGGTACTGGTCGATCTGGACCTGTCGAGGTGCCAGTTCGAGGGCGCGTACAACCTCGATCAGTTGCGGTTGGAGGGCGACAACCGCTTCGCCATCCGCGGTCGGCGCCGCCAGATGTTGTACGAGGAGCTCGACCCGGACCGCCGTGGCGCCATCGGCGCCGAGCGGTTGGCAACGATCTACCGGCACTTGCGCAAAGCACAGGAGGACGCGAAGAACGAGCCGGGTGCTGCTGATTTCTACTACGGCGAGATGGAGATGCGGCGGCACGCACGCAGCACGCCACGGGGCGAGCGGTGGATCCTCGCGCTGTACTGGGCCTTGTCCGGATACGGGCTGAGGGCGTCACGGGCGCTGGTCGCGCTGGTGCTGTTGCTGGTCCTCACGACCGCCGGGTTCGCGACCGTGGGGTTCAACGCCGGCGAGCGGACCGAGTTCCGGCCGGTCGGCGGCGGGGCGTACGAGCAGGTTGCCGTTCCCGGCGGCAAGCCGGGGTGGGGTGCGGCGGTTGAGCACAGTTTGGACAGCGCGACCTCGCTCCTTCGTACGGTTGATGCTCCGCCGTTGACGTTCAGCGGGAAGGTGTTCGAGGTGGCCGTGCGGTTGTTGGGGCCGTTGCTCCTCGGGTTGGCGGTGTTGGCGGTGCGGAACCGGGTCAAGCGTTAGGGCGGACCTCGACCACTGTGAGGTTCCAGCGGTGGTTGGTGGGGGCGGTGTCGTTCAACGTGACCACGGAGCCGGCGGGTTTGTTGGGCGTTGCCGACTGGGCCCAGAAGGTGTCGCCGGCTGCTGTGTTGAGCCATTGGTGGACCATCGACTGTCCTGTTGGGACAGTGCGGGCGGTGGCGCCGTCCCAGTCGTTGCCGCAGCCGTACAGGGTTGAGCCGGTGGCAGTGGTGGTGAGGGACAGGGTGGGCGCTCCGGTGGTGGCGGAGCCGGAGGTCGAGGCGCCTACGCCGGCGGTGTTGGTGAGGGCGACGACCGTGAGGGACTGGCTGTAGCCGGTCCGGCTCAACGATGCCGTGACGGTGGCGTTGGTGAGGACCCCGGTGGCGCGGGCCTGCCAGATCTCGGATGTACCGGGTTGGGCGTTGGCCCGCTTGACCAGGGTCCAGGTGAGGCCGGCGCCGGTGACCGTTGCGGTCTGGGCGGCGCCCGATGGGCCGTCGGCGCTGACGAAGGCCAGCAGCAGGTCGCCGGCGTGGGGTGTGGTGAAGGTCGGGGTTGTCTGGTTGCCGGTGCCGTCCTTCGACACGGCCAGTTCCTGGGTCGGGCCCGTGGGGGCGGCGTTCGAGACGGTGACGGTGACCGGCGCGGAGACGGCCGTGTTGCCGGCCTGGTCGGCTGCTCGGGCGGTCAGGGCGTGCGGGCCGTTCGGTACGGCCGTGGTGTCCCAGGACAGCGTGTACGGGGCGGTGGTGAGCGGTGCCCCCAGCGCGGCGCCGTCCAGCAGGACCTGCACCGAGGCGACGCCGATGTCGTCGGTCGCGGTGGCGGACAGCGGCACCGTGCCGGTCGCCGTCGAGGGTGCGCTCAGCGTCACCGCCGGCGGGGAGTTGTCGGTGACGTAGGTGGCGGCCAGGACCTCGGCGGCGACCAGATTCCAGCGGTGGGTGGTGGGCGCGGTGTCGGACAGTCGTACAGCGGTGCCGGCGGCGGGGGTCGGGGCGTCCAGCGCCTGCGCCCAGAAGGTGTCCCCGAACGCGGTGTCCAGGTACTGGTGGACCAGGTGCTGGCCGGCCGCGGGCGTACGCGCGGTCGACCCGTCCCAGTCGTTGCCGGCGCCGAAGACCCACGAGCCGGCGGCCGTTGTGGTGACCGTGACGCCCGGCGCGCCGGTGGTGGCCGACGCGGCAGCCGAGGCGCCGACCCCGCTGGCACCGCTCAACGCGACCACGCTCAGCGAGCCGTCATAGGTGGAGCCAGGGGTCGCGGTCACCGTCGCGCCGGTGAGCGGGGCCGGCGCGGTCGCGGTCCAGATCTCGGACGTACCCGGCTGGGTGTTGATCCGTTTCACCAGCCGCCAGGTGAGCCCGGCGCCGCTGACCGTGGCGGTCTGCCCGCCGCCGGCCGGACCGTCGAAGGTGGCCAGCGCGAGCAGCGTCTCGCCGCCGCCGGGGGTGGAGAAGGCCGGCGTGGTCAGGGCACCGCGGCCGTCGCGGCTCACCGCGGCGTCCTGCCGCACCACGGCCGTCACTCGGGTCGGCGTCACGATGGACACATCGCGTACGACGTGCCGGTCGGTGCGGGTGCCGGTCGCGGCGGTGAAGCCTGGCCGTACGGTCGCCGGCAGCGTGACGGCCACATCGATCTTCAGGTCACCGTCCACGCTCACCCGCAGCCGGCCGTCCCACACGTTCACATCGACCAGGTGCGTCCCGGCGGTGAGCGCGCCGACCGCGGTGGACGTGGCCACGTACCGCAGCGCGTCGTTCGCGGACAGCACGCCGGTCGCGACGCCGACGAAGTTCGCGGACGGGTCACTCGCGCCCTGCGCGGTGTCGAGGGTGACGGCGACCGCGTTGGGCAGGCCGCCGTAGCCGAGACCGCCGCCGGCAGCGCCCAGCGAGGTCGCCGGTGCTGATGCGTCGAGCAGGGTGAAGGTGAGCCCGTCGGCACCCGTACCGCCGCCGATCTCAGCGGTGAAGCGCGCGTCCAGCCCGTTGCTCGGCACCGCCGTGGCCGAGAACGCCGAGCCGGCAGCGTTGGCCGAGGCGGGAGTCAGGACCAGATCAGCGCCGGAGACAGCGGCGGCACCGTTGCGGGTCCAGGCCGAGCCGGTGGGCGCCGGCAGCGTCGACCCCGACACGCCGGTCGCGGTCAGCGTCTCGAACTGCTGGCCCTGCCCGTCGTCCGCGGTCACCTCGTACGACGCCGACGCGACCCCGGTGGCCGTGGGCGTGAACGTCACCTGCTGGTGCACCACGTCCTCCGGCCCGATCGACAACCCCTCGGGCAGCGGCACCGCGGCGGTGAACACCCCGGCCGGCGCCTTGGCCTTGGTGATGCGCACGGGGATGTTCCCGGTGTTGGCGATGTCGAAGGTGACCGTCCGGGAGGTGCCGACCGCAACCTGCCCGAGGTCGGTCGCCGCCGGGGTCAGCGTGAGGTGCCCCTGCCCGGTCACCGCGGTCGCGGTCAGCGGCACCGTCAGCGTCCCGCTCGTTGACGAGATTGTTAACAAAGCCGGGAAGCTCCCCGCCACGGTCGGCGCGTACGTCACCGACACCGCGACCGACTGCGCCGGCGTGATCACCTGGCCGACCGCGGGCAGGCCACTGGCCGTGTACGGCCCGCCGGGCGCGCTCACCGCCGTCACCGTCTCGTTCGCCACGCCGGTGTTGGCGATCACCGCGGTCAACGACTTGGTCGTCCCGGTCGGCACCTGCCCGTACGCAAGGGTGGCCGGCGTCGAGGCCAACCCCGGCGCGCTGCCCACCCCGTGCAGGTCCAGCAGCACCGGCCCGAGGTTGGTGCCGACGGTCAGCGTGGCAGTGACCGCCCCCGTCACCGCCGGCGTGAAAAGCACTGGCAGGTCAAGGGATTCGCCGGCCGCGAGGCTGCGCGGCAGCCCGGCGGCGGCGACCGAGAACGGTGCCGTGGTGGAGGCCCCGGTCACCGTCACCGGCTGCGCGGCGGTCAGGTGCGCGGTCCCGCCGGCCGACCCGCCGACCGGTGCGGTGCCCACGTCCACCGGCTGCCCGGACAGCGCCACCGCCGCCGGCCGGCCGTAGGCGTACAGGTGCCCGTCCCGGGTCGCGACGTACACCCGCCCGCCCGCGGTCACCGGCATGGCGAACTTCGAGGCGACCCCGATCGGCGCGGACCAGCGCAGCCGCACGACCCCGCCGACCGGCACCGCGTCGTACGCCCGCAGCTGCGCCCCGGTACCCGTAGCGCCGCTGGAGTAGATCTCCCACACCAGCGCCGACCCGGCGGTGGTACCCGACGAGGTCACGATCGGCGAGCCGGAGGTGTACCCGTACAGCTCGTTGCTCTCCCCCGCCTGCGACAGCACCGGATTCCCGTTCTGCACCGACCGCGCGTACGCCACCAGCGGCCCGCCGTTGCCGACGTAGTAGACGTACCCGCCCTCGCCGCCATAGACGGCCGGGTGCCCCCAGATCCCGTCGAACGGGCCGAGGGTCTGTACGGTCGCGTCGCTGCCGCCCGGCCCCTGCTGGCGCCCGCCGAGGTTGTCCCGGTCCAGCAGGAAGACCCGGCCGTCCTTGCCGTCCTGCACCAGCAGGTGCGGGTGCGCCGGGGTGCCGAAGGAGTCGGGCAGCCCGGTCGGGCCGCCGGAGGCCAGGTCCGCGTCGTTCTGGTCCAGCGCCTCGGCATCGTGCGGGGCGAAGAAGTCGCGGGCGACCAGCTGGCCGGTCGCATCCAGCCCGATGCGGACGACCGAGTCGCCGAGGTAGCGCGGCGGGCTCGCGCCGGGGCCGACCGGTGGGGACAGGCCGTTGCCGGTGGCCAGGAACACCCGCGGCGTGCCGGTCGCGTCCACCCCGTCGCTCATCAGCCCGCCGCCGGCCAGCCAGATCCCGGCGCCGCCGCCGTTGGCCGCCTCCGGGGTCCACACCGACTGCATGTGCGGCGTACCGGTGACCGCGACCGCCATCACGAACCCGCGCCAGGCGCCCAGGTCGCAGTGCGAGCCGAAGCCGATGTACACCACGCCGCCGGCCAGCAGCAGCCCGGCCCGCTGGTGCTGCACGTACGGGTCGAAGGTGACGGTCGGGTCGTTGCCGGCGGTGCCCTGCAGGGTGATCGGGAAGCCGGGCTTCTCGGTGCCGTCGGCGGGGCTGATCGCGTGCAGGTACCAGTGCGGCTGGGCGGCGGTCGCGCCGTCGGCGATCTTGGTGGTGAGGTAGACGGCGCCGGCGGCCGGGTCGTACACGGGGGTGGAGGTCTGGCCGAGGTCCGGGGTGAGGTCGCCGCAGCCGATCGTGGCGGCCTGGAACGGCGCGCCGAAGGTACGGGTCCAGCGGACGGCACCGGTCGCGGCGTCGATGCCGTACGCCTTCGCCTTCTCGGTGGTGACCACGACGGTGCCGCCGATGACCAGCGGCTGGGCGTACACGCTGCCGTCGACAACCGCGTCGAACTGCCGGCCGAAGTCGCTCGCGCTCACCTGCGAGGGCGCCAGGCCCGGCTCGTTCTGGTCCCAGCCGGTGCGCAACTGGTCGCCGGAGACCGTCACGTTGTCGGCGTACGCCCGCGGCGGCGCGGCGACGGCCACGGCTAACGAGCCGATGATCCCGACAATGGCGGCAGACGCCGTCCAGCCAGCACGATTCGCACGCATGTTGCCCCCCGCGGCAGCGCCCCCCAGCGAAACCCTGGGCGCGACGGTACAGACGGGCCCGCCGCGCGGCGGCGTTTTGAGAATTCACGGGAAATTGTCCGCCCACCCGGACATACGGATCGGCCGCTGCGGTGTCTGGTAAGGGGCAGGCGGGTACGCGAGAGGGGCAGGCGGATGGGTGCTGGGGTGGGCCGGCGGTGGGGGTTGGTCGCGGGGTCGGCCGCGGCGGTGCTGGCGGTGCTCGGGGCGGTCGTGGTGCTGGGGCACCGGCCCGACGACCGCGGGCAGGGCGACCTGCCGCCGGGGGCGCAGCCGAGCGTGGCGGCGCCGCGGCCACCGGATCCGGTCCGGCTGATCCCGCGGGACGGCGACAGCGTGGAGGGCTCCGGGCTGGTGGTGGCCGCGCCGGGCAAGCCGGTGATGTTCTGCCCGCCGCTGCCCACGGCCGGCGTCGGCACCGTGCCCGGGCAGCCGGAGCCGCCGCCGGAGTGCGACGCCGCGATCGGGGTGCGGGTGACCGGGGTCGACCTCGGCCGGCTGTTCGAGGCCGGGACGCGGGCCGGGGTTCGGTTCGGGTGGGGGACGCTGCGCGGGACGTGGCGGCAGGGGACCGTCGCGGTGACCGCGCAAGGGCAGCCGGCAGCGGAGGATCCCATCGAGCCGCCCGACGGGGTGCCGCCCGGCTGCGCGCCGCCGGCCGGGGGCTGGCATCCCGGCTCGGGCACCGACGAGATCGGCGACACCGGCTTCCAGCCGTACCTGGACGGGCACGCCGACCAGCTCGCCGAGCCGTACATCGCCTGGCCGCACGGCTTCCCGTCCGGGCCGACCGACTCCCCGGCGTACACCGGCAAGGTGAACGTCATGGTCGTCCCGGTCGTCTCCGGCGACGTGGACCGCATCCGCGCCGACCTGACCCGGGTGTACGCCGGCAACCTGTGCGTGGTGCAGGCGCCGCCGGGCCGCTTCTCCCAGCAACACACCAAGCAGGTGATGGCGGCCGTGGACCCGCTGATGACCAACCGCAGCCGGATCTACCAGGCCGGCGGCGAGGGCACCGGGCGGGTGGAGGTGCGGGTCAGCTACCTCGACCGGGACCTGTACGCGGCGCTCAGCAGGGTGGGCCTGGACAACATCGTGGTGGTCGCGTGGCTGCACCCCACTAACCGCTGAGGGCCCCGCTCTGCCAGGGTCGTGGGCATGACGGCGACCAACTGGGCGGGCAACGTAGCGTTCACCGCCGGCCAGGTACACCGGCCGGCATCGGTGGAGGAGGTGCGCGGGCTGGTCGAGGGCGCCCCGAGGGTCCGCGCCCTGGGCACCGCGCACTCCTTCAGCACCATCGCCGACTCCCCCGGCGTCCTGGTCTCGCTGGCCGAGGTGCCGCCGGATCCGGTGCTGGAGGCCGGCACGGTGAGCGTCGGCGCCGGCATACGGTACGGGGAGCTGTCCACCTGGCTGCACGAGCGCGGGTACGCCCTGCACAACCTGGCCTCGCTACCGCACATCTCGGTGGCCGGCGCCTGCGCGACCGGCACCCACGGCTCGGGGGCCGGCAACGGCTGCCTCAGCACCGCGGTCACCGCGCTCGACCTGGTCACCGCGGCCGGCGACCTGCGCACGCTCGACGGCGAGGACCTGGCGGCCGCCGCGGTCAACCTGGGCGCGCTCGGCATCGTCACCCGGGTCACGCTGGCGGTCGAGCCCAGCTACGAGGTCCGGCAGTACGTGTACGACGGCCTGCCGTGGCTGGCGCTGACCGCGAACCTGGACCAGATCATGGCCAGCGGCTACAGCGTCAGCGTGTTCACCGACTGGATGGCCAGCCAGGTGTGGGCGAAGCTGCGCGCCGACCAGCCCGTCCCCGACCTGTCGGCGCTGGGCGCCCAGCCCGCGGACGCCCCGCGGCACCCGATCGCCGGCCACCCGGCCGACAGCTGCACCGAGCAGCTGGGCGTGCCCGGGCCGTGGCATCACCGGCTGCCGCACTTCCGGCTGGAATTCACCCCCAGCAGCGGCGACGAACTCCAGAGCGAATTCCTGATCCCCCGCGAGGCTGCCCCGGACGCGCTGGCGGCGCTGCACGAGATCGCCGACCGCATCGCGCCGGCCCTGCAGGTCTCCGAGATCCGCGCGGTGGCCGCCGACACGCTCTGGCTCAGCCCGGCGTACGGCCGCGACAGCATCGCCCTCCACTTCACCTGGATCAGCGACGCCGCGGTGGTCATGCCGGTGCTGGCCGAGGTCGAGCAGTGCCTCGCCCCGTACGATCCGCGCCCGCACTGGGGCAAGATCGCCACCATCCGCGGCAGCTACCCGCGCTGGGCCGAATTCCAGGACGTACGCGCCTCCCTTGATCCGACCGGCAAGTTCGGCAACGACTACCTCGATAGCAGGTGACCGGCAGCCGAACTTCTGGAAACGCCTGCGTACCAGGGAATTCAGCGTGATTCCATGGTCCGGTGGCAATCGGTTGGCTACGGTCGCTGCTGGATTTCCTGGGCGCCGGCAATCTGGTGCTGGCGATCATCGGCCTGCTGGTCACGCCGTTCGTGGACCGGCTCCTCATCCGCCGCAAGCGGCTCAGCTTCCGGGTCCTGTACAACTCGAAGATCGGCCTGGACACCGGCCACCTGCACGACGAGGACGAGCCGGCCCGGCACGGGCAGCAACTGCACCGGCTTGCCCAGTTGCTGGACCAGTTGAGCATCGTGGTCATCCGCATCCGCAACAACGGCAGTTACGACATCGACCCGGAGGACTTCGAGAAGCCGCTGTCCTTCACCTTCGGCCGCCGGGCGGTGTGGAACGCGCGGATCTCCGAGGCGGGCTCGCCGGAGGAGCGTGAGCGGCTGCGCTCGACGCTGCGGTTCTTCCGCAACAGCACCGAGCCGGACGGGCAGGTCGAGCGGGACAACCTGCGTACGGTCCGGGACCGGCTGGTGCAGCGGATGGGCCGCTTCGTCGGCGGTACGGGCACGCTGCCGGCGCGGGACCCGTCCGAACCGACCTGGCACGGGGTCCGGATGGACCGGCTGTCGCTGCGCCGCCGGCAGAAGTTCAAGCTGGTGGTGGTGCTGCGCGAGCCGGAGGGGGGCGGCGGCGCGCGTGCCGGCGAGACGACCAAGGACTACGGCTACGGCGGCAAGCTGCGCGAGAACGGGCTGATCAAGCGGGAGAGCGAGGACCGGCACCTCACCCTCCAGCAGATCACCGGCGGGCTGGCCGCGCTGCTGACCGTACTGCTCGTCCTCGCCCTGGTCTTCGCGCCCACCCCGACCGACCCGAGCCTGCGCTGCGGCACGGGGTCGCTGCGGGTCGTCGGCTCCAGCGTCTTCGCACCCACCATGCGCGCGCTGGCCGAGGACTACATGAACCGCTGCCGCGAGGCGCGCCTGACGGCCGAGTCCACCGGCAGCATCACGGGCGTGCGCGAGGTCGCCGCGCTCGACCCGGACCAGGCCGGCGGGGTCGTCGCGATGGCCGACGGCAAGCAGCCCATCGCCCAGAACGGCATGTACGCCCAGCAGCTCGCGGTCGTCGTGTACGACGTGGTGGTGAACAAGTCCGCCGGCGTGACCGCGCTGTCCACCGACCGGTTGCAGGGCATCTTCGACGGGACGTACACCGACTGGAGCCAGCTGCGCGGCGGCGCCCACCTGCCGATCCGGATAGTGAGCCGCGGCAGCAATTCCGGCACCCGCGAGCTGTTCGAGCGCAACGTGCTGCACGGCCCCGAGGGCGAGCTGACCTCCAACACCTGCCTGGGGCCCGACCGCGACCCGAACGCGAAGGTGATCCGCTGTGAGCGCGACTCCAATCCCGAGCTGATCCGCACCATCACCGAGACCGAGGGCACCATCGGGTACGCCGACGCGGCCTCGGTGGCGGTCGCCCGGCGTACCGGCAACGTTTCTGCCGTCGTCATCGACGGCCAGGTCTTCGACAGCGCGACCGGGGTCGACTCCGGCTACACGTTCTGGACCGTGGAGTACCTGTACAGCCGCACCCGGCCGGCGGACGGCACGCTGGTGGCCAGCTTCCTGGACTACCTGCACCGGCATGACCGGGCCCGGGTGCTGCTGAAGGAGGCGGGCTACCTGCCGTGTACGACCTCGGACGGCACGCCCTTGGAGCTGTGTAACCACCGCTGAGGAGCAGGCTCCACAACCGATCGAGTGGTTGCGGTACCGGAGTGTTAGCGCTAACACTGGCCGGAACGTATCTCGCAGGAGGTCCTGCCATGCGTACGTACCGGGTCGGCACCGTGGTCGCGGCACTACTGGCGAGCATGATCACCGCGGGCAGTGCGGCCAGGGCAGAGGTAGGCAGTCCGGCGCTGGTCTCGCACTGGGCCTTCGACGAGGGCGCGGGCAGCACCGCGGCCGACTCGGCGGGTACGCACCCGGCGACGCTGGTCGGCGGAGCTTCGTGGGCGGACGGCATCCGCGGTCCGGCGGCGCTGGCCACCGGCGGGGGCGGGCAGTTCGCCGACACGGGGACGCCGGCCTTCGACCCGACCGCGAGCTTCACCGTGAGCGGCTGGGTGAAGCTGGCCGCGATCGGCGGCTACCAGACCGTGGTCAGCATCGACGGCAACCAGGTCAGCAGCTTCTACCTGGGGTTGCGCGACGACACCCGACGGTTCGCGTTCGTCCGGCTGCCGGGCGACGCCGCGGCCGGCGCGCCCGCGTTCCCGTCCGCGTCCTTCGACCCGGTCGCCGGGCAGTGGTACCAGCTCACCGGCGTCTTCGACAGCACCGCGAAAACCCTTGCCCTGTACGTGAACGGGCAACTCCAGGCGACCACGGCGGCGCCCAGCACCTGGCAGCCGTCCGGGCACCTGGTCATCGGCCGGGCCAAGTTCGCCGGCAACCCGGTCGACTTCGTCCGCGGCACCATCGACGACGTCCGCGCCTACGCCGGCGCCCTCGGCCCGCAGCAGGTCGCCGCGCTGGCGATCAGCGGGAACTGGCGGCTGGACGAGGGCAGCGGGACCACCACGGCCGACGGCGCGGAGGCCGGGCACGACGGCACGCTGACCGGCGGGGCAGGCTGGACCGACGGCGTGGTGGGCCGGTTCGCCGCGCACTTCGACGGCACGAGCGGGTTCGTCGACACCCCGGCGTCCATTGTGGACACATCGCAGGGCTTCTCGGTGGCGGCCTGGGTACGGTCGACCGGGACCGGGTTCCGCACCGCGGTCAGCGTCGACGGCGAGCAGGTGAGCGGGTTCTTCCTGCAGCAGCGCAACGACGGCAGGTTCGCCTTCACCATGCTGGCCAGCGACTCGCCCTCGGCGGCGGCGGCCATCGCGAGCGCGCCCGGCACGGTCACCGCCGGCCAGTGGTACCACCTGGTCGGCGTGTACGACCGGGTCGCCGGCACCGTGGCCCTGTACGTGAACGGCACCCTCGCCCAGCGCACCGCCGCGCCGGCCGCCTGGCGCGCGGGCGGGCACCTGGTGATCGGCAGGGCCAGGTTCAACGCGGGCCCGGTCGACTTCTGGGCCGGTGACGTCGACGACGTACGCGCCTACCCGTTCCCGCTGGACGCCGGGGTCGCCCGCGGCCTGGCCACCTCGGGCCTGTGGCACTTCGACGAGGGCACCGGGACCGTTGCCCACGACGCCGCGGTGAACGCCGCCGACGGCACCCTGCGCGGCGCCGGCTGGACCGCGGGCGCCGCCGGAAGGGCTGTGTCGCTGGACGGTACTGCCGATGTCACGATGGCAGACCAACCGGCCCTCGACCTCGGCACCGGATCAGCCTCGGTCACGGCGTGGTTCAAGACTGTTTCCCCGGCGGCGCAGCCGATTCTCGGCAAGGGCACTGGGTACGCGCTCGGCACCGACGGCGGCGCGGTCACGGCGCGGCTGGGCACGATCATGGTCCGTACGCCCGGTGGGTACGCCGACGGCGAGTGGCACCCGGTCACGCTGCTGGTGGACCGCGGCACCCAGCGGCTGCGCGTGTACGTCGACGGCGACCCAGCCCCGCTCACCAGCAGCGGGTGCGGCACCGCCAGCGGGTCCACAGTGGACATCAGCGCCTGCGCGGCAGCTTCCGGCGACAGCGCAGCCGAATTCACCGTGGGCAGCACCGATGGATCAGCGGCGCGCTTCACCGGCGCGGTGGACGAGGTGAGCGTGGTCCGGTTCGCCCTCACCGACACCCAGATCGCCGCGCTGGCCGGCGCCAACCAGCTCACCGTCGACACCCAGGACATCCGCGCCACCACCCGGCGCAGCACGTACGGCTCGATCCTGGAGGACATCAGCCACTCCGTCGAGGGCGGCCTGTACGCCGAACTGGTCCGCAACCGCTCCTTCAAGGAGAACTACCAGCCCGGCAGCGGCCCCGGCGCCGGAGCAGTCCCCTACTGGCAGCCCGTCGGCACCGGGGGCACCATCCAGATCGACCCGCAAACCCCGTTGAGCACAGCGATCGACCGCTCGCTGCGGGTCCACGTCGACAGCCTCCCGCCCGGCGCGCGCGTCGGCGCCGCCAACCTCGGGTTCTACGGCGTCTCGGTCACCCCGGCCACCACGTACCAGGGCAGCCTGTACGCCCGCAGCAAGCTGGCCCTGCCGCTGCGGGTGAGCCTGGAGAAGCCGGACGGCACCGTGCTCGCCAGCACGGCACTGCCGGCACCGACGCAGGACTGGCAGAAGGCGGCGTTCACCCTCAAGACCCCTCCCAACATCGCCCCCTCGACCGACAACCGGATTGTCGTCACGATTGTCAACTGTTCCGGCAAGCAGTGCGCGACCGTTGCCGACCAGGACGTGTGGCTGGCGCAGGTCTCGCTGTTCCCGCCCACGTACAAGAACCGGCCCAACGGGGTACGCCGCGACATCGCCACCAAGCTGGCGGCGTTGAAGCTCGGGCTGTTCCGGGTGCCGGGCGGCAACTACCTGGAGGGCTCGACGCTGGCCACCCGGTTCGACTGGAAGCAGACGATCGGCCCGGTCGAGCAGCGCCCGGGGCACCAGAACACCGCCTGGGGCTACTGGTCCACCGACGGCTTCGGCATCCTCGAATACCTGCAACTGGCCGAGGACATCGGCGCGCAGCCGCTGCTGGCGCTGTTCGCCGGCTACACCCTGAACGGGCAGCACGTGCCCGAGGACCAGTTCGAGCCGTACGTACAGGACGCGCTGGACGAGATCCAGTACGCGATCGGCGACACCTCCACGCCGTGGGGCGCGCGGCGGGCCGCCGACGGGCACCCGGCGCCGTTCGACCTGAAGTACGTGGAGGTCGGCAACGAGGACTGGTTCGACGGATCCGGCTCGTACGCCTGGCGGTTCCCGCGGATGTACCAGGCGATCAAGGCGGCGTACCCGCAGTTGCAGATCATCGCGACCACCGGCGGCTACCAGGGCGGCGCGGCCTCCAGCACCTCGCCGGGCATGGTCCCCGACCTGTACGACGACCACTACTACAACCCGCCGTCCTGGTTTGTTGACAATTCTGTCCGCTATGACCGGGCCGACCGCGGCGGGCCGCAGGTGCTGATCGGCGAGTACGGCGGGCTGGAGGGCAACCCGACCGGCACGCTGCGCGCCGCGGTCGGCGAGGCGGCGTTCCTGACCGGCATCGAGCGCAACAGCGACATCGTGATCGGCAGCATGTACGCCCCGGTGATCGTGCACGAGGGCCAGCCGAACTGGCCGACGAACCTGATCGGCATCGACGCCGCCAGCTCCTACGGCTCGCCGTCGTACTGGGTGCAGCAGATGTTCGCCACCAACCTGGGCAAGCAGGTGGTCGGCAGCCGCGTCACCGGCTCGGGCGCGATCCGCCAGGTCGTCACCAGGACCGTCGCCAAGGGCGTCACGACGCTCTACGTGAAGCTGGTCAACCCCACCGACCAGATCCAGTCGGCCCGCCTGGCGTTGACGGGATTGTCAACAATCGACGGCACCGGCACCCTCACCCAGCTCACCGGCGACCCCACCGACCGCAACACCCTGGCTGATCCGACCGCCGTGACCCCGCGGATCAGCCAACTCACCGGACTCTCAGCAACGACCCGGCTGGTGCTGCCGGCCAACTCCGTGACGGTCCTGCGGATCACGGGTCACTGACGGCGGATCGCCGCCACGCGCTGGAGGAGGATGAACAGCAGGAGCAGGACGCCGATGACGATCCGGGTCCACCACGCGCTCAGCGTGCCCTGGAAGGTGATGATGGTCTGGATGGTGCCGAGGACCAGGACGCCGAGGACGGTGCCGGCGAGGTAACCCGAGCCGCCGGTGAGCAGCGTCCCGCCGATGACCACCGCGGCGATGGCGTCCAGTTCCAGGCCCACGGCGTACGTGCCGGAGCCGGACAGCGTGTAGAAGCTGAGCAGCAGCCCGCCGAGCGCGCTGCACAGCCCGCTGATGGTGTAGACGCCGATCCGGGTCCGCGCCACCGGCAGGCCCATCAGCAGCGCGGACTGCTCGCCACCCCCGACGGCGTACACGTTGCGGCCGAAACGCGTGTACGCCAGGGCGTACAGGGCCGCCAGCACCACCACGACGGCGACCACGACGCTGGGCGAGATGTGGTAGTTGCCGAACCGGATCCGGGTCTGCGCCAGCCGGGTCCAGGTGCCGTCGGTGATCGGGATCGAGTCGGTGCTGATCGTGTAGCAGAGCCCGCGGGCCAGGAACATGCCGGCCAGCGTCACGATGAACGGCTGGATCTCGAAGTAGTGGATGATCGCGCCCATCCCGGCACCGAGCGCGCCGCCGATCGCCAGCACCATCGGCAGCACCACGAACGCCGGCCAGCCGTGCGCGAGCAGGGACCCGGACATCATCGTGGTGAGCGCGACCACCGCCCCCACCGACAGGTCGATGCCGCCGGTGAGGATCACGAACGTCATGCCCACCGCGACGACCAGCAGGAACGCGTTGTCGATGAAGATGTTCAGGAAGACCTGGGTGTCCGAGAAACCCTTGTAGCGTATGGCTCCGACGCTGTACATCACGGCGAACAGGGCGCCGGTGGCCAGCACCGGTATGTACCGGCGCGGCAGCCGGTAGCGCAGGAACTGTTCCGCGGTCGTCATGCCCGGTCCCCCGTCGGCGCCTTCTCCGGCTCCACGGCGGCGGGACCGGCGACCACGACTGGTCGGCGTCTGCGCTGGAAGACCTTGGCGCGGAAGGCCGGCGACTGGATCAGGCACACGATCGTCACCACGATCGCCTTGAACAGCAGGGTGGTCTCCGGCGGGATGCCCACGGTGTAGATCGTGGTGGTCAGCGTCTGGATGATCAGCGCGCCGAGGACCGTACCGCCCAGGGAGAAACGCCCGCCCGACAACGCCGTGCCGCCGAGCACGACCGCGAGGATCGCGTCCAGCTCGATGAACAGGCCGGCGTTGTTGCCGTCCGCGGAGGACACGTTGGAGCTGATCATCAGGCCCGCGATCGCCGCGCACAGGCCGGAGAAGACGTACACCATGAAGGTGATCCGGCGGGCGCGTACGCCGGCGAGCGTCGACGCCGTCGCGTTGCCGCCGACCGCCTCGATCAGCATGCCGAGCGCCGAGCGGCGGGTGAGCAGCACGGTGATGAGCACCATCCCGATCGCGATCAGCACCGGGATCGGCAGGCCGAGGAAGTAGCCGGCGCCAACCTTCCGGTACGGGGGCGAGCGGACGGTGATGATCTGGCCGCTGGTGATCAGCTGCGCGAGCCCGCGGCCGGCCACCAGCAGGATCAGCGTGGCGATGATCGGCTGCACCCCGAAACCCGCTGTCAGCATGCCGTTCCAGGCGCCGAGCACTACGCCGAGCGCGACGGCCAGCAGGATCGCCAGCAGTACGCCCCCGACGGCGCCCTGGTCGGCCTGCTTGCTGATCCGCAGACACGCCAGCGCGCCGCAGATCGCCAGCACCGAGCCCACCGACAGGTCGATGCCGCCGGTCGCGATCACCAGCGTCATGCCGGCGGAGATCAGCGCCAGCGGGGCCGCCGAGCGCAGGATGTCGATGAGCGAGCCGTACAGGTGGCCGTCCAGCACCTTGATGTTGAAGAAGCCGGGGGTGAAGACCAGGTTGCCGAGCAGCAGCAGGACCAGCGCGAGCACCGGCCAGAAGAGTTTGTGCCGGGTGAACGCGATCATGGCGTCGCCCCTCCGCTCGCGATCGTCTGCAGCACCAGGTCCACGTCGACGCGCTCGTCGTTGGTCAGCTCGCCCACCAGCTTACGGTCGCGCAGCACCGCGATCCGGTGCGAGAGCCGCAGCACCTCCTCCAGCTCGGCGGAGATGAACAGCACCGCCATCCCGCCGTCGGACAGCGAGACGACCAGCCGCTGGATCTCGGCCTTGGCGCCGATGTCGATGCCGCGGGTGGGCTCGTCCAGGATCAACAGCCGCGGCTCGGTGATCAGCCAGCGGGCCAGCAACAGCTTTTGCTGGTTGCCCCCGGACAGCGTGCCGGCGGTCAGGTCCGGGTCGGCCGGCGTGATCCGCAGCAGCTCGACATAGCGGCGTACCAGCTCCTCCTGCCGGCGTCTGGACAGCGGCCGGGACCAGCCGCGGCTGGCCTGGAGCGCCAGGATGATGTTCTCCCGCACCGTCAGCTCGGGGATCAGCCCCTCCGCGCGGCGGTTCTCCGGGCAGAAGGCGATGCCGTTGTCGGCCGCGTCCCGGGGCGTACGCAGCGCCACGGATGTGCCGTCCAGCTCGAGGGTGCCGTGGTCGGCGCGGTCGGCGCCGAACAGCAGCCGGGCCACCTCGGTACGGCCCGAGCCGAGCAGGCCGGCCAGGCCGACCACCTCGCCGTGCCGCACGGTCAGGTCGAAGGGCTCGATGCTGCGCGTACGCCCGAGCCCGCTGGCCACCAGGACCGGCGACTGCTGCTCGGCCGCCGCCAGGCCGCGCTGGGTCTGCTCGTCGACCCGCTCCAGCGCGGCGAGCTCGGTGCCGATCATCTTGCGTACCAGCTCGACCTCGGGCAGCTGCGCCGGCAGGTACTCGCCGACCAGCTTCCCGTTGCGCAGCACCGTGATCCGGTCCGCGATCTCGTACACCTGACCGAGGAAGTGGGTGACGAACAGGATCGCCAACCCCTCCTGCTTGAGCTGGCGCAGCACCTCGAACAGCCGCGCCACCTCGCCCTGGTCCAGGCTGGAGGTGGGCTCGTCCAGGATGAGGACCTGGGCGGAGATGTCGATGGCCCGGGCGATCGCGACCAGTTGCTGCACCGCGAGGGAGTAGCCGCCGAGCGGCCGGGTCACGTCGATGTTCAGCCGCAGCCGGGCCAGCAGCTCATGGGCGCGGGCCCGGATCCGGGACCACCGGATCCGGGCGCCGCTGCCGGGCTGCCGGCCGAGGAAGATGTTCTCCGCGACCGACAGGTTCGGCATCAGGTTCACTTCCTGGTACACGGTGCTCACCCCGGCCCGCTGCGCCTGCTCAGGACTGGCGAAGTGGACAAGGGCGTCGCCGAGCCGGATCTCGCCGGCCTCGACGCCGTACACCCCGGTGAGCACCTTGATCAGGGTGGACTTGCCGGCCCCGTTCTCGCCTAGGAGCGCGTGCACCTCCCCGGGCAGCAGCCGGAAGTCGACGCCGTCCAGGGCGCGTACGCCGGGGAACTCCTTGGTGATCGCGTGGGCCGACAGGACCGCCATCGCCGGCTCAGTACTTCCGGTCCGGCAGCGCCACCTTGGCCTGCTCCTGGGTGAAGGTGGTTTCCTTGGTCAGTACGCGCTGCGGCACGTCCTGCCCGGCGGCGACCTTCTTCACCAGTTCCATCAGTTGTGGCCCGAGCAGCGGCGAGCACTCGACGATGAAGTTGATCTTGCCATCGGCCAGCGCCTGCATGCCGTCGTGCACCGCGTCCACAGTGATGATCTTGATGTCCTTGCCCGGGGTCAGGCCGGCCGCCTCGATGGCCTCGATCGCGCCCAGGCCCATGTCGTCGTTGTGGGCGTACAGCACGTCGATGTCCTTGTGCGCCTTGAGGAAGGCCTCCATCACCGACTTGCCGCCGGCCCGGGTGAAGTCACCGGACTGGGAGGCGATGATCTTGAACTTGGAGTCCGCGGAGATCACCTCACCGAAGCCCTGCTTGCGGTCGTTGGCGGGCGCGGAGCCGGTGGTGCCCTGCAGCTCGGCGATGTTCACCGGGTCGCTCTTGCCCTGGTACTGCTGGACCAGCCAGTCGCCGGCCTTCTTGCCCTCGGCCACGAAGTCCGAGCCGATGAAGCTGCGGTAGAGCGAGGTGTCCGGGTCATCGACCGCGCGGTCGGTCAGGATCACCGGGATGTGCGCGTCCTTGGCCTCCCGGAGCACGGTGCCCCAGCCGGACTCCACCACCGGCGAGAAGGCGATCACGTCCACCTTCTGCGCGATGTAGGACCGGATCGCCTTGATCTGGTTCTCCTGCTTCTGCTGGCCGTCGGAGAACTTCAGCTCGATCCCGGCCGCCGCGGCGGACTCCTGGATGTTCTTGGTGTTCGCCGTACGCCAGCCGCTCTCGGCGCCGACCTGGGCGAAGCCGAGGGTGATCTTGCCGCCCGCGGCGCCGTTGTTGTTGGCGTTGCCGGCGGGCGCCGCGTCGCCGCTGCCGCACCCGGACAGCACTAAGGCCGCGACGGTCGCGGTGACGGCCAGTACCGGAAACGTTCTTCTCACGAGGCATCTCCTTGCGCGGGTGTGACGGCAGAGATCGCGGGTGGGGCTGACCTCTCGTGGTAGCGCTAACATCCGTGGCGGCCGGAGGTGGGTCTGGGGGCAGGTTGGGTGTCAGGCCCGAGCGAGGTCCGGTGGAGCGCGAGTGCGCATGCGGGCCTCCGGGGCACGGAGAGTGTCAGGACTGTTGCGTGACCGCGATGTTAACGCTCACATTAGCTACGTCAAGACCATCCGCGTACTCGCCGACCACCCCACCGTGATCAACACCCCGTAACGCCCAAATCCAAGGCCCCCAGGCCTCCCTGGACGGCACCAGGTGGCCTGAGACCACGCTCGAACCCCCCGCCCACACCGCACCCGCCAACCCGATCCAGTGTCACCCAAACGGTGGCCCCCGCCCGGCCAAGGAGCCGCGGCGCCGCAGCCCGGAGGTGCCCCCGGCAGCGCGCCAGGCCCAGGCACAGCCCGGCATCGGCACGGGTCCGAAGGCAGCAGCCCCGGCGTCGGGACGTGGCCGGTCCCGAGGCGGCGCCCCGGCGCCGGTACGGGGTCGGGCCCGGAAGCGGCAACCCGACGTCGGTACGGGGCCGGGTCCTCCCGAGGCGGCAGCCCGGTATCGGTACGGGCCAGGTCCGGAGGTAGCAGCCCCGGCACTAGGCCGAACCGGGGCCGGGGGTAGGCCGAACCGGGGCCGGGGGTAGGCCGAACCCGGGTGGGCGAGCCGGGGACGGGGTAGCCCAGCTCGGGCCCGGAGCTTTGGTGGCTCCGGGCCCGGGTGGGTTGGGTGGGTTGGTTAGGTGAGCAGGGTTTGCCAGGTTTGCGGGCCGGCTACCGCGTCGGCGGTGATGCCGGCGGCGGACTGGTAGGCGCGCAGGTTGGCGGCGGTGGCGGGGCCGAAGTTGCCGTCGACGGTGGTGGCGATGCCGTGCGCGGTGAGTTGGCTCTGCAGGGCGCGTACGGCGTTGCCCGTACTGCCCTGCCGGACGGTGACCGCCAGGCGGGGCCAGGTCTGGCCGCCGACGACCGCGTCGGCGGTGAGGCCGTGGCTGGACTGGAAGGAGCGGACCGCGGCCGCGGTGGCCGGCCCGAAGTCACCGTCCACGCTCAGCGACGCACCGGCGGCGTTGAGGAGGTACTGGATCGTCTTGACCCGCTCCCCGCGCGCGCCCTGGGACACCGTCGGCCAGCTCGGCGCCGGCGTACCCCCGCCGTCGGTCCACAGGTAGGTCACGTTGACGTACCCGTTGTCGCTCATGCCGAGCCCGTCCCAGAACGTACCGTCGGCCAGGTCGATGCCGGCCGGGTTGCCGACCCGGCGGCCGAACTCGTCCTTGCCGCCGTTGTAGCCCTCCAGCCGGGCCGCCTGCGCCTCGGGCTTGCCGCGCGGCAGGTCGCCCCAGTTCTGCCGGGTGCCGGACGGGTTCCAGTAGTCGTCGCGGGTGTTCCACGGGCCCACGTCCCAGACCGGGGCGGTCTCGCAGCGGCCGTTGGCCGGGTTGCACACCCGGACCGAGAACTGCGTCGAGCCGTTCGGGGACAGGCCGCGGCGCGAGGGCAGGGCGACGAAGTGGTCCCGGGAGCGGATCGTGTGGCCGTTGGCCGTCGAACCGCCCACCAGACCTTCGCGGGTGGCGAAGACGCGGTACGTGACCGGTGTGGCGGCCGCGTGCACGGCGTCCGCGTTGACCGTGCTGACCGCGGTCAGGCGCAGCGCGGTCACCACCGGCGAGGCGGAGCCGGCGGCGCGCAGGACGAGCCGGGCCTGTACGGACACCACCGGCGACGGCAGCGTGGCCGTACCGCCGACCGCCTCACGCCATTCGGTCCAGCCCTGGCCGGCGATCCGGCCACGGATCTCGACCGCTACGCCGCCGCCTGGGGGGACCGTGGCGGTGAGGTCGGCGCGGATGGCGCCGGCGGGGGTGCGTAGGTGTCGGGCGGCCAGTTCCAGCAGGGCGTACCCGCGGTGGTCTGGGTCCGCGCTGGGGTGGAATGCGGTGCTGGTGAGGGTGATGCCGGCCGCGTGGCGGACGTTCACCTCGTTCTCGCCGAGGGCGGTGAGGTTGACGCTCCAGGTCTGGTCGGCGGTGGCGGGTTGCGCTGGTGCGGCGCCGGCGCGTGAGACGGCCGTGACCAGTGCGCCCAGGCAGATCGCTCCAGCAAGCGCTGCGACCCCGGCTCTGAAACGCGGCCGGGAACGGGGGGTGCCGGACAAGGAACCTCCAGGTACGGGTCGAGCTAGGTGCCCCCACACACCAGGACGCCGAACAGCGTGCCTGACTACTCCATTCGCCACAAGCGTCCGGTTTATGCAAACTAACCAGATGCGAACGCGCGTACGGCTGCTGCTGGGGACCGTGGCGACCGTGGGGTTGGTGGTGTCGCTGGCTGCTCTGCCGCCTGCGGGGGCTAGTGGTGGGGGGCTCACCGATCGGCAGCTTGCGGGGCAGCGGGTGATCTTCTCCTACGCCGGGTTGACGCCGCCGGTGGCGTTGCTGGATCACATCCGGGCTGGTGAGGCGGCGGGGGTTATCTTCTTCCGGGAGAACATTGGGAGTCCGGGGCAGTTGGCCGCTGTGGTGGGGATGTTGCGGTCTGCTCAGCGGGAGAGTCCTGTGTCGGTGCCATTGTTGTTGATGACCGATCAGGAGGGTGGGCCGGTACGGCGGTTGCCTGGGGCGCCTGTGCTGTCGGCTAAGCAGGTTGGGCAGGCGGTGGAGCCGGAGGTGGCGGCTCGCGATGCTGGGGCTGGGGCGGGGGCGAATCTGGCTGGTGTCGGGTTGAATGTGAATCTTGCGCCTGTGCTTGATGTGTTTACTGAGCCGGGGAATTTTATTGATCAGTTCCAGCGGTCGTTCAGTGATGATCCTGGGGTTGTGGGGCGGTTGGGTACGGTGTTTCAGCGGGCTCAGCGGGTGGGTGGGGTTGCTGCTACCGCTAAGCATTTTCCTGGGCTTGGGGCTGCGCCTCGGGGGGAGAATACTGACCTTGGGCCGGTTACCCTGCCGATCAGTCTGGATGTTTTGCGGCAGCGGGATGAGGCGCCGTATGTGCCTGCTATTCGGGCTGGAGTACCGTTAATCATGCTTTCCTGGGCTACTTACCCGGCGCTGGATGCTGGGTTGCCGGCTGGGTTGTCTCCTACCGTGGTTGGGCGGGAGTTGCGGGGGCGGCTTGGGTACGGTGGGGTGACGATTACTGATGCGCTGGAGGCTGGGGCGCTTCAGGGGTTTGGGGATACTGGGCGGCGGGCTACCCTTGCGGCTGCGGCTGGTGAGGATCTTATTCTTTGTGCCGTGCGGGATATTCGGCAGGGTGAGGATGCTGTGGCTGCTTTGGCTGCTGCGCTTACTGGCGGGGCGCTTGATCGCGGGTCTTTTCTTGTTGCTGTTCAGCGTGCTTCTGCGCTGCGTCGCGTGCTGCACTGAGGCGTGCACCCTTCTCTCGGAGAGGTGGGGCCCATCTCTCCTCGGTCGGGCGTGTGGTTGGCGTTATGCCACAGAACCTCCCCGAGCGCTTGTCTTGTCTTTGTCTTTCGTTTTTGTTTGGCGGCGCTCGGGGAGAACCTGCGGCCGTGGAGTTGACGCGCCCGACCGAGGAGAGATGGGACGGAATTGGTTTGAAATACTTCGAACTACGGCGGACAATGGAGGTATGGATGAGGACACTGACCGCCTCAACGTGCTCTACGGTGAAATAGAGCACGTCGCCCGCGACATCGCGGTGCTCCAGGCGAAACAGGTCCGACTCCTCGCCGAATACAACGAGTTGTACAGCCGCAGTCCTTTCAGTGAATTCGTGACCGACGAAATCTCTCTCGCCCTGCACTCCACGCTGAACGCCGCGAACAAGCGCCTCACCCTCGCCACCACCCTGGTCACCCGCCTCCCCGGCGCACTGGCCGCGATGGAAGCCGGCGACCTCGACCTCCCCCGCGCCGAAGCAATCGCCGAAGCCACCCGACCGTTGAGCGACGAACTGGCCAGCGAAGTCGAAGACCACGTCCTAGCCAGCGCGGTCCAGCAGAACCCGAACCAGGTCCGCCGCGCCGCAGCCAAAGCCGTCCTCCAGCTCGACCCGGACGGCGCGGAGGAACGGCACATCCGGCGCCGGGAGGACCGGTACGTGGAGATCCTGCCGGCGGCCGAAGGAATGGCCGACCTTTACGCACTCTTGCCAGCGGAAGACGCCATGCGCATCAAGGTCCGCCTGGACGCCTACGCGAAGGCCCAGCCGAAAGCTGATTCGAGGACGATGGATCAGCGGCGCGCCGACGCGATGACCGACCTACTGCTAACCCGGACCGCCGGCCCCATCAACGCCACCGTCCACCTCACCGCACCCGCCACGCTGCTCGCCACCGCAACCCAGGCAGCACTCAAACCACCCCACCCCACCGGCCACCCCCGCTCGACAAGAACCAGCAAACACCGCCGCGCGGGGTCCGCGCCGGCCGGCTCAACCCCGGCAGGTACTCCAGCAACGCCCGGCCAGCCCACCGGCACCTTCCCCGCGGAGTTGGCCGGGTACGGCGTGATCAACGGCAGCCAAGCCATCGCGCTCGCGGCACAGGACGCCACCTGGCGGCGGCTACTCACCGACCCGGCCACCGGGGACCTCACCGACCTGGCCAGACACCAGTACAGCCCACCCGCCGCGCTCGCCGACCACGTCCGAGCCCGCGACCGGCACTG
>Ga0081455_10001111_pt1 | contig 33754 bp, 29 predicted proteins | sample TabmetS3T2R1_FD_70207 | JGI IMG/M metagenome (GOLD analysis project Ga0081455, IMG submission 70207) | Tabebuia heterophylla rhizosphere microbial communities from the University of Puerto Rico - S3T2R1 | ecosystem: Host-associated > Plants > Roots > Rhizosphere ...
GGCGTCGGCCCCGACGCCGCCACGATGATCGTCGACTACCTGGCGGTGGGCCGGGCGGTCCTCGGCGCCATGCCGAGCCAGGACTGCCTGGTGTTCGAGCGCTTCTTCGACGACACCGGGGGCATGCAGCTGGTGGTCCACTCGCCCTACGGCGGGCGCATCAACCGGGCGCTCGGCCTGGCGCTGCGCAAGAAGTTCTGCCGCACCTTCAACTTCGAGCTCCAGGCCGCCGCCACCGACGACGCGATCGTGTTGTCGCTCGGGCCCCACCACAGCTTCCCCCTCGACGAGGTGCCCCGCTACGTGCCGAGCCGCACCGTGCGGGACACGTTGGAGCACGCCATCCTCGATTCCCCGATGTTCCAGTCCCGCTGGCGCTGGAACCTCAACCGGTCGCTGATGGTCCTCCGGTTCCGCAACGGGAAGCGCAACCCACCGCCCATCCAGCGCATGGAGTCCGACGACCTGATGGCCGCCGTCTTCCCGGGGGCGGCCGCCTGCCAGGACAACGCCACCGGCCCGATCGAGATCCCCGACCACGTGCTCGTGCGCCAGACGATCGACGACACGCTGCACGAGGCGCTCGACGTCGACGGGCTTCAGGCTCTGCTCGAACGCGTCGAGTCAGGTGAGGTCCGGGTGCATTGCGCCGATACCACCGAGCCGTCGGTGCTCGCGCACGAGATCATCACGGCCCGGCCCTATGCGTTCCTCGACGACGAGGAGTTCCAGAATCGTCGCACCAATGCCGTCCACCTGCGGCGCGGGTTGGCGGTCGACCTGGGCTCGATCGGGGCGCTCGACCCCGAGGCGATCGAGCAGGTGAACGCGGAGATCGTGCCGGCGCCGACGACGGCCGACGACCTCCACGACCTGGTGTCGTCCCTGGTAGCACTCCGGGCGCGTGATGACTGGCGGCCACTGTGGTCCGAGCTCACCGCCCGGGGCCGCGGCCACACGATCGCCACCGACGGGGCCGAGTTGTGGTGCACGGCCGAAGCCCGCGGCGACGCCGAACGCGCGCTACGGGGCGACGACGAAGCCGTGGCCCAGGCCGTGCGGGGCCACCTCGAGATCGCGGGCATCACCACGGTCGAGGCGCTGGCCGAGACGACCTCCCTCCGACCGGTGTGGATCACGCAGGGGCTCGCGGTCCTGGAGCGCGACGGCTTCGCCCTCCAGGGTCACTACCGGCGTGATGCGGCCGGCACCGAGTGGGTGGCGCGGCGGCTGCTGGCCCGGATGCACTCGTACTCCCGCCGATCCCGGCGGCAGTCGGTCCAGCCGGCGACAGCCCGCGACTTCATGCGGTTCCTGCTCCGCTGGCAGCACGTGGCGCCCGACACCCAGGTGGCGGGCGAGGCCGGGCTGGTCTCCGTCCTCGAACAGCTCCAGGGGTTCGAGAGCGCTGCCGTCACTTGGGAGCCCGAACTGGTGGCACGGCGGATGCGGCGCTACGAGTCCGCCTGGCTCGATCGCCTGTGCCACGACGGCGAGGTGGCATGGCTCCGGTTGACGCCCCGCAGCCGCGACGATCCCGATGCGCCGGCGACCGCACCATCCAAGGCCACCCCCATCGCCGTGGTGCTGCGCGACGACCTGGGCTGGCTGCTGGCCGCCGCACGGTCGGGCTCCCAGCCGCTCGAGCCGACGGCGGGTGCCACGGCCGAGATCATCGAGGTGCTCCGGGAGCGGGGTGCCTGCTTCGCGGGCGACCTCGCGGCGGCGACCCGGCGCCTGCCCGAGGACGTCGAGCGCGGGCTGTGGGACGGCGTCGCCCGGGGCCTCATCATGTCCGACGGATTCGGCGCCATCCGCGCCCGGGTGGCCGGCCGCCCACCGTCCGGTCGTCCACAGCCCGGCCGTCCGCGGCCGGGCGCCGGTGCGGGACACCGCCCGCGGCCGCAGCGCTTCTCCCGGCTGGGCCGCTTCGAACGGGCGACGGCTGCGTCGGCAGGGCGGTGGTCGCTGGTACCGGGTATGGAGGCCGACGACAGTGCCGGAGGACCTGGTGACTTCGACCGCCTCGACCGCGAGGAGCTGGCCGAGACGGTGGCCGAGCAACTCCTCAATCGCTGGGGCGTCGTGTTCCGTGACCTGGCGCTGCGCGACTCCCTGCGGTTGCCGTGGCGCGACCTGCAGTGGGCCCTGCGGCGGCTGGAGGATCGTGGCCTGGTGCGGGGTGGGCGCTTCGTGAGCGGGTTCTCGGGGGAGCAGTACGCGCTGCCCGCGGCTGCGGAGCAGCTCGCCCACGTGCGCAAGCTTCCGACGACTGGCGAGCGCGTCACCGTCAACGCCACCGACCCGCTCAACCTGGTGGGCCTGATCGTGCCCGGCGAGACCGTCGCCGCGGTTCGCACCAACCGGGTCACCTACGTCGACGGAGTGCCCGAGGCCCTCGAGGCCGCCGGCGACCCCGTCCGCACCGGCACCGCCTGACGTTCCGGCGTTCGGATGTGACGACTACCGGCCGTATGGGACGCCGGTTCGCGGCGGCGGACACACCGCCGCAACTCAGCCCATGCAGGACCTCAGCAGCTCCTCGAGCGCGCGTCGGGCGCCGCCTTGGGCCGTGATGTCCACGCGCGTGCGATCGCCCCCGTTGAGTGCGACGTACGCGCTCAGGATGAACGTCCGCTTGTACTCGATGAGGGCATGCGGATCGCAGCGGGACGCGGTGATGGCGATGGGGCCGGACGCGGCGGGCGCATCGTCGCTGACCTCGACCGCCGAGCCCGCGGCGTCGGCGCTACGGACCGTGAAGATCACGTTCCCACGGACCTCCTCGAGCACCGCAGTCGCTCCGGGGCTCCGTTGAGCCAGCTCGATCTCCCCCTCGATCGTCCGGGGCTCGGTGCGGTTCCACGTGTCGCCGAGGCGCAGATCGACGCTGGCCAGGACGGCGCTGGCCGCGCATTCGATGTCGCGCAGCTCTGAGAGAAGGCCGACGGGTCTCTCCTCGATCGCAACCCGGACGTCGTCGCCGGCGATCCGTGCGATCACCTCCGGTTGATCGTCTGCGACGTCCCCGCACTGCGGCGTGCCGAACGGCAGGGGGATGGCCACACGATCGCTGGCCGCCACGGGGACGTCGCGGACCTGGGGCGGGGCGAGTTCGAAATGTGGCGAGTCGAGCTGGACCGCCTCGATCTCGATGTCCCGGGTGCCCCCATTGGTGACGGTCAGGCGCAGGGACCGGTGCGTCTCGAACAGCGTCGACCGCTGCAGCGTTGCGGTCAGCGGTGCCTCGGGTTGGCCCTCGCCAGCAGCCACGTCGGTGCCCGCCCCGCTGCCGGCGTCGTCGTCCCCGGAACAGCCGACAGCGACCGCGAACAGCACCGCGACGCCAATCGAAGCCGCGCCTCGCATCGAGGCGACGGTACTAGCAGAGGCGCACCGCCAGAGGCGGGTTGTCTACGCTCGCGTGGAGGCCGGTGACGAAGGTCTCACGGTGTGCGCAAGCGGCCAGACGTTTCGCATAGGAACATGAACGTCACGAGGCGGCCGATGTGATTCAGGACCGCTGGCATTGCCGGCGAAGCCGACCGGCCCCCCTTGGGGAGCCCCGCGGCTGGCCTTATGACCAGGAGAAGCTACGTCGCCAGCCATTGTGCATCGCGCCGGCCTACACGCAACCCGACCCCGAACAGAGGAGCCGGGTCGCCTGCCGCGAGACGAGCGCCGGCTACTGGTCCGGCACGTCAGGTAGTCACCTCCGCGCCACCGTCAGCCGCGACGGCGACGGCTGGGTCGCCTCCTCTGCCCCGAGGACCCGCCCGGCGTCTCACCCGTCACTACCGTCGGCCGCTACGCCACCGTCGAAGAGGCGCAAGTGGCGACCGACGAGGTGTCGGCGGCGATGTAACAGACTGGGCTACTAGGGCACGAACTCGGCAAATACTCTCGTGACCAGTCACCCACGTGAAGGTCACTCGTTCCGGAACGGCGGCTGAGACGTCGTAGTTCGTGTTCGCGGGCTCTGGCGTTGTGGTGCATGTCTCAAAGTTCACGACCTGCCGGCTGTACGCGGGCAGCGATAGGTCCAGCACCGCAGGGGCCGTTACACCACCGTGGAGGAGGCACAGCCACCGCGACCGACGACGTGTGGGCATCCCGATAAACCTTGGCGATCCTAGCTCGGCAGCGGGCCATGTCCTGCCTTCGGTTCCACGCACGGCGCCCGTTTCGTGACAGCTAATGTGGCCCTGTTAGCCGGGTGCGTGGTGGTTCTACGGCGGATGGCGCCCCAGCGGACAGGAGCCAGGTGTGATTGATGTCGCAGTCGCCGTCGTGGCCGCGGTCGCGACTCTGGTCGGCGGGATTGCCACAGTGTGGGTCAACGGGCGGTCGGACAAGCGTTCAGACAAGCGGCTAGGGCAGGAACACAGGCGGCTAGAGCAGGAACATAAGGACGAGCTCGCCCGGCTAGATCAGGAACGCAAGCGGCTAGAGCAGGAACACACGGATGAGCGCGCCCGACTCAGGCTTGATGCCGCGATGCGCGCAGGGGAGTTGTTTACCAGCGAAGGTAACGAGTCATCCAGAGCATCCAATGCATCGGGCCTTCTTGCGCTCACGCAGCTGGGCCACGCCGACCTTGCCGTAGCCCTATTGGTCGATCTCTGGTCCCGTCCTGCTCGAGCACTTAGTGATACTGGTCCGTCCTCGAACGCACCGCCAAAGGCTCAAGTCCATGAGCCCCATGCTCAAGTCTCCACAGAGACAGCGATCTTAGTCTTGGATGCAGCTCTGCGGCGCACCGACTCACCTAGTGCTCAGCTCGTTGCTGCCGAACTCCTCTGTCGGAACGCAGCACGTCTCGATCCATGCCAATCACTCCATTGGCCACCAGTTCTCGACGGTCGCTGGTGTCCCAGCCTCGGGCCGAAAGCGAAACTCTTGGCGATCGATGCTCTGGTGCAGATGACGCTTGCATGCGATGAAGAACACCAACGCCAACCCAATGAAAATGCCTTGAGATCGTTGGTTGTACGGTTGTACGGGATATGGGACGGTGATCCGGACGAGAGGGTGAAGGGCTGCGTTGGCGTATTGATTGCTTGCATCCTAGACGGGCTTCACCAGCTGCCTTACAAAGAGTTCCTAGGGGGAGCCACAGCCATCACGCTCCAGCAGATCGAAGACGCTGGCGCGAGCGCCAGTAAGAATCCTGACGGATACTTGGAACGTATGGTGGCCGACCGGGGACAGAAGTTGCATGAATGGTCGCTCGAGGCTGCTCGCCACTGCTTATTCAGTCCCGGCGTGCTTGCCACCGCTGCCCACGAACTCTCGGAAGGTGGCGGAGATGCGGTGTCGCCTCTCGTTGGACTTCCGGCCGAGGCAACCAGCGCGTCGCGGGACTACATTCGGTGATCAATCTGGCCTCCGTTGGCACTGTGAGGCGTCAGAGTTGAGGGAGATCCAAGAACGCCGGCTAGGTGGGACGAGAGGCGCACCGATTGCCCGCCGTTCTCGAGCGGCGACGCGCACCAAATGGGGGGACGCTTCACCCTCGGCCCACCCCTACGGTCGGATCCGGCCGGGACCCAGCCACCACCCGGGAATGGATTCGGGCCGCGACCGATGTCCGGCCGCAGGCCACATCGAGCCCTACGCCCCCAGGGCGGAAACGACTCAGGAGTGACGAGGTGCGCCGGCCACCGGTCCCGTAGCCAGGGCTGTCACCGGCCTCGACCTGTCGCACTGTTGCACGACCTGTGTGCGTGACGCAGGTTCGACGGATCGTTGGACGGAGCCTGGGACCACGGCGTGATGTGATTGAAACGTGTGCGAGCGAGCGTCGTGACCGAAGTGGGTGATCGCTAACCGCAGATGGCACACGGCACCGGCGACACCACCAGCCGCTTGAACCGCCGATTGCTCTGATCCCTGTTCGGGTTACGCTGCCACTTCCTGGGGTGCAGCTCAGCGTCGTAGGCGGGGCAGTGGGCCTTGCCACGTTAGCCAGCAGCGGAAGCGGATGCTCGACACGCGGACGCCGCGGCATCTGCGACGGCTCGCGATCACCTCCGTCAGCCGGGCGCCACGTCGCAGCCTTGTGTGGCGTCGACGGCTCCAACTACAACCGCCACCCCAACTCGTTCCAGATGATCGACGTGTCCGAGTACCACCGCTCTTCAATACTCGTCGCGACACAACCGGCGAGTACGACCGATAGCGGGTTCTGGTAGCGATTCACCGCACTGGGGATACATGGGCTCTCATTCGTCGTTGAAAGCGCGTCTGCGGGAGGTGACGACCCGCCCGGCCTCTTGCCCACCACTACCGTTGGCCGCTACGACACGGTCGACGCGACGCAGGTGACGACTGACGTCGAGGGGCCGGCCCCGGTGACGTCTTAGCCACCACTCCGAGCTCGAACGTCGGGCTGCAAATGTTGCCACCGCCCTTTCGTCAGCACCCATCGTCATGATGTGGCCCCGATCGCTTCGGTCCCGCTAATTCGCTTCGGTCACCGTCCGTACCCAATAGATGCATTAGGCGGCATGATCCCGGTGAGCTAGACCGCGCTTGAGGGCAGCAGGCCGCGACGCTCATCCCTACGGGAGAGGTGAAGCATGGCGGGCAAGGATCGAGCGGTGGGCGGCGCCGCGGCGGTTCGGCCACAGGGGTTGTCGCACGGGCCTGGCTGGCCAGGTCTCGAAAATCCGCGGGGCCTCTCGCCGCCCACTACCACTGTCGGCGCGTCGATGCGGCGCCGCGCGAGGTGGGCTTCCCGGCCCTGTACTTGGCCGAGGCCGGCGTCCCAGACAGGAAGGAACGATGACCTATATGTACCCATTTACCTCGGTAACGCCCGGACGGGCAGTAGTCCGGCATCCCAGCTCGTTCCAGCGCCGTGGGCGATCATGATCGCTGTTGGATCGATCAGTATCTAGCCAGATCATACTTGACCGGAAGGATGGGGGTCTAGTGCGTACGGTCATCTTGGTGGCGGCGATTGCATTCCTCGTCGCCGGAACTGTCTGCTCCATTCGCGGAAAGGGGCGCAACTCGACCGACACGGAGCTTGTGTTAGGCATTTCGATGGGGATTGCGTTCCTGTCTAGTGGGTTCCTCGCGCTTGCATTGCTGTATATTCAAACAAAGTTGGATGACGCTGCCGAAGCGGAGCGAGATGCGCAGGCGGATGTGTTGAGGGAGGAAAACTATCGTCTCGCAATCCAGCTGGCAGCGGACCTCACTGGATTCGACCCAGGGGACCACGATATAGATGACATCAATTTCAGTGGAAAGATGCTAAAGGCAGCCCAGCTAACGGACAAGGAGCTTCCTAACTTTGCGGCTCAGGATGCGATACTTGTGGGAGCTGAGCTTGAAGACGCAACTCTGACAGATGCGAATCTCGTAGGAGCAGACGTCAGCGAAGCCGAATTATCAGGCGCTGACTTGTCGGATGCTGATCTCAGAAATACTCGATTCGAGCATGCTGCAATAGAGCACGCCGGTTCGCTAAAAGGCGCTAAGGTAAACGGTCAGACCTGTTGGCCACAAGCATTTCTAGAGAGCAGCAACACCTGGTGGCTCGCCCTGGGCCTCGTCTCCCCGCGCGGGGACGACGGCCCGCCCGTCGTGCCTGCAATAACGACCGCAGAGATCCAGCGCCGCCTCGACCGGGCCACTCTGCTCGACGGCGGCGACTTCGGGCATACCTGCAATACGGAGCCAGCAACGGTCATCCGTTGCAAGGTCCGTCCGGAGCCTGATGGCTCGTTAGTCGCTGTTCCACCCGCCGCTGACGCCCGAGTCAAGGACATCGAGTGGCCTCCCAGTACCAATGCGCCAGACGCCAACGTGACCTGGATCATTGAGCCTCCGTCCGGTAGGGCGGGGGGCTCTGGCTGCTAGCTCAGCCTGGCGTCGCCATCCCTCGACCAAGAATTCGGGGCGGTTGAGATCCAAGACGAGGGAATCACAGCATTTGTGCTGGACCGGTCGTCCGCAGGCGGACAGCAGCTGAGGCGGGGAACTTCGGCTTTGTCCCCAAAGGGGAAGTCAGACATGCGACTCAAGATAGGAGCCGTCGCTGCCGCGCTCGCGGTAGGGACAACGTTCGTGTATGGCGCGCCAGCATCAGCGCAGACGGATCGGGTCGACCGAATTCGACACGTACGCCTCGTTGTGGCCGGACGCCGAGGACGCCACCTGGGCCGCCGTCGACGACGAGCTCGGCCCTCGTCTTGTGTCACCCTCGTGTACCGCCTCTGATTCCGGCGTGTTTGTCCCGGTTAACGACTACAGGTCGTAGTAGAGGGCGAACTCCCACGGGTGCGGGCGCAGCCGCAGCGCGTCGACCTCGTTCTCCCGCTTGTACGTCACCCACGTCTCGATCAGGTCGTCGGTGAACACGCCGCCCGCCTTGAGGAACGCCTGGTCCTCCTCCAGGGCCTCCAGCACGGCGTCGAGCGACCCGGGCACCTGTGGCACCTTCGACAGCTCCTCGGGTGGTAGGTCGTAGAGGTCCTTGTCCATCGGGTCGGGGGGCTCGATGCGGTTCTGGATTCCGTCTAGGCCCGCCATGAGCATCGCCGAGAACGCCAGGTAGGGATTGCACGAGGGGTCGGGGCAGCGAAACTCCAGCCGCTTGGCCTTCGGGCTCTGGCTGTACAGCGGGATGCGCACGGCCGCCGAACGGTTGCGCTGGCTGTACACCAGGTTGACGGGCGCCTCGTAGCCGGGAACGAGGCGCTTGTAGCTGTTAGTGGTGGGGTTCGAGAAGGCGAGGATCGCCGGCGCGTGGGTCAGCAGCCCGCCGATGTACCAGCGGCCCATGTCGCTGAGCCCGGCGTAGCCGGCCTCGCTGTAGAACAGCGGCTCGCCGCCCTTCCACAGCGACTGGTGGGTGTGCATGCCCGAGCCGTTGTCCTGGAACACCGGCTTGGGCATGAACGTGGCGGTCTTCCCCGCCTGCCGCGCCACGTTCTTCACCACGTACTTGTAGAGCATGAGCTTGTCGGCCATGCGCAGCAGGCTGTCGAAGCGCATGTCGATCTCGGCCTGGCCGGCGGTGCCGACCTCGTGGTGGTGGATCTCGATCTCGACGCCGAGCCTCTCGAGCACGAGGATCATCTCCGACCGCAGGTCCTGGAAGTGGTCCATGGGCGGGACCGGGAAGTAGCCCTCCTTGTAGCGGGGCTTGTACCCCAGGTTGGGGCCCTCGTCGCGCCCGGTGTTCCACGCCGCCTCGACCGACTCGACGAAGTAGTAGCCCTCGTGCTCGTTCTGGTCGAAGCGGACGTCGTCGAAGACGAAGAACTCGGCCTCGGGCCCCACGTAGCAGGTGTCGGCCAGGCCCGTGGACGTGAGGTATTCCTCGGCCTTGCGCGCCACGTAGCGCGGGTCGCGGCTGTAGGACTCGCCCGTCACCGGGTCGTTCACGAAGCAGTTGATGTCCAGGGTCTTGTGCTGGGTGAACGGGTCGACGACCGCGGTGTTGGGGTCGGGGACCAGGAGCATGTCCGACTCCTGGATCTCCTGGAACCCCCGGATCGAGGAGCCGTCGAATCCGACGCCCTCGTCGAACACGTCGGCGGTGAGCTGGCCTGCGGGCATGGAGAAGTGCTGCATCAGCCCGGGCAGGTCGCAGAATCGCACGTCGACGATCTCGATGCCCTCGTCGCTGATCAACTGCAGCACGTCGTCAGGGGTTCGCTCTTCCACGATCGCTCCCTTCAGCGTCGTCCGTGGGCTCGCCCGCCCAGATCCGCCCGCACGCTACATGGGCCCGGAGACCCGCTGCGGACGCGGAGAAGGGGCGCCCGGCGGCGTCCCCCTCTCCGTTCCCCAGCACGTCAGGCCCGCCCGATCCCCGACCGCGTCAGCCCGCCAGTGCCGAGCAGCAGGTGTCCACGATGAGGCGGGTGACCACATACGGATCGCAGTTGGCGTTGGGCCGGCGGTCCTCGATGTAACCCTTCTTGTCCACCTCGACCTGCCACGGGATGCGTACCGAGGCGCCCCGATCGGACACGCCGAAGCTGAACTCGTTCCACGGCGCCGTCTCATGGAGCCCGGTGAGGCGCCGCTGGATGTCGGCGCCGTAGCCGGCGACGTGGTCCGCCGCCTTGGGCTCGAGGGCCTTCACGGCGGTGATCACGGCGTCGTAGCTCTCCCGCATGGCGTTGGTCGAGAAGTTGGTGTGGGCGCCGGCACCGTTCCAGTCGCCCGGGACCGGCTTCGGGTCGAGCGTCGCCGCCACCCCGAAGTCCTCGGCGATCCGATAGAGCAGCCAGCGCGCCATCCACAGCTCGTCGGCGACCTGCGGCGGCGCCACGGGACCGACCTGGAACTCCCACTGACCGGGCATGACCTCGGCGTTGATGCCCGAGACGTGCAGGCCGGCGCTCAGGCAGGCGTCGAGGTGCGCCTCGACGATGTCGCGGCCGTACACCTCGTCGGCGCCCACGCCGCAGTAGTAGCCACCCTGCGGCGCCGGGAACCCCGTCGCCGGGAAGCCGTACGGGCGCCCGCCCTTGAAGAACGTGTACTCCTGCTCGATGCCGAAGATCGGCTCGTGGTCCTTGAACTTGCTGGCGACCTCGGCGCAGGCGGCACGGGTGTTGCTCGCGTGCGGGGTCATGTCGGTGTTGAGCACCTCGCACAGGACGAGGACGTTGTCGCCGCCGCGGATCGGGTCCGGACACGAGAACACGGGCTGGAGCACGCAGTCGGACCGGTCGCCCGGCGCCTGGTTGGTGCTGGAGCCGTCGAAGCCCCAGATGGGGAGGTCGGCCGCATCGGCGACGATCTTCGTCTTCGAGCGCAGCTTGGCCGTCGGCTCGGTGCCGTCGATCCAGATGTATTCGGCCTTGTAGGGCATCAGGGGTTCTGTCCTCCGGTCTCGAACTGCTGTCGCGAGCTTGTACGCGGGTTCACGTACCGCCGGCACCGACGCTGCCAGCGGGCCGTTTCCCGGCTGTTGCCCGAATGTGAACGCACTGTGAACCGGGAAGCCCCAGCTTGCGGGTCTCACCGCCCGACCCGCAGGATCTCGGTATGGACAGCACCGAACGCCAGCGTGAGTACGTGCTCCGCACGGTCGAAGAGCGCGGCGTCCGCATGATCCGGCTGTGGTTCACCGATGTGCTGGGCCAGCTCAAGTCGTTCGCCATCTCGCCCGTCGAGCTCGAGGGGGCCTTCGACGAGGGCATGCGGTTCGACGGGTCGTCGATCGACGGCTTCAGCCGCGTCCAGGAGTCCGACGTCCTCGCCCGCCCCGATCCCAACAGCTTCGAGCTCCTCCCCTGGGCCGACGGGGTCGGCACGTCGGCCCGCATGTTCTGCGACATCGTCAACCTCGACGGCACGCCCTTCGAGGGCGACCCGCGCCAGGTGCTGCGCCGCAACCTCGACGCCGCCCGGGAGCTGGGCTTCAGCTTCTACGCCGCCCCCGAGATGGAGTTCTTCTACTTCGCCGACGGCGACTCGTCCCGGCCACCCAAGCCGCTCGACCAGGCGTCCTACTTCGACCTCACCACCGCCGACGTCGCCACCGACCTGCGACAGCGCACCATCCACACGCTCGAGGCGATGGGGATCCCGGTCGAGTACAGCCACCACGAGGACGCCCCCAGCCAGCACGAGATCGACCTGCGCTACACCGATGCGCTCACCATGGCCGACAACGTGATGACGTTCCGCCTGGTGGTGAAGGAGGTGGCGCTCGAGGCGGGCGTGCACGCCACGTTCATGCCCAAGCCCCTCGCGGGCGTGCAGGGCTCCGGCATGCACACCCACTTCTCCCTTTTCGAGGGCGACACCAACGCCTTCTACGACGCGGGCGACGAGCGCAACCTCTCCAAGGTCGGCCGCGGCTTCATCGCCGGCCTGCTCGCGCACGCCAAGGAGATCACGGCCGTCACCAACCAGTGGGTCAACTCCTACAAGCGGCTGGTGGTCGGCTACGAGGCGCCGATCTACACGTCCTGGGCCCGCAACAACCGCTCGGTGATCGTCAACCTGCCGCCCATCAAGCGGGGCAAGAGCGAGAGCACGCGGCTCGAGTACCGGGCGCCCGACCCGGCCTGCAACCCGTACCTGGCCTTCGCGGTGATCCTGGCCGCCGGGCTCAAGGGCGTCGAGGAGAGCTACGAGTTGCCGCGCGAGACCGCGGTCAACCTCTACGAGCTCACGGCCGAGGAGCTGATGGCCGAGGACATCGACACGGTGCCGCAGTCCCTGTCCGACGCCCTCGACGCCATGGAGGGTTCCGAGCTGGTGGCCGGGGCGCTCGGTGAGCACGTGTTCGAATGGTTCATCCGCAACAAGCGCAAGGAGTGGATGGACTACAAGACGCAGGTCACGCAGTTCGAGCTCGACCGGTACCTCACCCGACTGTGAACGAGCCTCGACCGCCGCTGGAGCCCTTGCTCCTGTTCCCCGACCCGGCGCCGCCGGAGCTGGCGCAGGCCCTCGACCTCGTGGGGTACGCATGGAAGGGCGTGACCGACGAGCGCTCGGCGGCGCGCACCGAGCCCGAGGCCGGCTGGGCGGGCGCGGTGGTGGTCGCCGCCGTCGATCCGGAGGGCGCCTTCGCGCTGTGCCGGGCGGTGCGCAAGCGCGACGTGCCGCTCGAACCCCTCCTCCTGCTGATCTCCGGCGGGCAACTGGCCGACCTCGAGCTGCGCGAGGACCTGTTCGACGACTTCTGCCTCTACCCGTTCCAGCCACTCGAGCTCGAGGCCCGGCTCAAGCACCTGTTCTGGCGGACCGGGCGGGGCACCCGGCCGGAGCTGGTCGAGTACGGCCCGCTGGCGCTCAACCTCGAGACCTACCAGGCGGGGATCGAGGGCCATCCGCTCGACCTCACGTACATGGAGTACGAGCTGCTCAAGTTCCTGGCGTCGCATCCCGGGCGGGTGTTCACGCGCGAGACGCTGCTGAGCCGGGTGTGGGGGTACGAGTACTACGGCGGTGCCCGCACCGTGGACGTCCACATCCGCCGGCTCCGGGCCAAGCTCGGCGAGGAGCACGCCAACCTCATTCAGACCGTGCGCTCGGTCGGCTACCGCTTCGGCCAGTCTCGCTGGAGCGTGTGAGATTTTGGTCGCCGCCTGACGGCGGCGTCGACTTCCTGTCGCTCGACCGGCGAAGCCGGATCGACCGACAACGGGGGCTCCGGCGGAGCCTCTGCCCCCGTACCCCCCGCCAGCCCGGTGGCCGCCGGAGCTACCTGTTGAGGTCGATGAGTTCGCTGCCCTCGTTGCGGGCCTCGGCGTCGTCCTTTAGGGACCAACCGAGGAGCGCAGCCACGACCGCGCCCGTCACGAGCACGGCGACGGGGATCACCAGCACGAGGACGATGACCATCAGGATGGCGCCGGCCATGCCGTCACCCCCCTCCCACGTGGGCCCACGCCTCCACCTCGACCAGGGCCCCCAGCGGTAGCTCGGCCACCCCGATCGCCGAGCGGGCGGGGCGGTGGTCGCCGAAGCAGTCGATGTAGACCTCGTTCATCGCCGCGTAGTCGCTCATGTGGCGCAGGAAGACGGTGGTCTTGACGACGTCGGCGAGGCCGGCGCCCTGGCTGGCGAGCTGGGCCTCGAGGTTGGCAATGGCCTTCCGGAGCTCGGCGGCCGTGCCCCCGGTGACGATCTGCCCGTCGGCCACCCCGACCTGCCCGGACACGACGAGCCACTCCCCGGCTCGCACGATGGGCGTGTAGGGACCGACCGGCTTGGCGGGCTCGCTCATGCCCCGGACGCTAGTGGACCGCCGTTCTCGCGCCCGGATTGGCCGTTCCAACGGCCAATCCGGGCGCGAGAACGCGTGACTTCACCGACGGAGACGGTGGCCGCTGGGCCAGGCCGGGGGGCAACCCTGCGCCAGCCAGGTGGCCGCCGCCACGGCGGCGAAGGCGGCGTCAGAGCCGTTGACGGGCGGACCGTCCGAGGGTTCGATCGTGACCTCGATGGCGGGCGTGTCGACCGCCCGCAGCACCCCGAAGCTGCGGATCGTCAGGTCGTGGACCTCGCCCGCATCGTCGACGGCCAGCCCCTCGCTGCACACCCATCCCAGCGCCATGTGCGCGGCGCCGACGCAGTACGACCGCAGGGTGACATCGTCGAGCGGATCACCACACCCGACGGCCACGCCGACCCGGGGCTCGGCGCCGAGGACGACGTCGGCGCTGGCGACGGCTCCGTCCGGCGAGCGGATGGTGACGCGGCCCCGGCCGCCCTCGGCCACGGCCTCGAGCACGCCGGGCACCTCGACTCCGGCGCCGGCGCCGACGCACACACCGGCGCCGGCGAGGAGCGCCAGGGCCTCTCCCCACCCGGCGGCCCGCGGCGCCGTGGACGTGGGCGGGCCGGGCACGTCGACCTCCTCGACGACCAGGCGGGGCGCCACCGCGGTGATCGCCGCAGCGATCCCGCTGGTCCGGGCCACGCGGATGGCACCCGACCCGTCGGCGCTCACGCCCGCGGCGAGCGGCGGCCGTTTGGCCCCCAGGCGGACGGCGTCCTCGCGGGCCAGCAGGACGCGGACCGGCCGGCCGTGCCGGTCGGCCAGCTCGCGAGCGGCGACAATGACCGCCGTGACCCGCTTCCCGCCGAACGCACCGCCGTTGGCGAGCGGCGACGAGGGCTCGCCGCCCGGCACGCACCACGACGCGTCGAGCTCGAGGTAGGCGGGCTCGACCCAGGTCGTGCGCAGGGTGACGGCCCAGTCGCCGGCTGGCGGCTCGATGGGGTGCCGCAGTTCGGCGGTCGTGCGCCTGCCCTGCACCTTGCCGGCGGCCGCCCGGGCCTCGGCGACCGATTCGCCCACGGCCCAGCCGCCGGCACCGTCGGGCACCGCCACCAGGGCGGCGGCGGGAGCGGTGTCGTCGGCGAAACCCCCGTGGCCCAGCGGCACCTCGGGATCGACCCGCTGCGGCGACCGTCCCTCGATGGTGGCGCGCCGGCCGGCCGCGTCGAGGTCCCGCGGCGGCCCTGCCCGCGGCCGCGCCGGCGTGCCGTACTCCGACCAGGCGTCGAGGATCGTCCGCCAGCCGGTGCAGCGGCAGAGGTGTGCGAGCAGCGCCTGCTCGACGGCGGCGTGGTCGTCGGGGGCCGTGCCCTTGGCCCGCAAGCCTGACAGCCGCATCACGATGCCGGGCGTGCAGAAGCCACACTGGCTCGCGCCGGTCGCGCAGAACGCCTCTGCCCATGCCGCCCGCTCCGCGGCATCGAGGCCGTCCAGCGTGGTGACCGACCGGCCCCGGACGCGCCGGGCGGGCGTCACGCACGCGACCCGGGGCTGCCCGTCGACGAGCACGGTGCAGCAGCCGCACTGACCCTGCGGACTGCACCCGTCCTTCAGCGTGCGGTGGCCCAGCCGCTCCCGCAGGACGTCGAGCAGGCTGGCGCCGTCGTCGGGCACCTCGACGGGCAGCCCGTCGACGACGAGGGCCACGCTCGATCCGAGTCCAGGCATGCGGCCGAGGATAAAGAGGCCGAGCGCGAGGTATCCCGTTCGGGGTCGGCCGGATCAGCCGGCGTCGCCCATGGCGTAGAAGCGCCCGGCGCGGGTCCCGACGAAGATCCGACCCTTCCACACCGCCGGTGTCGACTCGATGCAGCCCTCCAGCGTGACCGTCCACAGCTCCTGTGGCGCCACGCTGGTGTCCGACACGTCGTAGCCGTGGAGCACCCCGCTGCAGTCGCCCTGGACGAGCACGTCGTCGATGATCACCGCGGACTGCCACGTGGGTGGCGGCAGCTCGAACTGCCAGCGCACGGCTCCGGTCTCCCGGTCCACGCCGTAGACGGTGCCTCCGTCGGAGGCTGCGATCACGATGTCCTTGTGGAGGGCCGGCGTGGTCCAGAATCCCCCGGAATCCTTGACCGACCACACGAGCGGGTCGTCCGGCTTGCGGGGGTCGAGCTTGATGAGCTGGCCCACCTCCGCGGCCCTGCTGTTGCCCCGCTCGTTCTCGACGCCGACGTAGAGGAACCCGTCCTCGTCGATCACCACCGACGCGTCCGTGTCGTCGCCGGTCCAGTAGCGCAGGACCCGGGTCGGCTCGCGGCCGTCGGCGATGCCGGAGACGTCCCAGCCCTGGACCAACCCGCCCGAGTTGGCGAAGTAGATCACGCCGTCGCGGTAGGCGACCGAGTTCTCGATCGAGACGTCCTCCTGCCGGGTGTTCAGCGCGTTGAGCAGCTCGTCGTCCCACCCCGGCGTGTTGAACACGAGCTCGGGTGCGACCTGCACCAGGCCGTCGCCCCCGACGGAGCGGTTGAGCTTGACGACGTGGAACTGCGAGTTCTCACCACCCTCGTAGAGGTAGTCGCCGAGGACCAGCGGCGAGCCATCCCAGTCGTCGTTCCACATGGTGGGGGAGACCGCCTGGGCGTCGAGGGTCCAGAGCTCGGTGGGCTGGGGCCGGTCGATCGCGATGACGTGCAGCTTGTTGTCGCGGCTGCCGGAGTAGACGAGCGGCAGCCCCTCCCCGTCCACGGACACCGAACCCTTGATGATGTCGCCCGTGGGGAAGGGCGGGAGGATGTCCTGGCCGGTCTCGTAGTCGACGAAGTGGATGTTCCGGTCGTACGCGCCGAACACGACCCAGGTGCGGCCGTCACGCTCGAACACCGACGGCTGCCCGGTCCAGCCGGTACCGCACCAGACCTTGCTCTCGCTGCCCACCGACGACTCGGCGCACATGCCGCCGCTCTCGCCGGGATAGCTCCACAGCACCTCGGGCTGCTGGGGCATGGGGCCCTCGCCGTAGTAGCTGCGGGTCGGGCCGCCGCGGAACGTCAGCAGCCCCGGGGTCTTGAACCCGGACGCAGGTGCGGCCTGCTCTGGCGCGGTCGTGCTGGCCCCACCGGTGTCCCGCTCGCTCGAGTCCGCGGGGTCGTCGGCGGCGGCGTTGCTCGACCGGTCGGCGGCGTCGCCGTCGCCGAACATCGCCCGCTGCACGGCGAACGCGGTCCCGGCGAACAGCATGCAGGCGAGCACCAGGGCGATCAGCCGGCGGCGGTCGTGGCGAGGTGTCAGGTGGGCCGCATCGGGGGTCGAGCGGCGGCGCCGGGGCGGCCGCCCGATGGGCGCCGTCAGGCGTTGGCCGGAGGGTCGCCCACCGTACGGATCCTGGTCGTAGCCGTACCGGTCCTCGTCGTACGACGAGTAGCGGTCGAACGGGTCGGGACGTCGCCCGGGGCGGGCCGGCCTCCCGGATGCACGTCGACCACGTCCCCCCGGACTCATTGGCTCCCCAGCCTCTGATCTGTCCCGGCTCGATGCCCCGGGCTACTAGCTGAAGCTCTGGCCGCAGCCGCAGGTGCGCTGGGCATTGGGGTTGTCGATGGCGAAACCCGCGCCCTGGAGCCCGTCCTTGTAGTCGAGGGTTGCGCCCTCCAGGAGCATTGCGCTCGAAGAGTCGACCACCACCTTGACTCCCGAGTAGTCGGCGGTCTGGTCGTCTTCGGCCACATCGGTGTCGAAGAACATCTCGTAGCTGAAGCCGGAGCAGCCGCCGGGGCGGACGGCGACCCGCAACGCCAGGTCGGCCACGCCCTCGGCGTCCATGAGCAAGCGGACCTTCTCGGTTGCGTTGTCGGTGAGGACGATCACGTCAGGAGCCTCCTCGGGTTCCCAGATCAGGGATCATGGTATCGGCGCCGACCAATGTGTTGCGAACACCCGGCCTCGCGATGGCTCCGCTCGTTGGGGCCCTCAGCTCTGCGAGAGCTCCAGCTCGACCTGGCACGGCGCCCGGTCGACCAGGGGGTGGAAGGCGTCCACCCTGGCACCACCCACCGCGTCCACGAACCCCTCGACCAGCCCCCGGTGCAGGCCGCAGACCACGTCGGGATGGCGTTCCGCGAGCTCCCGGAAGGGGCACCGGGTGAAAGCGACGGTGGCCTGCCCGTCGTCGTCGGCCACGGCGGGGTCGAAGCCCAGCGCGTCCAGCCGGGCAACCAGCGCATGCAGGCACCGGCGGCCGTTGCTTGCGGCCGGCACCTGGGCGTTCAGGGCATCGAGCCCACCCTGCTCCCGGCCGGCCTCGACGGCCTCGCCGGTCCCCAGGCCGGCGGTCGCCGCCAGCCTCACCAGCATCCGGGACAGCACCGGGAAGGTGGCCGGCTCCAGCCCCAGGGTGGGGGCGTCGGCGGCGAGGGAGTAGCGGTGCTGCGGGCGGCCGACGTTGCCGCGGGCATCGGTCTCGACGTCGAGCAGGCCAACCTCGCGCATGCGCTCCAGGTGGGGGCGCACCGTGTTCGGATGGAGGTCGAGGGTCTCCGCTATCTCCGCCGTCGCCAGCGGTCGCGCCGACCGCGCCAGCTCCAGGTAGATGGCGTACCGGGTGTTGTCGCCCAGGGCCTTGAGGACGGCCAGCCGGGGGGCGCCGGCCCGAGCGTTGCGAACGGGGTATGTGTCCTCGGACACCCAATCCACTCTACCGGTGGCCGGCTTTCTCCGGCCCGGTTTCACCGGCGCCCACCGGTAGAATCCCGCAAGTGGCCGAGAGCCGACCTACCCCGGACGACGTGCTGGCGGCGTTGCGCGGCGTGATCGATCCCGAGCTGGGCAGCGACATCGTCGACCTGGGCATGGCCCGGTCGGCCGACGTCCTGCCCGACGGATCCGTGGACGTCACGGTGGCGCTGACCACCGCCGGGTGTCCGCTGCGGTCGCAGCTCCAGCACGACGTCGTGGCGCGGATCGGCTCGCTCCCGGGCGTGACCGACGTGCGGCTGCACTGGGCCGAGATGACCGCCGATCAGCGGGCCTCGGCCATGACCAAGGCCCGCTGGAACATCACCCAGCGCCCGGAGAACACGTCGGTGCCGCTCGGCGCCAAGGTCATCCTCGTCGCCTCGGGCAAGGGTGGTGTCGGCAAGTCGTCGGTCACCGTCAACCTGGCGGCGGCGCTGGCGCAGCGGGGCCACAAGGTCGGGGTGCTCGACGCCGACATCTGGGGCTTCTCGGTCCCGCGCATGCTGGGCGTTGAGGGGCGCCTGGAGGGGACGACGACGCACGACGGGCGCAAGCAGATGGTGCCGATCGAGCGGGCCATCGGCGACGGCGTCGTACGGGTGGTGTCGATGGGCTTCCTCGTCGACGACGAGGAGACGGCCCTCATGTGGCGCGGGCTGATGCTGAACCGGGGCGTCCAGCACTTCCTGCAGGACGTCCGCTGGGGCGACGACCTCGACTACCTGCTCATCGACATGCCCCCGGGCACGGGCGACGTGCAGATGGGGGTCGCCAAGCTGCTGCCCCGCGCCGAGGTGATCGTCGTGACCACGCCCGCGCAGGCGGCCCAGAAGGTCGCGGTGAGGGTGGTGGGCATGGCCCGCAAGAGCTACCTGCGCGTGGCGGGCGTGGTCGAGAACATGAGCGCCTTCAGCTGCGAGCACGGCGAGACGTACGCGCTGTTCGGCGAGGGCGGCGGCGAGCAGCTCGCGCATGACGCCGGTGTGCCGCTGTTGGGCGCCGTGCCCCTCGAGCCGTCGGTTTCGACCGGCGGCGACACCGGGTCGCCGGTGACCATGGGCGACGGGCCGGCCGCTGAGGCCTTCCGTGGCATCGCGCAGCGGATCGTCGACGAGGCGGTGCCGCTGGCGGCGATGGCGGGGTGCAGCGCGCGGATGCTCGACGCCGCCGTCGCCGCGCTCGACCGCGCCGGCACCTGACCCCTCCAACTGCGTCTCGGGCATGCTGACGGCGTGACCGAGGACGAGTTGCCCGACCATGTCGTCGTCAACCGCGCCCACTGGGACGACCAGGCGTCCGAGTGGGTGGCGCCGGCCGAACGCAACTGGGGGGCGGCGGAGCCGGACTGGGGAATCTGGGCGACCCCGGAGTCCACGCTGCGGCTGCTCCCCGAGGACATGACCGGCCTCGAGGCCATCGAGCTCGGGTGTGGCACGGCGTACGTCGCATCGTGGATGGCCCGGAGGGGCGCCCGGGTCGTGGGCATCGACAACTCCGAACGGCAGCTCGACACCGCCCGCCGGCTCGCTCGGGAGCACGCCGTCGAGCTCACCCTGCTGCACGGCAACGCCGAGGCCGTGCCCTACGACGACGAGTCGTTCGACTTCGCCATCTCCGAGTACGGCGCGGCGATCTGGTGCGATCCCTACGTCTGGATCCCGGAGGCGCACCGGCTGCTACGTGCGGGCGGATCCCTGGTGTTCCTAGGGAACAGCCCGCTGGCCCAGGTGTGCACGCCACTCGACGGCTCCGGCCCGTGCACCGAGCGGCTGGAGCGCAGCTACTTCTCGCTCTACCGCCTCGACTGGCGCGATGCGGTCGTGGATCCGGGGGGTGTCGAGTTCAACCTGCCCATCTCGCAATGGTTTCGCCTGTTCCGCGAGACGGGCTTCGAGGTGGTCGACTACATCGAGATCCAGGCGCCGGGCCCGGGCCAGGAGATCAGGTTCTTCGTGACCGCCGACTGGGCCCAGCGGTTCCCGTCCGAGCAGGTCTGGAAGCTCCGCAAGCGGTAGCGGCGACCGGCGGCCGTGCCCGGCCTGCGACACGGATCAGGCCGGGGACCAGTTGCCGTCGAGGTCGTCGCCCTTGACCCGTCCCTCGTCCGCCAGCTTCCGGAGGTGCGCCCACACCGAGAAGCGAGCCCACGGGTGCAGCTCCGGGGGGACATCGACGTAGATGTCCTCGACCAACTCGGTGACGGTGGCCGTCCCGTGGGAGGCGAGGGTGTCGAGGACCTGGCGCTCGCGAGCGAGCCGGTGCTCGATGTACTCGTCGACAACGGCCATCGGGTCGGTGATGAGATGGCCGTGGCCGGGGGCGATCGCCCGCAGGCGGGGCCGGATGTGCCTCAGGCGTTCGAGAGACGCCAGGTAGGCCGCCATGTCGCCGTCGGGCGGCCGGATGACCACGGTCGAGCCTTGCATGATGTGGTCGCCCGTGAACAGCGTGCGCTCCTCGTTGAGGAGGAAGCACAGGTGGTTCGAGGCGTGCCCTGGGGTGTGGAGGGCGGTGAGGTGGAACTCCGTCGCCTCGATGACGGACTCGTCACCGAGCGTGCCGTCGATCCGCACCTTGCCCCTGCCCTCTCCGCCATCGAACGCCAGGATCTCGGCCCCGGTTCGCTTCTTGAGGCCGACGGCGCCCGGCGAGTGGTCCTCGTGGGTGTGGGTGAGCAGGATCCAGCGGATCCGATCGCCGCCGCAGCCCGCGATCGCATCGAGATGCTCGGCATCCCCGGGGCCCGGGTCGATCACTGCGATCTCGTCGATTCCCACGAGGTAGGTGTTGGTTCCCGGCCCCGTCATGATCCCCGGGTTGCTGGCAACGATGCGGCGCACCATGGGCGACAGGGCGCTCGCGACGCCGTAGACGATGGGCTTGGGGACGTCGACAGGTGCCTGCTGCGTCGCCTCGTCGGTCATCTGGGGTCCCTCAACTCACCGCGAACCGTGGGGCGCGGCGGGTCCTCCCAGCTGTCGACGTCCCAGATGTCGTCCGCGCCCGAGCCCGGGCGCCCGGGGCGCCGCACGCCCATCACGGTGACGCGGGCCCGACCCCGCGCCGCCACCGCCTTCATCAGCACCGTGCGGAAGCCGGCCCTGGTGGGAGGGAACAGGAGCAGCAGGGCCACGACGTCGCTGATGAAGCCGGGCGCGATCATGAGGGCGCCGGCCAACAGGATCAGCCCTCCGTCGGCGACCTCGCGGCTCGGGATCTCGCCTCGCCCCAGCGCGACCTGGATCCGCTGCAGCGTGACGAGCCCCTCCCGCCGCGCCAGCCAGGCACCGAGGATCGAGATCGCGATGAGCAGGCCGATGGTGTTGAGGACGCCGACGGTGGTGGCGACCTGGACGATCACGGCCAGCTCGACGAGTGGGGCCACGAGGAAGAGGAGAACGAGCAGGAGAACCATGTGCCGAGGGTGGTGCGGTAGGTGGGGTGGTGCGGTAGGTGAGATCGAGCTGGATCGGGCGGGCGAACACCTGCGGTGGGCGACCGCACGTTCGCCCCAGCCTACCGCCGGGGCGTTATCGCCCGGCCGGCGCCCGCCGGCTCCCGGGTGGCCGCCGGTGTGACCCCCTTCACACGCGGGCTACCAGGGAGTAACATAGGGGGTAGTACGGGGTTCTCGTACAAGGGGTACGGAGATTCTCGTACGGGCGTGGTTGTAGCGTCGGAGGCCAAGGGGGAGAGCAACAAGCGCCGCTCCGGTCCATAGTGGGCCCGCGCGGCGATCGCCGGGGGTTGCTAGCCGCCTCCGGTGCGCCAACCACACCTCGAGCCGGCCGGCGGCCAGGATCGCCGAGACCCCGGCCGCCGGCCCGGCAACCAGCTGGGGGTCACATGTGCAATGAGCCTGGGGGCACGGTGCCGGTACAACGACGAGCACGGCGCCCCGCGTCGCGCCGAGCGCGGCGCCGCGGAAGGAGCCGACGTGCCCGTCGTCAGTTGTGCTGCGCGACGAGCGCCCTGCGCTCGGCCTCGCTGAATCCTCCCCAGATGCCGTGAGGCTCACGTATGCGTAGCGCGTACCGCAGGCAGGGCTCCCGCACCGGGCACGTGGCGCAGATGGCCTTGGCTTGCTCTTCTCGCTTGAGTTTTTCGCTCTTTCGCTCGAAGTGTGGCGGCGGAAAGAAGACCACGGCCTGTGGCCCCCGGCACGCAGCCCTCACCTGCCATGCTTCATCAACACGCTGTGCGCTCACTGACGACCCCCCTTCAGAGCGGACCATACAGCCGTGCATAGAACCGAAACAAGGGAAAGTTCTTGTCCTTACGGCGCGTGCAGAACGGGTCTTACCGCTGGTCAGAGGCGTGAACGATCCATGACGCTTTGCTTCGGGAGAATGACGCCCGTGTTGTCTAAGCCCAAATAAACCGGCGCCCACGGGGGTGCTCTGAAGCGATATGTCAGTCGCTCGGGCGTCTGCGCTCGCGGTAGTCGCGCGCCCCTCCGCCCTCCGGCTCGACCTCCAGCACGAGCCCCTCGATCGCCACGACCCGCGCTCGCTCGTGGCGGCGGATCGGCGTGGCCCTGTTGGTGCGCGCCCGCCACGGGGCGTCTCGCAGGGTGATGACGCCGTCGGGCGCGATGTCGGTCCGGGCCTCGCCGAGCTCACCGATCATCCACTCACGGCCGATGGTCGGCGTCGAGAAGCGCGTTCGGACCATGGTGGGCATGCCCGCGTACATCGCCAGGGTGATGCCGACGAACGCGGCCAGCAGCGTGATCCAGCTCACCGAGAGGCCGTCGTACAGCACGAGCGATCCGAGCACGAAGCTCACGGTGGCGATGGCGGTCCACAGGCGCGGGACGCCCGTCTGGACGTCCACCCCGTAGCCGAACATGGCGAGGAGCAGCAGTGCGACCCCGATCGGCCGCGTGGGCAGCACGGCCAGCCCGTAGCAGCCGAGGATGAGCGAACCGGCACCCACCATGCCCGCGATGCCCACGCCGGCGGTGTACAGCTCGAACAAGAGGAGCGCCAGGCCGATCACGAACAGCAGGTAGGCGACCGCCGGGCTGGCCACGGTGTGCATGAGCTGGCCGATCAGGCTCAGGCCGCCGAACTGCACCTCCTGGCCTTCCGCGATCTGGCGATTGCCGTCGACGACCTCGGTCTCGACGCCAGGGAGGTCGACGACGAACTGGCCGATCACCGGCGCGGCCGAGTCGACGAGGCCGAGCTCGACGGCACGGCCGGCGCCCACGCGGTCGCCGACGTCGACGGTGCCGAGGTCGCCGGGGGCCACGCCGTTGGCGTCGAGGAGGGTCGGCGTCACCTCGATGCTGGATCCCGGGGCGATGCCCGTCACATCGGCCGCGGCCACGACGCGGACCGCCTCGCCGGCCGCCTTGCTGCCCGAGGGCCCGATCCAGACGTTTACGGGGACCGACGAGTCGTCGATGGTCGCAATGAGGTGGTCGAGCTCGCCGTCCGAGACGACGGCGTCGCCGGTGTCGAGCTGCAGGACCAACGCCACCACACAGGCGCGTTCGGCGGCGTGGACCTGGTCCTCGATGAAGTCGACCAGCACGGGGTCGAGAAGGCCGTCGACTTCCACCACCGCCACCGGGCCGGTGCCACTCTCGGCGCACCCCACCTGCGCCGTGCGGTCACCGGCCGTCCCGGCGCCTCCGGACGCGCCGGCCGCACCCGCCGGCCCCGCGGCCAGCGCCACCGCGCCGGCCATGAATAGCAACGCGGCGAGCTTGGGTACAGTCCGGCGGACCGCCGAACGGCTACTGGTGGACGACGCGCGCAGTGGATCCTGAACAGTTCTTCGGTGCATCTCGGCTGGTCATCGTGGCCGGGAAGGGCGGGGTCGGCAAAACCACGGTGAGCGCGGCCCTGGCTCACGCCGCCGCTCTGTCGGGTCTGTCGATCCTGGTCGTGGAGGTAGAAGGCCGCAGCGGCCTACCCGCGATGTTCGGCCAGGGCGAGCTGAGCTACGACGAGGTCGTGCTGTCGCCGGGTGGCGGGCCGGCGGGCGCCGCCGATGTGCGGGCCCGCACGCTGACCGCCGACGCTGCGCTGCTGGAGTACCTGCGTGACCACGGCCTGTCCCGGCTGTCGAGGCGGCTGGTGTCGTCCGGGGCGCTCGACGTGGTGGCGACCGCAGCCCCGGGCATCAAGGACATCCTGCTGCTCGGCAAGGTCAAGCAGCTCGAGAGGGCGGGCGCCGCCGACCTGATCGTCCTCGACGCCCCGGCGGCCGGCCACGCCATCGCGTTCCTCCAGGCCGCCCGGAGCCTGCTCGACACGGTGAGCGTCGGTCCCATCAACGCCCAGGCCCGCGACGTGCTCGAGCTGCTGGAGGACCACCGGCGCTGCCAGGTGGTGCTGGTGACGATCCCCGAGGAGACGCCGGTGAACGAGGCGGTCGAGACCGCCTTCTCGCTCGAGGACCGGGTGGGCGTGGGCCTCGGGCCGATCGTCGTGAACGGTGTGGTCGGGGAGCTTCCCGGGCTCGACGTCGACCCCGGTGTCGCCGCCGAACGAGCCGGTGTGACGCTGCGCCCCGGCGAGCCCGAGGCGCTGGCGGCGGCGGCCTCGTTCCGCCGCGGTCGCATGGCGCTCCAGGCCGAGCAGATCGGTCGCCTCGAGGCGCAGCTGCCGCTCCCGCAGCTGCGGCTGCCGTTCCTGTTCACGACCGACATCGGTCCCCCGGACCTCGACGTCCTGGCGCAGGCCCTGCTCGCCGGGATCGACGCACTGGCGGGGCTGCCGCTGTGAGCTCCGCGGAGACACCCCCCGCCGGCGCGCTGGACGAGGGTGACCGGCTCGATGACGTCGTCACCCAGCGAAGCATCGTCGTGTGTTGCGGCTCCGGGGGCGTCGGCAAGACCACCGTTGCGGCGGTGGTTGCCCTCGAGGGTGCCCGCCGCGGGCGCAAGACGGTGGTGGTGACGATCGATCCCGCCCGCAGGCTGGCCGACGCCCTAGGGCTTGCCGGCCTCACGGACACGCCGAGCCCCATCGAGGGGGACTGGCCCGGCGAGCTGTGGGCGACAATGCTCGACACCCGCTCGACGTTCGACGCCCTGGTGGGCAAATACGCGGCGACGCCCGAACAGGCCGAGCGGATTCTCGCCAACCCCTTCTACCGCAACATCGCCGGCGCCCTGTCGGGGACGCAGGAATACATGGCGATGGAGAAGCTCTACGAGCTCCATGAGGAGACGGACTTCGACCTGGTGGTGGTGGACACGCCGCCGACGCGCCACGCCCTCGACTTCCTCGACGCGCCGCGGCGCCTGTCCCGGTTCCTCGAGCATCGCCTGTTCCGCATGCTGATGGCGCCCGGCCGGGGCATCGTCCGGGCCGTGAACGTGGCGGCGCAGGCGTTCCTGCGGACCGTCTCGAAGGTGGTGGGCGGCGAGGTGGTCGACGATGCCATCGCCTTCTTCCAGGCCTTCGAGGGGATGGAGGAGGGGTTCCGCCAGCGAGCCGCCCGGGTCAACGAGCTCCTGGCCGCGCCGGAGACCGCCTTCGTGCTGGTGGCGTCGCCGCGCCGGGACACGGTCGCGGAGGCGCACTTCTTCGTCGACCGCCTGGGCGAGGCCGGCATCGCCGTGCAGGGGCTGGTGGTCAACCGGGTGCACCCATCGTTCGGGGCCGGCCTGGGCGAGGCGGCCGCCGAGCGGGCCCGCACCCTGGACGGCACCGAGTTGGGTGGCCTGTACCGGAACCTGGCGGACTACCGCACCGTGTCGGCGAGGGAGCTCGCCCACCTCGGCGGGCTGGCCGACGCGGTGGCGCCGGCCCCCGTGGTCTGGGTGCCGTTCCTCAGCACCGACGTCCACGACATCGCCGGGATGGGCGGGCTGGCGCCGCACCTGTTCTCGCGCTGATGTCCCGCTGAGTTCCGGTGTTCCGCGGCCTACTCGTCGACGGAGGCCGACGCCTCGTCGAGGGCCGCGGCGGCCGACTCGACCGTGTCCTTCACGGGCACGATGCGGTCGAACCCCGTGGTGTGCAGGAGCCGGGTGAGGGTGGGGCGGCTGCACGCCACCGCCACGTCGCCACCCGCCTCGCGGGCCCGGCGGATGCCGCCGATCAGGGCACCGAGCCCCGCCGAATCCATGAACGGCACCGACGACAGGTCTATGAGCAGGTAACGCTTGTCGGCCAGCTCTCCCAAGGCGTCTCGGAACTGGCCGACCGTGTAGGCATCGAGTTCACCCACGGGCCGGCAGACCGTGTAGCTGTCCGCCTCGTCAACCTGGATGTCGAGCACGTGCTCCTCCTCCTGAACCCGCGATCGGCGATCGTAGCGGCGGTCCGGCGTGCCGCTGGCCCGACATGGCTGTCGCCTGACACGGGCGTTGGCACCGCACCTTTCCCGACTCGTAGCCTGCCCAACCGTGCCCGCGGTGCTGCTCGCGACCGACGCCGACTGGATCTACGAAGACGTCGACGCCGCGCTGGCCGACGAGGACACGGAGGTGGTGCGCGTCCGCGCCGGGCGCGACGTCATGACTGCCGTGGGCCAGGTCGAGCCGGATCTCGTGGTCCTGGACCTCCAGATCGGCAACATGGGCGGGATCGCCACAGCCCTCGACCTGCAGCAGGGCTTCGACTCCGATGGCGTGCCCCGGGTGCCGATCCTGCTCATGCTCGACCGTCCCGCCGACGTCCCGATGGCGCGCCGTACAGGTGTCCAGGGATGGCTGATCAAGCCGCTCGATTCCTTCCGCCTCCGCCGTGCCGCCCGGGCGCTCACCTCGGGTGAGACGTACTTCGAACCGTCCGGGCTGACCCCGGCCTGAGGCCGGCCGCCGGCCGATCGGTGCCGTTTCCGGGTCGGTGCCCGGCGCGGTCACCGGATAGAGTTCCCCTTCCGGTTCTCCGGGTGGTGGCTCAGCTTGGCAGAGCGCTGCGTTCGGGACGCAGAGGTCGGGAGTTCAAATCTCCCCCACCCGACATTTGCCCTGCTCAGGGGCGCTGTGATCGTGCATACCCGGGGTATGTCGTGCGTTCCGCCGTAGTGCCGGCCCCCAGGTGGCGGCGACTGCTTGTGTCGGCGCGCGCTACATTGCGCTACATGGTAGCTAGAAGCACGTCTTTCCGGATCAGCGACGAGGCACGGCAGCGCCTGGCCGAGCGCGCCGCCCGGGAGGGCACCAGCGCGACGCAGCTGCTCGAGCGGTTGATCGTTGAAGGTATCGACGCGCTCGACCATCCGGGCATCGTCCATCGCGGGCCGCCAACGGCCCGCCGTGCTGGGCTCGGTGCGGGGCCCGATGTGTGGGAGGTGATCGCCCGGCTGCGGGAGCTGGCCGGCAGCGAGGAGGAGCGCGTCGCGGCGTTGGCCGATGAGACGGATCTCCATCCGCGAGAGATTCGACGTGCGATTGACTATGCCGCCGAGCATCGCCGCGAGATCGAACGGCTCATCGAACGCAGCGAGACAGCGCGGGAGCGTAGCCGGCTGGCAACCCAGGAACGCCAGGCGCTGCTCGCATAGAGCGCTGTGATCGGTCTGATCGTTGATGAGATGTTCCCGGCCGCGGCCGGCCGCGTTCTTCGCGACCAGTACGGCCGAGATGTGCATCATGTCACCGAGGTTGGGTTGCGGGCGGCCGACGACGCTGCGATCGCCCGCCACGCACGTGCCGAAGGACGCGCCGTGGTCACCGAGAACGTCGCCGACTTCGCCGACGAAGAGGACCTCGTGTTAGTCGTCGTGTTGAAGAAGAACCTCCCCGGCGACGGCGCGCAGGCGACGGCGCTCGCGGACGTGCTCGATCACTGGATCGAGACCAACCCAGACCCCTACGTGGGCCACCACTGGCCTAGTGACCGTGCGGCCCGCCGTGCGAGGTAGTCGCACGCAACAGGTACGTCGCGCTGTCGTCCAGCCCCCAGCGAGTCATCGAACTCCGTCGGCCAGGCGGGTGGCGTCAAGTGACTCACGCCAGCGAAAGGCGGCACCCACATCGTGCACAGGTCAGCCCCGGGCTGCTGCCACGTTTCCGCAGCCCGACAAGCAACCTGGGTTCCAGGACGCGCCAACAAGTGCCCTGTTCATCACAAGACAGCTGGCGACAAGGCCGCGGTCGACAGCAGCGGCGGTAGACGCCCAGGTGTCTCGACCGAGTGGTACGACCAGTCCGTGCATTGGCTCTGTCGCCTATCTGAAGCTCGTTGCGTCGCTGAAACGCTGCCCGCCGAGTTCGACCAGGCGATGAATACCAACGCGACCCAAGCCATATCCCAGGTCACGCGGGCCGTCCCGGATCGTCGGGGGGCGTCCGGAACCAGGAGGCGGATGGAGCGGGACTCGGTTAGGCCGTGGTCATGGTGGATGGCGAGACCAACGCGGAGCAACCGCGACTGGCTCCCTGATCCGTCGGGTTGTCGGTCTCGCCCGGCCGGGTCTGGTCAGCGCGTTCATCGAGGTTGGCGCGCTGGGACGATCGGTGGCGAGCTAATGGAGTTCAGTTGTGGGCTGACGATGGGTATTCGGGCGGTCGCTGTGCCCCTGTGTTGCCCGAAGGGGTGCCGACGCAATGTCTCGATGTCGATGCGGTTCGTAGCGAGGTCCGCCGTCCACGGCCAAGCCTTCCCCGTCACGTTTGACGATGCGGAGCTGGCAGCCAGATGGAGTTGCGAGCTCATTTCCGTCATAGACGTGGAGGGTTGGTGGTCGGCGTGACCGACGTTCATCCGCCACACCGACCTCGACCCGGCGCATTCACGGACATTCGCAGGCGCAGGACTTGTCACCTCGGCCCATGGAACGTGCACTCTTGCATGCCGGGTGTTGCCTCGACCTGGTGAAGGGCGTCGATGAAGTCCGTTCCGCCGTCCTGCGTGTCGCCGACGCCCCGCGGACGCATCATGGTGTCGGCCATCTGCTGGGCGAGTGCGTAGGCCTGGTCGAACTGGGCGCGGACGGCTTCGGGCGGCGGGACGGCACGCAGCTCGGTGAGCGCCTGGTCCAGGATGCGGCCCCACGAGTTGGTGTAGAACTCGTCCCCGCCCTCTTGGATGACGCGCTGATGTGCCGCGTTGCAGATCTGATTGGCGCGGTCGATGTACTGACTGCCGGTTGCCGCATAGTCGCGGGTGTGCTGCTCCCACAGCCGGATGGACTGCGCGGTGAGCCGCGCCCCGCCGTAGGTCGCGTCTTCGTACATCACCGTGGCGTCTGCTGGGTAGGCCCTAGACACCCAGTTTGCGAAGGGTTCCCAAATCTGAGGTGAGAACTCGGTGGTTACCCAATCTGTCGACGCTCGAACGATCTGACCATCACGAATGGTGAGATCGAAGGAGCTGCCGCTGAAGGGACCGCGTCCGATCTCCTTGGACCCGAGGAGATGGAAGTCGAACGGGCAACGCAGGCTGGTGGCCGCGGCCGAGCTGCCCAGTTCCCTACACATGTCGACGATCGGGCGGCTGTCGAGGATCTGCTGGTAGCCCTGGGCTTCGAGCAGGGAGACGAACAGTCGCAGCTCCTCCGGGGTTCCCTCCACGGCCTGGGAACCCTCCGATGCCAGCATCGGCGAGATATCGGCGTCGTCGGCTAGATAGGTGATCGCCTGATCCGCGTCGAAGGCACCAAGAGCCTCGATGAAACCCGTGGCGACTGCCTTCGCGTTCGCAATCTGCGGGTTGTTTGGGGCTTTGGTCGCTACCCGTGTCTGGTCAGACCCGGGCTCCGTCTCGTCGTCGCGGGCGACCAGAACCAGCGCGCCGATGCCGATCGCCACGACGGCGGCGGCTGCCGCAGCCGTGAATCGCCAGCGGTGACGGTTCGTTGGCTCGGCGGGTGGGGGGGTGGTCTCGATGGTCACGACAGTGCTGCTCCTCGTTCGCAGGGTGTCGAGGTAGCCGGCGGCATCGATGATCGGAGCGACATCGTCGCGACGAGCCGGATCGGCTCGCTCGAACAAGCGCACGACCTCGTCGTCGGTGATCACCGGGTACCTCCTTTGGCAGCAGCGGGGGTCGAGTTCTGGCGGGATTGGAGCCGGCGGTACTCGCGGGCGAGGTTCCGTCTGGCCCGATGGAGCCGTTGGTTCACCGCGTTGGGGGCGATCTCGAGCACGGTCGCGATGTCGACGACCGACAGCTGTTCCCACGCCGCTAGCCGGAGCACCTCTGCGTCGGTGTCTCCGAGGCGCGCGGCAGCGGCCAGGACGAGTCGGCGCTCGTCAGCATCGATCACCGGCTCGTCCGCGGCGGACGCAGGACGACGCACAATCGCCTGCAGCCGTTCCTGGAGCCGGAGGCGACGGGCCGTGCTCCGCCACTGGTGACCGACGACCCGGTACGCCACCCCGTACAACCACACGAGCGCCTGATCTCCAACCGGCAGATCTTCGAGGCGACGCCATGCAATGAGGAAGGTCTCGGCCACAGCATCGTCGACGAGATCCCTGGCCAGGCGGCGGCGGCAGAAGTCACGGATCGGTTGGTAGTGGCGACGGTAGAGCTGGGCAAACAGGGCGTCCTTGCACGAGCCTTCCAGCCACGCGGTTCCCGCCCGGTCCCTCACGATAAGTCCATGCCCGATTGCCGTTCCTGGTTACGCGGAACTCGCCCGTAACCAGCGCGGCTTCCCGGGCATGTCTAATACGAGCAACGGGGGTTACGACGAGCGACTCCGGGTCCGGCCAGCCCGGAGAGCTCCGCCGAGTGCCCGGGTCGCGCTTGAGTCCCAGAGTGTGGTGCGATGGATCCGAGCTGTCACGGAGTGTTATCGAGCGGCTCAGGGCGATGGGCAGGCGAGAGCTTCGTCGGGAGTGTCTCCTCGGCGTTAGGTTGGCGCCCGTCTCGCCGTGGCTGTCCCCGCCGTCATCTTCGTGGCCGCTGGCCCCGGCTCCGACGTGTGGGTGGCGGCGTCGGACCGAGCACGTCCAGTGGCGCGGATCGGACAGTCACGCTGATGCGGAGGACTTCCGTCTCCTCTGGCTTCGGGGTGGCATCGGCGGCTCAGTGGTGTGGCCGGGCGGGATGGGCACCGGCAGGTTGGCGAGGATCTCGAGTCCCCGGTCGTTCTTCCCGTTGGGGGAGAGGTCGTCCCACTTTGCGATCTCGGCGAGGGTTCGCTGGGCCCAATCGTCAACGGTGTGGAGCAGGCTCACGAAGAAGTCGACGGCGTGGGCGCGGATGTAGACCTGGTCTTGCGTCGCCGCCCGGCCGTCCAAGAACTCCTGTTGGACGGCGCCGCCGAAGGCCAGCATCTCCTGGGCGTCGTCGCGTACCTGCTGGAGGGTGGTCATGAGCTGCTCCTTGGTCCCGAGGGGGGCGATGAAGAGCCGGATCATGGCCTCGAAGTCCATTGCGAACGGCGACACCGGGGTGTCGAGCCACTCGCACAGGGTCTGCCGCCCGGGCTCGGTGATTGAGTACACCGTGCGCGGCCGCTTCCCCACGTACTCGCGTCTGGCTGTGACCAGCCCCATGGCGGCGAGCCGTTTGACCTCGCGGTAGATCGCGCTTTCGGCCCGCGGCCAGACGTAGCGGAAGTAACGCACACGCTGGCGGGCCAGCTCATAGGTGGACCACGGGTGCACGGCGAGCTGGGCCAGGACGGCGTAGGAGGTCGTCGTCAGTCCGGGTGGAGAGGAGTGGCGGAGTGGTGACATCGCTCTTGAAATACTCCAAACGCAACCATACAGTTTTACTGGCGTTTGGAGTATACGGCGCCGGACAAGGGACAACCGACCGGCTGACAGGAGGCCCCTGCCGTGACCATTGAGGGCACCATCGATCTCGCCGGTATTGACGGCGGACACCACACGCTGACCCCCGAGCAACTGGCCGATCTGGACTCGCGGGTCCAGGGCCGGCTGCTGGTGGCCGGCGACGAGGGGTGGAACGAGGCCGTCTCGATCTGGAACGGCATGGCGGCCAGGCTGCCCGCCGTTGTCCTCCAGCCGGCCTCGGCTCACGACGTCGCCGCCGCGGTTGGGTTCGCCCGGAACCACGGGCTGCTGCTCAGCCTCAAGGGCGGCGGCCACAACATCGCGGGAACCTCTATGGCGCCGGGCGGCCTGACTCTCGACCTGTCCCGCATGCGCGAGGTCGCCGTCGACCCCGACGCGAAGCTCGCCCACGTCGGCCCGGGCTGTCTGCTCGGCGACGTCGACCAGGCAACCCAGGCACACGGGCTGGCCACCGTGCTCGGCTTCGTGTCCGAGACCGGCGTCGCCGGCCTGACCCTGGGCGGCGGCTTTGGCTATCTGACCCGCCGCTTCGGTTGGACCGTCGACAACCTCGCCGAGGTCGAGGTCGTCACCGCCGACGGTGCGATCCGCACCGCAAACCACGACCAGCTCCCCGAGCTGTTCTGGGCCCTCAGGGGTGGTGGCGGCAACTTCGGGGTCGTCACGCGGTTCAGCTTCCGCCTGCACGAGGTCGGCCCGATGATCACCGGCGGCCTCATCGTCTGGAGCGCGGACCGGGCCACCGAGGTGCTGGCCGCGTACCACGACCTCACCGAGTCGGCGCCGCGGGAGTTGACCGCCGCAGTGATCGTGCGGCTCGCCCCCCCGGCCTCGTTCCTGCCCCAGGTGTGGCACGGCAAGCCCATCGCCGGGATCCAGGTGTGCCACAGCGGCGCGAACGCCGACGCCGACCTGGCCGCGGTTCGCGCGCTCGGTAACCCGATCGTGGACCTGGTCACCCCCAAGCCGTATGTGGCCATGCAGTCGATGCTGAATGCCATGGAGCCCAAGTGGCTGCACCGCTACTGGAAGGCCGAGTTCTTCCCTGGCCTGTCGAGCGCATGCCTGGACGTCTTCGGGAGCAGCGCGCTGGGTGTGACCTCGCCGCTGTCCCAGTCGGTCATCTTCCACCTCGCCGGCGCCCTCAACGACCGCCCAGGCGACGACGGGGCGGTCGGCAACCGCGACGCCCACTACGTCGGCGGATTCAACGCCACCTGGCCACCAGGTGCTCCCTCCGATCCGCATGTGGCCTGGGCCCGGGATGGATGGGCGCGGATCCGGCCTTTCTCGACCGGCGGGAACTACGTCAACTTCCAGCTGGCCGAGGATGACCGCATCCGGACCGCCGCCGCCTACGGCAACAACTACCGGCGGCTCCAACAGGCCAAGGCCGCCTACGACCCCGACAACCTGTTCCGCGTCAACCGCAACATCCCGCCAGCGTCCAGGGAACACTGACCCATGACCGCGTCCGCCGATCACTGGCCGGCCGACACTGCCGACCACACCTGGCCGAGCGGGCTGCGCGGTTTCCTGATGCGTGGATGTTGACAGGATGGACGCCACGTAGGGCGAGTCAGTCACCCGGGGGCGGGGCTGCGAGGCCCGTCAGC
>Ga0081455_10001112_pt1 | contig 33740 bp, 24 predicted proteins | sample TabmetS3T2R1_FD_70207 | JGI IMG/M metagenome (GOLD analysis project Ga0081455, IMG submission 70207) | Tabebuia heterophylla rhizosphere microbial communities from the University of Puerto Rico - S3T2R1 | ecosystem: Host-associated > Plants > Roots > Rhizosphere ...
GGGGGTGTGGTGGGGGGTGGGGTGGTCGGCGGCGGGTTGGTGGTCGGCGGGTTCGGCGCGCGGTTGGCCAGGCTGAAGGCCAGGTCCGGGACGAACATCCCCGCGGTGAAGGCACATCCGTCGGCCTCACCCGGCGGCTTCACCCACACGTACCCGTCGATGTTGGCGTCGCCGGTGTTCAGCGTCGGGTACGTGCCGAGTACGCGGTCGGTGTTGTCATCGGCGCACCAGTCCCCCGCGGCGCCGCCGTTGCGGCTGGTGTCGATGAGCTGGTGCTTGCCGGAGACGCCCGCGCCCTGCAGGGAGGACAGGATCGACCGCCCGTACGCCTGCTCGTTGCCGAGCGGCTGGAAGTTGGACACGTTGGTGTAGAAGCCGTCGGCGAACCGCACGCCGGCAGCGACCAGCCGGGAGGCCTGGTCGGCGGCCGAGTTCCAGGCCGAGTGCCCGCCGTCCAGGTAGACCCTCGCGCTGGCGTTGGCCGACTTCAGCGTCTGCACCGCGGTCGAGATGGCGTTGTCCCGCGCCTGCACGTCGCTGCCGCTCAGGCAGGTCTGCAGGGCCAGCGAGTCGGTCTCCAGCACGATGATGACCGTACGGTTGCCCAGTCCCTGTGCCAGCCGGGAGATCCACTGCTGGTACGTGCCGAGGTCCGGCGCGCCGCCGGCGCTGGCGCCGCCGCAGTCCCGGTTGGTGATGCCGTACACGCTCAGCAGCGGGACCTGGCCGGCCGAGTTCGCCGCGTTCACCACGCCCGACACCTCGCTGGTGACGGTGTTCATGTTGAACGAGGAGATCCAGTGCGCCGCGGGCTGGCTGGCGATCTTGTCGCGGATGGGCGCGATGCGCGAGTCGTTCGGGTTGGCGGCGACCCACCGGACCACGGCCGAGCCCGGATCCCGGTACAGGGTCCCGGACAGCGAGCCGGCCGAGGCCGGGTGGGCGGTGGAGGTGAGCCAGCCAGTGGTCGCCGCCAGGCCGACCATGGCCGCGGCGGCGGTGACCGCCCAGGCGCGGCGGGGCAAGGGTTTCGACACGGGGGACTCCTTAGTTGGTGACCCGGTTGCGCAGCTTGAGCGCGGTCAGCAGGGCCATGTTCGTCGGGTTGGCGGCGGTCTCGACCTCCACGTGCAGGGTGCTGAGCATGGTGTCGACGGCGGCCTGCCGCGCGGCCGGCGTGGTGAGGATCTGCTGGCCGTTCACCCATGCCGGCAGCGCGGTCTCCAGCCCCCAGTACTGGTTGGGGTAGGCGACCCGCATGTTCACCGGCTCGTCGTGGAAGTCGATGCGCAGCACGTACGCCGACAGCTTCTGCGCCGAGTCGTAGACGACCTCGATGATGTCGCGCTGCGGGTGGCCGAGGCCGGAGTTGGGCCGCTGGTTGTTGTCGTAATGGCCGTTCATCAGCGGCCCGAGGGTCATGCTGGACGGGCCGACCCACCAGACCACCGCGCAGTTCAGGTGGTACGGCATGGTGCCGGTGTTCTGGAACTTCAGCGTCTGGTAAAGGAAACTGGCGTCGGCGCTGCTCGGGTGGATCTCCGCGGAGGCCCGCATGGGGGCGTTCGCGGTGAAGCCGGTGCCGCCGAGGGAGGCGCCGGTGACCGGGTTGGTGTGGGTGCGGATCGCGTTCAGGATCGGGTTGGTGGTGTCGTTCAGCCGGTCGGTGGGCGAGCCGGTGAAGGTCCAGCCGCTGCCGGTGTCCGCGCCGATGTACGGCTGGTCGTGGCAGCGGTCGCGCTGCGCCTTCTCAGCCGGCTTGTAGTCGCGGGCGTCCGGCCCCCAGTACTGCGCGGGCGGCGTTGCCGGTGCGGCGGCCACGGTCGGGCCGGCCTTCTGCGGCCAGGCGAACTGGCTGGTCTTGGTCCACTGGAGTTCTTCGGTGCTGTTGCCGAGCAGGGCGAGCCGGGGCAGCAGCTGGCAGACCACGTCGTTGCTGAGGCCGCCGGCCAGGTACGCCCTGGCCCAGGTGAGCGCCTGCGGGCCGAGCTGGCCCATGGTGATGGTCGGGAAGTCGGTCGGGTTCAGCTTGGCCGCGATGGCCGCGTAGTTGTACCCGGTCTGGGCGGCCTTCTCGCTGTCGGACAGCTTGGTCACCACATCGGCGCTGCCTTCGTGGCCGCCGTTGGCGACGGTCGGCGGGTAGTCGGCGAAGGTCCGGAACAGCAGTTGGGTGGCCCAGTTGGGGCACAGGGCGCCCAGGGTGGTGGAGCTGCTCAGGTCGGCCGCCGTGACCGCGTTCGCGGCCGGTGCGGCGCTGGCGTCGGTGCCCGTGACGAGCCTGGTGCCGAAGGAGAGCAGCACCATCGCGGAAAGCAGGGCGCCGGTGCGCAGGACCCGCTGGTGTGTGCGGAGGTACACCGTCGATCACAACCTTCGTAGTGGGGTCAGTACCACGGGCTGGTCCGGCCAGCGAGCTGGCGTCGGTCAGCCATGAGGCGTGGGTGGGCGCCCCACCGCACCGGGCCCGCCGACGCATCGAAGCCCGCCGCGCACAACTGTGGGAGCGCTCCCACCAACTGTTACGACTATAAGCGGCATCCGCACGATTAGTGAAGAGTCTGTTACGCGCGCCCGGTCAGCCCGGCGTGGTCGGCGATGATCCGGGCGTACCGGTAGCCGCTGGTCTTGATCGTGCGCGCCTGCGTGGCGTAGTCGACGTGCACCAGGCCGAACCGCTTGGCGTACCCGTAGGACCACTCGAAATTGTCCAGCAGCGACCACACGAAGTACCCCGCCAGCGGTACGCCGCGGCCGACCGCGCGGGCGGCGGCGGCCAGGTGCTGCTCCAGGTACTCGGCGCGCTGCCGGTCCTCGACGGTGCCGTCCACGCCGACCTCGTCCGGCCACGCCGAGCCGTTCTCGGTCACGTAGACCCGCGGCACGCCGTACTCGCCGTGCAGCCGGGTCAGCAGCTCCTCCAGCCCGTCCGGGTGCACCTCCCAGTCCATGTCGGTACGGGTGGCGTCCGGGACGCTCACCATCCGGGCGCGCGGCGGCCGGCCGGCCGGGTCGTCGGCGACCACCTGGCGGAAGTAGTAGTTCAGGCCCAGGTGCTCCATCGGCGCGGCGATCAGCTCCAGGTCCCCGGCGCGCACCGGCGGCTGCACGCCGTACACCTCGATCATGTCGGCCGGGTATCCCCTGCCGTGCAGGGGATCCAGCCACCAGCGGTTGGTGTGCCCGTCGGCCCGGTGCGCCGCGGCGAGGTCGGCCGGGTCGTCGCTGGCCGGCTGGCACGGACTCAGGTTGACCACCGGACCGACGCGTACGGGCGCGGGCGCGGCGCTGCGCAACGCCGCCGCGGCCAGGCCGTGCCCGAGCAGCAGGTGGTGCGCGGCCGGCACGGCGCGGGCGATGTCCCGCTCCCCCGGCGCCATCAGCCCCTCCAGGTGTCCGATCCAGGCCGAGCACAGCGGCTCGTTCACGGTGAACCAGTCGGCCACCCGGTCCCCCAGCCGGTTGCCCACCACCGCGGCGAATTCGGCGAAGGCGTAGGCGGTCTCGCGCGCGGGCCAGCCGCCCAGGTCCTGCAGCACCTGCGGCAGGTCCCAGTGGTAGAGGGTGACGAACGGCCGGATCCCCGCCGCCAGCAGGGCATCGACCAGCCGGTCGTAGAAGTCCAGCCCGGCGGCGTTCACCGGGCCGCGGCCGGCCGGCAGGACCCGCGGCCAGGCGACCGAGAACCGGTACGCCTCGATGTTGAGCCGCCGCATCAGCGCCACGTCCTCGCGCCAGCGGTGGTAGTGGTCGCACGCCTGGTCGCCGGTGTCGCCGCCCGCGACCGCGCCCGGGACGTGGCTGAAGGTGTCCCAGATGGACGGTGCGCGGCCGTCCTCGTCCACCGCGCCCTCGATCTGGTACGCCGCGGTGGCAACGCCCCAGACGAACCCCGGGCCCAGCTCGCGCAACTCGTCCATGTCACCGCTCCCTATTTGACCGCGCCGGCCGTCAGCCCGGCCACGAACTGGCGTTGCAGCAGCAGGAACCCGGTCACCACCGGCACGCTCACCACCAGCGAGGCGGCCATGATCTGGTTCCAGTACACATCGTGCTCGGTGGAGTAGCCCGGCAGCCCGACCGCGAGGGTGCGGGTGGCGCCGGTGGTGAGCACCGAGGCGAACAGCACCTCGCCCCACGCGGTCATGAAGGCGTACACGGCGACGGCCACCACACCGGGGACCGCGGCCGGCAGGATCACCTGGAACAGCGTGCGCAGCGGGCCCGCGCCGTCCACCTGCGCCGCCTCGTCCAACCCGCGCGGGATCGAGTCGAAGTAGCCGACCAGCATCCAGATGGAGAACGGCAGCGAGAACGTCAGGTAGGTGATGACCAGGCCGGTACGGCTGCCGACCAGCGCGAATCCCGTTGCCCTGCCGAGGTTGACGTAGATGAGGAACAGCGGCAGCAGGAACAGGATCCCCGGGAACATCTGCGTTGACAGCACTGTCACCGAGAACAGCCCGCGCCCGCGGAACCGGTACCGGCTCAGCGCGTACGCGGCGAAGATCGCCACCAGCACCGACAACCCCATTGCGGCAGCGGAGACCACGACGCTGTTGGCGAAGTAGTGCGCCAGCGGCACGGTCCGCCAGATGTCCACGAACGGCCGTACCGTCAGGTGCGTCGGCAGCCAGCGGAACGGGCCCTGCACGTCGTTCAGCGGCTTCAGCGCCGAGGTCACCATGGCGTACAGCGGCACGAGGGTGAACACCGCCAGCGCCCCCAGCACCACGACCCGGGTGATCCGCACCGCGCGCGACTCACGCATCGACCTCACCGGCCCGCCTGGTGGCAAGGAGATACACCGCGGTGACCGCGAGCAGGAACACCAGCATCAGCACGCTCATCGCCGCGCCCAGCCCGAAGTTCCAGGTGACGAACGAACTCTGGTAGATGTGGATCGAGATCAGGTCGGCCGCCCGCGGCGCCGCCTTGCCGAACAGCACGTACGGGGTGTTGAAGTCGTTGAACGTCCACAGGAACAGCACCAGGACCAGCACCCGGTTCACCGGCCGCAACATCGGCAGCGTGATCGTGCGTACCTGCTGCAGGAATCCGGCGCCATCGATCGCGGCCGCCTCGTACAGGTCGGTGGGTACGGCCTGGAGCCCGGCGGTCAGGCAGAGCAGGGCGAACGGCCAGGTGCGCCACACGTTCACGATGACCAGCGACACGAAGCTGTGCCCGCCGATCAGCCAGAACGGGCGCTCGCCGGTGAGGTGCAGCTGGTCGACGACGACGTGGTTCAGCAGCCCGTTGTCGTGCTGGAACAGGAAGTTCCAGGTGATCACCGCGGCGTAGGCCGGCAGCGCGTACGGGGTGAGGAACAGCGTGCGCAGCAATCCCCTGCCGCGGAAGGGTTTCTGCAGCAGCACCGCGGCGGACATGCCGAGCAGCCAGGCGAATCCGACCGACAGGACGGTGTAGGCGATGGTGACCCACAGCGAGTGCAGCAGCTGGCTGCCGGTGGGGTTGTCGACGTTCAGCGCGGTCCGGTAGTTGCGCAGGCCCACGGTCGGCGCCAGCGACCAGTTGCGCAGGTAGAACAGCGTGATGCCCTTGAAGCTCATCCAGATCCCGACCGCGATCGGGATGAGGTGCACCGCCAGCTCCATCGCCAGCGCCGGCAGCAGGAACAGGTACGGCGTCGAGCGCGGGTACCGCCGCCGGCCCGCGCGGACGGGTCGCTCCGCCCGCGCGGCAGGCTCGGCCGGCGTGGTGGTGACCGTTGCCATCGGCCGGCTCAGCCGCCGGCCTTCACCTGGTCGTTGGCGTCGGACAACCCCTTCCTGATGTCGTCCGCGGTCACCGCCCTACCGCTGGCGATGTCGGCGAACCAGTTCTTCATCAGCGTGCCGACCAGCGTCTCGTACTGGCTCTCGGTCGCCACCGCCGGCAGCGGCGCGGCGCTGGTGGCCAGGATGTTCTGGAAGGTCTGCACCTCGGCGGTCTTGAAGGCGCTGTCGGCGTACGCGGTCCGCACCGAGGGCAGCGAGCCGTAGGTCCTGTTGAGCTGGATCTGCTCGCTGTCGCTGGTCATGAACTTCACGAACTGGAGCGCCGCGTCCTTGTGCCTGGTGTTGGCGAACACCGCGAGGTTGATGCCGGCCACCATGCTGTTGACCTTCCTGCCGCCGGCCGGCGCGGGCACCTGGAACGGCACCGGCGCCACGCCGTACTGGTCCGGGGTCATGCCGTGCTGCTTCAGCGAGCCGGCCGAGGCCTGCCACAGCAGCATGGCCGCCTTGCCGGAGGTGAAGTCGGTCAGCGACTGGTTGGAGGAGTACTCGGCGTTGGCCGGGTTGACGATCTTGTCCACCGCCATCAGGTCCAGGTACCGCTTGATGCCGGCGACCTCACCCGGCGCGTCGAACTGCGGCTTGCCGTCGGCGGTGTACGGGTCGGCGCCGAACTGCTGGCCGAAGACGAAGGCGTGGTGGGCGTTCTCGCTGATGCTGCCGCCCTCGACCGCCAGCCCCCAGTGCCCGTTGCCGGTGAGCCTCTTCCCGGCCGCGGCCAGCTCGTCCCAGGTGGTCGGCGGCGAGGTGATGCCGGCCGCGGCGAACATCGCCTTGTTGTAGTAGAGCCCGTACGCCAGCGAGTACAGCGGCACCGCGGTCGGCGGCATGCCCGCGGCGCCGGTCGCGGACAGGCTGCCGGTGAGGAAGCGGTCCCTGCCACCGACCGCGGTCATGGCCGCCTCGTCGAAGGGCAGCAGCGCGCCGGTGGCCTGTAACGACGCCGACCAGGTGTTGCCGATGTTGAGCACGTCCGGCCCGTCGCCGGAGGTGGTGGCGGCCAGGATGCGGTTGAGCAGGTCCGGCCAGCCGATGACCTCCAGCTTGACCGTGATGCCGGTCTGCGCCGTGAAACGATCCAGCTCCGGCTGCAGGATCTGCTTGTCGTTGTCCAGGCTGGTGCCCTGGTTGCTGGCCCAGTAGGTGAGGGTGACACCCGCGCCCGGTTGCTGGTTGCCGCCGGAGGAGCCGCAGGCGGCGAGCACCGGGCCGAGGAGGGCGGCGGCCAGTGCGGCGGTGGCGAGTCTGCGTGGGTTCACGGCAAGCCTTCCAATCCGGGGCTCGGCGGTGACTCCGTTAATTCGATGCTTGAATTATGGCTAGCATCTAACTGGTGAGGCATGGTGTCGTCAAGGCATCGGCGACGAGGGGGCGCAGTGCAGTCGAAGCGAACCGTCCGGGACCTGCGGCGGCACAACCGCTCGGTGCTGCTGAGCAACCTGTACCTGGGCGACCCGCAGAGCCGGCAGGACCTCACCCGCAGTACGGGCCTGAGCCAGGGCACGGTCAGCACCGTGATCGCCGAGATGATCGAGGAGGGCCTGGTCGTCGAGGCCGGCCTGGTCGAGTCCGACGGCGGCCGGCCGCGCACCCTGCTCCAGGTCGACCCCGGGTACGCGCACGTGGTCGGCGTCGACGTGGGTGAGACCCGGGTCCGCGCCGAGGTCTTCGACCTGGCCATGCGCCCGCTGGCCAGCACCGACCGCCCGCTGCCCTCGGACCGGCCGGCGCCCGGGGCCGTGGTGGAGCAGGTGCTGGCCAGCGTCGCCGAGGTGACCCGGCAGGCCGGCGTCGACCCCTCCGGCGGGCTCGGCGTCGGTGTCGGGGTGTGGGGCACCGTCGAGCAGGGCGAGCAGGCCATCGTGCACGCGCCGACGGTGGGCTGGCAGGCGGTGCCGCTGGAGCGGATGCTGCGCGACGGCATCGCGCTGCCGATCTACCTGGACAACGGCGCCAAGACGCTGGGCCAGGCCGAGATGTGGTTCGGCGCCGGGCGCGGGGCGCGGCACGCGGTGATCACGCTGATCGGCTCCGGTGTCGGTGCGGCGGTGATCACCGACGGCGCGGTCTACCGGGGCACCACCAGCAGCGCGGGCGAGTGGGGCCACACCAGCCTGGTCTACGACGGGCGGGACTGCCGCTGCGGCTCGCGCGGCTGCCTGGAGGCGTACGTCGGCGCCGAGGCGATCCTGGACCGGTACCGGTTGGCCCGCGGCGGCCACCCGGCGCCCGGCGAGGACGAGGAGTCCGCCCTGACCGCCCTGCTCGCCGCCGCCGGCTCCAGCCGCGCCGCGGCCCGCGTGCTGGAGGAGACCGCCGGCTACCTGGGCGCCGGCATCGCCAACCTGGTCAACCTGTTCAACCCCGAGCGGATCGTGCTGGCCGGCTGGGCCGGGCACGCGCTCGGCGCCCAACTGCTCCCCCGCATCCGGGCCGCCGCCGCGCAGCGCGCCCTGCTGCACCCCTTCAGCCAGACCTCCATCCTGCTCGGCGAACTCGGCCAGGACGCGGTCGCCCTCGGCGCCGCCACCCTCCCCGTCGCCGACCTGCTCGCCCGCGGCGCCCAACCCGACCGCACCACCCGCCTGCACGCCTAGGCCCCCTGGCCGGCCACCTCCGCCACGTGGCCGGCCCGGGAACCCCTGGTGCTTAAGGGAAACTGACGATGTCGACGGGTACGGTGCTGGCGCCCTGGGCCGGCCCGCCGGTGTTGTTGACCACGTGGTCGATGACGCCGACCCCGCCCAGGGAGACCGTGAGCAGGTCGTGGAAGCGGACGCCCGCGGCGGTCGGCACCTCGAAGCCGCGGTCGGCGTGGATGCTGGGGTTGACGTTGAAGAAGCAGTAACTGCCCAGGCCCCAGCCTTCGTGGCTGGTCACCCCGTCGGCCACCTTGTACGCGGCGTACCCGTTGGCGCCGGCACGCCAGGTGCCCTGGTCCGGCGGGTCGTACGGCATCTCGTTCTGGAAGAAGTACGTCCGGCCGCCGTTGCCGTTCCAGATCACCTCGTACTTCTGGTAGTGCTCGACGAACAGGCCGTACGCGGTGACGTTCTGGCCGTTGACGACCAGGCCGGTGTCGGCGGTGTTGACCGTCCAGCCGACGCCGTCGCCGTGGTCGGCCCGCCAGGCCCAGATGTGGTCGATGATCGTGTTGCTGGAGTTGACCACCAGGCTGGTGGTGGCCCTGCCCGGGATCCGCCCGCCGATCCGGAAGAACACGTCCTGGATCGTGGTCGGGTTGGCGGCGTGGGTGGCGGCCGAGCCGGCCGGACCGACCTGGAGCAGCACGCTGGACAGCGCGGCGCCCGCGTCGAACAGCAGACCGGCGATCTTCACACCGTCCACATCGGACACCGACATCGGGATGACGCCGTTGACCGGCACCAGCGTGGCGTACCCGATGCCGAGCACGACGGTGTTCGCGCGGGTGATGTTGATGGTCTGGTTGATGCTGTAGACACCCGGGGTGAACAGCAGGTTCAGGCCCTGGCTGAGCGCCTGGTTGATGGTGGCCGCGGTGTCGCTGGGCTGCGCCACGTAGAACTGGGACAGCGGCAGCACGGTGCCCGGGGTGGGTGCGTTCAGCCACGTCGTACCGGCGGTGTTGGTCCGCAGGTTCGGCACGAGCACGTTGTAGTTACCGGCCGCGTCCACGAACAGGTACGGCTTCTCCCGTACGACCGGGGTGCTGGCGACCGTGGTGTAGACCGGGTTCGGGAAGCTCTGCGGCGGCGCGCCCTGCACGCCGGTGAAGACCATGTTCCACACGCCGTTCAGCCAGCCGCCGATGGTGGAGTCCCGGGTGAACCACTGCTGCTGGGAGAACGGCTGCACCGTGCCGGTGACCCGGCTGTCGGCGAGGTAGCCGCCGGAGGCGAAGCCGAACCCGGTCGGCGCCAGGTTGAGGTCGCCGCGGATGTCGACCCGCCGCATCGGGGCGGCCTGCGCCACGGCCCAGCGCGCGGAGCCGGGGACCATGAAGTTCTCCGCGGAGCGCCAGAAGTTCTGGGTGGCGTTGCCGTTGAACCACTGGGCGTCCACGGTCAGCCCGCCGATGTTGACATCGTCGGGGTTGCGGCCCAGGCCGACCACCGAGGTGTTGAAGCCGACGTTGATGTTGATGTCGTACCGGCCCGGCCGGAACAGCAGCGCGTCGCGGCGCAACCCGAACTGGTTGGTCTGCTGGGCGGCGAAGACCGAGTCCACCGCGCTCTGCACGTCCGCGGTGGGCATGGACGGGTCGAAGACGTGGACGTTCGGGCCGAGCGGGCCGCCGCCGGGCAGCGTGGTGCCGCCGCCGGTGGTGAACACCGCGAACTCGAACAGCGAGTAGCCGAACTGGGTCGCGCGCGCCGTGCCCAGCATCCGGATGAAGCGCCCGGTGCCGCTGACGGTCAGCGTCTGCGTGCCGCCGGCTCCGGTCGTGGTGGAGAAGACCGTCGTCCAGGTGCTGGCATCCGGCGAGGTCTGGATCTGGAAGGCCCGCGCGAAGGCCGCCTCCCACACCAGCCGCACCTGGCACACCTGCGCCGAGCTGCCCAGATCCACCTGGAGCGACTGCGGGTCGCTGAAGGCGCTGGACCACCGCGTCGCGGTGTTGCCGTCCACCGCGGCCGAGGCGGGGAAGCTGGCGTTCTCGGTGGACGATGCGGTCGCCGGCCGGTTCAGCGCCGCGTTCGCCGTGCCGCACCCGCCGCCGGCCGCGGTGCCGAAGACCTGGAACTCGAACAGCGAGTAGCCGAACGCGGTCCCGCGCGCGGTCCCCAGCACCCGTACGAACCGGCCGGTCCCGCTGACGGTCAGCGTCTGCGTGCCGCCGGTTCCGGTCGTGGTGGAGAAGACCGTCGTCCACGCGCTCGCGTCCGCCGAGGTCTGGAGCTGGAACGCGGTCGCGAAGGCCGCCTCCCACTGCAACACCACGGTGTCCACGGCCGCGCTCGTACCCAGGTCGACCTGCAGCCACTGCGGGTCGCTGAAGGCGCTGGACCACCGCGTCCCGGTGTTCCCGTCCACCGCCGCCGAGGCCGGCGTGCCCGCGTTCTCCGTCGAGGAGGCGGTCGCGGTCTTCCCCTGCGACAGCAGCGTCCCCGCCGCGCCGGCCCGCGGCACCACCCCGCTCACCGCCGGTAACCCCAGCACCGCCAGCGCCGCCACGACAACAACCAGGAACCGGGATCTCATGCTGCCTGCCTCCTCGGGGGAACGGACGCCGGCCGACCAATCATTGATCCTTATTTCAAACCATAATTCAACTCACGCCCGCCACTTCCCGTCAACCCTGCGTGGATGATGGGCGGGTGACGGCTCGTACGCCCTGGTTCCTGGCGATCACGCTGGTCATGGTGCTCAGCGCCGCGGCGACCGCGGTCGTGGTGACCCGGCTGTCGGGCTCGCACTTCGCCCACTTCGAGGCCCGCCCGAGCCCGGGCACGGGCGGCCCGGGAGCCGGCGGACCCGGGCCGGCGGGACCAGGCGGGCCGACGGTGCCGGGCGGGCCGGGTACGGGCGGGCCGGGCGGGCCGGGAGCGGGCGGACCCGGGACGGCGGGACCGGGCGGGCCGGGCGGGCCGGGCGCGAGCGGGCCGGCGGGGCCGGGTACAGGTGGGCGGCCGGCGCCGGCTCCGCCGGCTGCGCCGCCGGTGGCCGACGTGCTGCCGGCGCACCGGAGCGCGGTCATGCGCCACCGGGACGCGGTGCTGGGGCTGGCGTTCAGCCCGGACGGCCGGATGGTGGCCAGCGCCGGCTTCGACGACACGCTGCGGCTGTGGGACGCGGCCACCGGCCGGCAGTTGCGCGCCTTCCCGCTGGGCGGCCACGCCGGCTACTGGTGGGGCCTCGCGTTCAACCCGGACGGCTCGCTGATCGCCACCGCCAACGGGGACGAGTCAGCCATCCAGTTACGCGACGCCAGCACCGGGCGGGTCCTCCGCACCCTGCCCGGGCACCCGGTCGGCGGCTGGGACGTGGCCTTCAGCCCGGACGGCACCGTGCTGGCCAGCGGCGGCCAGGACGACACGGTACGGCTGTGGGACGTGGCCACCGGCCGGCGGCTGCGCATCCTGACCGGCCACACCAACTGGGTCCGCAAGGTCGTGTTCAGCCCGGACGGCGGCACCCTGGCCAGCAGCAGCGACGACGGCACCGTACGGCTGTGGGAGGTCGCGACCGGCCGTACCCTGCGCGTGCTGAACAGCCGGCGCGGCGGCATCTGGGGCATCGCGTTCAGCCCGGACGGCACCCTGCTGGCCGCGGCCGAGCGGGACAGCAGCACGGCCCGGATCTGGGATGCCCGCACCGGCCGGCAGGTACGCACGATCACCGGCCATTCCGATGGCGTGTGGGCCGTCGCGTTCAACCCGACCGGGCACCTGCTGGCCACCGCGAGCGAGGACCGGACCGTACGCGTCTGGGACGCCGCGACCGGCCGGCAGCTGCGCCGGCTCACCGGCCCCACCGACATCGTCCAGTCGGTCGCCTTCAGCCCGGACGGCAGCGTGCTCGCCGCCGGCAGCCAGGACCACACCGTACAGCTGTGGCGGTGAAACCCGCTTTCCTTGAACGGCAAGAATGTTAACGCTAACGTTACCGTTAACATGCGTGCCGTCACCAACCGCGCGCGACAACCCCACCAAGCCGGGCCCGCTGGCCGGCTCCTGGCCAGCTCCTCCGGCAGAACCGAGGAGGTAGGCAGGTGTCCCCTGACCGAGTGGACCGGCGCCGTTTCCTGCGGACCGCGGGCACCGTCACCGCGGGTGCCGCACTGTACGGCCCCCTGACCGCCAGCACCGCCCACGCGCAGCCCCAACCGCACATCCCCGCGCCCGACCCGGACGTGGCCACCCCGACGCCCAGCAGTTGGCTGGTGCGCCCCTTCGCCAACAACCAGGTACGGCTGGCCTCCAGCCTGTTCACCCAGCACCGCGACCGGGTCCTCAACTTCCTGCGCAACTACCCGATCGACAACACCGTCTTCAACTTCCGCGCCAACGCCGGCCTCCCCCACCCGGGGCAGCCGTTCGGCAGCTGGGACGACGCCACCGGCAACCTGCGCGGCCACTACAGCGGCCACTTCCTCAGCGCCCTGTCGCTGGCGTACGCCGAGACCGGTGACACGACGTTCAAGGACCGCGCGGACTTCATGGTCACCGCGCTCGGCGAGTGCCAGGACGCGCTGGCCGCGATGGTCGGCCAGCAACCGGGGTCGGCGCCGCCGGTGGCCCGCGGCACCGGCAAGTTCGGCTCCGCGGTCGTGCTGAACGGCAACACCCAGTACGTCGCCCTGCCCGCCACGCTGGTCGGCGACTTCACCCGGGGCATGCTGAGCAACCTCACCGACTTCACCATCGCCGTGTGGGTACGCCCGACCGCGCTCACCACCTGGTCGCGCGTGTTCGACTTCGGCACCGGCACGACCAGGTACATGTTCCTGACGGTGAGCGCCGGCAGCGCACCGCGCTTCGCGATCACCACCAACGGCAGCGGCAGCGAGCAGCGGCTGAACGGCACCGCGCCGCTGGTGGCCAACCAGTGGACCCACCTGGCGGTCACCCGCAGCGGCAACACCGGCCGGCTGTACGTCAACGGCACGCTGGTCGCCACCAACACCGGCATGACGATCAGCCCGTCGAACCTGGGCGTGACCAGCAACAACTGGCTGGGCCGCTCGCAGTTCGGCGACCCGTACCTGAAGGGTTCGATCGACGAGGTGCAGCTGTACGACCGCGCGCTCAGCGCCACCGAGGTGACCACGCTGACCACCTCGGCGGCGGGCAGCGCCGGCGGTGGCAACGTGGCGCGCTACCAGTTCGACGAGGCCAGCGGTGCCGCGGCGGTCGACTCCTCGGGGCAGGGACTGACCGGCACGCTGGTGGCCGGCGGGTCCAGCGGCTCCCCCGGCCCGAGCGTGGCCGGCTACCTCGCGGCGTACCCGGAGACGCAGTTCATCCAGCTCGAGCAGTTCGCGACGTACCCGACGATCTGGGCGCCCTGGTACACGAACCACATGATCATGCGCGGGCTGCTGGACGCCTACCAGCTCACCGGCAACCAGCAGGCGTTCACGATCGTGCAGAAGATGGCCGACTGGGCCTTCCACCGGCTGGGCAGCCTGCCGCGCAGCCAGCTGGACCGGATGTGGGGCATCTACATCGCGGGCGAGTACAACGCGATGAACGACGTGCTCGCCGAGCTGTACGCGCTGACCGGCAAGCAGGACCACCTCACCACCGCGAAGGCCTTCGACAACACCGCGCTGCTGAACTCGATCGCCGCCAACCAGGACGTCCTCGACGGCCGGCACGCCAACCAGCACATCCCGCAGTTCATCGGCTACCTGAACCTGTTCGACCAGACCGGCGAGCAGCGCTACCTGGCCGCCGCGACGAACTTCTGGGACATGGTGGTGCCGCACCGTACCTACATCGACGGCGGGATGGCCGGCCGGGGCGAGATCTTCGGCGCCCGGGACGTCATCGCCGGCACCATCCAGAGCGCCAGCGGCGGCAACAACGCCGAGACCTGCCCGGTCTACAACATGCTGAAGCTCAGCCGGAACCTCTTCTTCCACACCGCCAACCCCAAGTACATGCAGTACTACGAACGGGCGCTGTACGGCCAGATCCTGGCCTCCCGGCAGGACGCGAACAGCAACACCAACCCGCTGCTCACCTATTTCGTGCTGATGTTCCCCGGCTCCCGGCGCAGCTTCGGCAACCTGGGCACCTGCTGCGGCGGCACCGGGCTGGAGAGCCACGCCAAGTTCCAGGACTCGATCTACTTCCGCTCCGTCGACGACTCCACCCTGTACGTCAACCTCTACCTGGCCTCTACCCTCACCTGGGCGGAGCGCGGATTCAACATCACCCAGGTGACGGACTACCCCACCGACCCCAGCGGCGCGACGATGCTGACCGTGAACGGCTCCGGGACGCTGGCCATCAAGCTGCGCGTACCGTACTGGTCCCAGCGCGGCTTCACCGTGAAGGTGAACGGCGTGACGCAGCAGGTGAACGCCGTCCCGGGCAGCTACGTCACGCTCAACCGCACCTGGTCCAACGGCGACACCATCACCATCGCGATGCCCTTCAGCCTGCGGGCCGAGCAGGCCATCGACATCCCCACCAGGCAGGCCATCGCGTACGGCCCGGTGCCGATGGTCCTGCGCAGCGATTCCACGGCGTACCAGAACCTGGTGCTGAACAGCGACATCAGCACCTCGATCACCCCCACCTCGCCGATGAATTTCAGCACCAACGGGCTGCCGCTGGGGCCGTTCTATGTCGCTGACACCAACGCCTACCACGTGTACTTCAACCGGGCGCCCGCCGCGGCGCCAGAAGGAGCGTAGGATGCGCCACCACCGGATCACCGCGAGTGCACTTGCCCTTGCCTGCGCCGGAGCCGGTCTGTTGATCTCCGCCCAACCCTCGCAGGCGGGCCTGGTCACCTCCTGCACCGGTAGTGCCTCGGGTGTCACCATTCCGGGTGACCTGTTCGTGCCCGCCGGGGAGTCGTGCGAGCTCACCGACGTGGTCGTCAACGGCAACACCACGGTCCAGGCCGACGCCAACATGATCCTCACCGACGCCACCCTCAACGGCACGCTCGCCGTGCAGTCCAACGGTTTCGCCAGCACGCTGCGCGTCACCGTCACCGGGGCCACCCAGCTCACCACCGGGTTCGGCCTGTTCGCACAGGACAGCATGTTCACCGGCAGTGTGGTCGGGACCGACTCCGGCTTCGTCTTCGGCGTCGGGGCGAGGTTCGGCGCGGACGTCACCTCCACCAATGGGCTGACGTTCCTCCAGTCGGCGCGCCTGGCCCGCAACCTCACCACCACCGGTGACGCGCTCACCGACGCCTACGACAGCGTCATCGCCGGCACGGTCAGTGTCAGCAACGCCGAACTGGGCAGCGTCGTGTGCGTGTCCGAGATCGACGGCGCGGCGACCTTCGCCGACGGCGGCACCCTGCAACTGGGCGGGGACGCGCCGGTCAGCCCCTGCGGCTTCGACGTCTTCGGCGCCGGTGTCACCGTCAGCGGCAACAGCGACGCGTTCATCAACGGCAACGTGATCCGCGGCGACCTGGCCTGCACCGGCAACGCCGCCGCACCCACCGGCTCGGGCAACCGCATCCGCGGCCAGGCCACCGGGCAGTGCGCGAACATGAGCCCGTCCGCGGCCAGGGCGGCGGCCGCACCGGCCTCCCGTACCGCGGCGGTCCAGGCCAGCATCAAGGCCCGCATGACCAAGGGCCAGCGGGACGCGGCCAGGGCCGGCAAGGCCAGCCTCGGCCACTCGACCACGAAGTAGCCAGGCCCGCCAGTAACGAGCAGGGCGCCCGGATCGCGATCCGGGCGCCCTGCCTGTCTGTCCACTCAGGACACTTACGTCTCCACCGGCACGCGGTCCTGCATCGCGGCCGCCGAGCCGAGCAGGAACTCACCCTGGTCGGCGTCCAGCGTGCCGTCGGCCACCCAGCCGGTGACCTGCCCGGTGAAGGCGTCCAGCGCGGTGACCAGCGGCGCGCTCTGGCCACCGCGGTCCAGCGCCAGCACCCGGGTGAGCGTGACTGTCAGGGCGTTGCGTACCGCCCCGCTCACCGGCAACTGCGCGACGTACGCCTGGGTGCTGGTCACCTGCGCGGCCAGCGACTCCAGGTCGAACATCTGGACTTCCTTGACCCCGACGCCGAACCCGGACGGGCGCGTCATGAGCACCCGCAACTGACGGGCCACCAGCGGCGGGAAGGTGACCTCGTTGAGGTTCGGCGCCGGGGTGGCCGGCGACTTCACCTGGCCGGGCACATCGGTCCAGGTCGAGCCGTTCAGGAACTGCACGGTGTACGAGGCGGGCTGCCGGTACGTGCCGCCGCCGGCCCCGAAGGACTTGTTGCTGTAGAAGTACAGCTTCACGTCGTTCAACCTCGTCGGCGTACCGAGGTCGACCTGCAACCAGTCCTGGGCGTTCGGCGAGCCGGCATCGCCCCAGATCGGGTTGACCCCCACGTACGAGCCGGAGGTCACCGGCAGCCCGCTGGTGGTGAAGCCGTCCACCGCGTTGGCCGGGCTGGTCGCCTGCGCCGCCGGGCTGGTGGTGGTGAACGAGGCCGTGGCGGCCTTGCCGCGGGCCAGGTTGGCCGCCGAGCCGGGCGCGCCGGACAGGTTGACGCCGGCCTTCTGGAAGTTGTCGCTGACCCGGGCGTTGCCGGACAGGCTGACGTCGGTGGCCTTCTTCAGCGGCCGGCTGGTCTGGAAGGTGACGTGCGCGCCGGTGCTGTCCAGCACGCTCACCGCGCCGGTGGTGGAGGTCCACCGCACGTGCGCCAGGTCGTCCACGGTGAAGGCGCGTACGCCGTCGAGGTAGACCGAGTACCCGGCCGGCACGTTCGGGTAGAACACCGTCCCGCCCGGCTTCTGCCACACCACGGTGAGGTTGCTGCCGTGGTAGCTCAGGTTGTTCACCATGAAGTGGTCCAGCCCCATGTCGATCGGCGACAGTTCGAGCGCGTCGTCGATCCGGGGCTGCACGCCGGCCACGTCCTGGAAGAACATCCAGTTGTACGAGCCGAGCACGTCGTGGTGGATGCCGGAGCGGCCCAGGGTCTGGTTGGCCGGGTTCCAGTTGAAGAAGAACTCGTTGTTGTCGGGGAACCGGTTGTCGCCGTTGATGAACTCGTTCCAGGACAGCCACTCGATCAGCTGCCGGTACATGTCCGGGGTGATGAACTGCGAGGGGTAGTCCCGGATCGCCTTGGAGTACAGGCGGGCCTGGAGCGTGGCGTTGATGTTGGAGAAGTTGTTGGTGCCGTGCGGGCAGGCGGTGCAGGCCACGTTCGCCGCCTGGTCGGCCTGGTTCGCCGTGTAGATCGGCATGATCGGGAATTCGTTGCGGTCGGCGTAGTAGCGCAGCGCCTGCTTGAACTGGTCGGTGTTCGGCGGCACGCCGTCGATGAACGGCGCGAAGTTCTGCTGGTCCTTCCAGCAGACCAGGTTGCCGGTGGTCAGGTCCTTCTGCAGGAAGGCCAGGCCCGGGCAGGCGTTCGGCGGCATCGAGGCCGAGATGACGGTCGCGTTGCGGCCGGCGCCGGAGGAGTCCACCGCGTTCGAGCCGCTGGCCTCGTCGAACCGGTACGAGGCGATGTTGCCGGCACCCTGCTGCCCGCCGGCCAGCGCCTGCACCTGCGCGGCGGTCAGCGCCCGGTCGTACAGCTGCACGTCGTCGATGGCACCGGTGTAGAACGGGTCGCCGTACTGGGAGCGGCCGAGCCAGTTCTGGTTGGTGCTGCCCAGGTCCTTCGGGTGGATGGTCATGTTGGTGTTGGTGGCCACCGCGGTGCCGTTGACGTACAGGGTGCCGGTGTTGCCGGACAGCGTGACCGCGACGTGCGACCAGGCGTTCAGCGGCAGGGTGCTGGGCGCGTCGATCCGCTGCTCGGCGCCGCCGCCGGCGGTGGTGATGGCGAAGCGCAGCGGGCCGCCACCGGCGCTGACGGTCAGGAACATGTTCGCGGTGGTGCCGGTGCCGAAGTCGAAGACCCGGGACCACGCGGTGTTCGCGGCCGGGTTGACCCAGGCCGAGGCGGTGAAGTTGTCCAGGCCGCTGAGGATGCCGGTGGGCATGCTCACGTACTCACCGGAGCCGTTCAGCCGCAGGGCATTGCCGATCCGGCCGGTGGCCCGCGGGCCGGTGGCCTGGCCGCTGCCGCCGCCGGTGTTGATCGGGCCGTTGGCCCACAGCGTGTTCATGATCGCGTTCTTCAGGTTCGTCGCGATCGTGTTCATCTCCGCCGCCTTGGCGGTGTTGCCGAGCAGCGTGTACTCGGCCGCGGCGGCCAGCGCGGCGGAGTACCAGTAGGAGGTCTCGGTACGGTCCTGCGGGCGGGTGCCGTAGTACTTGAACGCCACCGAGTCGGCGTCGTTGCCCGGCAGCGTGCCGGAGGAGTACTCGATGAGGTTGTCGTGGTTGGTGTCGAACTTGGCCAGCGTGCCCTTCACGTCGCACTCGGAGTACTTGGCCAGGTTGGCCACGATGCTCGGCGGGCCGCCGTGCACCAGGTAGCTCTGCCACGCCTGCGCCGCGGTCCACTGCTCGTAGGTGTTGTTCCAGTTCCCGGTGTTCCCCGGGTTGTCGTGGAACGCCTGGCAGCCCGACTCCTCACCCTGCGACAGCCACGGCCCGTACGAGTACAGCGGGTCGCGCCAGAACTGGAGGTCCTGCATGCGCATCGGGACCGTCAGCGAGATCTGGTTGTTGTAGCCGAGCGCACCCTCCAGGTCCACCGGGAACTGGTAGTCGTTGCCCGGGATGTTGCCGTCGAAGGTGTTGAAGCGGTTCTCCCAGGTGCGGTAGTAGGAGATCTTCTCCACGTTCTTGTTGGGGATGTCGACGTAGGGGACGTTGTCGACCCAGAACCTGTTGTACTCGCGCATCTGCGTCAGCCACGCGGTGTTCGCGTCGAGCCCGCGGTAGCGCTGGTACTCGGTGGTGGACTCGGGCAGTTCGGCGGTGGTCACGCCCTCCTGCACCTTCAGCGTGACCGAGGCGCCCGGGTTCAGCGTGACGGTCCTGGTCAGGTCGCCGCCGCTGACGGCGAACCCGTCGCCGCTGAAGCGCGCGGTCAGCGTGGTCAGGCCGTACCGGGCGGTCACGGTGCCGGTCAGCTCGGACCCGCCCGCGGCGTTGGCCGCGATCGGCGAGGTGGCCGTCAGCGTCGTCGTGCTCGCCGACCCGCCGGTGTTGGTCAGCGTCAGCACGGTGATCGCGACGTTGTTGTAGGTGATGAACTTCTTCTCCGCCACGCTCAGCCCGCCGCGGGTGAACAGCGCCGAGAAGTAGCTCGGGAACTGCACCCGCTGCGCCGTCGTCTCGGTCAGCCCGCCGCCGGAAACCCCCACGGTGTAAAGGTTTGTCACGTTCGTCGTGGGCGGCTGCCGGTACGCGTACCCGCCGCCGCCGTTGGGGCCGGTGCCGCTGCCGGCGAAGCCGATCGTGCCCGGCGCGTGGGTGTACATGTACAGCGCCCGGCCGCGGGTCATCAGCGCGTTGTCGGCGTTGTTCAGGAACGGCCGGGCCAGGATGCGGTCGAACCAGTACGACGTGCCGCCGGCCGCCACGTCGGCGTCGAAGAACGACTGCAGCACGTTCTTCGACGGGTCGGCGGCGGCCGGCTGGGCCGGGATCGGGTTGGCCGAACCGGTGAAGGTCGGCGTACCCGGGTTGATGTTGGGTGGCTCCCCGGGCTGGTACTGGGCCTGCGCCGGGGTGACCCCCAGCAGCAGGCCGCCGACCAGCGTGCCGGCGGCGAGCAGCTTGACCAGTCGCGATTCTCGTAACATGAGGCCACTTCCGAAGCTGTCGGGGTCAGTGCATGTCGGCGGCGATGTTGGACCTGGTCAGCTCGGCCGCCTGCCGGAGCTGGGTCGCCTGCGCGTCGGTGAGCTGCCCGCCGCGCAGCCGGTCGACCTCGTCGCTGAACTCGGCGAGGGCGGCGACCGCGTCAGCCCCGCGGCCGCCGCGGATCATGGCCCGCGCCCGGGTCAGCGGTACCAGCAGCGAATTCCTTGCCGTGTCGGCGATCTGCTGGTCCACGAGGTAGTCCGCCAAGCTGGTGACCTGGCCGGCGACGGCCAGCGCGCGCAGCTCAGCCGGCGACAGCGCGCGCTGGTAGACGCGGACGTCGTCGACCAGGCCAACCAGGTTGGGGTCGGCCGCGTTCTGCGACCGTCCGATCCAGTTGTTCGGGGTGTTCCCCAGGCGTGCCGGGTAGTTGCCCAGGTTGGTGTTGCGGCCCACCTGGACGGCGTTCACGTACAGCGTGCCGACCAGGGCGGACCTGGTGACCGCGACGTGCGTCCACACCCCGGTCGGGAGCGGAGCGGTGCCGTCGACGCGCTGCTCGGCGCCGTTGACCGCGATGGCGAACCGCAGCACTCCGGAGGCGCCGGCCGGGGCCAGGTACATGGTGACCGCGGCGCCGGTGCCGAAGTCGAACAGGTGACCGCCGCTGGCGCCCAGCTTCACCCAGCCGGCCAGGGTGAAGTCGACCATGTTCCAGACGATCCCGGTGGGCATGGCGGCGTGCTGGGACCCGCCGGCCAGGCTCAGCGCGCGGCCGGACAGGCCGCTCGCGCGGCCGGCGCCGCCGACCAGCGTGGCCGACAGGCCGTTGCCGCTCGAGTCGGTCGCGACGGTGCCGCCGGCCTCGTCGAACCCGTACCACGCAACGGGTTTGAGCGCCCGCTCGCTCAGCGTCTGGGCCACCGGCCGGATCGTCCCGTCGGCGTTGAAGCTCAGCGGGTCGATGCACACCGAGCGGCGGAACTCGCCGCCGCCGGGCAGCATGCCGTTGTGGTAGACGATGTACCACTGCCCGTTGAACGGCACGATCGCCGCGTGGTTGGTGGTGGTGTTGGTGACCGTGTCGAGGATCCGGCCGCGGTAGGTCCACGGACCCAGCGGGGCCGTCGCGGTCGCGTAGTCGATGGTGGCCGGGTTGCCGCCCGTACGCGGGTTGCCGCGGGCGTACGCGAGGTAGTAGACGCCCTCGCGCTTGAACAGGTACGGGGCCTCCCAGTAGCCGGTGAGGCCCTGCGGGGTGACGACGTTGACGGCCGGCGAGACGATCGTGGCGGTGCGGCCGCTGCCGGAGGAGTCCAGCGCGCTGGCGCCGCCGGCCTCGTCGAACCGGTACGCCGCGACGGTGCCGGCGCCCGGCTGGCCGGCGGCCAGCGCGGCCACCTCCGCGGTGCTGAGCGCCCGGTCGTACAGGTGCAGGTCGTCGACGGCCGCGGCCAGGAACGGGTCGGCGAACTGGGACCGGCCGATCCAGTTGTTGGCGGTCACGCCGAGGCTGGCGGGCCGCAGGGTCATCGCGGTGTTGGTGGCCACCGCGGTGCCGTTGACGTACAGCGTCCCGGTGTTGCCGGACAGCGTGACCGCCAGGTGCGACCACTGGTTCAGCGGCAGCTGGCCGGTGCGGTTCAGCTGCTGCTCGGCGCCGTTGCCGGCGGTGGTGATCGCGAAGCGCGGGCCGGCGCCGGCGTTGACGGTCAGGAACAGGTAGCGCCCGGTGCCGGTGCCGATGTCCAGGACCCGGGACCAGGTCGGGGTGGCCGAGGGGTTCACCCAGACCGCGAGGGTGAAGTCGTTCAGCCCGCTCACGATCCCGGCGGGCAGGGCGAGGTGGTCGGCGCTGCCGTTCAGCCGTACCGCGCCGCCGATCCGGCCGGCCGCGCGCGGGCCGGTCGCGCCGCCGCCCGGATTGCCCAGGTCGGCCAGCTCGATCATGTTCGGCTTCAGCTTGGCCGCGCGCGGGGAGGAGAACGAACCCCAGTACAGGTACGCCTGCCCGTCGTCGTCCACCAGCACGGTCGGATCGATGTCGAAGGAGCTGTGGTTGGCGACGGTGCTGTCGATCAGCGGGCCGCCGATGGCGTCGGTGAACGGGCCGAGCGGGTCGTCGGCCACCGCGACGCCGATCGACATCGAGTTGGTGGCGGCCTTCTGCACCGGGACGTACCAGAAGAACCTGCCGTCGCGCTCGACCATCTGCGGCGCCCAGGCGTTGCGGTTGGCCCAGCCGAAGTCGGCCAACCGCATCCGTACGCCGTGGTCGGTCCAGTTGGTCAGGTCAGCGGTGGAGTACAGGTGCCACTCGCGCATGGCGAAGTCGGTGGCGCCCAGCGCCGCCTCGTCCCGGTCGGTGTCCAGGTACAACCGTCCATTGTGGACGAACGCGTCCGGGTCGGCGGTGTAGATGCTGGTGATGACCGGGTTGCCGGTCGAGGTGAACGTGGTGTCGGCGTCCGGGGCCGCGCTGGCCGCGTTCTCCCACAGCGGATCGGCCCAGGCGAAGACCAGCGCCGCTCCGGTCGCCTGCAGGAAGCCACGCCGGCCGAACCCCGCACACCCACGTCCTTCGAGCACTCCAGCCACGTCCTTGTGAGGTCGAGTGCAGCGCCTATGTTACCGCTAACATCACGCCAGTGTTAGCGGTAACGCAGAGCGGCGTCAAGACTTGTCACCTGCCCGGTGGAGGATGCCGGCCAGGTCCGCCGGGCGGCTGATCATCGGCCAGTGCCAGGTGTCCAGCTCCTCGTACGACCACTGCTCGCCGTCCATGTGCGCGAACGCCGGCACGGTCGCCGCCATCGCGCGGGCCTGCTTCTCGGTGAACGCGCACAGCACGCCCAGCCGGGGCAGCGCCTCCCAGGCGCCGGTGAGCCTGGCCGGCATGGTGGCCGTACGCCACGGCTGCGGCACCGACCGCTGGGTCAGCTCCTCGACCGCCGCCGCATCGACGCCGGCCACCCCGGCGGCCAGCTCAGCCCACGGCGGCGGCGGGAGCAGCCAGCCCTCGCCGTACCGGTCGACCAGGTCGGCGTTGCGGGCCTGCTCCTCCGGCGTGCCGAACTGCGACTGCGAGACCCCGTCCGGCAGCGGGCCGCTGTCCACGAACACCAGCCGGGCGACCCGCTCCGGCGCGCGGTCGGCGACGCCCGGGATCACCGTGGCGCCGGCGTAGCTGTGCCCGACCAGCACCACCTCGCGCAGGTCGTGCGCCCGCAGCAGGTCGAGCACGTCGGCGATGTGGGTGTCCAGGCCTGTCTGCGGGGTCGCGGCGGGCGCTCCCTCGCCCATGCCGGTGAGGGTCACGGCGTACACATCGTGACCGCGCTCGCGCAGCGCGTCCGCCACCGGGCGCCAGGCCCAACCGCCGAGCCAGAATCCGGGAACCAGTACGTAGGTTGTCATGGTGGGCGACGCTAGACCGGATACCGGGCAGGATCCGCCCGGTATAAAATCTTCCCGGTGACCCGACCGACCGCCCGCGTGCTGGCGCTGCTGGAGATCCTGGAGGCCGGCGGCACCCGCACCGCCGCGGCCCTGGCCGACCGGCTCGGCGTGGACGAGCGGACCGTACGCCGCTACGCCGAACACCTCGCCGACCTGGACATCCCGGTCCGCGCCCGCCGCGGCCGCTACGGCGGGTACGAGCTGGCGCCGGGCTACAAGATGCCGCCGCTGATGCTGACCGAGGAGGAGGCGCTGGCCGTCGTGCTCGGCCTGGTCGCCGGCCAGCGCGCGGGGCTGTCGACCGGCTCCCCCGCGGCGCTGGAGAGCGCGTCGGCCAAGGTCCGCCGGGTGCTGCCGACCGCGCTGCGCCGCCGGCTGGAGGCGCTGCTGGAGACCGCCGACTTCACCCCGGTACGCCGCCCGCCGGCCGTACCGGGCACCGACATCCTGCTCGCGCTGGCCGAATCGGCCCGCCGCCGCTGCCCGGTCACCATCACCTACACCGCCTGGCGCGGGCGTACCAGCGAACGCACCCTGCACCCGTACGGGCTGGTCTTCCACGCCGGCCGCTGGTACGCGACCGGCGCCGACTCCGCCCGCGGCGGCATCCGCACCTTCCGGCTGGACCGGATCGGCTCGGCCACCCTGGGCGAGGGCACCTTCGAGATCCCGCCGGACTTCGACCCGACCGCGCGGGTGCTGGCCGGCCTGGACGACGTGCCGTACCCGCACGAGGTCTCGGTCCTGCTGCGCACCACCGCCGCCGCCGTCCGCGACCGCATCCCCCACCACGGCGCCTGGATCAGCGAGGTCGACGGCGGCGTACGCCTGGTCATGCGCGGCAACAGCCTGTCCTGGGCCGCCGTCGTCCTGTCCTGGCTCGGCTGCGACTTCACCGTCGAAAGCCCGCCCGAACTCCGCGCCGAGATCCTGGCCCTCGCCGACCGCCTCACCACCTGCGCCCAGGCCTGAAACCCCTTACCCCCCAGCCAGATCCGCCGCCAGCGCCGCCGCGCGGTCGGCGAAGGCCCGCCATTGCGGTGCGGTGCCGTCGAGGTCGGCGGCACCACGCTCGCACCGCTCCGACCGCCACCCGCACAGCCGGCCGTCCCGGAACTCCAGCCGTACCAGGGTCCCGCGCGCCCAGCCGTGCGCCTCGGAGTCACCCCCGCCGGCCCGCGTCACCTTCTGTTCGGCCACGACCCAGTCCACCGCGGCCATCTCCTCCTGTACGCGCGCCGCCCGCTCGTACGCCTGCCCGGCCGCCGCCGCGTCCCGCTGCCGGGCCAGCTCCGCCCGCAGCCGCGCCACCGCCGCCGGCTCACGGCGCAACACCGCGCTCAGCTCGGCCACCGCATCACGACCCGCGCCGTCACCATCCGCGCCGTCCCGCCCCGCGCCGTCCCGCCCCGCGCCATCCGCGCCGTCCCGCCCCGCGCCATCCGCGCCGTCCCGATCCGCGGCAGCGCTGGCCCGGGCGCGGGCCAGGTCCAGCGCGGCGCCCCGGTTCGCGCCCGGCAGCGGGTAGATCCGGGACAGCGCCCGCACCGCGACCCGTACCCGCGTCCCGCCCAGGTACGGGCCGTACCCGTCGGCCGCGCCGATCCCGTGCACCACCCGCAGCGCGGCGCCGAGCCGGATGTGCACGGGCACCTCCTCGCCGCCCGAACGGTTCCAGGGCGGGCGGTGCCGGTCCAGCAGGTTGCGCTCCAGCCAGGCCGCCTCGTGCACCGAGTCGCAGGCCAGCGCCTCGACCCGCTCGACCCGCCCGGCCAGCCCGCGGATGTGCGGCCGGTCCGGGGCGTCCGACCAGTACGACCGGACGCGGTGCCGCAGGTGCGTGGCCCGCCCGACGTACAGCACCTCGCCGCCCGCGCCGCGGAACCGGTACACCCCCGGCGCCGCGGGCAGCGCACCCACCTCCGGCGGGATCCGTCGCATCCGCCCTCCCGGCCGATCCTCGTTCTCCCGACTATGCCAGTCAGGCGGACGGGACGAGGACCACGCGTTCGGTGGTGCGGGCGGCCTCGGCCCAGGCGCGTTCGACCTCGGCCAGCGGTACGGCCCGGGCGTCGGCGGCGAGGGCGCCGGTGGCGATCCGGTCGGCGAGGGCGGGAAGCTCGGCGAGGATGTCCCGGTTGCCGATCGAGCCCTGGCCGCTGCCGAGGATGTCCAGGCGTGCGGCGCGCAGGGCGGCCGAGGGGATCGCCGCGGTGGGGCCGGCGACGGAGCCGATCTGGATCCAGGTCAGCGGCCGGGAACGGTCGGCGCGGTCGGTGACCACGGCCGCCATCACCGCCGCGGCGGGCTCGCCCCACAGGTAGTCGAGCACCACGTCCACCTCGGCGGCGGCCCGGCCCAGGGCGGCCAGGTCGGACCCGCCGCCCAGCGGCACCGTGGCGGTGGCGCCGAGGGCGGGCAGCGCGGCCAGCCGGCCGGCGTCGCGGCCGGCGGCCAGGACCGCGCCCGCGCCGAGCAGTCGGGCGATCTGGACGGCCAGCCGGCCGGCGTTGCCGGTCGCGCCGAGCACCAGGACGCGCTGCCCCGGCTCGAACCGGATGCGCTGGCGCAGCGCGAGCCAGCAGGACATGGCCGGGTTCATCGCGGCGGCGACCGCGACGGGGTCGCTGGAGTCGGGCAGGACGATGCTGCGCCGGGCGTCGATGACGGTCCGCTGCGCCATCGCGCCGACCGCGGTGTCGGGCAGCACGAAGTACCTCAGCAGGCCGTCCGGGCCGCGCCCGACGCCGTCGATGCCCGGTACGAGCGGGAGTTCGGCGGTGCTGGTGTAGTGCGACCCGTCGGCCTGCGACCGTACCCGCGGGTGCAGGCCGGCGGCGAGCACGTCGACCAGCATCTGGTCCGGCCCGCCGGGCCGTGGGGTCGGCACGTGCTCGTAGCGGGGCGGGGCGTCGAACGAGGTGACCACAGCGGCGTACATGAGATGCCTCCGGATGGGGAGTAAGTAGTTGGTGATACCAACTAAACTAGTTGGTGATACCAACAGAATCAAGTAGGCTCCGGAACATGGAGAACGGGCTTGTCGACGCGCTGGTCCAGACCTCGTTCGTGACGATGGCGCTGCTGACCCGGGTCGGCGCCGAGCACGACCTGTCCCTCACCCAGCTGCGGGTGCTCGGGATCCTGCGCGACCGGCAGCTGCGGATGACCGAGCTGGCCCGCTACCTCGGGCTGGACAAGTCGACCATGAGCGGCCTGGTCGACCGCGCCGAGAAGCGGGGGCTACTGGAGCGGGTCCCCAACCGCACCGACGGCCGGGCGGTGGACGTCCGCATGGCCGCCGGGGGCGCGGCGCTGGCCGGCCAGCTGTACGCCGAGGTCGCCGCCTCGCTGGCACCGCTGCTCGACACGCTGTCCGCGGCCGACCAGCGCCGGCTCCGTACGCTCCTGGAAACCATGCTTGCATCCGGTACCCAGGTACAGGCTTAGCGTGGAGCGCATGGACGACGCACCCGATGCCTGTACGTTGCCGAGCGCGGAGCGGCCGCTGCGGCTGGCCGAGTTCGACGAGCTGTTCGCGACCAGCCTGCGCTCCGGCGAGCGGCACTCCCCCACCCGGCTCCGGTTGCGGCTGGCCGGCGCGGACGACCTCGCGGCGACCGTGCGGGACCTGACCGACCGGGAGAGCGAGTGCTGCTCGTTCTTCGAGTTCACCCTGGACAGCGCGGTGGAGCTGACCATCGACGTGCCGCCGGCGTACGCCGGGGTGCTGGACGCCCTGGCCGCGCGGGCGGGCGTGCGGTGACCGGCGGCCTGCGCAGCGGTGAACTGGCCGGCGCCGCCGGGGTCAACCCGCAGACGCTGCGCTACTACGAGCGCCGCGGCATCCTGCCCGCGCCGCAACGCAGCCTCGGCGGGCACCGGATCTACCCGCCGGAAAGCCTCACCCTGCTGCGCGCCATCAGGACCGCGCAGCGGCTCGGCTTCACCCTCGACGAGGTCGCCGAGCTGGTCGACCTGCGGCGCGACGCGGGCCTGCGCCAGCGGGCCACCGCCAAACTCGCCGAGATCGACCGGAAGATCGCCGACCTGCACGCGATCGCCGCCACCCTGCGCACCGCGATCGAGGCCGGCTGCGACGACCTCACCGCCTGCGCCACCACCCCCTGCTGCCCACTCCCCTTCGGCACAGAACCCTCCGGCACCGACTCCGGGGAGGGCAGGTGATGCGGCGGATGCTGCCGGCGCTGGTCGTGGCGGCATGTGCCGGGTGCTGCGCGGTGCCGGCACTCGCGGCCGGCGGGCTGGCCGGAGGCGCCGGCTGGGCCGTCTCCGGCCCGCTGCTGCCCGTACTCGCCGCTGCCCTTGCCAGCGCCGGGGCCGCCTGGTGGTGGGCGCGGCGCCGCCGGCACGCCGCCACCTGCTCGTGCGGCGGCTGCGCGGCCGGTTAAAGGTCTATCGCGCCGACGATGTTGAGGTACTGGGTCAGGAGGTGCAGGACGTCGTGCAGGACGTGCGCCGAGCCGTGCTGCACGGCCTGCTCGGTCTCCGGCGCGGCCAGCGCCTTGTGCACCTCGGCGTAGATGTCCCGGGTCTCGGTCATGCCGTTGGGTATCCAGTCCTGCGCGGCCGAGACCTTGAGGTGCTCGTAGTCCCAGACCGTGCCGGTCACGCGCTCGGCCAGCTCCAGCCCGGCCGCGGCGAACCGCGCCCACGCCTGCCGCATCGCCTCCAGCGCGGCCGGGTCGTGCGGGTGCTCCGCGAGGTGGTCGACGCACACCCGCGCGTCCCGCAGCAACCCCACGAACGCGGCCTGCTCGGGCGGGAGCCAGGACAGCCCGTCGAGCAGGCTGGTGGCGGTGTGCGCCGGCATGGACGCGGCGACCGGGTGCTCCAGGGAGGCGGCGATCTCCTCCAGGCTCTGCACCGCGTCCGCCCGCAGGCCGTCGGCCCCGCGCGCGGCGTACGCCTGCCGCCACCGCGCGACCTGTTCCGGTACGCCCGTGCTGAGGCCGATGTAGCCCAGCCACATCGCGGTGCCGTGCAGTTCCACGCTCTCCAGGTGCGTGGCGATCTCCGCCGCGGCGTGCCCTATGGCCACCCGGTCCGCGGCCACCCGGTCTATCGCATGCCGATCGTGATCGCGCAACTCGTACAGGAGCCCTATCAGCCGGTGCATCAGCGCCAGCGCGTGCCGGCGGTGCTCGTCCATCCAGTGGATCAGGGCAGGATCGGTCAGCTCGCTCACGTACCCGATCCTGCTGCCGCCGGCCGCCGCGCCTCACGCCCGGCGGCGCCGCCCGCGGGGCCGCGGAACCCGCCCGATCAGGCGATCCGGGACCAAAACCGGTCAGGGGCAGTAGGCGAGGATCTCGGTCAGGTAGTACGCGCCGTGGTGCAGGGCCTCGTGCAGCGGGTGCGGCACGCCCTCCTGGGCGGCGTGCTGGGCCTCCGGGGCGATCAGCAGGCTGTGCAGGTCGCGGTAGGCGTTCAGCGTCGCCGGTATGGTGAAGTTCCGGACGTGCTTGATGCGGTAGCTGGAGCCGATCGAGTCGTCCAGCTGGTGGTCGTTGACCCGCGCGAGGCGGTCGGCGGTATGCCCCACGGACTCGGTCAGGGCGCTCCACGCCTCCCGCACCGCGGCCAGCGCCGCCTGGTCGTGCGGGTGCTGGTCGAGCGCGTTCACCGCCTCCCGCGCCTGCTCGTACAGCTGCTCGACCTCGCGGTTGGTGTACGGCAGCCAGAGCACGCTGTCATGGGACCTGCTGTCGTGCCCGGCCAGCGGCAGCGGGTGCTCCAGGAAGGCGGCGGTCCGCTCCAGGTCCGGCACCGTCGCGGCCCGCAGCGCGTCCGCCCCGTGGCTGGCGTACGTCCGGCGCCAGCTCGCGACCTCCTCGCTCACCCCGTCGCCGAGGGTCAGGTACGGCCGCCACTCCGCCGTGTCGCCCAGGTGCACGCTCGCCAGGTGCTGGGCGGTCTCCGCCGCCGCGTGCCCGAGCGCGACCCGCTCGGCCACCGCGCGTTCCAGCGAGTGCCGGTCGTGGTTGGGCAGGTGGCGCAGCACGCCGATCAACTGGTGGAGCAGCGCGCACGCGTGCTGGCGGTGCTCGTCCATCCACTGCATCAGGGCCGGGTCGGTCACGTACCGATCTTGACCCGGCCGGGTGCTCGTACCACCGCCCTGCGGCGCGGTCGGCGGGGCCGCGGACCGCGCCCTAACAGGCGGGATCAGGCCGTGCGGTTGGCGAACTCCCACAGCCGGTTGCGGGTCGGGTCGTTCAGGTCGCGGCCCGGCTCGAGGTTGGTGCTGAACGGGCGGCTGGTGGTGGCCGCCGGTGCCCACGGCGCGGCGGCGTCGAAGCCCGTACCGAGGTCGCTGTCGCGGATGACCAGCTGGCCGTTCGGCGAGCTGCCGGGCAGGTAGCCCGCACCGGCGCCCTGGTCCCACGCGCGGCCCAGGTGGCCGGTGGGCGCGGCCTGGTAGCCGGCGTCGGCGGTGACCGTCGCGTGCCGTACCAGGAAGCCGTACGGGTAGCCGGGCGCGGTGCTCGGCGCGAAGATCACGCCGTTGGCGGGCTTCCGGCTGGAGACCAGGTGGAACTCGGTCTGCTCGAACAGCGTGACCGCGTTGCCGAAGACGAAGTCGGTGTCGCCCTCGATGTAGCTGCCCCGCACGAACACGCGCGAGATGCGGCCCGCGGTGCCGGCGTTGGCGTAGAAGGTGTCCTGCCGCCCGAGCAGCCGGACGAACTCGAACTGGGCGCGGTCGGCGTCGGTGCGTACCGCCAGCGCCTGGTGGGTGCCGGCGTCCACGCTGTCCAGCAGCGTGTTCGCGATCGTGAGCCCGCGGACCTGCAGGTCGGGGCTCTGCGACCACAGCACGGTGGCGCACAGCCCGGCGTTCGCGCTGGTGCGGGTGGCGCAGGACTGGAACATCCGGAAGGCCGGGTCGCCCTCGACGTACTGCCCCGAGGGGTTCACCAGCGCCGCCCACGCGGCCGGTGTGATGATCGCGTCCACCCGGAACTCCAGCCGGACCGCCTGCGGCGGGCCCAGGCCGTACAGGGTCAGCGGGGGCGAGCCGGGTGGGACGAAGACGGTGCCGGTGTATGTGCCGGGCAGGATGCCGATGTAGCGGCGGGCGGTGCCGCCAGCGCGGAAGGCGGCGTTCACGGCGGTCTGGACGGTGGTGTGGGTGGTGCCGAAGGCGCCGAGCGTCGGGCCGACCACGAAGTCGGGGCGGCGCCCGGCGGTCTGGATCGGCGCCGGCTGCCACGGGTCGGCCACCGGCGCGGCGTACGGGCCGGAGAAGCCGAGGTAGTTGTCGGGGGTGAAGGGCGCCGCCTCGGCCTCGGACAGGACCGGTCTGGTCGGCGTACCCGGGGCTGTTGTCGCGGCTCCCGCGGCCGCCACGCTGGTGAGGGTGACCGCGGCGGTGGCGACGGCCAGGGTGAGGGTGCGGACGGTGTTCATGGGCCGACCTCGGTTATCGGGCGGAGAGGGCCGCGGCCGCCTCGCGAAGCCCGGCGACCGCTGAATTGTTAACGCTACCATCGCGCTACTCATTGCTCGGGTTTGCGGTTCTTTGACCGCATCTTGCCGGGATTGCCGCACACTGTTGGCTGCTGATCCGCTACCGTACGTTACAGTGCCGGCTCGGGCCGGGGGCGTGGCACCGGTTCGATCGCGGACGGATGGTGACAGGTGGGCATTGCCGGTGAGCGGCCACGCCGGCTGGGCAGGGATTGTTTCGAGTTGCTGGTGTGCGCGCCGGTGCTCGCCGTGTTCTACCCGCTCGGGGTGCTCGGGCACGCCGGGCTGTGGGCGATCGCCGCTGCCGCGACGCTCGCGGAGATCATGGCCTGGGAGCCGGTGCAGCGCTGGCTGGCCGGCGGCGACCCGACCCGCCGGGTCTGGCCGCGGCTCGGGCTGCACCTGGCCACCCTGGGCTGCTTCTTCTACCTGCTCGGCTGGGGCCCGGTCACCGTCATCGGCCTGCTCGCGGTGCCGATCGTGCACACCCGGATCTCCGGGGCGCGGGTGTGGCGGCCCGCGGCCGTACTCGGCGTGCTGTGCGGGATCAGCTTCCAGGTCGCGGTCGGCCTCGGCTGGATCTTCAGCTACCTGTCACCGCTCCAGTCGCAGGCCGTCGGCACCCTCGGCATCGCGTTCCTGCTCATCTGCGTACGCCAGCTCGGCATGACCGTCGAGCACCGCGAACGCGCCGAGCAGACCCTGCGGTGCAGCGAGGAACGCTTCCGGGCGCTGGTGCAGGATTCCTCCGACGTGGTCGGCATCTGCGACCCGGACGGGCGGCTGCGGTACGTCAGCCCGGCGGTGACCGCCGTGACCGGCACCGACCCGGCGGACCTGGTCGGCCAGGACCTGCTGGCCAACGTCCACCCCGACGACGTGGGCGCCGCCCGCCGGCTGTACGGGGAGGTACTGGCCGGCAGCGGCGAGCAGCGGATCGAGCTGCGCATGCGCTACCCCGACGGGACCTGGCACTGGCTGGAGATGCGGATGCGCAACCAGCTCTCCCACCCGGTCGTACGCGGGCTGGTCGTACACGCCACCGACGTGTCCGAGCGGCGGGCCATCCAGGAACGGCTGGCCTGGGATGCCAACCACGACGCGCTCACCGGGCTGGTCAACCGGGCCGCGTTCCTGCGCGGGCTGGCCGCCGCCGGGCCGCGCCGCCGCGGCACCGCCGTGCTGTTCATCGACCTGGATCGTTTCAAGGAGGTCAACGACACCCTCGGGCACGCCGCCGGGGACGCGATGCTGACCGCCACCGCCGCGATGCTGCGCCGCTGCGTACTCGGCCAGGCCCTGATCGGCCGGCTCGGCGGGGACGAGTTCGGGATCGTGCTGAGCGGCATCAGCCGGCCGGAGGGCGCGGTCGCGGTGGCGCACAAGCTGCTCGGCGAGATGGAGCAGCCGGTCCTGGTCGCCGGCCGGGAGGTGTGGGTACGCGCCAGCGTCGGCATCGCGCTGGCCGGACCCGACTGCGCCGACGAGGACGAACTGCTGTGCCGCGCCGATGTGGCGATGTACGTGGCCAAGCGGCGCCGGGTGACCGGCTGGCAGGTCTACACCGACGCGCTGCGCAGCAACGCCGGCGGCGAGGCGACGCGGGAGACCGACCTGCGGCGGGCGCTGCGCTGCGGCGAGCTGCGGTTGCAGTACCAGCCGGTGGTGGAGCTGGACACCGGCGCGATGGTCGGCGTCGAGGCGCTGGTCCGCTGGCAGCACCCGGTGCGCGGGTGGCTCGGGCCGGCCGAGTTCATCCCGCTGGCCGAGGAGAGCGGGCTCATCTGCGAGCTGGGCGAATGGGTGCTGGAGCACGCCTGCCGGCAGATGGCCCGCTGGCACTCCCTCGGCGCGCGTGCGCTGAGCCTGAGCGTCAACCTCTCGCCGCGCCAGCTGGAGCGCGAGGGCATCGTCCACACCGTACTGTCCACAGTGGAACGTACCGGCCTGCCGGCCGGCGCCCTGATCCTGGAGATCACCGAGAACGCCATGGTCGGCGACACCGCCGCGATCCCCCGCCTGCGTGCCCTGAACGACTGCGGCATCCGGCTGGCCCTGGACGACTTCGGCGCCGGCTACTCCTCCCTGCGCTACCTCACCCGCCTGCCGGTCCAGATCCTCAAGATCGACCGCATGTTCGTCGCCGAACTCAACGGCACCACCGAGTCCTCCGCCGTCGTGGAAGCGGTCCTCCGGCTGGCCCAGATCCTGCACCTCGACACCACCGCCGAAGGCGTGGAAACCGCCGCCCAGGCCCGCGAACTCACCCTCCTCGGCTGCCGCACCTCCCAGGGCTACCACTTCGGCCGCCCCATGAACCCCGAAGCGATCACCACCCTCCTCACCCCCACCCTCCCCACCGCGGACCAGCGGTCGAGGTAGGTTCCCCTGGTGACGAAGGAGATCGACGTACGCCTGCCCGACGGGCGCACCCTGCACGCGTACGACACCGGCGCGGGCCGGCTCACGGTCTGCTGGCACCACGGCACCCCAAACCTGGGCGCACCCCCGCGGCCCCTCTTCCCCACCGGCGACGCGCTGGGCGTCCGCTGGATCTCCTACGACCGCCCCGGCTACGGCGGCTCGACCCCGCGCCCCGGCCGCGACATCGCCTCAGCGGCCGCCGACACGGCAGCCGTCGCCG
>Ga0081455_10001113_pt1 | contig 33715 bp, 30 predicted proteins | sample TabmetS3T2R1_FD_70207 | JGI IMG/M metagenome (GOLD analysis project Ga0081455, IMG submission 70207) | Tabebuia heterophylla rhizosphere microbial communities from the University of Puerto Rico - S3T2R1 | ecosystem: Host-associated > Plants > Roots > Rhizosphere ...
CCGCGACCGGCTGCCGCTGCGCGACGCCGCGCTCGCGAACGGCATCCTCATTCATGGGCTCGACTTCGACGACACGCACCTGCAAGCTATCGTGCACGCCACTGCCGCCTGCTTGCCCTGTGCGCTCTCGTTGGCCGAGTCGCTCGATCTGCATGGTCGCGATCTGCTGACCGCCTATGTCGCCGGCATGGAAGTGGCGATCCGCCTCGGCACGACCGTGAAAGGCGGTTTCCATCATGCTGGTTTCCACGCCACCGGAATCGTCTCGCACTTCAGCTCGGCCATCGTCGCGGGCAAGCTGCTGGGCCTCGGCGAGGACCAGCTGGTCTCCGCCCAGGGCATTGCCGCAAGCTCCGCGTCGGGTGTGCAGGTGTTCCTTGAAGAAGGCGCCTGGACCAAGCGTTTCCATCCCGGCTGGGGCGCCGTTGCCGGCATCACCGCGGCGCATCTCGCGCGTTCCGGCTTCGTCGGCCCAAGCCGGCCCTACGAAGGCAAGTTCGGCCTCTTCCAGACGCACCTGCACGGCCAAGCCATCGACATCGACCGCCTCACGCTCGGTCTTGGAACACAATGGGAGTTATGCGAAACGGCGATCAAACCCTACCCGGTCTGCCATTTCATCCATGGTGCCGCGGACGCGGCGATCGCCCTGCAGGCCGAGCTGCCGTCACCGTCGTCGATCGAACGCATCCGCGTGCTGCTGCCTGAGCCCACGCTGCCGATCGTTGCCGAGCCGCTCGCGGACAAGCGATGCCCGCAGACTGACTATGCCGCCAAGTTCAGCGCGCCCTTCGTCGTTGCGACCTGCCTGATCCACGGTCGGTTCGGCCTGGCGGAGCTGAAACCGGAAGCGCTGAAGGATCGCGCCATCCTGGCGCTCTGCGAGCGCACCGACTGTGCGAGCGATCCGGATACGGCCTTTCCGGCCTATTTTTCCGGCGGCGTCGAGCTCGCGCTGAGCGATGGCCGAAGCCTGCGCCGCCATGTGCGCGTCAACAGCGGCGCCGGCGAATGCGCGCTCACGGTCGACGGGGCTTCGAAAAAGTTCGCTGCGGCCGCTTGCTTGATGTTGAGCGAGGAGCACGCGGGCCGGGCACGCGATGCGATCCTCTCGATCGATCAGAGAGCTGTGCGCGAGACGACGGCATCGCTTGCGCGATTATGACTGCGGTGTCTCGGCGGGCTCAGTGGCGCGCATCGAAGGCCGCTGCGACACGGCATCGAACCAGGCCGCCAGCTTGGGAGCGATCTCGCGCCATCCGTCGGCCGCGTAGCGCCAATCATGATAGCCGCAGGCAATGGCGATCGTGATCTGCGCGAGGTCGAAGTCCGAGCCGAAATCGGCGGATCGCCTCTCCAGCACACCAAAACAGCGGAGACTGCGTTGGCGCATCTTGTCGATGAAGTCGCTTGAGCGCTCGCTTTCAACACGAAGCAGCTCGGCGCGTCGGGAAACCTGTGCTTCTATGATGGCGTTGGCGATCGATATATCGGCGAGCGCCCTCCATCGCGCTTCTCCGTCGCGTGCCAGCAGTCGGAAACCACCAAGCGCGCCGTTTATGTAGTCGCAGATGGCGTGTGACTCGACGAGACGGAGGTCGCCTGCGACAAGCGCGGGTATTCTTTGCACGGGCGTGGCATCCGTGAAATCGCGGCTATGGGCGACGCCCTGCGTCGCCCAGCTGTGCGGCCATTTCGTTTGCACGAAGTCGAACCGATCCCGGATTCCCAGCTCAAGGATCGAGACAACGACTCGCCTCACCCAGGGAGACGCAGGCGTAACGTAAAGCCGGAGCACCGTCATGATTGACACCTCGAAACGGCTCCCAGCTTCAGGCCGAAAAGGGATTCGTGCAATTCGAGAAGAGGAATAGCGGGCAAGGAAATATCAAGACCTTCGAACGGAAGACCCGTCGAAGGAAAGATTGAATGCTGCAACCACGCCGACCACCGCCGCGTCCCACGGTCGGGTCGCTGGCGCTGATTGCTGTCCTGATTGGCGGCGGTGCCGCTGCCTTCGCCTATACCGCCGGATGGTTCTCGCCGCAGCGGCTGACGCCGGACCGCATGGTGGATGCGTTCAAGGCGCCCGGCGACAGCGCCCTGGGCCATCGCCGGAACCATGCCAAGGGCATCTGCTTCACAGGTGTCTTCGAATCGAACGGAGCGGGCGCGGCGCTCTCGCAGGCCCAGGTCTTCCGCCGCGGCCAGCATCCGGCCCTCGGGCGTTTCAATCTTGGCACGCCGAACCCCGATGCGGCGGACGCAACCGTCCGTGTGCGTGGCATGGGGCTCCGGATCTCGACTCCGGATGGCCAGGAATGGCGCACCGCCATGATCGATCCGCCTTTCTTCCCAGTGGCGACGCCGCAGGCTTTCTACGAGCTGGTGATCGCGTCAGGCAGCAAGGACCGCAATGCGATGAAGGAGTTCGCTGCCGCACACCCTGAATTCGCGGCCTTCGGCGCGTGGGCGGGGAGCGCGCCCTGGACGGGCAGCTATGCCGAGGATCGCTACAACAGCCTCAACACCTTCATCTTCACCGACGGCTCGGGCGCAGACCATGCAGTGCGTTGGTCACTCCTGCCGGCGGCGCAGGCTGTCCCGGTTTCACCGGAAGAGCTTGCAAAGGGTGGGCCCGACGTTCTCGAGCAGGAGATCACAGCGCGCGTTCGCCGCGGGCCGGTGCGCTGGATCATGGTGGTGACCGTTGCCAATCCGGGCGACCCCACTGCGGATCCAAGCAAGGCTTGGCCCGACGACCGCTGCACCGTCGAGGTGGGCACGCTCATTGTGCAGAAGATCGAAGCCGAGGCGGACGGCCCTTGCCGGGACATCACGTTCGACCCGGCCGTCCTGCCGCCCGGCATCCGGACGTCGGACGATCCGTTCCCGGCGGCGCGCTCGGCGGCGTATGCAAAGTCGTACGACCGCCGAACGGCGGAGGCCAAGGACTATCCCCGCTTCGCGACAGGGGCCAAGCCATGAGCCAAGCCGTGAGCCGCGTCCGCCAACGCTTCACCCTGCTGCAGCGCCTGCTGCACTGGCTGATGGCGGCCTGCATCCTGGCCATGCTGTTCATCGGCGTGGGCATGGAGTCGACCGTCCTGCCCAAGTATCTTGCGCTCATTTCGATCCACAAATCGCTCGGCTTTGTCATCCTGGTGCTGGCGCTGGTTCGCTTGGCAGTACGCCTGCGCTCGGGTGCGCCGCCGCTGCCGGCCGATCTGCCGGCGCCGATGAAGCTCGCTGCCCATCTATCGCATTACGCGCTCTATGGCCTGATGATCGGCATGCCGCTCCTCGGCTGGGCCATGCTGTCGGCGGCGGCATATCCGATCGTGATCTTCGGCAGCGTGTACCTTCCGCCAATCGTGCCGCAAAGCGACAATCTGCACACGCTGCTCTGGGGCGCACACTTCAGCCTGGCCTTCGTGTTCTTCGGGCTGATCCTGATGCATGTCGCGGCGGCGCTGTTCCATGCACTGGTCCGGCGCGACGGTGTCTTCGAGGCGATGGCGCCCCTGCCGCCGCCATCCAGTGAGGTCGTCCCCGCCGAGTGACGGGATTCCACGGGATTTCCCACGCCGCCTACCACGCTCGCCTCCACATCGGGCCGCTACGTTGGCTCCCACGCCCCGCCGTTCGGCGGAGCGAACATATGCGACATCAATCCGCTATGAGGGAGCAGCATCATGGCTACATCCGCGGCCGTCAGCCAGAACCGCCAATCGAATGACGTCGACCTAGACGCCGTCAAGAAGCGGCAGCAGGGGACCTGGTCATCGGGCGATTATGCCGTGGTGGGAACCACCCTGCAGATCGTCGGCGAGGACCTCTGCGAGGCGCTCGACCTGCGCGCTGGGCAAAGGGTGCTCGACGTTGCGGCGGGCAACGGCAATGTATCGCTGGCCGCCGCCCGCCGCTGGGCCAACGTCGTCTCCACGGACTACGTGCCGGCCCTGCTCGAGCGAGGACGGGAGCGTGCCGCCGCCGAGCGGCTCCATGTCGAGTTTCACGAAGCCGATGCCGAGGCGCTGCCCTTCGAGGACGGGTCGTTCGATGTCGTCGTCTCGACCTTTGGCGTGATGTTCACGCCGGACCAGCAGCGCGCGGCGGCCGAACTGATTCGTGTCTGCAAGCCAGGCGGCAAGGTCGGCCTCGCCAATTGGACGCCGGAAGGCTTCATCGGCCAGCTCTTCAAGACCATCGGCAAGCATGTGCCGCCGCCTCCCGGCGTAGCCTCGCCGGCCTTGTGGGGCACGCGGGCGCGCCGAGCTGTTCGGCGGCGAGGCTGCGTCGATCAAGGCCGACGCGCGCGATTTCGTGTTCCGCTACCGCTCGCCTCAGCACTGGCTGGAGATCTTCAAAGCCTACTATGGGCCGATGCACAGGACGTTCGCCGCGCTCGACATCGACGGGCAACAGGCTCTGAGCGGCGACCTGCTCGCGCTGATCGACCGTCTCAACCGCTCGGGCGACACCACGATGGTGGTGCCGAGCGAGTACCTCGAGATCGTCGTCACCCGCCGTTGAGCGAGAGGAATCAGCCATGAGCTCGACTGCACGTTCGACGGCCGTCGCCAGCGCGGTTGTCCTGTCGTTCTTCGGCACGCTTGCGCCATTGCAAGCCGCCGACCAGCATCACACCGTGGTGCCGGCCGACGCCGTGAAATGGGGCTCGGCGCCGCCGTCGCTGCCACCCGGCGCTGAAACAGCTGCGCTGCTTGGCCATCCGGCTCAGGCCGGCTCAGGAAGGACCGTTCGTCCTGCGCCTCAAATTCCCCGCTGGCTTCGTCGTGCCGCCCCATCGGCATTCGAAGGACGAGCTCGTTACGGTGATCTCCGGCAAATTCGCAGTTGCAGCCGGTGAAACTCTGGAACGCACTGCGCTATCGTCGCTGCCGCCCGCGAGCTTCGTCCATCTGCCCGCCGGCATGCCGCACTATGCCTGGGCCGACGGTGAGACCATTGTGCAGATCAACGGGATCGGGCCGTTCGACGTGAAGTACGTCGATCCGAAGGACGATCCGCGCAACCGGTGACCGCAGGGCGATAGAGTTTCGTCCCGGGCTGGAATTCTCGTTGCTTGGGGCAGCCTGGTCTCCTAGCGTCTTCCCAAGGTCCATCAAGGACGAGGCGAAAAAATCGCCATTGGGAGGAGGAGAAATGAGTTCGTCAAAGATTGCGCGTCGTAAGTTTGTCGCGAGTACTGCCGCTGCGTCGGCGGCGTTCGTTGCCGCGCCGTTCGTGCGCGGCGCCCACGCTGCGGGCAAGCTCTCCTTGGCGTTGTGGGACCATTGGGTGCCCAACGCCAACGATGCCACCAAGGCGTTGATCGAGGAATGGGCAGCCAAGGAGAAGGTCGAGGTCCAAATGGACTTCATCACCTCCCAGGGCAACAAGCTGTTATTGACCGGCGCGGCGGAGGCGCAGGCGAAGTCGGGCCATGACATCTTCGCGCTCTCGACGTGGCTGCCGTCGCGTTACGCCAATCTGCTGGTGCCTATGAACGACGTCGTGGAGGGGCTGATCAAGCAGAACGGCAAGGTCAACGCGACAGTCGAATATCTCGGCAAGGTCGACGGCAAGTGGCTCGGCGTGCCGGCCACCGTGGGCAGCCAGATCAAGGGGCCGTGCTCGCGCATCGATCTGATGAAGCAGCATGCCGGCATCGACGTGCAGGAGATGTATCCGGTGGGTGCGCCGCCCAAGGCCGACGCCTGGACCTTCGATGCCTTCCTGAAGGCGGCAGAAGCGTGCAACAAGGGTGGCAATCCATTTGGCATTGGCCTTGGCACGACGGCAGACAATGTCGATACCGCCGGCGCGATCTTCCACGGCTTCGGCGCCGTGCTGGTCGACGGCAAGGGCGACATCGTCGTCAAGAGCGACGCGGTGCGGCAGGCCCTCGATTTCTACAAGCGGCTGATGGCCTTCCTGCCGTCCGACGTGCCGTCGTGGGACGACGCCTCGAACAACAAGTGGCTGGTCTCGGGCAAGGGCGCGCTGATCATGAATCCGCCCAGTGCCTGGGCGGTCGCCAAGCGCGACGCGCCCAAGGTCGCCGAGCAGCTTTGGACGCACGGCTTTGCCGCCGGACCGAAGGGGCGCTTCGCGCCGTTCGTGCCCTACTTCTGGAGCATCTGGAACTTCAGCAAGAACCAGGCGGCGGCCAAGAGCCTGCTGGTTTACCTGTCCCAGCAATCGTCGGCCGAGAAGATGGTCGCAGCGAGCGGCGGCTACGACCTGCCGTCATTCGAGAAGTTCACGACCTTCAAGACCTGGGCAGAGGAGGGCCCGCCCAAGGGCACGCTCTATCACTACCCGAATCCCTACAATCACCAGACCCTGTCGATCGCGGGTGCACCGGCGCCGCATAAGATCGGCGAGCAGATCTACGTACAGGCGCTGCAGACGCAGATGGCGGTGCGCCACTTCCGCGGCGAGGCGATCGAGAAGACGCTCGACTGGGCAGCCAACGAGCTCGAAGGCTTCATGCGCAACTAGCCGAGCAAACTGAGAAGGTAGCGGCGGGCCGCGCCGCTGCCTTCCCGCGCGATTTCCATGGCGGCGCTGCGCTTGGCCCGATAACGTTCCTCACGAAGCGCCCGAAAAAGGGGAAGGCACGTGGCGCGGGAACAGCGCAGGCTGGCCGCGATCATGGCGGTCGACGTGGTGGGCTACTCCCGGCTGATGGGCCAGGATGAGAGCGGCACCTTGGCGCGCCTGAAGGTTGCCCGAACCCGGCACTTCGAGCCGGCGCTGGCGCGACATGGGGGCCGGCTGGCGAAGCTCACCGGTGACGGTGCCCTGGCAGAGTTCGGCAGCGCTGCCGACGCGCTCGCCGCTGCGATCGAATTCCAGCAGGCCATGGCAGACGCCAACCGCAAGCAGTCGCAGCGGGCACCTCTCGAGTTCAGGGCTGGCCTGCATCTTGGCGACCTGATCGTGGATGGCGACGACCTGTACGGCGACAGCATCAACGTCGCGTCGCGCCTGCAGGGCGAAGCGCCGGCGGGAGGCATCATCCTCTCGGCCAGCTTTCACGAAGCTGTCCGCGGCCGGCTGGCATGCTCGTTCGAGGATCTCGGACCGCTCGCGCTGAAGCATATCGACAGGTCGGTGCAGGCGTTCCGGGTGAAATGGAGCGCCGGAGACTGGATGATTGCCGCACGGGCGGACGCCGGAGCATCGGTGGCGGACGATGGCAGGACGGCAAGCCCGGCCGGCGCCGGGTTCGCGCTGGCGCTTCCCGACAAGCCCTCGATTGCGGTGCTTCCGTTCACCAACATGAGCGACGATGCCGGGCAGGAGTACCTCGCCGACGGCGTCACGGACGAGATCATCACCGCGCTGTCGCGCTTTCGCTCGCTGTTCGTCATCGCCCGCAACAGCACCTTCGCCTACAAGGGCAGAGCGGTGGACGTGCGAACCATCGCTCGCGAGCTGGGTGTGCGCTACGTGCTGGCGGGAAGTGTTCGCCGTGCCGGCGGCCGCATGCGCATCATCGGCCAGCTCGTCCAGGCCGACACCGGGGTCCATATCTGGGCCGAGCACTATGATGGCGATCTCGCCGACATCTTCGATCTGCAGGACAAGGTCGCGTCGGATGTCGTCGGCGCCATCGCGCCAAAGCTTGAACGGGCCGAGATAGAGCGCGCCGGCCGCAAGCCGACTGGCAGCTCCGACGCCTACGACACTTACCTGCGGGGCATGTCGAAATTCTATCTCTGGACGATGGAGGGCACAGACGCTGCCCGGCCGCTGTTTCATCGCGCGATCGAGCTGGATCCAGGTTTCGCTGCCGCCCACGTCATGGCCGCCCACTTGAACGCCCATAGCAAGGCTCGAGGCATCATGCTCGACCGGGCGAAGGTGGCGGAAACCGCTGCGCTGGCGCGACGGGCGGTCGAGCTCGGTCCCGACGATGCGCTCGTGCTCAGCGTGGCGGGATGGGCGCTCGCCTATGCTGTCGGCGATCTGGCCGCCGGTGTCGGCCTCGTTGAGCGAGCGATGCTGTTCAACCCCAATCTGGCGATGGGCCGGTTCGCGGCGGGCTGGCTGAACGTGTGGCTCGGCAAGCCCGAGGTGGCGATCGCCCACCTCGGCCATGCGATGCGACTCAGTCCGATCGATCCGGCGACTGGTCCGAGCATGATCGGGATTGCGCACGCTCATTTCATGGCGGAACGCTACAACGAAGCCTTGTCATGGTCGGACAAGGCGCTGCAAGAGCACCGGGCCCCGGCGTCCGTGCGCATCGCCGCCGCCAGCGCGGCCATGGCCGGACGGCCAGAGGACGCGTCACGCCTCGTCGACCTGATGCAGCAGATGGACCCGACGCGGCGCGTGTCCAATGTGGTCGACACGTTGGGTCCCTATCGACGGCGTGAAGACATCGAGCGCTACAAGGAAGCTCTGCGTCTGGCAGGGCTGCCCGAATGAGTGTCTTTGGCAATCGCTTCACATGCGGGCGCTACCCCTGCCGCGGCGGAGGCTCTCAGGGCAGATTTTCCGCGACCACGATACCGATCGGCACCGGCTCGAGCCCCGTCATGGCCGCCCGCGCCTCCCGCAGATTGCAGAAGATCCGCACCGCGTTGCGCATCAGGGTCTGCGGCGTCACGTTGATGATCGCGTCAAGAGTCCCGTCGGCCAGCAGGGACCGCGTCTCGGCGGTCAGGCCATGGCCGATGAAGACCACATGGTGCGCGAGCTTCGCCTCCGCGAGCGCCCGCCCGATGCCCTCCGAGGCGCCGCCGACATTGTAGATGCCGACGATGTCGCGGTGTTGCTCGAGCATGCTGCGGGCGAGCTCGTGGTTGCTCGTCGGATCGTCGCGGCCCTCGCGGATGCCGATCACATCCAGCCACGGAAAGACTTCGGCAAGGATGTGACGGAAGCCCATCTCGCGCTCCTCGTGGCCGCGATAGCTGAGTGAGCCCGCGAACATCGCGACCTTGTTGCCGGCGGCCGGGCGCGGCCCGATGAAGCGACCGAGCAGCAGGCCCGCGGTGCGTCCCGCCGAGCGATTATCCATGCCGACGAAGGCGGCGCGCGGCGCATTGGACAGGTCCGAGATCAGCGTCAGCACGTGAACGCCGCGGGCGGCGATCGTGCCGACGGCTTCGCGGACGAGCGGGTGCTCGAGCGCCATGAAGGCAATGCCGTCATGGTCGGCCTGAAGCTGCAGCAGGCGTTCGGCGAGGGCCTTGGGATTGAATCCGGCAATCAGGACGACCCGGCAGCGCACATTGTGCTGGTCGAGCTCGACGCTCGACTGCGCGATGGTATTGGCCAGTGCCTCGAGATAGCGGTTGCTGCCGACGGGCAGGACGAAGGCGAGCCGCATCGGCGGTGGCCGCACGTCCGCCTGAAGCTCCTGCGGCAGGCGATAGCCGATCTCGGCTGCCGCTGCGACCACGCGATCGACCGTTGGCTGGCGCACGCCACCGCGCCGATTGAGCACGCGATCGACGGTTGCGGTCGAGACGCCCGCCACCCTGGCGATCGTTGCGATGTTGATCCGGCGCCCCGCAGGTAGATCGACCGCCGTTGTCATGGCTATCCGGGCCTCCGATTCAATCAAATTACATCATATCATTTGATTGACTCGCATCCAAGCCTGAGGTTAATGACACTCAAAACGCAGGCTGGTGGGGATGCCTTGACAGGACGGCTCAACGACAAGGTGGCCATCGTCTTCGGCGCGGGCTCCATCGGCGACGGCTGGGGCAACGGCAAGGCGGTCGCCGTCGCGTTCGCCCGGGCCGGCGCCAAGGTTGTCGCCGTCGACGTCAATCCAGCGGCCGCCGCCGCCACCGAAGCCATCATTCGCAAGGAGGGCGGCACCGCGCTTGCCGCCGAGGGTGATGTCACGTCGTTCGACGCCATCACCCGCTGCGTCGACCGGGTGCTCTCGGCCTTCGGTCGGATCGATATCCTGCACAACAACGTCGGTATCACCTCGCAAGGCGGCCCGGTCGAGACGAGCGAGGAAACCTGGGACAAGGTCATGGCGGTCAACGTCAAGGGCATGTTCTTGACGTGCAAGGCGGTCCTGCCGACGATGGAAGCGCAGGGCCAAGGCGCCATCATCAATATCGGCGCGCTGGGCGGCGTGCGCTGGACCGGCTACGCCTATTGCGCCTACGCCGCGAGCAAGGGCGCGGTGAACAGCTTCACGCAGAGCGTGGCGTTGCAGTATGCCGCCAAGGGCATCCGCGCCAACTGCATTCTGCCCGGCGTGATGGACACGCCGCACATCTACAGCCAGATCAGCGGCTTCTACGACAATCGCGACGAGATGGTCGCCGCCCGCAATCGCCTGTCCCCCACGGGCCGCATGGGAGATGGCTGGGATGTCGCGCATGCGTCGGTGTTCCTGGCGAGCGACGAGGCGAAATACATCAACGGCGTCGAGCTGCTCGTGGACGGTGGGCTGCACGCCAAATGCAATTGAAATCAAATTCCATCATACGAATGATGTAGTCAAGGAGGAAACGACAATGCTTACCCGCCGCCACCTGTTGCCATATCTGTCGATGGTGCCTGCTGCCGGATTGGTCCTTTCGATGCCGCGCCGCGCCCAGGCCGCCGAGGTGACGCTGAAATATGCCAACAACCTGCCGCTCAGCCATCCGCTGAACATCCGCGCGGCCGAGGCCGCCCGACGCGTCTCGACCGAGACCGACGGCCGCGTCGAGATCCAGATCTTCCCGAACAACCAGCTCGGCGGCGATACCGACATGCTGGCGCAGGTGCGCAGCGGCGGCGTCGACATGTTCACGCCCGGCACGATGGTCATCGCGACGGTGGCACCGATCAGTGCCATCACGGCGGTGGGCTTTGCCTTCGCCGACTACGGCCAGGTCTGGAACGCGGTCGACGGCAAGCTTGGCGATCTCATCCGCGCCGCCTTCGCCAAGATCGGCCTGCATACCTTCTCCAAGATGTGGGACAACGGCTTCCGCCAGATCACGACGAGCACCCGCCCGATCGCTTCCGCAGGCGATCTCGCCGGCCTCAAGATCCGCGTGCCGGTCAGTGCCATGGGCATCTCCATGTTCAAGTCGCTCGGCGCGTCGCCCACCAGCCTGCAGTTCAGCGAGGTCTATTCGGCCCTGCAGACCAAGATCGTCGACGCGCAGGAAAACCCGCTGGCGATCATGCAGACGGCGAAGCTCTACGAGGTGCAGAAATTCTGCTCTCTGACCAATCACAGCTGGGACGGCTACCACTTCGTCTTCAACGGTCGCCGATGGAACGGCCTGCCCGACACCGTGAAGGTGATCGTCGAACGCGCCTTCAACGAAGCGGGCCTGCAGCAGCGCGACGATCTCAAGAAGCTCAATGAGACCCTCGAGGGCGAGCTGACGGCCAAGGGTGTCGCCTTCAACAAGACGGTGCCGGACAGCTTCCGGGCGCAATTGCAAAAGGCAAGCTTCTATACGGAGTGGAAAGGCAAGTTCGGCAACGACGCCTGGGCCTTGCTCGAAGCCAGCGCCGGCAAGCCGCTCTGATGGGTCCTCTCGCCGAGACTGCCGAGACACGCCTTCCCGTCGCTGGATGGCGATCGGCGGTTCGTGTCCTCGAGTACGCGACGGGCCTCGCGGTCGAATGGATCGCGGCGGCGCTGGTGCTGGCCGAGATCGTCGTGCTGCTGAGCGGCGTTCTCGCACGCTACCTTTTCGAAGCCCCGCTGGTGTGGTCCGACGAGTTGGCCGGCATCCTGTTTCTGTGGCTGTCGATGCTGGGCGCGGTGGTTGCCCTGCGACGCAACGCGCATATGCGGATGACGGCCTTCGTTTCCAATGCGCGTCCCTCGACACGCCTCTTTCTCGATGCCGTGGCGCAGGCGGCAGCACTCGCGTTCCTGGTGCTGATCCTGCAACCAGCGCTTGAGTATGCGACGGAAGAGGTGATCGTCACGACGCCGGCGCTCGAGATCAGCAATGCCTGGCGGGCGTCGGCGTTGCCCGTCGGCACCGGGCTGATGATCTTCTTCGCCCTCCTGCGGCTCGCCGCCGACACGCCGCTGGCCACGACCCTGAAGGCGATGACGCTCGCCGTCGTCGTCTGCGCCGGCATGGCGGCGCTCGGCCCTCTGCTCGTGCCGCTCGGCAAGCTCAACCTGGTGATCTTTTTCGTGATCGTCGTCGGCGCCTGCGTGTTCGCCGGCGTTCCGATCGCATTCTCGTTCGCGCTCGCGACCTTCGGCTTCCTCGCCCTGACGACTGAGACGCCGATGCTCGTGCTTGTCGGCCGCCTGGACGAAGGCATGTCGCATCTGATCCTGCTGGCAGTACCGCTCTTCATTTTCCTGGGGCTCCTCATCGAGATGACCGGCATGGCGCGCGCCATGGTCCAGTTCCTTGCGAGCCTTCTCGGCCATGTCCGCGGCGGCCTCTCCTATGTGCTGATCGGCGCCATGTATCTCGTGTCGGGCATCTCCGGCTCGAAGGCGGCGGACATGGCCGCGGTCGCGCCGGTGCTCTTTCCCGAGATGAAGGCGCGCGGCGCGAAGCCGGGCGACCTGGTCGCTCTGCTCGCCACGACCGGCGCGCAGACCGAGACGATCCCGCCTTCGATCGTGCTGATCACCATCGGCTCGGTGACCGGCGTGTCGATTGCCGCGCTGTTCACGGGCGGCATGCTCCCCGGCGCGCTGCTCGGCCTCGCGCTTTGCGCCGTCGTGTGGTGGCGCTACCGGCGCGAGGACCTCTCGGCGGTCGGCCACGCAAGCGGCCGGGAGATCTGGCGCAGCCTGGTCTACGCACTGCCGGCACTCGTGCTGCCGGTCGTCATCCGCGCGGCCGTCGTCGAGGGCGTGGCCACCGCGACCGAAGTGTCGACCATCGGCATCGCCTACTCGGTGGTCGTCGGTCTCATCGTCTATCGCAGCTTCGACCTGCGCCGCATCGTGCCGATGCTGGTCGAGACGGCAGCGCTGTCGGGCGCCATCATCTTCATCATCGGCACCGCGACCGGCATGGCCTGGGCGCTCACCCAGTCAGGCTTTGCGGCGGACCTCGCCCGCTTCGTGGCGGCACTTCCCGGCGGACGCCTGGGCTTCATCGCCGTGTCGATCGTCGTCTTCGTTCTGCTCGGCAGCGTGCTCGAGGGCATTCCCGCGATCGTCCTGTTCGGGCCGCTGATGTTTCCGATCGCCCACGCCGCCGGCGTCCACGAGGTCCACTACGCCATGGTCGTCGTGCTCGCGATGGGGCTCGGCCTGTTCGCGCCGCCGTTCGGCGTCGGTTACTACGCAGCCTGCGCCATCGGCAAGATCGACCCGAACGAGGGCATTCGCCCGATCTGGGGCTACATGGCCGCACTCGCCGTCGGCCTCGTCATCGTCGCCCTGTGGCCGTGGCTGTCGGTCGGCTTCCTGTGACCCATCGGAAAAGAAGGTATGAGCAGATATTTTGGTGAGATCAGGCAGGTCGCCTATCTGGTGCCCGACATCGAGGCGGCGATGGCCTACTGGGCCGGCACCCTTGGTGTCGGCCCCTGGTTCTACAATCCCAAGGTTCCGATCGTGAACTACACCTATCGGGGCCGGCGCTACGAGCCGCACAACTCTGTGGCGCTCGCCAATGCCGGCGGCTTGCAGATCGAGCTCCTGCAACCGCGCAACGACGTGCCCTCGATGTATCGCGACTTCCTCGAAGCCGGCTTCACCGGGGTTCAGCACATCGCCTATTGGACGGAGACGTTCGATGCAGACCTGGCGCGCGCCGAAGCGGCAGGTTTCTCGATCTGCATGAGTGGTGAGGTCGGCGCCAATGGCCGCTTCGTCTATTTCGAGAAGGACCCGCAGCGCGGCCTCCATCCTGGCACGGTGATCGAGCTGTCCGAGGTCGCCGGTCCCAAGGGTCGCCTGTTCCGGATGATCCGCGAAGCCGCCGCGGGCTGGGACGGCTCGGATCCCGTTCGCGCCTTTCCGGACCTGAGCACGCTGTGAGCGCGACCTTCAGCGCGCGCTATCTGATCGAAACGCCTTTCGATCCGGGGCGCGTCGCCGAGGTGCTGGCGGGCGAGCAGAGCAGCGGCACGTTCGTGCGCGTCGCCAACGAGAGCGAGGCGCTCCACGCCCGCAGCCGCGCCTCCGTCGATACCCTCGAAGAGCTGGAGCCGCTCGCTGAACCGAGCCTGCCGAACGCCTTGCTGGCCCGCCAGGGACGCAACGGCCCGTGGCGGCGCGCGCGCGTGACCGTGGCCTTTCCAATCGCCAATATCGGGCACAATCTTCCGACCCTTGCCGCGACGCTTGCCGGCAACCTCTACGATCTCGGCGAGACCACGGGCCTGCGCCTCGAGCACATCGAGCTGCCTGCCGATTTCCGTGCGCGCTTCGCCTTTCCACGCCATGGCGTTGAGGGCACGCGGGCGTTGACGCACGTCACGGGCCGGCCGCTGATCGGGACGATCATCAAGCCCAATGTGGGCTTGAGCGCCGACGAGACCGGCGCGCTCGTGGGCGAGCTTTGCGCGGCCGGCATCGACTTCATCAAGGACGACGAATGTTGTGCCGACCCGGAGCACGCGCCGGTCGCCGAGCGCGTGCCGGCGGTCATGCGCCGCGTGCGCGACTGGCAGGATCGTTGCGGAAAGCCGGTCATGGTCGCCTTCAACATCACGGACGAGTACGAAGCCATGCTGCGCCACGCCGATCTCGTCGAGCGCGAAGGCGGGTCGGCGGCGATGGTGAGCCTGAACTGGGTGGGACTATCCTGCGTCCAGGCGCTGCGTCGGCGCAGCGACCTTGTCATTCACGGCCATCGCAACGGCTTCGGCATGTTCTCGCGCCATCCTGCGCTGGGCATGGATTTCCAGCCGTATCAGGCCTTGTGGCGCCTGTGTGGCGTCGATCACATGCACGTGCATGGCCTAGACGGGAAATTCGCCCAGTCCGATGCCGAGGTCATCGACGGCACCCATGACTGCCTGAAGCCGCTCGCCGATCCGGCCAACGCGGGCGACGTCGTCATGCCGGCTTTTTCGTCGGGCCAATGGGCGGGAACGCTGCCGCAGACGGCAGCCGTGGTCCCGAGCGGCGATTTCCTGTTCATGTGTGGCGGCGGCATACTCGCTCATCCCGGCGGCGCCGCGGCCGGCGTCGTGAGCCTGCATCAGGCCTGGGCGGCGATCACGGCAGGTGAGCCGCTCGCGGCTGCCGCAGCCCATGCGCCCGAGCTCGGCGCTGCGCTCTCCTTCTTCGGCAAGAAGGTATGATCGCGTCCGCACCGGTGTTGAAATATCTCTTCTATGGCGACGATTTCACCGGCGCGTCCGATACGCTCGCCACCTTCGCGCGGGCTGGGCTGCGCGCCCTCTTGTGCCTCGGCGTGCCCGATGCGAGGCGCCTTCGGACGGTCGGGCCGCTCGATGCATTGGGCCTGGCGGGTGCCTCGCGGACGATGTCGCCCGAGGCCATGGTCGAGGAGCTCGAGCCTGTCGGCCGCTACGCTGCTGCGACCGGCGTGCCGCTCCTGCACTATAAATGCTGCTCGACATTCGACAGCGCGCCCACGGTCGGCAGCATCGGCGCGGCGACGCGGATTTTCAGTCGATATCGGACGGACCCACAGGTCGTGGTGGTCGGCGGCCAGCCGAGCCTTCAGCGCTACTGCGCCTTCGGTAATCTTTTCGCTGCGGCGGGCGCCGGCGGCGATGTCTTCCGTCTCGACCGGCATCCGACCATGTCGCAGCATCCGGTCACGCCGATGCACGAGGCGGATCTGCGCCGGCATCTTGCGGTCCAATTGGGGGCGGACATCGGGCTCATCGATTGGCGGTCACTCGCCATCGCAACCGATGCCGAGATCGAGGCCAGCGCCGGTGCGGCAGGAAGCGGAGCGGTTCTCTTCGACGCACTGGAGGCGGCGCATCTCGAGCGCATCGGCACCTTTATCTGGCGACGGGCACAAGCCGGGTCCCTCCTCGCCGTCGGCGCGAGCAGCGTCGCCGAGGCAATCATTGCCCATTGGCGGGCAATCGGCCTCGCGCCGACCGAAGGGCCGACGATCGACGTCGCGCCAGCGCGGGGACCCGTCTTCATCCTCGCCGGCAGCCAATCGCCGATCACGGCGCGGCAGATGGCTCATGCGCTCCGCGGCGACGCCGCGGCGTATGACGGCATCCTGATCGACCGTGAAGCGGCCGGCGGCAACCCGGCTGCCCTCGATGCGGTGGCGGAAGCCTGCGCGGCGCGGCTGACGCGCGGCCGGTCTGTGCTCGCCTATACCGGTCCGGTCGTCGACGGCGGGCCGCTGCAGCTCGACGTGGCCAAGGCTTCGGGGCGTCTGCTCGCGCGTATCATGGATCGGGCACCGATGGTCGGGCGCATCGGCGTCGCCGGTGGCGACACCTCTAGTCTCGCGGTGAAAGCCCTCGGCCTGTGGGCGCTCGGCTTCGTCGGCACATTGTCAGCTGGCGTCACGCTGGTTCGCGCGCATGCCGACGACCGGCGTCACGACGGCCTCGAGCTGATGCTGAAGGGTGGGCAAATGGGATCGATCGATCTCTTCACGCGGCTGCGCGAGGGCACGACCTCCTAGGCCTCGAGTTCGTTCGTGCGATGCGCAAGTTGTTGGGGCGGTGAAACCAGGACAGGCCTCGAGCATTGCAACCTTGTGCAGGCCTACAGATGCAGAGGAGACCAGCCATGACGACCCTCAGCACCGACAGTGGCGTGGTGACACTGATCAACACCTTCACCGTGGCGCCGGAAAACGTGGACGACCTTCTAGAGGTCTTGTCGCGGTCAACCGAGCAGACCATGCGGCATATGCCCGGCTTCATCTCGGCCAACTTCCATGTGGCCGACGATCGCCGTCACATCGCCAACTATGCGCAGTGGCGCAGCAAGGCCGACTTCGAGGCGATGCTCAAAAGTCCGGCCGCGCAGAAGCATATGAAGGACGCGGTCTCCATCGCGAAGTCGGCGCAGCCCGTGATCTATTCGCTATGCCAGACCTATGAAGCCTAGCAGGACCTTGGGCGATCAGGAGAGGCGTCGCTCGAGCCCATCGCGCAGATGGTACCAGGCGCTGACGATGGGCAGGAACCAGGGCCAGCCGTTGTAATACGGCTCGGTCGGGAAGTCGGGCGCATCGAAGGCGCAGGCCTTGTTGGCCTTGCCCAGGAGCTTGAGCGCGGTCTGGTGGCCGAGATAGGTCATCAGCGCGACGCCGTTGCCATTGCAGCCCAGGGCGTAGTGCACGCCTTCGTCGCGACCCATATGGGCAACCTTGTCGAAGGTCATCGCGACCTTGCCGCGCCAGCTATGGCTGATCTTGAAGCGTCGCAGTTGCGGCCAGACCTCCTCCAGCTTGGCGGCAAGGTTGCGCGCGGCAGCACGCTCGTTCATCTCCAGGAAGCTCGGCCGGCTGCCGAAGAGGATGCGCGTGCCGTCGGGCGAAGGACGCGTGTAGTAGAGTTCGCGTTGGCTGTCGGAGATCATGCGTCCGCCGGGATTGATCGCCTTCATCAGCTCGGGCGGCAGCGGCTCGGTCGCGACCTGGTAACTGTAGACTGGCACGATGCGTCGGCGCAGGCGTGGCGTCGCGGCGCCCGTATAGCCGTTGGTCGCGACCACGACCTCGCGCGCGACAACGTCGCCGCGGCCGGTCGAGACGGTGAACAACCCGTCAGCTTCTCGCGCGATGCGCTTGACCGGCGCATGGGAGAACAGGTGCGCGCCGCAGCGACGGGCGAGATCTCGCAGCGAGCGGGCGTAGAGGCCGGGATGCAGGCCGCCATAGTCGTCGACGACGATGCCGCCATGGTAGAAGTCCGTCGCGGTGATGCGGTGCTGCTCGGCCCTGGAAATATCGTGGACAGTGACACCCGTCAGCTGGCGCAGAAGCTCGCCCTGCTTGCGCAGCCGGTCGTAATGCTTGGGCACGTAGGCGGCGAAGAAGCGGCCGCTCTTGTGGTAGCCGGCATCGAGCTTTTCCTGCGCGATCAGGTTTTCGATATGCTCGAAGGAGGCGACCGAGTCGGCCAGCAGTTGGGAGACTCGCTCGCGCGCCTTGCCGCGCACCGCACCGGTCATCACCATCTTCTGCCCGCTGGAGACCATGCCGCCGCTGCGCGTGCTGGCGCCGGCGCCGAGCGCTTCGGCATCGACGACGACCACGTCCACGCTCTGGCGCGCAAGCTCGGCGGCGGCCGAGAGCCCGCTATAGCCGCTGCCGACGACGACGACATCGGCGCGTGAGGGCAGTTCGTCGCGCGCCTCTTCCGGCGGGGCGGCATCCCACCAGTACGGGTCGGTGCTGAAATGCGTGAGGTCCATCGTTCTTATTCCGGTTAGGAGGCGCGCGCCTCGAAGGCAGGAGCATCGCAGAGCGCGTCGAGGGCGCGCGCAGCGTCGGGGAGACGCTCTATTGCGAGGAGGGCCGCGAAGGTATCGCTGCAGGCTTCGCCGAGCTGGGCGCCGGCATTGGCGACGAACTTGGCGCGCAGCTGCTCGAGGCTGAGGCGGTGGTTGCGGCTGCCGCTGGGTTGCTCGGCGTAACGTTCGAGCACCGTGCCATCCGACAGGCGGATGCGCAGCCGGCTGGCAAGCGCGATGCCGCCCTTCATCTTCGGCAGCGTTGGGTCCGGGCGCATCTGGATGCGCTCCATCAGGTTGCGGATGCGCGGATCGAGGACGAGCGCATCGTCGAACTCTGCCAGGCCAAGCTTGCCACGCACCAGGCCGGCGGCGAGGCAGAACGGCATGCTGAACTTTCCTTCCAGCGCCGTGCGCGCGCGGTCGTGGATCAGGATGCGTGGGGCGGCCTCGTCGACATCGACCTCGATGGAAGAAACAGCATCGGCGGCGATCTCGCGCACGCCCATCAGCGCAAAGAGCGAATCGAGCGCGGTGTGCGCGCAGGTGCAGCAGGGATAGGCCTTGATGGTGATTCCCGGCGCGTCGATCAGCCAGGGATTGCCGAAATCGGCGCCGATGTCCACGTTGCCAAGCGAGCCACCGAACACGGCTACGAATCCCAGCGGCCCGAACAGGCTTCCGGGTGTGGAGGTGAAGCCGTCGCGGGCCAGCTCCGCGGCCATCACGCCGCTGCGCGCGGCATTGCCGGTCTGGAGAGATTTCGTGTCGCTGCCGAAATTGCTGCGCAGCCCGCCCGCCAGCGAGGCGGCGATGCCGAGCGCGTGGCGCAGCCGCTCGGCGTCCAGCCCAAGGACGAGCCCCGCCGAAACGGCTGCGCCGAGCGCGCCAAGCGTCGCAGTGGCATGGAAGCCGCGCGCGTAGTGCGCCGGGTTGAGCAACGGACCGAGACGCATGATGAGCTCGACGCCCGCGACATAGGCCTCTGCGAGCCGCGCACCGCTTACGTGGCTTATGTCGGCGGCCGCGATGGCCGCCGTGAGGGTCGTGACCGTTGGATGGGCAAGTGACAGCTCGGCCTCATCGTCGTCGAAATCGTCGATATGGCCGGCGACGGCGTTGACCAGCGCAGCGTCGCGCGCCGGCAACCAGCTCTGGCCTCCCCAGACGCGCGCCGCCTGGGGAAAGCGCGCCGGGCGCGGCGCCAGCGAACGGGCGATGCGGACGACCGTATGCGAGGCGAAGCCGGCGCAGGCGACACCGATGAAGTCGGCGATATGCTCGCAGGCCAGCGCCCGGATGGCAGTTGGAACGGCGGATGCCCTCTCGACCAGCGTCTGGGCGAGGGCGTTCTCGAGACGGGCGGCGTCTGTCATGATCGAGCCAGCAGCTTCAGCGCCGGTAGACGCCGCTTTTCGACGGCGAGTCGCTCATGCCGTCCGAGCGTGGTCTCGAGCCGGCTGCTCGCCAGCGAGAGCGCAAAACAGATGATGAAGTAGACAATCAGGACGACTCCATAAAGGGTGAAGGGCGAAAGGCCGCCGTCCATGATCGTGGCGCGCTCGATCACGATCTGGGCGGTCTTCAGGAGCTCGCGCACACCGATCAGGGCGCCGATCGACGTCGCCTGGACGAGTTGCGTGGCGAGGCCGAGGTAGGGCGGCAGGATCGGCCGCAGCGCCTGCGGCAGCACGACGAGGCGCAGGATCTGCAGCCGGTGCAGGCCGAGCGCGGCGCTCGCATCGATCTGGCCCTTGGGGACCGCAAGGATGCCGGCCCGGATGATGATCGCGCCGTTGGCGCCGCCCCAGGCGCCGAGCCCGGCGACCGTGGCGCCGAACGGATCGAGGGCGATGCCGATCGTCGGCGCGACGAAATAGATCATCATCACGGTGACGAAGAGCGGGATGTCGCGCATCGCTTCGACCAGGATGCGCGCCGGCAGCCGCAGCGACTTGGAGCGCGCCATCATGCCGGCGGCGAGCAGCGAGGCCAGCAGTGTCGCGACCACGAGCACGCAGACGGTGAGCGCCAGTGTCACGCCAAGGCCCTGGAGCAGGACATCCCGGTTGGCGATGATCGCGTTCATGTCAGCGCGCCAGGAAAGGCCGTTGCAGATGCTGCTCGAGCCGGCCCGCCGCCGCCGACAGCGACAGCACGAGCACGAGGTAGAGAACGCAGATGGCGGCGAACAGCTCGATGGTGCGGAACTCGAGCGAGATGCGGTCGATGGCGACGAAGGTCATCTCGGCCAGGCCGATCGCCTGCAGGTAGGCCGAGTTCTTGAGCATGGCGATGCTCGTGTTGAGCATCGAGGGCAGCGCCGTCCTGAGCGCGATCGGCAGCGCGATCAGGAGGGCGTATTGCCATGCCTTCAGCGCCAGGGCATTGGCGGCCTCCTTTGTGCCGGCCGAGACGCTGAGATAGCCGGCGCGAAAGCTCTCGAGGTGATAGGAGCCGCCCCAGACCGCGAGGCAGAGCACGCCCGACCAGAAGGCGGAGAGCCGTAAGCCGATGGCCGGAAGCCCGTAATAGATGAAGAACAGCTGCACGAGCAGCGGCGTGTTGCGGATGAAGGAGACATAGGCGCGGGCCGGCCATTCCAGCAGCGGACGCCCCGAGAGCCGCAGCGCCGCGCCTGCCGCGCCGATCAGGAGCGAGATCGCGATGGCGAGGACGCTGACGAGGAGCGTCATCTGCAGCCCTCTGAGCAGGGCCGGCATCGTCTCGATCAGATAGGTCCAGTCGAAAGCATCGCTCATGCAAGGTTGCCCTCTGAGGCAGCCGTCCCGCAGAGAGCGTGCGGCCTCAGCGCTTTGGTGGATCGGTTTCGTAGGTCTTGATCATCTCGTCGCGGACGTAGGCGTCGGCGACGACCAGCGGCACGACCTTGGAATAGAACTTCTCGGCACGCAGGCGGGCGATCTGCGCGTCGAGCCAGGCTTTCCACTCCGGCTCGTTCTTGCGGATGCCGGCGCCGATGAAGGCGACGTCGAAGATTTCTCCGTCCGGCAGGATCTTGAGATCCTTGTTGGCCGACAGGATCGAGAACAGCACCGACGTATCGCCGGTGTAGCCATCGGCACGGCCTTGCCGCATGGCCTGCAACGCCTCGGCGACGGTGTTGAGGCGCAGCGTCTGCACCTCGGGCATGTTCTTCTCCAGCCACGCCGCTTGGGAGGCGCCCTTGATCACCGATACGACCTTGCCCTTGAAGTCGGCGAGCGTGGAGGCCTTGCCATCCTTGAGCTGGATGATGCTGCTGGCACCCCAGGCATAGGGAACCGTGAAGTCGATGACCTTCTGGCGCTCGGGATAGATGCCCAGCGTCGCGATGATGAGGTCGACCTTCTTGCCGTTGAGCGCCGGGATGCGCGCCTCGGAGGTGACGCATTGCAGCTCGGCCTTGTCCGGCGAGCCGAAGGCGATCTCGGCGATGCGCTTCGCCATGTCGACCTCGATGCCGGCGAACTTGCCTTTCTCGTCGAGAAAGCCGGACGGCGGATAATCGCATTTCACGCCGACCCGCAGCACGCCCTGCTTCTTGATGAAGTCCGGCAGCACCGGTTCGGCCGCGTGGGCGGCGCCGATCCCGCAAACGAGAACGCACGCACCGGCAAGCAACAAGCGGCGCCCACCACGGGTGATGGAAAACGGCATGACGATCCCCTCGGTCGATATGGAGCGGCCCCGATGTCTTCATCGCCCCAACGAGGAAATTCTGGTCCCGCTTCAAAGGGAGGTCAAGGAAATACCATATAATGGTTTGAATATAAGTTATAAATCCATATAATGGAAAAATGCAAAAATCATTGAAACGACCGAGTGGCACCCAGGCCTTGGAGCGGGGGCTCTCGCTGCTGGAGGCGATTGCCGCTGCGCCGTCTGAAGGGGTGCGGTTGTCCGAGCTCGCCGAGCAGTGCCAGCTGGAGCAGCCGACGGCGCACCGGCTCGTCGCTGCTCTCGAGCGGGCGGGGTATGTCGGCCGGGTGGCCGACGGGCGGCGGCTGTGCCTGGGGCTGAAGCTCTTCCAGCTCGCCTCGACGAGCCGGGTGAGCGGCGGGCTCGCGACAGCCGCCCGACCCGTGCTCGTGCGCCTGGCCGCGCTGAGCGGCGATTGCATGTTCCTCATGGCGCGGTCCGGCTTCGATGCGGTGTGCCTCGATCGGCAGGACAGCAACTACACCATCCGCAGCCTGACGGGACAGATCGGCGGCATGACGCCATTGGGGCTGGGCCCTGGCAGCACCACGATCCTGGCGCATCTTCCGGCGGCGGAGCGCGCCGAGATCATGGCCGCCAATCGCGCGCGCGTCGCCGCACTCGGCCACGAGCTGCCATCCGAGGAGGAGCTCGAAGAGATCCGCTCACGCGGCTACTGCCACGAGGTCGGCCGCTCGGTCGCGGGGATCGTCGGGGCAGCGGTTCCGATCATGACCCCGAAAGGTCTCCCCATCGCTGCGCTCGCGATCGGCGCCACCGAGGCACGGCTGTCCCAGCCACGGCTGATGAAGATGGTGGAAGCGATGCGCGACGAAGCACGCGCCCTCGCGCACGCCGTCGCCCATTCGCGCGAGGCCGTAACGGCGTAGGCAGGATGGCGTGCTTGACATGCAAGTGTTTACTTGCCAATAAATAGGCAAGCTATTACTTGCCTATGATGTCCATGGTCGACCGCCTTCACGATACGGACCTGCTGTTCAAGGCCCTGGCCGATCCCAGCCGGCGCAAGCTGCTGGACCTGTTGCACAAGCACGATGGCCGCACCCTTAACGAGCTGTGCGTGCACATGGACATGACACGCCAGGGCGTGACGCAGCACCTGGACCTCTTGGAGGCGGCGAACCTTGTCGCCACCGTGCGGCGCGGCCGCGAGAAGCTGCATTTCCTCAATCCGGTGCCGTTGCAGGAGATCTACGACCGCTGGATTGCGAAGTTCGAGAAACCGCGCCTGAAGGCGCTCAGCCATCTGAAACGACGACTGGAGAGAGCCAATGGCTAGATCGACCTTCCTCTACGTAACCTACATCCGCACCACGCCGGAGAAGCTGTGGTCGGCGCTGACCGACTCCGAGTTCATGAAGCAGTATTGGTTTGGCAATCGCTGCGAAAGCGAGTGGACGGCGGGATCCTCGTGGAAGAATGTGTACCCGGATGGCCGAATCACCGACACTGGCGAGATCGTCGAGGCCGAGGCGCCACGCCGGTTGGTGATCCGCTGGCGGCATCAGGACAAGCCTGAGCTCAAGGCCGAAGGTTGGTCGCTCTGCACGATGCAGCTGGAACCCTTTGGAACGGCGGTCAAGCTCTCCATCACCCACACCATCGAACGAGACTCCTCGAAATTCATCGAGGCGGTATCTGGCGGCTGGCCGAAGGTCCTCTCTAACCTGAAATCCCTGCTGGAAACCGGCTCCATTGCTCTGCGAGAACCCTACCCCGCTTGAGCGTGCGAAGCATGAAAGGCGTCTTCTGGGATTCTGACGCTTCGGCTATGTTGATCTCGTAGAACCTTGTCGGGATCGGACAGACCGATGCTTGCTCAATACCTCTCTGCCCGCATGGGAGTGCTGTCGGCGAAGGGCGCCTGCCTGTCCTGGTTTTTCATCTCTATCTCCGCGTCGACGGCCCATGCCGTCGATCTCGGATCGCCGATTGATTGCGAGGTTGGACGCACGTGCTTCATTCAGAACTACGTGGATCACGACACCTCGGGCCGTGCGCGAGACTACCGCTGCGGCGCGCTTACGTACGATGGCCACAACGGCACCGACTTCCGGCTGCCGACCCTTGCCGTGCAGCGCTCCGGCGTCAACGTGCTTGCTGCAGCGGAGGGGCGGGTGCTGCGCACACGCGACGGCATGGCCGACATATCGATATCGGCAGCCGACGCTCCATCGGTCGCTGATCGCGAATGCGGCAATGGCGTCGTCGTCGCGCACGCGGAGGGATGGGAGACGCAGTATTGCCACCTGGAACGAGGCAGCGTGAACGTGAAGCCAGGCGATCGGGTTGTGGCTGGTCAACCGGTCGGGCGGGTCGGGCTCTCGGGCAAGACCGAGTTTCCCCATGTGCATCTCACGGTCAGGCAGCACGGCAAGATCGTCGACCCATTTGCCGTTGGCGCACCTGAAGAAGCGTGCGATGCAGGTACATCGCTCTGGAGTCCCTCAGTACGAGACGCGTTTGCCTATCAGGCACGAGCAATCCTCAACCTCGGGTTCGCAGCAGGACCCGTCACGATGGAGCAGATCGAGGCGGGCGAGGCCAGCCGCAGCCGTCTTGGACTGGGGTCCGACGCGCTCGTTGCCTTCGTGCGCGCCATCGGGCTGAAGCAGGGTGACGTACAACGCTTGTCGATCACGGGACCAGATGGCCAAGTCGTTGCGGATCAGGCGGAGAGGCCGCTCGACCGGGACAAGGCACAGGTCATGTTCTTCGTCGGCAGGAAACGTCCGCCGGCCGGCTGGGACGCTGGCAGCTATCGTGCAACGTACCGTGTCATTCGCGATGGCAAAACGCTGCTCGAGCGGAGCTTCGAAACCTCGCTCTGACGACGACGCAGGCTGTACGGCAGTGGTGGAGGAGCTGGAGCAGGGCGGGCAAGGCATGCAGCGACGCGTTTTCACCAAGGCGTTCCTCTTGAGCCCGTTGTGTGGGCCGGCGCTCGCTGCCGATCCACTTCCGGCGCTGCGCGAAACCGCCATGTTCGCCGAGAAGGTGAAGTCGGGGGCGTTGCCGCCGATCACCAACCGCGTTCCGCGGCGGCCCTGGGTGATCAGAAGGTTCCCGGGCAACGACGGCCCCGGCTCGCCGGGCGGTCAGATCAACATGCTGATATCGAGCGCTCGCGACACGTCGCTGATGACGGTCTACAGCTACACGCGCCTGATTGCCTATGACGACAAGTTCAAGCTGCATGCCGATATCCTGGAAAGCTACGAAGCCAGGGAAAGCCGCGAGTTCACCTTCAGGCTGCGCGGCGGGCACAAATGGTCGGATGGACAGCCCTTCACGTCGGAGGATTTCCGGTTCTTCTGGGACGACGTTGCCAACAACAAGGAGCTCTCGCCGTCCGGCCCGTCGGTCGAGCTGCTGGTCGACGGCCGGCCGCCCAAGGTCGAGATCATCGACCAGGTGACCATTCGATATAGTTGGGACAAGCCCAATCCCTACTTTATCGAAAGCCAGGCGCGCGCCGCGCCCCTCTTCCTGTTTAGACCGGCGCATTACCTGAAGAGGTTCCACGCCAAGTACACTGACCCCGCGGAAATCGCCAAATCGGCGCCCAGCGGCGTGGGCGGCGGCTGGGTGCAGATCTACCGCCATCTCGACGTGATGTTCGGCAACGACAACGTCGATCTTCCCAGCCTCAATCCGTGGATCAACACCACGCCCTCTCCGGCTCGCCGTTATGTTTTCGTGCGCAATCCCTTCTATCACCGCATCGACGAGAAGGGGCATCAGCTGCCTTATGCCGATCGAATCATCTTTACCGTGTCCGCGCCCAACCTGATCCCGGCCAAGGCCGGGTTGGGCGAGGTCGACCTTCAGGCGCGCTATCTCAACCCGCGCGACTACACCTTCCTGCAGATGAGCGCCAAGAGCTCGGGCGTCGACGTGCGCCTGTGGGAAGCGGGCTCGGGTTCCCAGCTCGCGCTCTATCCCAATCTCAACACCAACGACGAGGGGTGGCGCGAGCTGTTTCGCGATGTTCGCTTCCGCCGCGCACTGTCGCTCGCCATCGATCGCGAGGAGTTGAATCGGGTCGTCTATGTCGGCATGGCTAGGCCTTCCAACAACACGATCATGGCGCGTTCGCCTCTCTTCAAGCCCGAGTACGCGTCCTTATGGGCGCAATACGACCCTGGGCTCGCCAACAAGCTCCTGGACGAGATCGGACCCGGCAAACGCGACGCTTACGGCTTTCGCCTGCTGCCCAACGGAAGGTCGACGACCATGGTTGTGGAGTGTTCGAGCGAGGAGACGGAGGATGCCGATGCCCTGCAGCTGATCGCCGACTACTGGAGGAAGATCGGCGTCCGGATGCGCGTGAAATTGGAAACGCGCGAGAACCTCCGCCTGCGCGCGGCCGCGGGGGACGCGCTCATGACGGCCTTTGCCGGCATCGTCACCGCCGTGCCGACACCGGACACCAGCCCTCGTGAGCTCGCTCCGATGATGCGGGGCGGCCTGCAATGGCCGAAGTGGGGCATGTACATCGAATCAGGAGGCAGGCAGGGCGAAGCGTGCGACATGGAATCGGCCCGCCGGCTCCTGGATTATGTCGAGGAATGGCAGAATGCGATCGACGAGGCCGGCCGCCGGGCGGCATGGCACAAGATCCTGCAGGTCAATGCCGACGAGGTGTTCTCGATCGGCACGGTGAACGGCGTTCGCCAGCCTATCGTGGTCGCCCCCAAGGTGCGCAACGTGCCCAAGGAGGGCTACTACGCCTGGGATCCCGGCGGATATATCGGGCTGTACAAGCCCGACACGTTCTGGGTCACGGTAAGATAGGCATCGCTGGGACCCCGGCGCGCAGCTTCCCGATCGTGGCATAGACGCCGCGGATTCAACACGACCTGCAGGACCCACGAGCTGCGCGACCAGCATCGTCACGTCGCCCATCCCGCAGCCGATGCCTACGGCGCGATGGCTTTTCATGGAATCGGGCCGTCGGCCCAATTCGGGCACCGCTTCGCTGCGGGAATTGGGCCGACGGAGAAAGCAAAAGCCATCGCGCTTTGGAACACGCATCCCCGACCTTATGCCGGCATCCATGGCCTCAGCCGTTCTTCGCGAACAGCAATCCGCTCCTGCTGCTTGAGCAGTACTTTTGCCAGGGACTAGCAATGTGCCGCGGCAGCTCCATGCAGGGACGAGTTCCGTCCGGGTCATTCGCGTAGGTTGCGGGGCCTTCGTCGTCAGTTCGGTCGACTGTCGATGGCTGCCCTGCCGGCCTGAGAAATATCGATGAGGCGTGCCGACACTGCATTAGATCGAATGCGCCGTCTTTGTCACCTTGCGCACCTGCTCGGTGAACAAGCGAACCGCCGGGGTCAGAGTTCGATGCTTCAGCGTTACGGCCACGACAGGCAACCGCGGCCCAAGATTCACCGGAAGAACCTTGAGCAACCACCGCTCGGCACTGTATCGCGCAGTCGAGTCCGTGAAGACAGTCACGTATTGGCCGCTCGCCAGGAGTTGCATACGCAACTGCATCGAGTAGGTGGTGACCCGAGGGCGTGGCGGATCGAGGCCCTTTGCCCGAAAAGCATTCTCGACAAGGGTGCGTGCCTTGTTGTTGGGGGGCGCTAAGATCCAGGATGCGTCGATCAAATCCGCCAGATCAATCTTGCGCCGTTTGGCCCACGGACTGTGGCTACTGGTCACCACCACGATCGATTCATCGAACAGCACTTCTACCCGCAGGTCGTCCGCCACGATAGGCGCAGTCATCCTCCCCAGAATTAGGTCAACATTGCGCTCGCGCAGTTCCTTGAACTCGGGACCTGCGGTCGACGTGGTCGTTTCGACAACGTGCACCGTGAGCTTTGGGTGCTCCTTCGCGACCAGCTGGATGATCTCGGACATGAAGCCGCCGGCAATGTAGGACATGTCGGCGCCGACCGAGACTTCGCCGGCACCCGCCTCGAGCAGGAACTCGATGTCCCTCATGCCGAGCTTGAGCGCATCGAAAGCTTCCGTTCCGCGCTTCAGCAGCCTTTCGCCATAGATTGTCGGAACGACACCGCGCGGCCCGCGGTCCACCAGACGAACGCCAACGGTCCTCTCCAGGTCTGCGATCGCCTGCGAGATGGCCGGCTGCGTAACCGAGAAGTGGGAGGCGGCTTTCGCCATGCTCCCGAACTGCGCGACAGCGGACAGCACCTGCAGGTCGCGCAGCTTGAGCTGCCGACCGATCCAACGGTCCCAGTCGACATTTCGTCTTGGCATAAGCGGATATTATGCCGGCATTTCTTCTTCCGCCATTCTGTTCAAGAGCCAGCGCGATCAACCTGTACGTCTTCAGACGTGAAGGTCATCCAGCACGTCAGCTGAAGGCGGAATGGTTTCCGACAGTCCACCCTCATCAAGGGGTGCGAGCGATGAATGCTTCGACCAACCCGGCGACGGGAAAGCCAAACTACACCGTGAAGAGCTGCGAGTTGCTCGTTGCCGGCGCGAACGTGCAGGCGCGACTATTCACGCTCGCGCCGGGCGAAAGCGTTCCCTGGCATTACCATAGCGAAATTACCGATCACTACTTCGTGCTGCGCGGCGCGCTCACCATCGTCACGCGCTCCCCGGCCAGCGAGCGCGTGCTCGAAATTGGAGACCGCCATCGTCTCTCACCAGGAACGGCGCACTTCCTGGCGAACTGCGGAGCTGCCGACTGTCGGTTCCTCCTACTTCAAGGTGTTGGCAAGTACGACTGGATCAAGGCCGAAGGCTGACATGGAGTCAGCCATGGGGCCAATTCTCCCGCGCCGGCTTTCGCCGCGGCCTGAGCTGGTACCGCAACCTGAGGTGCACTTGGGAGCCCGAGGGAGGCCCTGGCGCGGCCAGCCGATCCGTCAGCCCTCACTGTTCATCGCTGGCAGCCGTGACGGCGTGCTGAGCTCTCCCGCCGCCCGCGGTCGGCTCGATGCATTCCCGCAGACAGTGCCGGGTCTGCGCGGCAGGCGCCGATGATCGGCGGCTTTTTCGTACTGGTTGCGGGGGTCCGCTTCGATCTCAAATTGCGAGACGTTTCTTCGTATCATCCCGGTGTAGTGCGGCTGGCCAGTCATTGCAGGGGTCCGGGCGGGTGCTGCCTGCTCAACTCGTCGCCCCGGCCGCGACGGCCGGCATCGGTTTGTCCGCGGGTGGCGCAGCCGGAGTGGCGGCGCTTTCGGGCTGCGGCCTCACCGCGTCGACCTGCGCGCTCGTTTGCAGCACGACCGCCGCACCTTCCTTGGCGAACTCGATGCCGAGGCCAGGCAGCGTGCTGAACATGCGCTTGACGGCCTCGCGCTGGATGGCCGCGGGATTGCCGGGCTTGGCCGTGAACTTGAAGCGCATCAGGAGCGCATTGTCGACGATGTCGGCGACGCCCTGCATCTTGAACGGCGCCAGGATCTCGTCCTTGAACTGCGGCAGCTCGGCGATCTCGGCGCCGATCTTCTTGGCCGCCTTGCGCAGCTTCTCGATGTCGGTGTCGCGCGCGAAGCGCAGGTTGAATTTCACCGTGATCCAGTCGCGGCTGAAGTTGGTGATCTGGCCGAGCTGGCCGAACGGAATGGTGTGGACCTGCCCGTTCTGATGACGCAGCTTGATCGAGCGCAGCGTGAAGCCCTCGACGGTGCCCTTGGCCCGGCCGGCATCGATGTACTCGCCGACGCGGAAGGCGTCGTCCGACAGGTAGAAGAAACCGGAGACGATGTCGCGTACCAGGGTCTGGCTGCCGAACGAGATGGCGATGCCGAACACCGAGGCGCCGGCGATCAGCGGCGTGATGTCGACGCCGAAATCGCCGAGCGCGATCATCACAGCGATGAGGACGATCAGCACCGCCATGGCGCGGCGCAACAGCGGCATCATGGTGCTGATGCGCGAAGCCGGTACGGCCGCGGCGTCGCCGTCGGCGATCGCCTCGGCAGCGCTCTTGCTCTTGCGCCCCATGTACGGGTCGGTGGCGTACTTGAAGAGCTCCCACGCCACGAAGGCGACAAACAGCGTGATCGCCGCGGTGCGCGACGACCGGGTGAGCTCGCTCCAGCCGCTCTCGTCGACCAGACCGAGCACGTCGACCACCCACCGTTCAGCGATCGTTACCAATACACCGATCAGCACCGCGACGCGCACGCAGCGCGCCACCACGTCGGGCAGCTTGGGCAAATCGCTGGCCGCCGTGCGGCCAAGCAGCTGCGAATCAAGACGGCGGACGAAGGCTTGCATGATCGTCTCGAAGAGCAGCACGCCGACAACCAGCCCGAGGGTGAGCCCCATCGCCACGCCGACATGCTGGCGACCGGAGATGGCACCATAGGCCATTGTCGCCGCGAGGGCGGTGAAGAACAGCGGTGCCACTGGAATCCAGTAACGGCCGACCAGGCCGATTGCCGGCGCGACGGTGCCGAGGCCGCCGAACCATTGCCGCGCCGCCTCGCGTGAGCCGAAGCTCATCCAGAGGAAGGCGAGAAGATAGATGCCGGCCACCATGACTTGATAGCTCGCCACCGCCTCCGGGTCCGTGCCGATGGCGCGCAGGACCTCGATCAGCAGCCGGCCCGCCGCCATCAGCAGCAGCACGACCGAGATGCGCTGGTACATCTGGCGCGCCTCGCCATCGCCGGCGGCGCACAGGCGGGCCGCCGGCATGTCGGGCTGCAGCACGATCCGGAACACCAGGACGAAGAGACGCCATTGCCAGATCGTCGTCAGCACGGCGACCGCGAACCTGTCCTGGGGCGCGCCGCCCGCGAACCACGCGCCGGCTGCGGCATGGCAGACCAGCCACACCACCAGCACGCCGAGCCCGTCCAGCGCCGCCACCGCGGCCAGGCTGGCAAGCGATTGCCAGCCGAACTCCGGCGCGACCTTCGCAACCAGCCGGCGGCGCGGGACGACCAGCACCTGTCGCAGCATCGCCTCTGTCGCCACCGCCACCGCAGCGATGACACCCAGCATCAGGAGAAAGCCGCCGGCGCTGCGGCCGCCCTGACCGGTGCGGTCGAGACGTCCGGGAATCGACGCAAGCTGGTCCAGCATGACGGGCGTAGCCTTCACTACCGCATCAGCCCGCTCAAAGAATACGGTGAAGGAATCGGGTCCCTCCTTCGGCGGTATCTTCACGATCTTGGGCCCCGGTGGCGGCTTGCTTGCCTTGCCGCCTTTGCCGTCGGAAGCGGTCGGCTTGGCGGCAGAGGTGGCAGAAGCAGCGCCGGCGGGCGCGGACTGCGCGCCCTCGGCCTTGAGCTTCTCCGTCACCGAATTGCTGATCGCCTCGACCAGCGCATCGAACTGCTGCTGGGTCATGCCCGCAGGCGGGTTCGTTTGAGCCTCGAGCCGCGTGACAAAGGCGCTCTGGAATAGAAGTGCAGCTGCGGCTGCCAAAGCAATTATGATTGTCCTCATGTCCATCCCCCGCCCTGGCGGTCCAGCTTGGCGAAGCCCCGTATTGCCCCCGTCGGCCCGCTCGCCCATAGCCGGCTTGCGTCTTAAGGCGAACTAGGAAGGGCCATGCCTCTTGAAAGCGTAGTTCGTCGTCTCAGCAAACGCACCTTGAACTTCGACATCGGCATCCGGTGAGCCTGGCCGGCTTGTCGGACCGGTACCGGTTTTCCAGTTTCAGGTAGTCCTATACCGGGCAACTGTGTCGTTGCGCCGGAGCGCCCCAGTTTTCGGTCGAGTGATTCCGCGCCGACGTCGGTAGTCTGATCCGCATCGGAGCGTGCCTCAAGGAGCATGCTCCCAATGCACCAGTCCGTCGCGCGCAGCCGTCGAGCCGGCCGACCCGGACCGGCGGTGCTTGTACGTGCCGTCAGCCAGTGCGCCAACCGTAGGACCGGACGACGCCGTCCATCCGCTGTCGCCCAAAGATGCCGACGACAACGATTATGCCGTGTCCCTCAAGTACGCGATCCACTTCGAGCGCGGGGCCATTTCGCGCCTCTGCGTTTACCGCCCGTAAGCGGCGCTCTCGAACGCATAGAACAGGGGCAGCGACTTCACGTCGGCGAACGGCAGGATCTGCGTGGCATAGACGCCGCCGATGCCCTTCTTTGGATCGATCCAGTAATAGGTGTTGGCAAGCCCGGCCCAGGCCAGCGCGCCGGCCGATCGTCCGGTCGGCGCCTCGGCGTTGTTGATCATGAAGGAGAGGCCCCAGCTCTTGTCCATGCCGGGGAAGAACTCGGCATCGTTGCTGAAGGGCGGCGCCGCCGTCTTCAGCAGGCAGACCTTGCAGTCGCCCATCGCGTTGCCCGCCATCTGCTCGACGGTCTCGGGTTTCAGCACCTGCTCGCCTTTGTCGGACTTGCCCTTGTTCAGCACCATGCGCACGAACTTGAGGTAGTCGCCCACCGTGCTGTAGAGCCCGCCGCCGCCCATCTCGAATTCCGGCTCCTGCGGCAGCTCGAGGTCCTTGTCGGGGGCCAGCCCGTCCGGCGTGCGATGGTGGATCTTGGCCAGGCGCTTGCGCATGTCGTCGGTGATCTTGAAGGCGGTGCTGGTCATGCCGAGCGGGCCAAGGAGGTTGTCGGCCATATACCTACCGAGCTTCTGGCCGCTCGATCCCTCGACCATCTTGCCGGCCCAGTCGATGTTGATGCCGTAGAACCAGCGCTCGCCGGGATCGAACAGCAGCGGCGTGGTCAGCGCCTTGTTCTGGCAGCTGATGACGCCGGGCACGCCGGTGGCCTCCATGTACTTGGCGATCTCGGGGCTCCAGATGTCGTAGCCGAAGCCCGCCGTATGGGTGAGCAGGTGGCGCAGCGTGATGTCCGTCTTGGGCTTGCGCGTCCTGGGCTTGCCGGCGGCGTCGAAGCCTTCGAGCACCTCGACCTTGCCGAGCTCGGGCAGCACCTCCTTGGCCGGCGCATCGAGCTTGAGCTTGCCGCGCTCCACCTGCTGCATGGCGGCGGCGCCGGTGATCGCCTTGGTCATCGAGGCGATCCACACCACGGTGTCGGGCGTCATCTCGGCCGACTCGCCCAGCACGCGCTTGCCAAAGCCGCCTTCGTAGGTCGTGCCCTTGGTGTCGGTTGCCGTGGCGACCACGCCTGGCACGTCGCCCCTGCTCACCGCTTCCTTCAGAACCTTATCGGCCTCAGCCTTCATGGCGTTTCCTCCTGCTATCCGCGAGGGGAAGCGTAAAGCGGAATGGGATGAGAGGGAACCGCGTCCGGTTCGCTGAGCGCGAAAGGCGAACTTTGCCCGGCACGGCGAGCACGAGTTCCTTGCGGCACGCCCGATCGGACAAGTTCCAACTCATGTGCCGAATCTGTCCGTATTTGTCCGTATTCTGCCGCGACAGAAGCCTCTATCGATCGAATCGGCGCCAATTCCGGCGCGTCGTCGGGAGGACCAAATTGACCGCGCTCCCCTTGGAGATTTGGCCACCAGGGCTGCACTCTGACGCCTCGGGTGGCGGTGGATCACAACTTCTTACCCCCGGCTCCGGTGCTTGGTTATTCCAATACGCTCCTCTTCGGAACCCTGACTCAGCTGCGGAAACTGCGAGAACTGCGCTAACCTCCCGTGCGGCGCACCCTTGTGGTGAGACAGCGAAACTGCGGACAGGGTTGCTGGAGCCATGAATGTAGTGGTTGTGCTCATGGGTCAAGCTGAGTCGGCGATTGGCGGCGATGTTGGGCGCGGGCG
>Ga0081455_10001114_pt1 | contig 33709 bp, 30 predicted proteins | sample TabmetS3T2R1_FD_70207 | JGI IMG/M metagenome (GOLD analysis project Ga0081455, IMG submission 70207) | Tabebuia heterophylla rhizosphere microbial communities from the University of Puerto Rico - S3T2R1 | ecosystem: Host-associated > Plants > Roots > Rhizosphere ...
TCCGCACGCCATTAAACACCAGCGATAAAGTAGAAAAGCAAATCATGCAGACGCTTCCAAACGTCGGCTTCAAAGTAGAAGGCTCAGAACGCGTCGGTGCGCTGGTGGGCGGTGAGCTGGCAAAAAGTTCGTTGATTGCGCTCGGGCTAGGCATTCTTGGGATTTTGATTTTCGTCACGTTCCGCTTCGAACTTGCTTTTGCCGTGGGAGCGATTGTTGCGCTTTTGCACGACGTCTTCATGACGGTTGGCATGTTTTCGCTTCTCGGGCGCGAACTTACACTCACCATGATTGGTGCTGTATTGACGATCGCCGGGTATTCCATCAACGATACCATCGTGGTTTACGACCGGATCCGTGAGGGTCTGGCGAGCGGGAGGCGCGGAACGATCGACGAAATCATGAACTCGAGCATCAATCAGACTCTGAGCCGAACCATTCTTACAAGCACTGTGACGCTTATTCCCATTCTGTGCCTGTTCTTCTTTGGTGGTGCGGTGCTGCGGGATTTTTCGCTGGCCATCATTATTGGCGTGATCGTCGGTACTTACTCATCCATTTTTATCGCCTCGCCCATTGTGCTGTGGTGGACGCGTGCCCGCGGGGGTGGCGCGACAGCCTTGCGACGCGAAATCACCCAAAAAGCAACAACGGCCAATCCTCTCGCCCAACGCTGAGGCATTTTGGACCGAGCTCTGACGTTTATGCCTCGGTTGCAGGGGGTTTGGGGCTGGTTTTGGCCCTTTTCGGGCCCGATTTGACGGGGACGTCCGCCTTGGGTAGACTCCCGCTCGCTGATTAGGAATCCATCGCTAAAGTCAGGAGTGATTATTGATGCCAGAAGTGATCGTTCGCAAAGGTGAGCCCGTCGATCGCGCGTTGAAGCGGCTGAAGAACAAGCTGGATGCCGAGGGCATTCTCGAGGAGGTCCGCCGTTTGCGCGCCTTTGAGACCCCTTCGCAAAAGCATCGCCGCAAGGCGAAAGCCAACGCGAAACGCGGCCGAACCAAGTTCCGATTCAATCCAAGCTAAACAGAGTTAAAAAGTTAAAATGTTAGAAAGTTAAAAGGTTTGGCCCCGTTCAAGCCGTTCGGATATCGGCTTAACTTTTTAACGATTCAACCTTTTAACGCTTTAGCTTTTCGCAAGAAACTCTCTGATCGCCCGGACGAGGCCTTCAATGTCGTGTTGCTGGGCTTCGACATCGACCTTCAAGCCATTCTCGCGTGCAGTCTGCGACGTGATGGGACCGATGCTGGCAACTTGCATTCCTTTTGGCCACGGTAATTTGAGGGCAAGGAAATTTTCCACGGTCGACGAGCTGGTGAACGTAATTAGGTCTGCTCCCTCTTTCGCCAGCTGCCTTCGCGCACCGCTGATGTCACGCGTCTCGGGAACAGTCCGGTAAGCTAATGCTTCGTCTACGATTGCCCCGAGAGCCGAGAGCTCTTTGGGAAGCACATCGCGCGCTTTTTCGGCGCGCACCAGAAGGACCTTCAAATTTTCAATGCTTCCCTGTTTCTTGAACTCCCGGACTATTTCTTCGGCTACAAAATCCTTTGGCTGCAGATCAACATGCAGATGAAAGTCTTTTAGCCGTTGCGCGGTGGCCGGTCCAATGGCCGCAATTCGGGCTCCGCCGATCTCGCGCGTATCGTCGTATAATTTGAAAAAGATGTCGAAAAACGCGTCCACCCCGTTTGCGCTGGTGAAAACGATCCAGTCGTAAATGTGTGCGTCCTGAACAAGTTCTGCGAATTCGCGCAAATCGCTCGGTGGCTCGATTCGAATAGTGGGCAGTTCGATAACGTGAGCACCCAGGGCGCGCAGTTTGCCGCTTAGTACGCTTGCTTGTTTTCTTGTTCGCGTAACGACAATTCTCTTCCCAAGCAGGGGCCGTGTTTCGTACCAGTTTAGCTTGTCTCGCAATCCGACGACTTCTCCAAATACCGCTATTGCAGGCGCCGTGAAATCATTTGCCGCCGCCTTTTTAGCAATGTCTGAAAGAGTGCCTGTAAGCGTTTCCTGCCGGCCTGTAGTCGCCCAACGAATCAGTGCTACCGGTAAATCGCCGCGCATTCCGTGCTTCATCATTTCGCTCGTAATCGATCCGAGGCGTTCCACCCCCATCAACATGACCTGGGTCCCGCCAAGTTTCGCCAATGCTGCGTAATCGATTGCACTTTCTGTCTTCGCCGGATCCTCGTGTCCCGTAAAGAACGTGACGTGTGAATTATGCGCCCGGTGCGTTATGGGAATGCCTGCATATGCTGGACCAGCGATGGACGACGTGATTCCAGGCACAATTTCGAATGGAATACCCGCGTCGGCTATCGCCTGCGCTTCCTCGGCGCCCCGACCGAACACGAATGGATCCCCGCCCTTCAACCGGACGACCTGCTTTCCCTGGCGCGCTTTCTCGATCAGCAGCGCGTTGATTTCATTCTGGCTCATTTGCGATTCGCCGGAGGTTTTACCAGCGTAGACGATTTCGGCGTCGTCTCGCGCCCAGCCGAGCGCCTCAGGATTCGCCAGATGATCGTAAACGATCACATCCGCGCTCTCGATGCATTCCTTTGCTCGCAATGTTGCGAGGCCGAGGTCGCCGGGCCCGGCACCAACCAAATAGACTTTTCCACTTTTACTCATGGTCGTACCTGATGCAGTAGCCGCTCAGCAAGACGTTCACCCTCCTTGCAATCGCCTTCTGCTTCGCCTTCACGTGGCCCGGTTGATTGATCAGTAAACAATTGCCCCCTCAGTTTCATTTTGTTGCCGTCAATTGTCGCCAGCACGCCCACGGGGCAATTACAGTCTCCCTGCAACAAACGCAGAAACTCTCGTTCTGCCCGCAGACAAAGCAACGTCTCGCGATCATTCACAATGTCGGCGATCGTCTTCGCGCTTTGGTCGTTGATGCGAACTTGAATTGCGATGGTTCCCTGGCCGCCTGCGGGCAAAAAAATCTCGCGTGAAAGGGTTTCGACGAAAAATTGGCTGTCTTTGAAAATGATTTCGTTAATAGCTGGCGACTGACCCAGGCGTTCCAGTCCCGCACGAGCCAATATGATCGCGTCCCAATCGTTCTCGATCAATTTGCGCAGTCGTGTCGGAACGTTCCCGCGAAGGTCTACCACTTTGAGATCTTCACGTTTCCACAGCAGCTGGCGCTTTCTTCTCACACTACCGGTGGCGACAATCGCGCCGTGCGGAAGCGAAACGAGACCGCCTGAGTGTTTTGAAACCAGAACATCATCTACCGGTGCGCGGGGAAGAACCGCGGCGATCTCTGTATCTGGATTTATTTCACTAGGAAGGTCTTTGGCGCTATGGACCGCGAGATCGATGTCTTGAGCCAGAAGCGCTCGCTCGATTTCGGCTGTAAACGATCCTTTGCGACCCGCAGGACCCTCGGCGAATCTGCCGTGATCGCCTTGTGTTGCGATGATTCTCGTCTCGATTTCAGTGTCCGCTCGCGCCGCTTGAATCGCTTGTTCAACCAAGCGGGCTTGTGCACGCGCCAGCTCGCTGCCGCGCGTGCCCAGGACGAGTTTTTTTGTCATCGCAGGGAATGTAGCCGCGATACAGGGCAGGGGAAGGCGTCGGCGTCCCTACGGCCGTGATGCCCGCAGCGAACCGTCAGCGACCGGAGGATGTCCCATAATTGGTGACGTGCGACCCAGTTCCCACGAGATTTTCTCGATGAAATCTGAGACATGTTCGGCAATGATCGCTTCGGCAGACGCCATTTGTTGGCGGCGCAGGGCAAGCGACTGCTCCGCGACGGACCGCAGTGCATCGATGTCGTAAAGGTACACGCCTTCCATTTCATTGACGGTAGGATCGACATCGCGTGGAACAGCGATATCGATGATAAAAAGCGGGCGATCGATTCGATCGTCCAAAATGGGGCCCAGGTTTGCAGGGGTCAGAAGGGCAGCTTCCGAAGAAGTTGATGTAATGAGGATATCGATCTCGCGGCATTCCTGTGTCCACTGATCGAAATGGGTAGCACGACCGCCGACGCGGTGTGCCAACTCCTCGGCGCGATCGTTGGAACGATTGCTCACACGCAGATCGATCACCCCGCGGGAAACCAGCGCGCGCGCCGTGCTCTCGCTTGCTTCACCTGCTCCCAAAACTAAAACGCTGCAATTGCCAAGTTCGCCGAAAATTTTCTGAGCCAGATCAACCGCGACCGAGCCGACTGACACCGAACCGCGCGTGATTTCTGTGTGCGTCCGGACTTGTTTTGCCACGCGAAAGGCGCGTTGGAACAGCCGATGAAGGCAGGGTCCAACTGCACCGGATGTGCGCGCAGATTGGTAAGCCTTTTTTGTCTGACCAAGAATCTCCGTCTCGCCCACAACCATGGAATCGAGTCCGGAAGCGACCCGGAACAAATGTTGTACGCACTTTTCAGCTTCGTAACGGTAAAACGGTAGTGCTTCACTGTGGCCGTGTACAATGACTTCATTGTTCTGTAACAAACATTGAGCAATTTCGTCCGTCGATACACGCTTCTCTGACGCGCCATATACTTCCACGCGGTTACACGTAGCCAGCACCAACGCTTCGGCGCAACCCGCCTGACGAAGGGTAGGCCCGGCTCCGACCCCGCCGGCGAAGCGTTCTCGGGTTTCGACGTTGGCAGTGTGATGACTCAGGCCGACGCAGAAAAGGTTCATGGGACCGAGTGTGTTTGCGCAGTGAACGTGATTCCCCAAAGAAGAGTCAAGGCCGCGCTAAATCCGATAATGCAAAGCGCGGCGACCCGCCTTGGCGCGATTCGACGAAGATAACGGCCTTGCAAAATAGCTGCGTAGAGCAGCCAGACGCCAACGGCAGCCACCAGTTGGATGCGTGGCAGAGGTCGGCCCGTAAAAAAGCCACTGATAATCCCGATCGTGTACAGAATGAAGCCCCACCAAAGCAAACGCGTGATTGCCGCAAAGAGATCAGTCAGCGGAGGCAAATGATAGAAAGTCGAATGCAATTGATGTGTCTTGAGCTGGCGTTCCTGCACCAGATACATTACTCCGGCAATGCACGCGAGGGCGAACGCGCCATAAGCTATCAGCGAAACCGATGCATGAAATTCCAGCGCAGGATTGGGTGGGACTCTTATCGCGTGGCGAACATCAATTGGCGCAATCAACGCGAAGCCCTGCAGCAGAAGCACCAGCGGCGCGGTGAACGCGCCCATAAGCGACAGGCGGTAGGTTGGGCCAACCAGCATGTAAATCAGCGCTACAGACCATGCCAGGAAGACAAAAACCTCAAACAAGTTCGTTAGCGGGCAACGTCCCAGGGCATGACCGCGGACAGACAAGAACGCCGTCTGAAAAATAAAGCCCAGGCCGATCGCCAGAAAATTAAATCTGCCTGGTCGAAAAACGCCGGTGCGCAAAGCGAAGCCTGTGCGAACCAGTGCCGCGAGAAAACAGATTGTCGAAATGATGAGCAGAACTCTATCCACTGGAAAAAAGATACTGTAAGAGGTGGCTCTCGGCTTAGCAATCTGTGGGCAATAGGTTTCGCCTTCAAAAGCCCCGGGATGTTGGTAAAGCAAGCGTCGCGCGCCTCACAGAGACGCGGCTACAGAAGGAGGCGGGATTGACGTCTGCCCCGGGTCCGTTAGCGTTCGCGGCGATGACTTTGAACCCTCTTGGAAAACTGCGTGCGGCCGTGCGCGACGTTCCCGATTTTCCGAAAAAAGGAATCGTTTTTAAGGATATCACCCCGATTCTGAGCGATCCGGCACTGTTTCGCGCCTCCATTGACCTGTTTTTGGACCGCTGCCGTGGAAAAAAACTCGATAAAATCGTTGGGATCGATGCGCGTGGGTTTCTCTTTGGATCAGCAGTCGCCTATGAGCTCGGTGTCGGTTTCGTTCCGATTCGAAAGCGTGGAAAACTCCCGTTCAAGACTGAGGTCGCCAGTTATTCGCTCGAATACGGCGAAGCCGAAATGGAAATGCATATCGATGGTATTACCGCAGGCGAGAGAGTTGTGCTGGTAGATGATTTATTGGCGACAGGTGGAACGTCTGTCGCTGCGTCTGCCCTGATTCGCAAAGCGGGCGGACAGCTTCTCGAAGCGCAGTTTTTGATTGAATTGGAGTTTCTTCACGGACGTAACCGACTTGAACCGACGGCGGTTATTTCGTTCCTGAAATACTGAACGTCGGCAGGCATCGAGTTGGCCAATAACTCTTCTCCGTCTGAGATGAGATTTTGGATTTTGACGATCCAATTTTAGATTGAACGGCAACTCGGACTTGGAATGAAAACGTCCCGTCATCTGGAGCAAGTGTTGGCGCACGCCGCACGCCGTCTCGCGGCTACGGGTGCCAGACGCCCCACCGAAGTTCTCCCGCTCTACAAGAAGTTTCTCAAGGTAGAGGAACATCGGTTGCGTTTGAAGCACCAGGCGGGCGGGGGCGGTCGTGAAATTTGTGCGCGACGTGCCGAGCTGGTCGATGTGTTATTGCAATATGTTTTCGACGCAGCGGCGACTGCCGCTCACCGAAACGGGAGCACCAAAATCCCACTTGCGTTGATCGCCCTTGGTGGATACGGCCGGGGCGAGCTGAACCCGTTTAGTGACATCGACGTGATGCTTTTGCATCGTCAGGGAAAAAAGGGGATTTCGCCGCACCTGGAAGAGATGGTGCAACAGGTTCTATATCTTCTGTGGGACAGCGGTTTCAAAGTTGGACACTCCACCCGCTCGATCAAGGAAGCGGTCGCACAGGCGAACCAGGATATGCGCACAAAGACCGCCATGCTGGAATCCAGGTTTCTCGCGGGCGACATCGATCTGGCGCGAGAATTTCGGCGGCAATTTCGGTCGAAGTGCGTCAACGGATACGAACGCGAATACGTGGAACTGCGGATGCGGGATCAGGTTGCCCGGCACAAGAAATTCGGCGACAGCGTTTATTTACAGGAGCCGAACCTGAAAAGTGGATGCGGAGGGCTTCGCGATTATCAAAATCTTCTTTGGATGACTTATTTCAAAGAGGGTTCATTGAGCACGAACCAGCTGGTGGGAAAAGACTGGCTCAGTGAAAGCGATCAGCGGCGAATCGAAAAGGCGTACGATTTTTTACTGCGTTTGCGTACCGACTTGCATTACGCGACGGGGCGCGCGACCGACATTCTTCACATTAATTTGCAGGAAGAGATCGCAAAACGGCTCAACTATTCATCTGAGAACGGCCAACTCCGAAGCGAGGAACTCATGCGGGATTATTATGAGCACACCCGGGACATCTTCCGGGTGACGGAACGTATTTCGGAGCAGTTTGTGAGCGGCTATGTCACAAGCAAGACCCGTTCTCTATTCAGTTTTCTTCCCCTGGTGCGAGCGCGCAAAACTCCCGTCGGAGATTTCTTCTTTGTTCGAAATAAGCAATTGCACCTGGCGCGGCGGGACCTTTTTCGCAAAGACCCCGATGAAATGATGCGAGCATTTCAGTTTGCGCAGGAACGCGGCCTGGACCTGAGCCCCGAATTGGAGGACCTCCTAAGCAGAAGCCTCGGAGAGGTGACACGCACGTATCAATATGCACGCGGGCCACGCGTGATCTTTAAAGAGATTCTGTCCCAAAAAGGGAAAGTCGGCCGCATCCTCAGAATGATGCATCGGGTCGATTTTCTCGGGCGCTACATTCCCGAATTCGGTCAGCTTACGTGCCTGGTTCAGCATGAGTTTCAGCATCGTTACACGGCTGACGAACATACATTGGTCTGTATCGACAAACTCGATGCTCTGGCGGAGACGAATGACCCAAAGCTAGTTGCTTATCGCAAGATTTTTGAGCAACTGGCGGATCCATTTGTTCTCTATCTCGCGCTCCTTTTACACGATAGCGGCAAAGCGGTCGGAGCGCGGCCACACTCCGAAGCGAGTGCCCTTTTCGCCCAACGTGTCGCCGCGCGTCTCCAGTTGTCGTCCGAGCAGCGAAAAGCACTGATCTTGCTCGTCGATCATCACCTCACGCTTTCGCAGACAGCGCAGCAAAGAAATCTTGATGATCCCGCCACGGTGACAGACTTCGCGCATGTCGTGAAGGATCAGAAAAATCTGAATGCGCTAATGCTTCTCACGTTGGCGGACGGCCAGGGAGCGAGTGCTGACGCGTGGTCGGATTGGAAGGAATCCCTGGTATGGGCACTATTTCATGAGACCTCCCGGTGTCTGGCAGACCAACAATCGTACTACGAACAAACCAAGGTCGAGCGCGATACCTTGCAAGCCTCCGTGGCTGCGAAACTTCCCCCAGATTTTGCAGGAGAGATTGAGGCGCATTTTGAGTTCATGCCTGACAATTATTTTCGCGCCAGCGATGTTCCCGAGATCGTTGAGCATCTGCAATTGTTCCGGTCGTTTTTGGAAAATGTCTCCAAGCAGGGCGATTCTCCGCTCGCCGTTGGAATCCAATGGAAAGCTGTTCCAGAGCAGGGGCACAGCGTTGTCACCTTTTGCACCTGGGAGCGTGAAAGACTATTGGCAAAAGTGGCAGGGTCATTTTCGGTTGTGCCTTTGAATATTCTGAGCGCCGATCTCTTTCCTCGTGGAGACAACGTGGTGCTGGGCGTGTTTCGAGTGTGCGACACGAGAGGCCGCCCCGTTACCCACCAGCGTGATTTCGCGCTGGTAGAAGAGACGTTGCGGCGAGCGCTCGAAGATGAAAGTTTCCATTTCCTTCCGTTAATAGAAAAAGCAAGGCGCCAGAGCCGTCGTCTTACGACAGGAATTGAGTTTCCGACGAGAATTTCAATCGATAACAAGGCGCATCCGGTTTATGCGCTTCTTGAGATTCAGGCACCGGACCGGATCGGTTTGCTTTACGATGTCTTGACCTGCCTTGATCGCGAAAATCTTTTGGTCACGCTCTCACGCATCAACACGCAGGCCGGCGCTGCCATTGACACGTTGTACGTCGTTGACCGTTCCACTCGTGGCAAGATCACGGACGCCCATCGCGTCAGGGCGATCCAGCAGCGTCTTCAAAATACAATTTTGAGTGGAGGCGCTACGAAATCGAAGTAGTAAGACGCGCTCCTGGTTTATTTTCTTGATCCTATGAACGTTCTAATTCTCGCAGCCGGATACGCGACGCGCCTTTATCCGCTTACCCTTAACAAAGCGAAACCATTACTCGTCGTTGGTGGTAAGCCGATTATCGAATGGGTGGTGGACAACCTTCATGGGGTCCCCGATCTGGAAACAATCTATGTGGTGACAAATGACAAGTTCGCGGCGGACTTTCAAGCTTGGAGCGAGCGGTATCAAAAACGACATCCGCAATTCAAATTCAAAATTGTTAATGATGGCTCCCAAAACGACGACGATAAACTTGGCGCAATTGGAGATATCAATTTTGTCGTCACGCGCGAGGAGCTGAGCCAAAGCAGCCTGCTGATTATTGCTGGCGACAATTTATTTACCGAATCGCTCGAGGGATTCGTGGCCTGCGCCAAAGGAAGCGAAGCAACGGTTGGGGTCTATGACGTTGGCGACCGTGAAGCGATTAAGAAGTACGGAAACGTTCTAATAGACGACGATGGAATCATCACGCACCTGGAAGAGAAACCACAGAAACCGCGCGGAACTCTCGCCGCAATCGCGCTTTACTATTACCCTCCTGAGGTTCTCTCTCTCTTGACCACGTATCTTGCAGCTGGAAATAACGCCGATCAGCCGGGCCGTTTTGTGCAATGGCTGCACACGCGTAAACCTATAAAGACCTTCCAGGTCAAAGGAAAGTGGCTCGATATTGGGAGTAAAGAAACGCTGGAGAACGCGGATCAGATTCTGGCTGGGTACGTTAAACCGTTGAATCGTCTTTAAATCGCTAAACGGGATGTAACGATTCAAACCTTTAATGAATCACGCCTTTTACTTCAATCGTCCTTCATCAAACTCGATCAAATCGAAATAAGTTCGAATTTCCTTGCGTCCTTCGCCACCAGCCTCCTTTAGAAAGTGCAGAAAACGCGCTTTCTTTGCGGCGGTGTCCGGATGCCGTGAAATCATGGCTTGGTTCCACTGTTCAATGACGTCGGGAGAATGCTGGACACCGTTTGCCCGGACCCACTTTAGAATTGCGTCGTCCTCGTCCAGTCTGTTCGCAATTTCTTCAAACGCGTCGCCATCAATCTTTAAAAACGCCAGTAAGTGTTTGTCGAACCCGACGGTTTTATAGTTGTAACCATTGAGCAGGCCTTTCCGATGGAGTCTGGCCTTGTCGATCAAACGCGGCAGATGCACGTACCCGCCTAGTTTCTGGTAAGGACTGCGAGGGTGCAGTCGTTGCATGGAAAGATGGTACTAAGTCGCGGGCAAAGGCCGCTGGGTGACCCCGGAAAAATCGTTCTCGTGAACCGGCGCGACATCCGGTTTCTGTTCCTGCAACAATTCTCCCTGCGTAAGATCTGCCCGGCCGATCACAAGCTGGCCGGAAAACATGCCGCCTTTTTCCACTGAAATTGCCTTTGCTGTGACATCGCCTTCCAGCGCGCCCTTTTTCTGAATGTCCACGGTTTGAGCAACAATTTCCCCCGACATCCTTCCCCTGATTTCAATATGTTCCGCGCGGACCCGCCGAAAGCAGTGAATATCGGCTTTGCGCTCGACGAGGATGCGTCGCGCGCTAATACGGCCAGGAATCTTGCCTGCGAAGTTGATCGTTGCGGTGTCGTCGCAATGCAGGTTGCCGCGCAATCTGCCCTCGATTAACGCGGACCGGCAAACCACACTGCTGCTGCCCAGATCCCCTTTGCCAGTCAGATGAACGTCTCCTCGTGTTCGAATAGTTCTGCTAAAACCGCTGGTGATTTTGTAGTCGCGCAAATCAATGTGCGCGCTGCACGCGGGGCAGATTGTTGAGGTGGCCGTGCCGCAAACCTGTTGTTTCCGCTTGCATTCGAAACACTCGATGACAGAGCTGTGCTGCCGTTTCCAAAAATCCTCGAATTTACCGAGAATAGAGGAGGCGGGCGCGGCTGGCGGAGCCGGTGTCTCCTCCCGAACCCGCAGTTTTAGCCCGGGTTTCGGCGTAAACTGAGAAAAATAGCGGCCACACTGGCGGCAAATGGAACTCTTCGCCGCTGCATACTCCATCTGCTTGAAGCCACAGTGTGGACATTCCACACTGACTTTTGCAGGCGACGGACTAGCCACCGGACGCTAACCCCCCGAATTCCCTATTAGCGCCCTCCAAACGCTGCCTTGATCGGCTCGTTGGATCGCACAACTTCCGGTCGGGCCGGCGTCCCCTTCGCGGAAACCGCGCCGCTGGTGACTTCGGATTTGCCGATAAAGGTTGCTCCCTCTTCAATGACAAGGCGCGCTGCTTTCAAATCTCCCTGCAATGTGCATTTTGATTTTAGCTCGCAACGCTCGGCTACGGTGATGTTGCCGTGCACTTTGCCATAGACGGTGATCGATTTGGTTTTTACCTCGCCGCGGATGTCCGCGTTTTCACCAATCGTCAAAACGCCGTCGGAATTGATTTCCCCTTCGACCTTCCCGTCGATGAGAAGCTCCTTTTGGAACTTGATCGAGCCTTTGATTTCGACATCGCTCGAAAGGATGTCTTTGCCACCGTGATCTGCCATAGGTTTTGGTTTATCGATGATTGTTGTTGTTAATGGTTCTTCGCCGTTCGCAGGATGATTATTCTCATCTGTTCCCGAATACCGCGATTTTTCTACAACCGGCGGTACCGGCTTTTGCGGGACGAATCGTTTGAGCATCGGGTAGTATTGGGACAGTCGTCAACATCTGTCAACGGATTCTCGTCGCGATTCTGAATTTTTTTATCGCGTTGTCACACGGTAAAGTTTCGCGACTCCATTTTGAGCCGACAAAACGAGGAACGGCGGCGTTCTGGTTGGCATCCTATCCAAAATCATGCAGACGGGCTGTTGAGACATCGTGGTGCCCAGGATCTGGGCCGAGTTTTGAGAAGTGCGAACGGAATCGTAGGCGATTATCCAGACGACTCCGTGATTTTCCAGAAGGTTACGGGCCGTTCCCCAATCCTGGCTGACAAAAAAACGCGCGCTGTCTTCAATTCCTGCCAGGCTCTCGTGCGAACTGCCAGCCACGCCGGGTTGATTCGACCAATAGGCGATCTCTGGAGAAAGCCACCACGGCGCAAGGAAGGGGCGATTCTCGGACGATCGCAGATTGAGCGCCACGTGACGCAGCTCTTCCGATTGATTGCGCCGTGTCACATGATCCCCGCGTTGCACTTCGTTTGGCCACAGCGTTTCATCCCAATCGCGCAAAATCGGGACAATCGACAGGAAGAATGCGATCCAAACTGCCGCGCGGGATCGAATCGGCTCGAGTAAACGCGGTAGCGCCAAAGCGAAGATCAGCACAAAGAAATATGCCCAGCGTGCCTGCCAGATTGTCAGGACATAAGTGGCACCGAGAAGTACGAGAACAAATACCGGGAAGGTATGTTCACTTGCACGCCTGTTTTTTCTTATGTTAATCCAAATCAAAAGCGGCATGACGAGAAGCAGATAACCGCACCAGTGCAACCAGATCGGATTTGCGGGCGAGACATGCGCCAGTTCGCCAATCGTGCGCGCCCAGTTTTGAAACAGGGAGTTCGGACAAAGGATGGAGAATGACGGAATCCGTCGCTCAATCAGAAGCGCGATCAAAATGACGACAACAAAACAAACCCAACCGACACGTCGAGACCTTGCAGAGATTGTTTTTGGGTTTTTGACTGCGCTTGTTACCAGCACAACCAGGAATAAAACGAGTGACTCATAAGCGGAAGTCCAAATCGCTAATCCCCACGCGATTCCACCGACGATGCTCCATTTGCTCGCATCGGGAGCTGAGACTGGGCCGGTTTGTGCTTGCAGACACCATTCTGCACAAATCGCGATTGTCACCAGCAACATCAGGAGCGATTGATGATCAGGCCTGCCGAGTTCCGTACCATGAACGAGAATGGGACTGATCGCGTACACGATCAGCATGATCCACCGATAGCGAACTTTTACGGACCACCACCAAAGAAACCATCCCCCGACCAGTGCCAGCAACGGCGAAATGAGCGCGCCAGCCAGATCGAGTGGTTGCCCCGTGAATGGCTTCAGCAATATCGACAACCCGAGAATCAAATAGTCCAGCGGAGCAGTTGTGTGGGGCGTGGTTCCGCTTGGGAAGTTCTCGAAGTCGTGATGCCGTACGATTAGCCCCGGATGTTCCGAGCACATCCGCACGCGAGTCATCCGCGCATAACAGTCCGCATCGGTGAAATAAATATTCCCCGAGACAAAAACATCCTGATAGTTCGCGTAGCGCGTCCCCAGGATGAGTACACTGAGAATGGCGACTTCACTGATGCTCAGGATTCGCCGAATCACCGAGCCATCCCAAGCCCGCAATTCAAAATGCGCAATCCGAAATTTTAACTGGAAGTGTAGTGCCTCCCCATGGACACGAAGCAAATTCCCAAGGTCACGAGGATCGCGGCAACACGATTCAGGCTATACCTTTGTCAAAAATCGCGCAGAAGCCGTCTTTGTAATAGCGAAGACGCCAGCCGTTCTGTTTGGCAACTAAGGCAATTGCAGCCTCACGTCGCTTGCCATTGCGCGGCCATACGCGTGTTAGTTCCGGTTCATAGACTGCACAATGGTTTGCAACCTTTAATTCTTTAGCGATTTGGCCCGCGAGAATTTTCATATTGGTCTCGCAACCTGCGAACTACTTCTATTCGTAAAACGTACCGTGCTTAGTCGTACAGGCCGCGCCTTTTACCGGTGAACTTTTCGAATTGGCTCATTGAGCGACGCGTTTTTTTTTCGCGGCTTTCGCTTGTCGCGGGTCGAAACGATATTGATACGCTTTCCGGTTTGGTGTTGACGTTCGTCCTTCTTCAACGACTCAACAGCCTTTTTCAAGAGGTCTGCATTCCGTTCGTATTCTCCCGGTTTCCAGTGTGTGCGTCTAGCTGCCAAAAAATTCGTTCCGCGGCTGTAATCTCTTTTGGTTGGGTGAATACGACCGGCCTCTGCGGTCAGTGTACGATCCGTAAGCATTTTGCCACCTAGAATTCAACACACCGGGCTAACTCTGTTTCCGTGTTGGCGTAATAGTCCCGCTCGTGTTCAGTCCAGAGTTATTCCCGGTTTAAGAACCTCCCTGATGCAACCGTCTTCCTTATCCCGAACCTTCTTGTAAAGCTCAGGGCCTTCTTCAAGTGAGCGGTTGCGAGTGACCACAAAGGAAAGATCGATCTCGCCTGAACCGATCTTGGCGAGCAGCTTCTGACTGTAGCGTTTCACATGTGTGCGGCCGGTTTTCATCGTTAGGCCCTCGTTCATAAGGCCCTGGGAAGGATCGAAAGGCAAAAGAATAAACGTAAATGAACGTGGACACGCCGGTGGTAATTGTCACTAGCTTTTAACAAAGCTGATATCACCACTCCGTTCCAAACGCGCGATTCTAATCCTGGAAAGATCTTCGGTTCCAGCATCAAGGCGCATGTCTTCACCGAGATCGTGTTCGGAAATCTGATTTAGACCCATACGTCTCTGCTGCAATTCGCCATCCTTCACAAGCACGACGGGCTTGCCCTTAATTAGAATTCCCAGTCCGTAGGAATAATAGGCTGCCATCCCGAACACTCTATGGAGTAGTACGAGAACGAACCCGGTACCGATGGTCGCAAAGAAAGGCGCTGACCCGTTAACGGCACGGGATAACACCGAGGCAATCATAACAATTAACACAACATCGAATGCAGTCTTTTCTGCCAGGGATCGTTTGCTACTTAAGCGTACCATCAGGAGTGTGGCGACGAAAACAATCATTCCGCGTAGTGCGATTTGGAGAAAAGTTAAGGCCTTGGGCTCCACGCCTAGTCCAAGCAGCGTTTCAATAGAGTGTGACCATGTGTTCATATTTGAAAATCCTATCGCCGACACAAGCTTTCTCACGCGTATGAATTTTAAGAACAAGCATCCTGTAACCGGCGTGACATGCCTTAGCTCTCTCAATGATGGAAGAAAATGCAGCCGGAAATCAGCTACCAATTAGATCGGCGCCAGGGCTTCTTCAGCCGGGCCTGATACCACCTCCCCGGTGGGTTTAAAGCGTGAGCCATGACAAGGACAATCCCACGTTAACTCTGCTGGATTCCATCTAACAAGGCAGCCCATGTGCGTACATACAGGCGATCGCTCGTGGAGCTTCCCATTTTCGTCGCGGTACACAGCACGTTTTTTCCCGCGTGAACCGATGATCATACCGTCACCGCTTTTTAGCGCTTTGACCGAATCAGCTTCGGGTCGGGCAAGCCGATCTCTGATCATGTAATATGGATAATCCTTGTTTTCCTTAAGGTAGTTCCATGTTGCGCCTTTGATTTTTTTGCGATCTACCGCAAAGAGATCCGTCCATGGATTGTTTCTGCCCGTAGCCCAGTCGCGTGCCATGACTGCTGCTACTGTCCCAAATGTAATGCCGTTTCCACAATAACCGGTAGCTACAAACTGCCGCTCGGCATTTTCACCTATGTAAGGCAACCCGTCAGAAGTAGAAATAATTTGTCCGGACCAACGATGATCGACCCGTGCCTTAGGAATAATTGTTTTTAGTCTTGCCAGCAATCGGGCGTAAGCTTTTTTTGTTTCCCGCTTTTGTCCGGTCTTGTGATCTTCTCCTCCGTACACCACATAATCGAAGCGGGTATGTCGATCGACTCTCAGGTAATCGTAAGGGTCTCGCGTATCCCAGAAAAGTGCTTCGGGAAGTATGTTGGACGGTAGCCGCGCCCCCAGTGCGTAGCTGGTGTAAAGAGATAGCTTTGTCTGAAAAAGCGTCGCATCGATGAGACGGTCCAACCCGATGAGTGGGTTGTTCGTTGCCATGACCACGCGGTCAAAGCCAGTCCATTTGCCATTGACCTTTACACGGCGCGTCTTCGCATCGAATTCGGTCGCTGCGCTGTTTTCGAAAACGTGTGACCCGTTTCCAGGAATTGTTTCGACCACCGATTTAAGGTACTTCCTCGGATGAAACTTGGCTTGATCGGCAAAGTGTACGCCGGGCAAATTGAAGTGCGGAATTGAATTCTGATAAGCCGCATCAAATCCGAGCTTTTTAGCGATATCAGCCTCTTTCTTGAGCCACCGAACTTCCTTGGCAGGAGGGCCGCCCGCGCGGACGTGCACATACGCCGGAACGCGCGAGAACTCACACTCGATCTGTTCTTCGCGGACAATCCTTTCAATCTCCTCGATGGCGGCTGCTCCTGCGTCCCATGCGGCCTGGGCATGATCATTGCCAAAGTTGCGTGCCAGGTTTTGCAACGCGACATCAGTGATATAAGTAAGATGAGCGGTCGTATGGCCAGTGTCGATCGAAGCTACACGCTCGCGTTCGACCAAAGCGACCGTTAGTCCGGCTTTTTTCAACAGGTAGGCGGTCGTGATACCTGTAACGCCCCCTCCGACGACAACTACATCAACAGTGACGCTCTTATTTACTCGCGGAAATCGCTTAATAGGTCCTGTAGCAATCCAAAAAGGAACATTTGTCATCCCTCAGTGTTCGCTTCGCAGCCATCCTTTAGCCGTGCGTATTAGGACTAGGGGATCTTCTAGATCGGCGAATGCGTCCGACGCAGCCCAGCTTCGAGAAAAAATCGCACACGCAAGCCTCCCGCTTGATGCGAGTACATTGTATGAAAGAACAACAAAAGACGATTTCAGTACTCAATGAGTTGATACAGACCCTCAAAGATGGACAGGAAGGCTTCAAACAAGCCGCTGAAGGTGTAAAGGATCCCCAATTGAAGTCACTTTTCAGCGAATATTCCCAACAGCGTTCAAGTTTTGCGAATGCCCTGCAGAACGAGGCTCGCAGTTTAGGAGAACCGAAGCCTGAGTCGAGCAGCAGCACCGCCGGCGCATTGCATCGCGGTTGGATTAACTTGAAATCCACCCTTAGTGGGGGCGACGATCATGCAATCCTTGCCGAATGTGAACGCGGGGAAGACTCGGCAGTGGAAGAATACAAGAAGGCGCTGGACGATGGTCTAACTCCGACGCTGCAAGACCTTGTTTCGCATCAATTCACCGACATCAAGGCGGCGCACGATCGAATCAGGACCTTGCGGGATGCAAGGAAAGGTTAACTCGCGACGCAGCGAAACGCGTGGGCGCAGCCACATCTAGAGGTGGCTGGGCGTGACAACGGGGGATCGCGGTTCGCGAATTCTATCATGAAAGAACCAAGTAGTATCACGCGGCCGTCGCGCCATAGCGAGTATGGGCGCGGCCGGAATCGCCACACTCAGCGGTCAAACCGTCCTAGGCGCACAAGCAAAAGAGGGAGTTATGACAACGAAAAAGTTGGAAGATCCGACAACAAAATATCACAAGCCTCCATTTAAGGAACAGTCGCAGCCCTGGCCAGGGCTGGCGAGTAAAATGGATCCACGACCTGATCATGGTGAAGATAGCTACAAGGGCTCTGGCCGCTTGTTAGGCCGAAAAGCGCTCATTACTGGCGGCGATTCAGGGATGGGACGCGCTGCCGCAATAGCCTATGCGCGCGAAGGCGCGGATGTCGCGATCAATTACTTTCCGACCGAACAGCCGGATGCTGATGAAGTTATCGCTTTGATTAAAGAGGAAGGCCGCAGGGCAATCGCGATTCCGGGCGATCTGCGCGACGAAGCATTTTGCGGGAAGCTTGTGGCCGACGCCGTAGAACAACTCAGAGGGCTGGACATTTTGGTGTGCAACGCCGGCCGGCAACAAACGCGGGCGTCGATTCTCGATCTTTCCAGCAAAGATTTCGACGCGACGATGAAGACTAACATCTACGCGCCATTCTGGATTATTAGAGCTGCAGTGCCGCACATGCCGTCGGGTTCAGTAATCATCGGAACGACTTCAGAGCAAGCGACCGATCCGTCGCCGGAGATCTACGATTATGCCCAGACCAAAGCTGCGACGACGAACTACGTGCGGTCGCTGGCGAAACAACTCGCGCCCAAAGGCATTCGAGTAAATGGCGTCGCCCCTGGCCCAATTTGGACACCATTGCAAGTAAGTGGTGGGGCGACGATGGAAAAGCTCAAACAGTTTGGAGGCAAGACTCCGCTCGGGCGCCCGGGTCAACCTGCGGAGCTAGCTTCCATTTACGTTCAGCTGGCTGCTAACGACGCAAGCTATACGACGGGCCAGGTCTATGGTGCTGCGGGAGGAAGCGGCCAACCTTGAGTTAGGGATCAGTTACCTTTGACCTGTTGAGAATTCCGCAGGTCTAAGGCTGTGGCTTGTCATCGACGTACACGATTTGAGCGTTCCGTTTTGTCGCCGATTTGACTCAGGGAGTTTTTCGGCTGACTGGCATTTTTGTCTCGGTGGATTAGCCGTCCGGCAGCTAACCTTTTTGTCGTAGGCTGCGCACTCGGTTCGGTTTTTCTGTCGATTCACACTTGAAAATGGGCCTGTAGCTCAGCGGTTAGAGCAGGGGACTCATAATCCCTTGGTCCCAGGTTCGAATCCTGGCGGGCCCAGCGCGAAAATTTCATGGGTATCGCGTTCGAGGCGAATTCTCGACACCATTTACGACGCCGTCGCAGTAGACGCATTCGAGCGGTCAAAAACGAATTAGTTAGTACTATGAAAGCGTTGTTTTCGATTTTGCTCGCTGTTGCCATTTCCATGGGCACGGTTGATGCCGGACCGGTGAGAACAGCGAAAAACGTGGCAAAGAGTTCAGTACAAACGGCCAAGAACGTTGGCCATAGTGTAGTTAAGGGCACCAGAAGGGCCGTGCGCACTGTAGTCTATACATTCACACCATAGAATAGGGCATTCTTTCTGCGGGTTTTGAAAACTCGTCAGTGACAAGGGCAGACGGTTGCGATTGATCAGCGTCCGTCGAATAAGCGGGAACGCTTGTAAAGACGGCGGTCGCGCCTTAAGTGTTTCGTTCCGTTGCCGCCGACGTGGCGTTGTTGCAAACAACTCCTAATTAGGTGCTGGCAGAATGTCCGCGCTCTCCTGAATTAGTGAATCAAGCCTGTTGAGGTCGATCGGTTTGACGAGATGATAATGAAATCCCGCCTCGCGACCCCTGCGAATGTCATCCTCCATGCCAAAACCTGTGAGTGCAATGCCGATAACCGGTCGGGTAGATTGCACTTTTTGCACCAAATCGATGCCGCTACCGTCGGGCAACGCCAGATCACTGATGAGCACATCAAATTGTCGCTTCGCGCTTAGATCGAGTGCAGACTGAAAATCCAGGGCTGATTCGACTTGATAACCGCGCCGCCGAAGCAGGTTCGTAAGCGATCGGTTAGTGTCTTCGTGATCTTCGACCAGCAGAATCCGCATACCGTGGCGCTCCGTTTTCGTGGGAGACACAGCGGGAGCAGATTGCGCCGCCGCTGTTTCGCACGTCGGAAAAACCAGAGTAAATCTGGAGCCTTTGTTTCGACCCGCGCTTTGTGCTGTGATTGTTCCGTCTTGGGCTTCCACAAGCGCCTTGCTGATAGCTAAGCCCAATCCCAGACCGCCAAGCTGTGTGCGGCCGCCTTGTTCGAAGGCATCAAAGATTTTCGGCAGTGATTCCGGCTCAATTCCCAAGCCGGTATCTGCGATCTCAACATGAAGCTGACCCTTTGAGTCGTTGCTCGTAGAAAGAAAAATCTGCCCCTCGTTGGGTGTGAATTTCACAGCATTGTTGATGAGATTCCAAAAGATTTGCTGCAGTCGCGCCGGGTCTGCTCGCAAATGGACTTTCCGGGCGCCAAGATTCACGGACCGTATCAGATGTTTGCGGTCGATTTCCGGCTGACAAATCTCCAAAGCATTTTGAAGGAGAATGTGAGCGTCGACGACTTCAAAATTGAGCTGCACCTTCCCGCGGTCGATGCGGGTTAAGTCGAGCAGATCATCAATCAACCGCGCCTCCAGTTCCACATTACGCCGGATCATTTGGAGCGATTCATGAACGCGGTCAGGCAATGCAGACTCGCTCTCCAGCGCAAGGGCGGATGCGAGCACGGGCGTAAGGGGCGTGCGCAACTCGTGGCTGAGCATGGCAAGAAATTGATCTTTCGCCATGTTGGAGCGCGCTTTTTCTGCCAGTTCCAGATTGGTTTTCTGCAGCTCTTCCTGACGATTTTGAAGCTCCGTCGCAAGCGATTGCGATTGCTTGAGCAAATTCTCTGTCCGCGTGTTGGCTTCGATGGTGTGAAGGACGATGCCGATGCTTTCCGTCAATTGGTCCAGAAATGCCTGGTGCGTCGAGTTAAAACGCTCGAGCGACGAAAGCTCCATGACTGCTTTTATTTCTCCCTCAAACAAAATCGGCAGCACAATGATATTCATCGGGCGAGCGGCGCCTAACGCGGAGCTTACCCTCATGTAATCGCCGGGTACGTCGGTTATAAGAATACGTTGTTTTTCAAGCGCGGCTTGTCCCACCAGACTCTCACCCAGCTTAAACGAGCGCTTCATCCCGCTCTCTTCGCAAGCGTAGCTCGCTAACATCTTAAGTTCCAGATCTTGCCCCGACCTGTCTGTGATGTAGAACACTCCCTGTTGAGCCGGAACCACCGGGGCGAGCTCCGATAAGGTCACTTTGGCAACCGTGAGCAAGTCCCGCTGGCCTTGCAGCATTCTTGTGAATTTCGCCAGATTGGTTTTAAGCCAGTCTTGTTCCTTGTTTCGCAATGTTGTGTCTTTCAAATTGCGAATCATTTCGTTGATGTTGTCTTTGACGGCTGCGACTTCACCTTGAGCCCCGACCTGAATCGAACGCGTAAGATCGCCTTTCGTAACTGCGGTGGCGACGTCCGCGATGGCGCGAAGTTGCGTTGTTAGATTTGCTGCCAATCCGTTCACATTGTCGGTCAAATCTCGCCAAGTCCCCGCGGCGCCCGGCACGTTGGCCTGCCCGCCCAGTTTCCCGGCGACACCGACCTCGCGCGCGACCGTAGTGACCTGATCGGCAAACGTCGCGAGCGTATCGATCATATTGTTGATGGTATCTGCCAGCTCGCCGATTTCTCCCTTTGCTTCCACAAGGAGTTTTTGATTTAGGTCTCCCTTTGCAACAGCTGTCACAATTTTCGCGATGCCGCGGACTTGATTCGTCAGATTGCGGGCCATGAAATTCACGCTGTCGGTGAGATCTTTCCACGTGCCAGCCACGCCTTTAACGGTTGCCTGGCCCCCCAGTTCTCCCTCCGTGCCTACCTCCCGCGCAACGCGCGTTACCTCTGATGCGAATGAATTGAGCTGATCCACCATCGTATTCACCGTGTTTTTCAGCTCGAGAATTTCACCCTTTACGTCGACTGTGACTTTCTTGGATAGATCCCCGCGTGCAACGGCGGTCGTCACATCGGCGATGTTACGAACCTGGGCGGTGAGATTGCCTGCCATCGTATTTACATTATTCGTCAGGTCCTTCCACGTGCCGGCCACGCCCTGCACATCCGCTTGTCCACCCAGTTTCCCTTCACTGCCAACCTCGCGGACAACGCGACTCACTTCGGACGCAAATGAACGAAGCTGATCCACCATCGTGTTGATGGTGTATTTGAGTTCCAGAATTTCACCCCGGACGTCGACCGTGATTTTTTTCGACAAGTCCCCGCTGGCGACGGCCGTTGTTACCTCGGCAATGTTGCGCACCTGGGCTGTGAGGTTGCCGGCCATCGAATTCACGCTGTCAGTCAAATCCTTCCAAGTTCCTGCGACCCCTCGCACGTCCGCTTGACCGCCAAGTTTCCCGTCCGTGCCAACCTCTCGTCCAACGCGTGTTACTTCCGACGCAAAGGAGCTTAGCTGATCCACCATCGTATTCGTGATGTTTTTCAATTCGAGGATTTCGCCTTTCACGTCGACCGTGATTTTCTTCGATAAGTCGCCCTTCGCGACAGCCGTAGTGACTGCCGCAATGTTGCGAACCTGCTCCGTCAGGTTACGCGCCATGAAGTTGACGGAATCGGTTAAATCCTTCCAAGTTCCGGACACGCCCTCGACGCGAGCCTGGCCACCGAGAATTCCTTCAGAACCCACCTCCCGAGCCACGCGCGTTACCTCCGAGGCAAACGACCGCAGTTGATCCACCATTACATTAATGGTGTCCTTGAGCTCCAGGAACTCGCCCTTTACATCCACCGTGATTTTTTTTGTTAAATCGCCGGTCGCCACCGCAGTTGTTACGGTTGCGATATTTCGGACCTGGTCGGTAAGATTACCGGCCATCAGATTGACGTTCTCCGTTAAATCCTTCCAAGTGCCCGCGACCCCTTTAACGTTTGCCTGGCCGCCTAACTTGCCTTCCACACCCACCTCGCGCGCGACACGGGTGGCCTCGGATGCGAAAGCGCTGAGCTGACGCACCATCGTATTCACGATTCTTGCCGTGCGCAGAAACTCACCTTCGAGCGCCCGGCCTTGAATTTCTGTTGCCATTGTTTCGGATAAGTTTCCCTTGGCGACAGCGCCAATTACGCGTGCCATTTCGCTCGTGGGATAAACTAGATCTCCGATCAGATCATTGACCGATCTCAGCGCTTCCGCCCAGGAACCGGATACATCTCCGAGGGAAGCTCTTTGTCTGATCCTGCCTTCTTTGCCGACCACACGCCGGATGCGCTCCAGTTCCTGCGTCAGATGTTGATTAATCAGGATTGTGTCATTGAAAATGTCCGCAACTTTGCCAGCGATCCCAGTCCAATCATCCGGCAATCGTGCGGAAAAATCTCCGCGTTTAAATGCGGTCAGGGCAGCAAGCAACGTTTTGCCATCGAGTTGATCGCTGGTATTGACTTGGGAACCGTTTGCCGGTCGCGTCCGCGGAGTGGTGTTTTTCTTCATAGGGAGTGAACAGGGTGGGGATTTCCACGTGTGGAAATTCCATGCGAGTGAGGACTCATGTTCGAGCGCCGTATAGAAATCGCATGACTCATCGCGCTAAGCCGTATGGCTTGCGAAATATTACTAACTAGTGATTTGGGTGCTCCGGGCTCGCTCGAAAATCGCGTAGTTATGTAATTCCTGAATTCAGTTACAAAAGGTGAACTGGCATCGCAAGGATACGACCGCCGGCATGCCGGACGCTTGCGTTGCTCAATCAGCCTACGATACCGGCACCGTGGGGAGGCTGCGCAGGCGAAAACCAAAAAAGATGCCAAGAATGCCCAATACAACTGCGTACCATGCGATAAGCCAAATCACCGCCGCGGCGCCAGCGACCGGGTTCCACAGAAGCAGTATCGCAAATACGATAGATGCCAGTCCCATCAGGATAAGGAACCACTCGCCTTTTATTTCGTGGCGGAGTTTGATTGCCATCACAATTTCAGACGCGCCCATCATGAGCGCCCAGGCTGCGATGTAGATAACCAGAGCCAGTGCCGTTACCTGGGGAGCGTGGAACGTAAGAAGTCCGACGATAATTCCTATAATTCCAATGACTAGATTCCATCCCCAGTCTGAATTGGAAGCCCGATGTCCAAGCGAGCTTACGACACGAAAGATGCCGTCAATCAGCACCCATGCGCCAAAAAACAGCACCAGCGTCTTGATCGCCATAACGGGATGCGTAAACGCGATCACGCCGAAAATAATTGCAGCGATACCCCGTATCACCGGAACCCACCAATGACGTTTGAAGGTTTCGATCATCATCGCTCCGTTTTAGGGAGTGGTTCGGGAGAAGGCAAGCATGATTTGGCAGACGTCCGGTTATTCAAGAAAGGACGGCTTCCTAACCGCCATTTGCCCTTTCAACATCGTCTTTGGGGCAGCCGACCCACCTCTTAGAAGGTGAACGCGTTGTCCTTCACGCGTGGCGTTGATCAAAGCCCGCACTTCGCGCCGGCTTCCGCAATGGAGGAGCGGGTTCGAATGAGAGATGCCAAATAGCTATCAACGAACGGAGCGTTATTGATTCGGATCAGATTGTCAGGCGTTTGAAGCCGGGAAAAAATGGCGTAAGCGATCTTGCTTCGCGGAACGCTTCGTTCGCCGTAGCCGGATGGAACATTGCTCGACCAGTAACGGACATACTGACCGTCCGGGCGATTTTCCGTGCCGAGGAAAATTGTGGAATGCCCATGTTCGTTTCTACCAACTTTTCGAGACCAGAAAATTTTCATAAAATCGCCCGGTTTCGCCTGACTGAAGTTATCGAAGTTCTGTCCAAGCTGCAGCTCGTGAAATAGACGAGCCGTTCCCGGGCCATTTGCATTCCATCTGCCCCAGACACCTTCGCCGTCGCGTTGATCGCGAATGATCAACCGTTCTAACGTGGAATAATCAAGCCGAAGCTGACCGCGCGCGCGCAAAGCCTCGATTGTTCTGATAAATACCAGGTAGGTTGCGCCTGAGCAAAAACTCGGCGACGCCTGTGAGGGCAAAATGAAAAACTTGCCGGACTCGAAGTGCGCTGAAGATTGAAGACGTATCTTTGCAACGTGCGACACGGAGTAGCGACCGCCTTGCGGCATCTGCCGGATCTGGTCGAGAATCAAACTGTTGTAATCCCCCGCGAATGACGCGGACGCCGCAAGCCCAAGAATTACAACAAAAACCCAAGTCACGCGTCCCTTCACGGCGGAATAAGTAATCATCAAAAGCGGATCTGGCAATGACGGAGGTTGTTGTCATTCCAAGCGAAGTCGCCTGCCGAGCCGTAGCTTCATGCGAAGGCTGGAGGAATCTCCCGCTATTTCTGAATCATCAGGAGATGTTTCGGCTCCGCTCGACATGACAACAACGACAGCTGCCACTACAATCCTGGGGATGCTGCGTTTCACAAAAATGGATGGCGCCGGAAACGACTTCGTCCTTGTGGATAACAGGGCAGGGGAGATCGATCTAAATCGCATTCAAATCGCGCGGCTTTGTGATCGCCACCGCGGCATCGGGGCAGACGGAGTTTTGTTATTGGAAAACTCGTCGGACCACGCCGATTTCCGGATGCGTTACTTCAATGCAGATGGCGGAGAAGCGGAAATGTGCGGGAATGGCGCACGCTGCTTTGCCCGTTTTGCAAACAAAGTGGCAGGCGCCCGTGGCAAAATTTCCTTTGAAACTCCAGCGGGCGTTATCTCGGCCGAGTTAGCCGGAGATCTCGTCACTCTAAAGATGACCGACCCGACCGATTTGCGATTGAGTGTCGCTCTTCAAATTGGCGCTGAGAAAAAGACTGTTCATTTCATAAATAGCGGCGTGCCGCATGTCGTTGTTCCAGTCGCGCGAGTTGACGATGTCGAAGTGCTGCGAGACGGCTCAGCCCTTCGTCGTCACGAACTATTTTCGCCAAAAGGCGCGAACGTAAATTTCATTGAGAAACGGGGAACCGATAAGATCGCTATCCGCACCTATGAACGCGGAGTAGAGGACGAAACGCTCGCTTGTGGCACCGGCGTCGTCGCCAGTGCGATTATTTTTGCCGCCACTGAAAACGTGAAAGGTCCGATTGAGGTAATGGTACGCGGCGGGGACAAACTGCGCGTTGGATTTGAGAAGATCGATAAGGAGTTTCGCAATGTTACGCTGACCGGCCCCGCCGAGTTCGTCTTTGAAGGAACGATTGAGATTTGAGGGTCGCAGTCTTCGGTGGCTTGTCATTCCGAGCAAAGTCGAGGAATCTCTAATTTTAAGAGAGAGATAACCAGAGATGTCTCGACTTCGGTCGACATGACAATTGAGTGGGTCGTTTTAATTTTGTAACTTCTTAACTCTTTCGAATGTTTCGCGGCACTTTTACGGCCTTAGTAACACCATTTCGCAATGGCGACATTGACGTTGCCGCTTTCGAAAAACTGATCGAAAACCAGATCGCTGCCGGAATCAGCGGAATAGTTGCCGTCGGAACGACCGGGGAATCCCCGACACTATCGCACGACGAACGCCAGGAGGTGATTCGTCTCTCGATCGCGACTGCAAAAAAACGATGTCTGGTTCTTGCCGGCACAGGTTCCAATTCCACGCAGCACGCGGTGGCCGATACAAAGATGGCGGAGAAACTTGGTGCTGATGGTGCGCTTCTCGTCGCACCATATTACAATAAGCCGAGCCAGGAAGGCTTATTCCAGCATTTTAAAGCGATCGCCGGAGCCACATCGTTACCCATCCTGCTCTATAACATCCCTGGCCGATGCGGCGTGGATATCTCGCCCGATACCGTGATCCGCCTGGCCAAAGAATGCAGGAACATTGTTTCAATCAAGGAGGCCAGTGGGAGTGTCGAGCGTGTCAGTGAGTTGCGCGCGCGTTTGCCCGAATCGTTTACGATTCTAAGTGGCGACGATTCTCTGACGCTGCCGTTTATGTCCGTCGGCGCAGTTGGGGTCGTTAGTGTCGCCTCCAATTTGTTTCCAGCCGAGGTTTGTGCGCTTGTCCGAGCCTATGAATCCGGCGACACAAAGCTAGCCTTACATCTGCACCGTAAGATGTTCCCGCTCTTTAAGGATCTGTTCATTGAGCCGAATCCGGTGCCGGTCAAAACAGCGTTTGGCTGGCGCGGAGCGATGTCCAGTGAGGTGCGTTTGCCGTTATCCGCGATGAGCGAAGCAAATCAGGCGCGATTGCGTCAAACGCTTGAGGAATTTAAACGGTGACGATGATTTCCGACGGGGCCCCTCACCTCAATCCTCTCTCCTTTCAGGGTAGAGGCGAATCGTCGCAAGCGCACCCCTCCGACAGCGGATGCTCCAAGCTTGTAGTGTCCATCGCCTCTCCCTTTCAAAGGAAGAGGGCAGGGTGAGGGTTGTGCACAGATGAAATCATCTTCCGTGCGCGTATTGCTGATTGGCGCGGCTGGGCGCATGGGAAAAACAATCAGCTCTTTAGCGAATGGCGATCCGAACGTCGACATCAGCGCGCGATGCGACCTTGGCGATTCGATCGAACTGCCGATGAAAGATTGCGATGTGGCAATCGATTTCAGCCAACCCGACGCCACCGCTGAAATCTGTGGCGCTGCCTTGGAGCACAGCAAGCCGGTTGTCATTGGAACGACTGGTCACTCTGAAAATCAACGCAAAACGATTGAAGAGACTGCGCGATCGGTGCCGATCGTGTTTGCATCCAATTTCAGCATCGGAGTCAATGTGCTTTTCTGGCTGACACGCAAAGCTGCTGAACAGCTTGGCAGCGATTTTGCCGCTGAGATTATCGAGACGCATCACAAAATGAAAAAAGATGCGCCCAGCGGGACAGCCAAAACGCTTGCTGACGTTTTGAAAGCTGAAAAACAGCAACGCGAGATTCCAATTCGATCGATTCGCGAAGGCGATGTCGTTGGGGAACATGCGGTCATCTTTAGAGGACCGAGCGAACATCTTGAACTTACGCATCGCGCGGCGAACCGGCAAATTTTTGCGCGAGGCGCACTGCGAGCGGCGAAATGGATTATCGGAAAGCCGGCGGGGCTTTATTCGATGCAGAATGTACTTGGACTGTAGTGGCAGCCGTGTCGGCTGCATTTCGTTGCGGATTCGAAGCGACACGCCTGCCTCTACAAAGATTCGATATGAGAACTGCCGTCGCCCTAGGATCTAATCTCGGAGATCGCCTCGAGAATTTGCGGATAGCGCGACGACAAATTCCCGAGGTTGATGGAGTGGGCCCGCCTATTCTCTGCTCAGGGGTATACCAGACTGATCCGGTCAATTGTGAACCAGGCGCGTCACAGTTTTTGAACGCAGTCATCGAATTTGATTATGACGGCGATCCCGGGCAGCTGCTCGAGCAAATGGCTCGAATTGAGGAGTCGTTAGGCCGGAAGCGCGATCATCAGAAAAACGTGTCGCGTACAATAGACATCGACGTCCTGTACAGCGGCGACCGCCAGATCGACAATGAACGGCTGCAACTGCCGCATCCGCGAATGCATTTGAGGAGGTTTGTCCTCCAGCCGCTGACTGACATCCGGCCGGATCTCATTTTGCCTAACCAAAGAAAAACGATCCAAGAGTTGCTCAACGAATCAGGCGAGCATGGTGCGGTGACTCAGTTCATGGATAATTGGTAGAGCGCTGTCGTGGTCCGCCTAAGGCGGATGCCGGCTGCATTCTCGGGAATTCGCAGGCGACACGCCTGCCTCTACAGTTTTTCAGACGGCTTGCGTTCCTACGCCAGCACGTGATCTTGGGGAAAACCGATGAAAGATTTTCGCCAAATGAAGCAACGCGGCGAAAAGATTACCGCGTTAACCGCTTACGATTATCCAACGGCCCGTTTGCTGGACGAAAGCGGTATCGATATCATCCTGGTGGGCGACTCGTTAGGCATGGTCGTGCTCGGTTGCGAAGATACGACCGGCGTAACGATGGAGGATATGGTGCATCACACCCGCGCAGCGGCTCGCGGGATTAAGCAGGCGTTGCTGGTGGCCGACATGCCGATTCACACTTATGACACACCCGAACAGGCCTTGGAGACTGCCAGGAAGTTTGTCGATATTGGCGCGCACGCGGTCAAGCTTGAGGGGGGCGTGAGCCGGATCGCGCAAATCGAAGCGATCACAAACGCCGGTATCCCGTTCATGGGCCACATTGGCATGCTGCCCCAAAATGTGCGCGACGAGGGTGGCTACCGGATCAAAGGTCGTAATCAATCCGAAGCAGAAGCCCTAATCGCCGACGCGCGAGCCGTGGAAAAAGCCGGCGCCTTTTCGGTCGTGCTGGAGATCGTGGTCGCGGAAATTGCAAAACAGATCACCGGAACAATCGGCATTCCGACCATCGGTATCGGGTCCGGCAAACATTGCGACGGACAAATTCTGGTTACACACGATTTGATCGGGCTATTTCCATGGTTCACACCGAAATTTGTTTCTCCTGAGGCGCGCGTGGCCGATGAAATTCGGCGAGCTGCAAGAGCGTTCATCGAACAAACGCGGAACAGGTAAAAAGTTGAAACGTTAAAAGGTTGAAAGGTCAAAAGACTTACGGAGTCAGCGGTGGCTCTCGTTTCCAGCTGAGAGCTCGGTAATCTTTCAACTCTTCAACGATTCAACTCTTTAACTCGTATTGGTGCTTCGTCATTCCAGATGTGGTATGTTCCGGGCCAGGTAAGCAATGAGAGTTTCCGATTTCGACGATTTTGACCGGTTTGAAACCGAAGGACTGCTCACGGGCAGTAAACAACGCAGCTGGCTCTGGTTTGGGTTGGTCGTTTCGCTGGCGATACATTTTGCGCTTTGCGCTTACTTTTACCGGACGCGTTTTCAATCGGTGGAAGCCCTGGTCGCTCAAAATGAGCAAACGCCCACATTTAAGGTTAAGACCGTCAACGCATCGGACCTCGGAAAGAGCAGTACAGATCAAACAAATCCAGCGGCGAAACCGAACCCCGACAACACCGATGTGCAATTGCCTGACGAAAAGAAATCGTTCGATAAGCTGCTGCAGGATATTCAAGCCAGTGCGGCGCTTCCGGACGAAATGCGCGACGTTTTGCCTGATCAACCAAAGGTAGAACAGCCAGAAGTGAATTCCGTGCTAACAGAAATTGAGCGTTCGACCGCGCAAAGTCTCGCCAGCGATCCAAACGCGCTGCACGAACAATCACTACTGAATAATAATTCGCAGTCAGGCCGGCCACAGCCTGCGCTCAGTGGAACGGAGCTGGCTACCAGTACGACGATCAAGCGTCCAAACACCTTTACCAGCAAGATGCCAGGTGACAGTGCTGGACCAAATAAGGGGCGCACTCCCGGGTTCAGCGATTTGGATCAACTACTCGCGCAAAAAGGCCCGCTTGGGTCTGGTACCAAATTACGGCTGCCGGATGATCAACTCTTCCAATATGACAGCGACGTGCTGCAAGTGAGCGCCATCACGCAACTGCAAAAACTGGGCACTCTTATTCAGCGCAATCCGAAGGCGACATTTTCAGTCGAAGGCTACACAGATTCATTCGGCTCGTACGAATACAATATCGATCTAAGCCAGCGCCGGGCGGACAGCGTGAAACGCTATTTGGTAGAAGCAATGCGTATCAATCCGGCGCAAGTCGAAACGCGCGGTTACGGTTCGACGAAATTCCGGGCGTCGCCGAATGGATCAATTGAAGAGCAGAGTCCCAACCGGCGTGTGGAAGTCGTGGTTCACACGAGCGAAGGGTGAGTGGAATTGCGGATTGGCGATTTCGGATTGCAGATTTCTCGTAGCGGCGCTCTGAGGAGCGCCAAAAATAATTTGTAGCCACAGCCCTGTGGGCTGTCAGGGGTTAAGAGCGCCTGAGAGAGGACCGCCCGCAGGGCGGTGGTTACAGGCGCTCTACCAGTTCTTGATCCAAAGATCCTGTTGCGTAGCAGGAGGGGCGGGGGTCGGCGATGGCGCGACTCCAGCAGTACTCCAGAGATCAAACGAGGGATTGTACCCCTTGCTTGGATCGTATTGGTTCGCGGTTGAATAACCGTAGCTATTTCCGAATGAATCTGTAATGGCGGTTACGGCGCCGCTGCCCCCGGACGGCGACAGCATATTTGGCTTAAATGCAAAGTAAGACTGCGGCAATTGTGCCAGCGGGGGACTCAAGGCGCTGCCATCAATATTAAAGTTCTTGTCGGTATCGGTGACTGCGCGATCGACATTTCTGTCGCCGGAAAGAGCACGGTAAAGCACGAGACTTGCTGCTCTGTAGAGGGCTGCGTCCGTAGCAACCGGATCCAGCATTGTGCGAGCGTTGAGTGCGTCGGTAGCTGTATTTGCAATTAGGTCCTTCGGATACACTCCATTATCAGCCCTGTAACTTTCGCACGCTGCGGTTAAGGCGGCGATTTCTGTCTCAGCCCGGACGCGTGCGGCTTTCTTTCGAACGTAGCCGACTGTGCTCAGAACTAAGGCGGTTAAAATGACGATAACGGTCATCACAACGATCAACTCGATGAGCGTGAAAGCCGCTGCAGTGGCAGGCGTGTCGCCTGCGATCGCCCGACTCCCCGCAGCCGGCTCGGCTGCCTCTACAGAATTAAGGCGCATGCGTGAACTCGAAAAATCTACGCGCGCCACGCGATCACGTTTGCTGTTGCAGGCCGCTGATGATGCTGATCAGCGGCGTGAAGAGGGCCAGCACGATGGTGCCGACGATCAATGCCAGAAACACGATCATGATGGGTTCCAACATCGACGTGAGCGCCGCAACTGCGTTATCTACTTCGTCGTCGAACACGTCGGCGATCTTCAAGAGCATTTCAGGAAGTTTACCGGTTTCTTCGCCGACATCGATCATGCTGATCACCATCGGCGGAAAAGCGCGACTCGCTTCCAGTGGTTGAACGATCGATTCGCCCTCCTTCACGCTGTCGTGCACCTGTGAGATCGCGGCCGCAATGGCGGCGTTCCCGGCGGTTTCGCGGGTAATGTTTAATGCCTGCAAAATCGGAACACCGCTGGTGACCAGCGTTCCGAGCGTACGCGCAAATCTCGAGATTGCTGTTTTGCGATTCAAATTACCAAAGAGCGGCATTCGGAGTTTGAAACTGTCAATTAGGAACCGCCCACCACGGGTGCGGCCGACGAACTTGTAAAGCGCAACCACGGTTATCACCGCGCCAACGACAATAAGGCCGTGATCCTTCACGAAGTTACTCGTTCCGATTACAAACATGGTTATGGCGGGCAACGGTTTGTTACCGAGCATGTCGTGAAAGATGGCTTCAAATTTCGGCACGATGAAGACAAGGAGAAAACCCATGATTCCGACTGCCATCGTCATTACGATGATCGGGTAAACCATCGCCGATACGACCTTGTTCTTAATCTTGTTCGCTTTCTCTTGAAATTCCGAAAGCCGGTTAAGCACCAGCTCCAGAACACCTCCAACTTCGCCGGCTTTGACCATGTTGACGTACAAATCGTTAAAGATCCGCGGATGCTGAGCCAGCGCGTCCGAAAATGTGTTACCGCCCTGAACTGAGTCACCAAGTTTATTAATGGTTTTTTTCAGTACCTTGTCGCGTTCCTGTTTCGCCAAAACGGTGAGGCTTCGTAATAATGGCAATCCGGAGTCAATTAGCGTCGCTAATTGACGCGTGAAGATCATCAGGATCTTTGGCTTAACTTTGTTGCGTTGGAAAAGGGCAATGCTGGTTTTCGCGCGTGGCTTGGTCATCCGCGCCATCTTTGCCGTCCGACGCCGGGCGGCCTTGTCCTCAGACCGGGCTACAGCCTCCTCATAAACGCTCGTGGGGAAATACCCAGCCTGACGCAGTCGGCCGATCGCATCGTTGGTGGACGTAGCTTCAACTAACCCGGTAGCTTCCTGTCCACGGGAGTCCAGAGCTACGTAATTAAAACGCGGCATGGCAAGCGATGTTAGTTAGCTCCGGGTGCGCTGTCGAGACTTGGGGGATTGACGATTGGCATGAGTAACGAAATCCAGATGTCGAATGGCGCGGCGGAGTTAAAGTCGGATGCGTTCGATATTTCTCACGTGTATTTCAATACTTCTTCAACGGTGGTGTCGCCGGCGAAAATGCTGCGCAAACCGTCCTGGCGCAGTGTTATCATTCCAAGTTCCACGGCTTTTTGCTTCAAGGTAACCGTGGGCGCCCGTTCGTTGATTAGTTCACGAATTGGATCGGTGACTCTCAGAAGCTCGTAGATTCCTTTACGTCCTTTGTAGCCGGTGTTGTTACATGCATTGCAGCCTTTGCCGTAAAAGAATTGTTTTTCGCCGATGTCCTCCCGCGAAATTCCCAGCTCAGCCAACAGGCTGTTATTTGGCTCGTAAGTGGTACGGCAGTGGCGGCAGATGCTGCGCAATAAACGCTGACCGAGAACTGCTTCCAGCGTGGAGGAAATCAGAAAAGGCTCCACACCCATGTCGATCAAACGTGTGATGGCGCCAGGGGCGTCGTTCGTATGAAGTGTCGTGAATACAAGGTGCCCGGTCAGAGAGGCCTGAATGGCAATCTGCGCGGTCTCCAGATCGCGTGTCTCCCCTACCATAATGCGGTCCGGGTCCTGGCGCAGAAAGGAGCGCAAAGCACGGGCAAAGGTCAGGCCGATCGCTTCGTTTACCGGCACTTGCACAATCCCTTCCAGATCGTATTCGACCGGCTCCTCCGCTGTGAGAAGCTTCGAATCGATTGTGTTGATTTTACGCAGGCAGGAATAAAGCGTCGTGGTTTTGCCAGAGCCGGTTGGTCCGGTGGCGATAAAGATCCCATTCGGATGCTCGATCATATCGAGCAGAAAATTGTAGATGTAATCGGGCATCCCCAGCGCTTCGAGATCGAGATTCACAATGCTGCGGTCGAGGACCCGCAGCACAAGGCTCTCCCCAAACTGAGTTGGCAAAGTTGATACTCGAAGATCCACGTTGCGTCCGGCGATCTGTTTCTGGATCCGGCCATCCTGAGGCAACCGTCTTTCCGCGATGTTCATGTTCGCCATCACTTTCACCCGCGAGATCACGGGCAGGGCCAGATGACGCGGCGGCGGCGACATTTCGTAGAGCGCACCGTCAACGCGATAGCGAATTTTGAATTCATTTTCGAATGGCTCGAAATGAATGTCGCTCGCGCGGTCCTGGATCGCCTGGTATAGAATCAGATCGACAAAGCGGATGATGGGAGTTGCGTTTGCTTCGGCTTCCACTGCCGCCTCGCCGTTTCCTTCTCGTCCGCCTGAGGCGGAAAGCGCCTCTCCAGCTTC
>Ga0081455_10001115_pt1 | contig 33695 bp, 31 predicted proteins | sample TabmetS3T2R1_FD_70207 | JGI IMG/M metagenome (GOLD analysis project Ga0081455, IMG submission 70207) | Tabebuia heterophylla rhizosphere microbial communities from the University of Puerto Rico - S3T2R1 | ecosystem: Host-associated > Plants > Roots > Rhizosphere ...
CCCGATGCGAGCTCCCGGGGAAAGCTCCGCCGTTCTCTCCGCCTATCGCGACGGGCGAGACGAAATCGACAAAAGGGTCGCGGCCCTATTTCTGGATCACTGGCGCCATTTGGTGTAGGAGTAGAAGAGCCCTTGTATCGACGCTTGTGTAGACATGAACCTCTATTTGATGCGCCATGGAATCGCCGTCGCCGCGGATCAGCCCGGGGTAGAGTCTGATAGTGGGCGACCGCTTACTTCCAAGGGAACCAAACGAATGCGGCAAGCCGCGCGCGGAGTGCGTCGTTTGGGCGTATCCTTCGATAAGATACTCACCAGCCCTTTCGTTCGCGCACGCCAGACCGCGGAGATTGTCGCCGAATCTCTCGGCTTAGAAGACCGGCTCGAGGATCTCTCCGAACTCACTCCCGAAAACAATATCGACCATCTTGTCTCTGGTCTCACCCGGTTTCAGAATCGAGAACATGTGCTCCTGGTCGGACATAACCCCCTCCTGAGCCATGCATTTTCTTTTTTCGCCTCTGGTAAGACAGCGATAAAGCTTGAAATCGAGCTGAAAAAAGGCGGACTCTGCCGCATCGAAATCGACAGTTTACCGCCCGAGGCTCCGGGCACCCTCCATTGGTTATTGACTCCCAAACAGCTGCGCCAATTGGGCGATTGAATGAAACACGAGCGGATCATGAGCGCAATCGAGTCTGACCAGGAATCCGACTCGAACTACGAGAAACTTCTCGCCGTTACTCAACTCCGGCTCGAAAAATTCGTTTCCCTGTTTGCCAAGGTATTGGTCAGTGACCAGCCGGACACCATCCATGACGCTCGGGTTTGGAGCCGGCGCCTTCAAGAAGCGCTGCGAGTTTTTTTTCCCAAACCTCGGGTCGGCAAAAGCCGCAAGCTGTTTCGCACCCTGCGTCAGGTCCGTCGGGTACTGAGCGACTGCAGAAACGTCGATGTGACTCTCGCTTTGATCGAGGACAAGCTTAATTCGGCCGGCGCTTCCACACCCCATGAATCATGGGAGTTGATAAGAAACTACCTGCGCGAAAAGCGGATCCGTCAAGCCGCCCGGGCGGGTGAGGAACTGACCCGGCACAACATCACCCAGTTTGTGACTCGGACGCGGAGCCTGCTTCCGGTGAATGGATTGGAGAAAGAACCGGAGGCGCTCCTGAAGCAAAGTATCGACGAGGCGCTTGATGTTTGGAATGAGGCTCTGCAAAGTGCCCAGGAGAATCCGCAAGTCGAGCAAGTTCACGCCCTCCGCATTGCCGGAAAGCGTTTACGGTACCGGTCGGAGTTGCTCAAGGAATTGGGGCACGCCTCTGTTAAGCGACGGATCAAGTCTCTGAAGCTGCTGCAAGATGAGCTGGGCAACTGGCATGACCGGCATGTATTGCTGCAGTTTATCGCGGAGTTTATCGGCAGGCCTGAGTTTCTGGTCGACCACCCGGAGGCCGCACATGCTTTGCTTGCCGAAATGGAACGCGAGCGTCAAACAAACGACCTTGCGGTAAGCTCCATCTTGAAGAGCGCCGAGAAAACGCGGAATGCGTGGGGCACATCAAAACCGGCCGCTCTGCAGGGATAACCTAAAACGAATTCAAGAATGATGGCCGTTTCTTGCCACCGCTCGCTCGACACGGGAACGCAGATCCTCAAATACCTCTTCGATGGTCCCGGAAGCATCCACGACCTGAAAGCCGTAGTTCTCAACCATCTTGTCAAACTCCGCGAGCAGCCATTTCTGATAGCGCATGAAGCTTTCGTACATGTCCTCTCCCATGTGCAGGTCCATCCCCGACTCCCAATAGTCGAAACCCGTGGTCTGCAGCACCCGGGTAACTAGATCGTCGATCTTGACTCTCAGATAAAAAATCGCGTCCGGCTTCAGGGCAAAGCCATAAACTTCGCGCAGCCATTCCGGGTCGGCCCCGCGAACGACAGCCCTGGCCATGAGCGAGTAGATGTAGCGGTCGGTAAGTACGATGAACCCCGCGCGCAGCGCCGGAATAATCTCGTTCTCCAGCCGGTCGGCGAAATCGGTGGCGTAAAAGAGGCTCATCGTGATTCCACCGAGGGTGTGGCCCTCCTTGGCCTGTTTGAGTCGCTTACCTGCCAAGGCGGAACGGGTCATGCCGGTATCCAACACGGCGTGCCCATTGTTTTCCAACCACTCTTTCAGCAGACGGATATGCGTGGAACGCCCCACGCCATCGGTCCCTTCCAGAACAATGAGTCTTCCCTTCAGCTCTTCCAGATCTATATCTGGGAGGGCTTCGCCAAAGAAGCCAAATCGAGCCATCGCCTTATCCTAGTTTTCTTGGTACCCATCAACGCTTCGGTGACGATTCGGCGCACCTCGACCTGTTGCTCTTCAATGGAGCGGGTCGCGTCAATCGCCACGAGACCAAACTCATCGACCATCCTCTCGTATTCGTCGATGATCCGCCCCTGGAAAAGGCGGAAGCTCTCTTCAAGATCATCGCTCAACCCGAGATCCATTCCCGCTTCGTAATATTTGATCGCATCTCTACCGCCAAGAATTCTTTTCATCGCGACATCCAAGGGCGTGCGAAAGTAAAACGCGATAGTCGGTTTCACCGCAAAAGCGTAGAGATCCCGAACCCATTTGGGGCTTACTCCGCGCACAACGTCACGGGCAAACGCGGTATAGATGTAGCGATCGGCCAGAACCACGGCACCGGCCTTGAGGGGAGGAATAATGTGGTGCTCGGTGCGGTCAGCGAAGTCAGTGGCGTGAATCAGGCTGAAGGTCATCGCCGTGAGCATCTTCTTTTTCTTGCCGCGCTTCGTGACATCTTGCACCAGGGGCGACGAATTCCATTCGCTGAAATAAACCACGTAGCCCTCGGATTCGAGCCACTTCTTGAGGAGCATTAGCTGCGTGCTTTTACCCGACCCATCAATCCCTTCCACTATAAACAACCGTCCGGGGAGACGATGCTTGCCGTACATCTTCATTCCACCAGCCATAAATCCCTCATATAAATCAACCTATCAAAGACCAGGCTGCCACATCTAGCACAAAACAATCGTCCTAAGTTAAATTCTTGTTACAGGCAAGTTAAGCACCTCCCAATTAGTCGCCCATTTTAACCGTTTCTTCATCTCCACGTCACAAGACCTTCAACTTCGAACTCCATATTTCCTGAGCAATTAGTTTAGCGATTTCATCGAAAATGAAATCCCATTGTCGAAGTCCCTGTCTTAATTCATGAAACCTTAAAAGGTTTGTAACAGATTTGTAACCTTGAATCGATAAGCACACTGAAAAAAAGGAGAACACTTATGCCGCCAAAGAAATATAAGAACGTTTTACTGGCTGCCGCTATGCTGGCAATCTTGGGCTTCGTTCCGAAAACCGCAAAAGCTCAGGTCATTCAAATTGACGGCTCAAGCACGGTCTTTCCCATTACTGAAGCAGTTGCGGAGGAATTCCAAAAGGCCAAAAAAGGCAAGATTAAGGTCACTGTGGGTATTGCCGGGACAGGTGGCGGCTTTAAGAAGTTCTGCCGCGGCGAGACCGACATCAGCGATGCCTCGCGGCCGATTCTGAAGCAGGAAATGGAAGCCTGCAAAGGAGCAGGGATTGAATATTTCGAGCTGCCTATCGCCTACGATGCCTTGACCGTAATGGTCAACCCTAAAAACGATTGGGTGAAAGCTCTAACTGTGCCCGATCTCAAAAAGATGTGGGAACCGTCCGCCCAAGGCAAGGTTTCGAGCTGGAACCAAGTCCGCTCGGAATGGCCCAACGCACCCTTAAAACTCTTTGGTCCGGGTGCCGACTCAGGCACGTTTGATTATTTCACCGAAGCTATCGTCGGCAAGGCCAAGTCGAGCCGAGGAGATTTCACCGCGAGCGAAGACGACAACGTGCTTGTTCAGGGTATTGCCAATGATCGAAATGCCTTGGGTTATTTTGGCTTCGCGTATTATGTTGAAAACCAAAATAGACTCAAAGCCGTGCCTATCGATGGAGGAAAGGGGCCGGTAAGTCCATCAGCAAAATCCGTCGAGGATGGCACCTATCAGCCTCTTTCACGTCCGATCTTCATTTACGTCAGCAAAAAATCGATGAGCAAGCCGGAGGTCAAGGAGTTCGTCGAATTTTACCTTGAAAACGCTCCAAGTCTGGTAAAGCAGGTGAAGTATGTCCCGCTCCCTCAGAACGCCTATACGATCGGAGCCGATCACCTGCAAAAAGGCAAAACCGGCACTGTGTTCGACGGTGATGCTCAGGTCGGCGTCAAAATCGAAGATCTTCTGAAACGCGAAACCAAGTTCTAGCAGGACCCGGGCTCCGACGGGGTGCTCCGGCACCTCGTCGGTCTGCCACACTCTCATCAAAGGATCACTTGTGGAAACAAATCATGCCGGAACCGGTTACCTGACAACGCAAGCTCAGGTTCAATCACTAGCGACGAACAAGACTATCCAGAAAATACGCGAGCGAATTATTGAGTTCGCGATGTTTCTCTGTGCATTGTCATCGATTGCCGTCACGTTGGGAATCGTGGGCATCCTCCTTTTTGAGTCCTGGAACTTCTTCAAACACGTCTCCCTACTCGATTTTTTGACCGACACCCAGTGGACAGTGCTCTTCGAAAATCCGCGTTACGGCATCCTGCCATTGGTTACAGGCACAGTTGTAACGTCAGCCGTCGCTCTCTTTGTCGCCCTTCCCCTCGGTACGACGATCGCGATTTATCTCAGCGAATACGCCAACAATCGCGTTAGAGAAATTCTAAAACCGATTCTGGAATTATTAAGTGCGGTTCCGACCGTCGTTTTTGGCTATTTTGCTCTATTATTCGTGACCCCTCTGTTGCAGAGCATCCTGCCAGACCTTCCGGGTTTTAATATGCTGAGTGCCGGGATTGTTATCGGCATTATGATTATCCCCTACGTCAGCTCTTTAAGCGAAGATGCCATGAAGGCCGTGCCCGTTCACATCCGCGAGGGATCGTACGCCATGGGTGCAACCCGCTTTCAGACCGCTGTTCGAGTCCTGTTTCCCTCCGCATTTTCTGGCATCGCCTCGGCTTATGTTTTAGGATTCTCACGGGCGGTAGGAGAAACAATGGTGGTGGCGATCGCCGCCGGCCAGCAGCCGAACTTGACTCTAAATCCGATGGAGGGCGCTGCCACGATAACCGCCTACATTGTACAGGTAAGCCTGGGAGACTTGCCGCACGGGAGCATTGCCTATCAGAGCATTTTCGCCGCTGGTCTTACTTTGATGTGCATGACGTTGCTATTCAATATCGGCGGATACCTGCTTCGAAAACGCTTCCGGGAGATTTACTAAATGAATAACGTCGAGAACAAGGTTGCTCGCAATAGGCGATTCGACGGGATATTTGCGATCATCGGTCTGTTATCGACAATGGTCGGAATGATCGTCTTAACAGCATTAATTCTTGATCTAGCGACGGCTGGCGCTTCGCGCCTCTCGCCGCAGTTTTTCACTTCTTTTCCGTCGCGCTTTCCCGCACAGGCCGGCATACTGTCCGCGTGGGTGGGGACCTGTTTTGTCATGCTCGTCACGGCTCTCACCGCAGTGCCCATGGGAATAGCCGCCGGGGTTTACCTTGAAGAATATGCACCGAAAAACTGGCTTACGGCATTGATAGAAATCAACATCGCCAACTTGGCTGGGGTGCCTTCCATCGTCTACGGACTTATGGCTTTAGGCCTTTTTGTCTATCAGCTTAAACTCGGGCAGAGCATACTCTCCGCTGGGCTTACCCTTGCCTTGCTGATTCTACCGATCGTCATCGTGGCGACCCGCGAGTCCGTTCGCGCTGTCCCGGGGAGTATGAGAGAAGCAGCCTATGCGCTGGGAGCCACCAAGTGGCAAACTACTCGGGATCACGTGCTCCCCTACTCGATGGGGGGCATTTTGACCGGGGTCATTATTGCGCTTTCCCGCGCTATCGGCGAGACCGCACCGCTCATTACAATTGGCGCCTTGACTTTCATTGCCTTCCTGCCGGATTCTCCGCTTAAGGCAGAATTCCCGTTCATTTCTTTTGAGTGGCTTTGGTCTCCATTTACCGTGCTCCCCATTCAAATGTTCAACTGGGTGTCGCGTCCTCAGGCGGAGTTTCATCTGAACGCGGCAGCCGCCGGGCTGGTTCTGATGGTGATGACCCTAGCTATGAACGGGATCGCGATCTATTTTCGCTATCGCTTCCGCAAACGCATCAAATGGTAGGCGCGTACCCTATGAAAAACGGGCCTATTGGAGGTAATATGGTCTCACAAGCGAGCGTGCAGCCCATGACGAGTGATATGCCCACGCCACGAATCGATATCTCCATCCCGAAGGCCAAAACGGTGTCGAATGCCGAACCTATTTTCCGCGTCGAGAATGTCGACTTTTACTACGGCGACAAGCGTGCTCTAAAATCCATCAATCTCGAGATCTCAGAAAAAAAAGCCACGGCCTTCATCGGCCCCTCGGGCTGCGGTAAGACCACCCTGCTGCGGTGTCTAAATCGCCTGAACGACTTGGTGCTGAACACCCGTGTCACCGGAACCATCAAGCTTGACGGTAAGAATATCTACGATTCGACAATGGACATTATCCAACTGCGGCGCCGGGTGGGCATGATCTTCCAGAAGTGGAATCCGTTTCCCAAAAGCATCTACGAAAACGTTGTGTACGGTCTCCGTATTGTGGGGATTAATAACCGCAGCACGCTCGATGAGGTCGTCGAGAAAAGCCTACGTCGCGCCGCCCTCTGGGACGAGGTCAAAGACAATCTCCATAAGAGCGCCGCTGACATGTCCGGCGGGCAACAACAACGGCTTTGTATCGCCAGGGCCCTAGCGGTGGAACCAGAAGTGTTGCTTATGGACGAACCTTGTTCAGCCCTCGATCCCATCTCAACGGCGAAGATCGAGGAACTGATTCACGAGCTGAAAGACACTTTTACCATTGTGATTGTTACCCATAACATGCAGCAGGCTGCGCGGGTCTCCGATCATACGGCTTTTTTCTACCTCGGCGAGTTGATAGAATTCGGCGAGACCGGAAAACTCTTCACCGCTCCGGAGAAGCGTCAGACGGAGGACTATATTACCGGGCGATTCGGTTAAGGGAGTCGGGTCATGGCCAACGAACATACTGACAAGAGATACGAAGAAGAACTTAAGAAACTTCGCGAAGAGATCCTCTATATGGGAGGGCTGGTCGAAGATCAGATTCAAAAGGCAGTCAAGTCACTGGTTGAGCGCGATTCGCAACTGGCCGAAATCATTATCGAGAGAGACCATGAAGTCAATCGTTTAGATGTCGATATCGACGACCTTTGCATCCGTCTACTCGCTTTGCATCAACCCGCCGGCCGCGACCTGCGGTTCATCACTACTGGACTGAAGATCACCACTGACCTGGAACGGATCGGCGACATGGCGGTCAATTTTTGCGAGCGTACCTTGGAATTGAATCAGGAGGCCCAGCTTAAGCCCTACATCGACATTCCCCGGATGGCCAACATCGCCCAGCGCATGATTCGGGAAAGCCTTGACGCTTTCGTGCGCGAAGACACGGATCTTGCTCTGAAAGTATGCAAAGACGACCAGGAAGTGGATGATCTCAATAGTCAAATATTTCGCGAAACCATAAGTTTCATGATCGCGGACCCACAAACCATTAACCGAGCGATGAAGATATCCTCGGTTTCGAAATACCTCGAGCGGATCGCGGATCATGCTACCAACATCGCCGAGATGGTCATTTTCATGGTCAAGGGCAAGAGCATTCGGCACCTAAAGGAACTCCCCACCTCGGTTTAGAACTCCATGGCAGCCGCACAGAAGATCTTAGTCGTCGAAGATGAACCCGACATTCGAAAGCTCGTTCAATACAACTTAGCCCAAGAGCGTTTCAATGTTTTAGAAGCCGAAGATGGGGAACAAGCCCTAAAGCTACTCCAGCATGAACGGCCAAACCTCGTCATTCTCGACCTAATGCTTCCCGGGCTTTCCGGCATGGAACTTTGCAAGCTTTTGAAACAACGCAGTGAGACCGCCAAGCTTCCAATCCTCATGCTCACGGCGAAGGCCGGCGAAGCGGACCGGATTGTCGGACTCGAAATGGGAGCCGACGATTATCTCGCCAAGCCCTTTAGCCCCAGAGAAATGGTTGCCCGGGTCAGGGCCATCCTGCGTCGCTCGGAATCCAAACCCGCCACCGAGATCGCCCCCGCCTATGACAAGGGATCTTTAAAAATTGACTTCTCCACTTACGAAGTCTTTGTACGTGGCAAGCCGGTGAAACTGACCTTGAAAGAATTCGAGCTGCTTCGTTTCCTGGTCCAAAATCCCGGTCGCGTATTGAACCGGGATCAGCTCCTCGATCGTGTGTGGGGAGGGGAAACTTTCGTTACTCCGAGAACGGTCGATGTTCACATACGTCGTCTGAGAAAGGCGGTGGAAAAGGATGATCGCAACCCCAAATGGATCCTTACCGTTCGAGGGGTTGGATACAAATTCGATGAAAAGGCCCTGGAATAACCGGCTCATCTACACGTTTTTTCTTTCTTATCTCTCGATCATTATTCTGCTATCGTTGGGTTTCTTTCTCTATTCAAGAATTCTGCTACGTGACTTCTATCGCTCCTCGCTCGCCAAAGTAATGGAGCAAAAGACCCGGCTACTCGCGCGCCAATTGCCTTGGTCTGACGAGCCCAGCTCGCTGGACTCGATTTGTCGAACCCTCGCGGACGAGCTTGGAGTGCGCATAACTGTGATTGCCCAGGACGGCACAGTGATCGGAGATTCAGACGAGCCCGCCAGCCAGATGGAAAATCATAGCTCCCGCCCGGAGGTGATCGAGGCGATCTCACGCGGTACCGGCTCAGCTGTGCGTTATAGTACCTCAGTCAAACACGAGCTTCTGTACCGCACCTATCGTCAGAACGACGGCCCTCGGCAACGGATTTTGCGGGTTGCGGTGCCGCTAACCGAGGTACAGGACGTCACGAGATCATTGGGGCGCACGTTATTGATTGGACTTATCCTCTGTTCTCTTTTCGGACTCGGGGTGGCTTATCTTTTTTCCCGCCGTCTCAGTAATCGAGTCAATCGACTGGCTGAGTTCTCGAAGGCAGTCGCCGAGGGTCAATTCACACAGCCTATCCTGCCGCACAGCGGGGACGACGAGTTGAATGTGCTCGAGCAAAATCTTCGCGACATGAGCCTCAAGATCCACGACAATATCAACGCGCTGAGGTCCGAGAAAGAAAAACTCGATTCGATCCTGAGATGCATGGTTGAAGGCCTGGTGGTAATCGATGCTAAAGGGAAGGTCTTACTCATCAACGAGCAGGCAAAGGCGATGTTCGGTGTCACTGAAGAACAGATCCGGAACGGTTCATTTGTCGAAATATCGCGCAGCCCCGCGATGCGCGCGATCGTAAGAGAGTTGTCGGAGTTCGACTTTACGAAAAATACCTACTCCAAAAGGGTATCGGTTGAAGACGGAAGATGGTTTCGAGTCAACGCCGTGAGCTTGAGAAACGGTACGGAGCGGCCAAGCGGCTCTATCCTCGTGTTTCATGACATCACCGAGATCCAAAGGCTGGAAACGGTGCGCTCCGATTTCGTCGCCAATGTATCGCATGAGCTCCGCACTCCGCTCACTGCAATTCGCGGCTATGTCGAAACTCTCTTGCAACATCCACCATCCAACCCTGCCGACGCTAACCAGTTTTTAACCATCATCGATCGGCATTCCGAACGTTTGAGCCGTTTAACAGAGGATCTTCTCATCTTATCGGATCTGGAATCCGGCACACGAAAACTAGTGCTGAAGCCGGTTGAAGCACTGCAATTGATTCAGCGGGTACTCGAAGTTTTTTGGGACCGAGCGTCAAAGCGGAACGTAAACTTATCGTATTCAGGCGACTCTGGACTTCCTTTGATTCTTGGTGACTACGATCGGTTGCAACAACTGTTCATCAACGTGGTGGATAACGCGGTCAAATTCACGCCTTCCGGAGGATCGGTTACGATTACCGCCACACACGCGCACTCCGGCTCCGAAACGGATGCGGCAGCGTCAGTTGAAATTGCAGTCGCTGATACCGGTGTGGGAATCGCAGAAAAGGATCTGCCGCGGCTCACCGAGCGCTTCTATCGCGTGGATAAAGCGCGCTCCCGTGAATTGGGCGGCACGGGGCTGGGTCTCGCTATCGTGAGGCACATCGTTCTGGCTCACGGCGGCGAACTGAAAATCGAAAGCGCTATCAATCATGGTACGACGGTGCGTGTATTGCTACCCGCAGTGATCGCAGAAAGCAATCCAGACGCAATTCTAACCAGCGTCCAAAAGTCTCGACGAGATTCCCTTACTTAAGCCCCATCTAGTTATTGCTCTCTGCGGTGAAGTAACGAAACCTCATTCCACGGTCTTCGCCAATGCAGGGTATCTGCACGAGCGTCTTTCTGATCTGGCGCAGTGAACGAACACAAGGCTTTACCAGCATCGATAAACACGCGACGGAATTCGTTCGTGTGCCAGAAAGCTTTTCTCTTGATCGAAAACTTCATCCCTTTGGTTGAAGCCATGCCTCCCGTTTGCTAGCATCCCGCTGTTTGTTGCCACTACTGTAATCTCTTTCGGGGGACATCTTTATGGTGAGGTTTCAGTTTCTGCCTGCAGAAACACAATTCTATGACTGGTTTGAAAAAGCCACCGCCAACCTGCTTGATGCCGCCCAACAGTTGCAGGATCTGTTCGATAACTACGACGACGTTGAAAACCGAGTCGCCAGGGTGACCGAACTGGAACACCGAGGTGATTTTATTGTTCATGAGGTCATGCATCTCCTAATGCACACTCTCATTGTCCCACTGGATGGCGAGGACATTGAGCGTCTGATTTCGGCGCTCGATGATGCGCTCGACGCAATAGAAGCTGCCGCCGTCCGCATGTTGATCTTTCAGATCGAGGCGCCAACAGAACAAGCGCGTCAATTATCACGCCTTATCCGCAGCGGCGCCTACGAGCTTCATCTCGCCATGCCGAATCTCCGGGAAAAGAAGAACTTTCGCCAGGTAAGCGCTCACATCGTGGAAATAAACACTTTGGAAAACAACGGTGATCGCGTGCTTCGTGAAGCTTTGGTCGAAATCGTGAAGCACAAGGATGACATGTTCAACTTCATTCGCTGGAAGGAGATCTACGAAATGCTTGAAGAGACCACAGACCGCATGGAAGACGTCGCTGACGTATTACAACGGGTGATCATCAAGAATGGCTGATACCGCGTTCCTATTGACTGGGCTCATTATCGCGTTCGCCCTTATATTCGATTATGTCAATGGTTTTCATGATGCCGCCAATTCAATCGCGACCGTCGTTTCGACACGGGTATTGACACCCCTTCAAGGCGTTGCTTGGGCCGCATTCTGGAATTTCATCGCCGCCTTCACGTTTGGGACTGCCGTGGCGAAAACAGTCGGCAGCGGACTCCTCGATGTCCGGCAGGTTGATTCGTATGTGATTCTCGCCGGACTCTGCGGCGCGATCGTTTGGGATATCATTACATGGTACGTGGGGCTGCCCACGAGTTCATCCCACGCATTGATCGGTGCCTATGCCGGCGCCGGCATTGCCAAGGCTGGCTTTGGTATCATTATCCCCTCGGGATGGATCATAACGCTGGTTTTTATTCTTGTTGCGCCTTTGATGGGGATGGCCTTAGGGATGTTCAACCTCCTGGTGATTCTACGCTTCTTTCGCCGATCCACGCCTGCGGGCGTGGATCACTTGTTTCGTCGCGGTCAACTTATTTCCGCCGCGGCATACAGTTTGGGCCACGGCACCAATGATGCGCAAAAAACTATGGGCATTATTGCGGGTGCTCTTTTCACCGTACCCGCGTATCGTTACCTGGTGTCGGATACGGATGGGCAATTGACGATACCCTTTTGGATTGTCTTGCTGGCCCACGCGGCCATCGGGCTTGGAACTCTGTCAGGCGGTTGGCGTATCGTTCGCACAATGGGATCACGAATTACGCGCCTGCAGCCCGTAGGCGGCTTTGCCGCGGAAGCAGCGGGCGCGATCACGCTTTTCGGCGCCGCACATTCGGGTATCCCGGTCTCGACTACACACACAATTACTGGTGCAATCGTCGGCGTCGGCTCCGTGCGACGACTTCGCTCCGTGCGCTGGAATGTGGCCGGCCGTATCGTCTGGGCCTGGATCTTTACGATACCTGCCTCGTGCGTTCTAGCGATGTTTTTTTGGTTTATAATGGACTGGCTCAGGAAGCTTGTATAATTGAGTCTTGATCCAAGGGAAAACGTATCGATTCCGCGAGGTCATCTGGAACTAAACGAATAGGTGCGGACCGTGTTGTCCTTGTTGAAGACGACGTAAAGATCTCTAAAGTCGCGCAACTGACCAAGCTCATAGTATTGGTAGGAATAGGTCCAGGTTTCATAACCATTTTCCAGACCTCGACGCGCGGGCTCCCCGAAATAACCAAAAATCTCCTTCTGCGTGGTCACGTTGGGCTCAATGCTTTTGACCGGTGCCGTACTAAAATCGCGGCCCATGTAGATGCATCCGGAAACCAAAAAACAAAATACCACACAACCCAGCCTTCTCCCGATCATCGTCAGATCTCTCGACGGCCCTCCAATGCTTTCCCCAAGGTCACTACATCGATATATTCAAGATCGCCGCCCATCGGCAATCCGCGGGCGATGCGGGTGACGGCGACACCCAGGGGTTTGATAACCTTGGAGAGGTACAAAGCGGTCGCCTCCCCATCCATGGTCGGATTGGTCGCCACGATGACTTCCCGGATGCTGCCGCCGCGAATTCGATCTAACAACTCTCTGATCCGAAGCGCGTCCGGTCCCACCCCATCGAGGGGCGAAATGGTCCCGTGGAGTACATGATAGAGACCCTTGAACTCCTGCGATTTTTCCACCGCGATTAAATCCGCGGGTTCTTCGACGACACAGATCGTATCTTGTGCTCGCTCCGGATTGCGGCACACCCCGCACAAGGTCTCGCTGTCGCTCTGCGGATTCAGTTCGCTAAAGCCGAAGCATTGACGGCATAGCCCGATCTCTTGTCGAAGCTTGCCAATGCTATCCGCCAGATTACTGACGTCTTCCCGCTTCCCTTTTAACAGGTGGAATGCAAGGCGAGCCGCCGTTTTCTCGCCAATGCCAGGCAGTTTGGAAAGCTCTTGAATCAACCGGGCGAGGGGTGTCGGATAACTCGTCATGTCGCATCCCCGCTGCGCCAGAAGTTTAGGGTTGGTAATCTCATAATGCGGCTCTCAATTGTTCAGGGCATCAACCCCGGGATCTTGAATCCTCCTGTCACCTTGCTCATCTCCGTGGCCACCATATCCCGCGCTTTGCGCATGCCGTCATTGACGGCGGCAAGGACGAGGTCTTCCAACATTTCCTTCTCCGTGGAGTTGATCACCGTCGGGTCGATCTTCACGCCGCACAGATTGAACTGTCCGTTGATCGTGACCTGAACCATGCCTCCGCCGGACGATCCTTCAACCGTCTTTTGTCCCAGTTCTTCTTGTATCTTAGAAATCCGCGACTGCATTTCCTGGGCCTGCTTCAACAAATTGCCCATACCGCCGATTCCTTTTGCCATCAAATCCTCCTTGCTATTTCGGCCACGCCTTGGACAACCCCTTTCACCCAACCGCTAACCGTTTTCCCGTCGAACGGTTTTGATCGATCCGCCAAAAATCCGCAGCGCCTCTTTTACCATCGCACTGCCTTCGTCTCCCTGGCTCATGGTCTCGCTTCGCGCGGTCTCGTCTTTACCACCCAAGGTTTCAGAATTAGCAGCCGTGATATGGACGGCTACGTCAGCGCCAAAAAAACGCGTTGCCAAGTTCTTCAGCACCGATAGGTTGTCGGGGTCCTGAAGATAGCTGAGATGGTGCCGCTCGGCGACGCTAATTTTGAGTTGTCCCGGAGGGAGTTCGAGCGCGCTGCCCGTCGCTAGATGGGAAGCAAGAAACTTTTTCTCTCTGCCGACAAAAGAGACAAAACTTTGCCATAGATTGTCCCTATCGCCAGCGAAAGAGCCGGCTGCGGGTGCCGCTGAAGCCACAGCCTCAGGAGTTGGAGCCACCTCCGCCTGGACCGGCGTCGAAGCGGGCCGCTCCGCGCGCGGCAATCTCTTTTCCAGTTTCTCCAAACGCTCCAACAGCTGACTTACGGGCAATGTCTTTGGCAGAGTCGCGAGCCTGACCAAAACCGTTTCCAGAGGGAATCGCGGATTGGCAGAGCGGTTCACTTCTTCATCACCGATCGCCATGAAATCAAAGTAGTCTAACAACGTCTCCGTCGAAATATCGGCGACTTGCGTGCGCAAATCTTCGATCTCTTGATCCGGGAGATCGAGCAGTTGGCCTTCAATCGTTTCAGCGTCTTTGGCGTCCGCCTTCGCCAGTCGAACGACCAGGAGATTGCGAAAGTGTTCCACCAAATCGCGCGATAATCGGCCGAGATCGCGTCCTTCGACCACGACCTTTGCGATCAGCTCGATACATTGCCGTGCATTCCCCTGGATCACTGCGTTTGAGAGGTCATATAGAACCTGTCGCTCCGCGAGCCCGAGAATCTCCTCAAGTACCCGTTCGTCGACAACACTCTCATTGCGTTTCTCACTCCCGGGTTGGACGCAGGCCAAAACCTGCTCCAGCAGCGACTGGGCGTCGCGCATGCTACCATCTGCCTCGCGGGCAAGCAGCACGAGGGCGCCTTCACTGACGTTCAGTCCCTCTGCCCTGGAAATTTCATCAAGACGGCAGACGATTTCACGCAAAGTAATGCGGCGGAAGTCATACCGTTGACAACGCGAGAGAATCGTTTCCGGCAGGCGATGGGGCTCGGTGGTCGCCAGGATAAATTTAACCGAGGGAGGCGGCTCTTCCAGGGTTTTCAAAAGCGCGTTGAACGCGTCTTTGGTCACTTGGTGCACTTCATCGATGACGTAAATCTTGAAGCGGCACTGCGCCGGCTGATAGCGGACATTTTCGATGATCTGCCGAATCTCATCGATGCCGCGATTCGACGCACCGTCGATTTCAAGGACATCGATGCAGTTGCCGTTGGTGATCTCTGTACAAAAACTGCACTGGTTGCAGGGGTTGGGCGTCGGCCCGCTTACGCAGTTCAGGGCTTTGGCTAATATGCGCGCCGCGGTCGTCTTGCCTACACCGCGAACTCCCGTAAAAAGATAAGCATGGGCAATCCGATTAGACCGAATCGCGTTCCTCAAAGTTCGAGTAATATGCTCCTGCCCCGCAATGTCATCAAAGCTTTGCGGACGCCACTTACGCGCCAGAACTAGATAGGACATGTTAAAAACCCCTGAAGATAGTGGATGGAAGATAGAAGATTAGTCATCCGATCCTCAACCCTCGATCTTCGATTTTCTAGCAACCGGTGGGATGCCCATTGCTGACAGCCAGGTTACCCTGTGGCACAGGGGAGAATCCGTTACCGCTGCTTCCTTCCGGACCTGACGGGGTTCACGGTTCCGCCTTGCACAGGACCTAACTATCAGCAATCGACATCCAATTTTACGGTGTCTTCAGAAAACTTTCCAAAAACTCGTGTCAACAAACAGTACGATGATCAGGCGCAAGAATCAAGGTTGTTCTTTCATGGTCATCTAAAATCTGACTCACTATTTGCCGAATTCCGAGCCTGTCGTCACCAGATTATCACGTTCTTGATCACCCTGTACTCCCGGCGGCAAATCGCATAAGATTTTTGTTCACTACCGCGAAAGGACCTGATCACTTCGATGAAATTTGGCGTATTCGACCATTTGGACCGCGGCGATCTGCCACTGAAGGATTACTACGAGGCACGCCTCAAGCTTATCGAGGCTTATGATCAGGTGGGCTTCTATGCCTATCATGTTGCCGAGCATCACTCGACGCCCCTCGGCATGGCACCCTCGCCCAGCGTATTTCTGGCTGCCGTGGCGCAGCGCACACAGCGACTTCGTTTCGGCCCACTGGTCTATGCGCTGCCGCTTTACCATCCGATTCGGCTGATCGAAGAAATCTGTATGCTTGATCAGATGAGCGGCGGCCGGCTGGAGATCGGCTTCGGCCGTGGCGCCTCGTCCACCGAAACTTCTTTCTATGGACTCGACCCTGCAAAGGCGCAGCAGATCTACGCGGAGGGATTGGAGCTGGTCATACAGGGGCTCTGCAAAAGAATTCTAAATTTTCGCGGCGACTTTTTTGCCTTCGAGAATGTCCCGATGGAGCTGGAACCGCTGCAGAAACCGCATCCGCCAATCTGGTATGGCGTCCACTCTGTCGACAGCGCCGAGCGGGCGGCACGTAAGGGTCTGCATGTCGTCAGCCTGGATCCCCCCGCGGAAACTCGGAGCTTTGTCGATCGCTATCGCCAAGTGTGGCGGGAAACCCGCGGGGCAAAAAGTATCCCCAATATCGGCCTCGGCCGATTTATTGTGGTCGCCAACACGGATGAAGAAGCAATCCGAATCGCGCACCGCGCCTATCCAAAGTGGCACCGAAGCTTTTACCATCTATATGTCTTACGCGGCGGCGCGCCAGCCCACCAACGACCGTTGGAACTGAGCTCACTTATTGAGATCGGTCAGGGCATAGCCGGCAGCCCCACCACGGTTACGGCTTTTCTCGAAGCGCAAATCACGCAAACCAAAGCGAATTACTTGGTCGGACAATTCGCCTTCGGCGATATGTCACTTGCCGAATCGTTACGGTCTCTGGAGCTGTTTGCTGCCCACGTGATGCCGAGCTTGGCGGCAAAACATAAATCGCCCTAACACCCCGCAAGCCCGTTGGTGGCTGTGGATCGGAGTTCCTTTTGATTGCCAAGGAGAGCATCTGCGGCCATCCATAGAAAGCCGACACAATCTTTGATAAGGACTAGGGTAACCCTAATCCGACGATACTTGCACACCATGAGTAATGAGCGAAGGCGGTGAGACCGGAAGCCGTGGGCACCTGAACGTGCAGCTTGGTGGAAGGCACGGGTCGCAGGAATCATCACCCTCGGGGATGTGGAGCGGCCCTCGAGGCAGTGTCCCATTGCCCAGGGCTACTGGGCTCATCGCCTGAGCTGCTTAGAAATAATGTCGGATTATGACTCGGACCACGGTCGTGGGTGGAGATTTGCTTTAAGGAGGTCGAAAAAATGGAAAGGATCGGCTTTGTGGGAACCGGTGCGATGGGCAGCGCCCTGCTTTCACGGTTAAAATTGGCCAACGTCACAGCCGTGGCCTTTGATATCTCACCGGCAGCGCTGGAGGCTGCGCGCAAGGAGGGAGCCCAGACCACGACCTCAGCCAAAGCCGTGGCGCAAGCTTCGACAATAGTCGATGTCGTTGTGCGGACCGACCAGGAAGTTCTGGACTGCACCATGGGCAAAGATGGAATTTTGGCAGGCGCCGCGCCAGGCACACTCGTGTTGCTGCATAGTACCATCCGGCCCACAACAACCAAGAAGATCGCCGAAGCCGCCGCAGAAACGAGGGTCTACGTGATCGATGCCTGCATGTCGGCAGTTCCCAGTGCTGTACGCCAAGGCGGGCTGACTTTCCTCGTCGGCGGGCAAAAAGCACTTTTCGATCGCGCCAAACCACACCTGCTGCATATGGCCAAGGATGCGGTTCATATGGGACCACTCGGCTGCGGCAACGTCACCAAGCTATTTAAAAACATGGTCACCGCATCCGAGGGACTGATTGTTTACGAGGCGCTCCAGATCGCCAAGGCGGCGGGCATTGATTACAAAGCCGCACTCGATCTCATGAAGAAAACCAAGTCTCAGAATATTCTTGACCGTTGGGAAACGAGGTTTGATCTATCCGGCGCCGACTTGAGGTTTAACGTTGGCAGCAATTTGTACGACAAAGATCTTCCGCTCGCCGCCGAAGTTGGAAAAGCTCTGGGCGCGGCGATCCCGGTAACGGAGCAATTGGCTGCATTGGGGATTCGACTAAACGGTGGAAAATGCAGCATATGATTTTTGTCTCGGTTCATCCGTGCCTGACAATCAAAACCGAACACCTTACCAATGACGAAAAAAACCTACCGGGGTTACACCGTTGAGCTTGCTTCAGAGGAGGCTCACCCGGGAGAATGGATCGCCCGTGCGACGATTATTGTCGAGGATGGTAAAGCGAACAAGAAGATTCCGATCTTAGGCCGGCGGCGCGCTACCTTCGACACCCGGCGCCAAGCCAACTCCTATGCCATGGAGTTGGCCAAGCTGTGGGTCGATGGCAGGCTCTGGGGCGCGAATGGTCACGGCTAAAGACTTCAAATAGGTGCCCATGGAAATTGCTGACGACGATCTCCCTACGCCACCGCCCGCAACCGCTCGCGATCATGCGGCCGATCTAGATGATCAAGAGTCGGTCCCAAGGGGACAATGCCAGTTGGATTTACATTCCTTTGGCTATAGTAGCCCGCTTTGATTTTGTATAGATCGAGAGTATCTTTGATTCCCGGCCATTGATACAGTTCCCGCAAATAATTCGCGAGATTCGGATAGTCTTGAATGCGGCGGATGTTACATTTGAAATGGCCGTAATAGACCAGGTCAAACCTGAGCAAGGTCGGAAAAAGACGCCAATCAGCCTCGGTGATGTGATCGCCGGCCAGGTAGCGGCGCGCGCCGAGCAAGTCCTCCAAAGTATCCAAGCAGTGAAACACTTTTCGCGCCGCTTCTTCGTAGGCTTCCTGTGACCGGGCAAAGCCCGCGCGGTATACACCGTTGTTGAAATGGCTGTACACCAACTCGTTGATGCGATCGATTTCGGCGCGCAGATGTTCAGGATAAAAGTCGTACCCGACATCCGTCCATGCTTTGAACGAGGAATTGAACATACGAATGATTTCCGAGGATTCGTTATTGACGATCGTCCGACGCTCGCGATCCCACAAAGTCGGTACCGTCACCTTGCCGGTGTACACGGGATCTGTCGCCGCGTAAACCTGGTGCAGGCGAAAGACACCGTCAGGGTTGGGCTTGAGATCATCGATGCCCTGAGAATATGACCAACCCTCGCTCTTGGGTCGATCCGCGTTGGACATCGAGATAACATCCTCCAGGTTTTTGAGCTTGCGCAGAATGATCGTTCGATGCGCCCAGGGACATGAAGGGGAAACAAATAGATGATAACGGCCGGGTTCGGCCTTGAATCCTTTGTCTCCGGAAGGACCGGGCCCCCCGTCGGGCGTAATCCAATGCCGGAATCTTGAATCTGCGCGAATGAAATGACCTCGCGCATCGCTGGGTATGTGGTCATCATTGTTCCATTTGCCTTCTAGCATGAACCCCATATCAGTTCTCCTTTCGCCCTTACCGCCAATCTTGTATCAAAACCTATCGGCATAAGAAAGTTGATAGCAAGCTGAAGTAGTGAAGCGATCGCAATTTGCATTGACACCTCGATCTTGCTTCTGCGATAAACTTGTAAACTCTACCCGAGTTAGAGATGGCAATGAGGAGTTAGCATGGAAACAGTCGGCTTTATTGGCTTGGGCGCGATGGGAGGTCCGGTCGCGGGCCATATCCAACGGGCCGGATACCCGATGGTTGTCTACGGTGTCCGCAACCAAGCGACACGTTCATTTTGTGAGGCCGGCGCAACGGCCGTTGATTCTGCCGCGGCATTGGCGCGCAAAAGCGACGTAATTATTACCGCTTTGCCAATGCCGGAGGACGTCGAGCAAGTGGTTTGTGGCCGAGACGGAATCATTGAGGGAGTCAGGCCGGGCTCGGTTTACGTAGACATTTCAACCAGCCCGCCATCACTACTTCGCCGGCTCGAGCCACTATTTCGCATGAAGGGCGCATCGGTTCTCGACGCTCCAGTCGCCTCCGGCCAACCTGGGGCCGCACGTGGAATCCACGAGGTTATGGTCGGCGGTGACCCGGAAGTTTTCGAGCGAGTTAAACCGATCCTATCTGCTTTCGGAGACCAGGTCCTGTATGCCGGCCCGTTGGGCTCGGGTAGCATCTGTAAACTGGTGCATCAGATGATCGGGTGCGCGGTTTCTCAAGCGATCGCTGAAGGATTATCCCTCGGGGTCAAAGCCGGGGTCGAGCCCAAGACTCTGTGGGATTGCGTGCGTCGCGGTATGGTGGGGCGAATGCACGTGCTGCACTACCAGGTACCGCAAACTGTGTTTCGCGGTGCCTTCGAAACCGACACCTTTCCCCTCAAATTGCTGCGCAAGGATGTCGGGCTGGCAACCGACCTCGGCCGGGAGTTAAACGTTCCGTTGGCGTTGACAAATATCGCAGAGCAGAGCCTCATTGAAGCCATCAACCGCGGGTGGGGGGACAAAGCAGCCTATACGGTCACTTTTCTACTGCAAGAGGAGGCTGCCCAAGTACAAATCCGTGCTACCGGAGTAGACCCAAACGAGTCAGCGAAATACATCTCAACGCATCCAAACGCAGAATGATTTTTGTAAAGCGGAGGAGTTATGTCTAAGAACGGATTCAAAGTGCTGGACAGCGATATGCACATCTTGGAGCCGCCTGACCTTTGGCAGCGATTTATCGATTCCAAGTTCAAAGACTACGCGCCCCGAGGCACCACCGATCACGTCAGGGATTTGCGGCTCGTGGGACCGGATGGGCAGGCGTGGGGCCGCCCGGTGGACCCTCCTCCGGAAACCATTCCGCCGCCTGGCCACATCTTTCACCGTAATCAGAAACTGTTCAGGCCCCATATGGAACGGGGCTGGAGTCCTCAAGTCCAATTGGAAGCCATGGATGAGGAAGGGATTGATTTGGCGGTACTCTACCCGAGTCGCGGACTCAACGCCCTTAGCATTCCGAATATGGAATCCGAGTTCGCGGCCGCCCTGGCCCGCGCCTATAACAATTGGCTCTACGAGTTTTGCCAGATTGATACCAGTAAACTGATCGGCGCCGGTATGATTTCGGTGTTCGACATAGAGAACGCCATCTCCGAAGCTCAACGTTGCGTACAGCAGCTCGGGTTTCACGCCATATTTCTGCGCGCCAATGTTGTCAACGGACATAACTGGCAAGAGCCTTACTACGATCCGCTATGGTCCGCCCTCGAGGATCTGAATGTGTCATTGGGTTTCCACGAATCGAATACTTCGGCGGCGGCACAGGTAGGCGAACAATTTGGCTACAACTTTATGCTCCGGCATACTTTTTCCCACCCGTTCGAACAGATGCTGGCGGTGGGAAGCTTCTGCGGCGGCGGTGTTCTTGAGCGTCATCCTAAGTTGCGCGTGGCTTTTCTCGAGGGCAACTGCGGCTGGTTGCCGTTTCTCTCATGGCGGCTCGATGAGCACTGGGAGATGTTCGGCGACCAGTGGGCACCTGAGCTGAAGAACCCGCCGAGCTATTATTTCAAGAGACAGTGCTATGCTTCCGTGGAAGCCGACGAGGAACCCGTGAAATATGCCATCGATTTCCTCGGTAATGACCGTTTGGTCTTCTCCACGGACTTCCCGCATGTCGACACAAAGTATCCGAATTCAGTCGAACGGTTCCTCCAGTTACCCATCGGACCAGAGGACAAGAAAAAGATTCTGTGGGACAATTGCGCTGCGTACTATGGAATTGCAGAGTAGGCGACTACGATGCCCAAAGCTTTGGTCGTAGCGCTGTTAATCCTTGTTGGGCTATTCCTTCCGGTCTCTGCCCACGCGGTCGAATCCATGCAGAAAGTTCGCATCGGCTATCCATCCGCAGCGGTTTCCACTCTGCCATTCGATATCGCCAAGGAAAAAGGCTTCTATGCAAAAGCGGGGCTCGATGTTGAGTATATTCAAATGCGAACTGCGATCGCTCCGCAAGCGATACTCAATGGCAATATCAACTTCTTCACCTCTCCGCAGTCCGGCATATCGGCGGCTGCCTCGGGGTTACCTTTAGTCGTCGTGCTGGTCTTGTACAAGGATGCGCCGTGGGTTCTGGTTACGACGAAAGAAATCAACCAAGCTCAGGATCTCGTCGGCAAAAAGATCGCCATCTCCGATCTTCGCTCATCTCCTTACTATTTTGCCCGCGCCGGCTTTAAGAAGCTCGGCCTGGACGATAAGCAAGTCAACCTTGCGACCACCGGCGGAACGTCAAATAGTTTTGCCGCTCTTACGAGCAACCTCGTCGCAGGCGCTGTATTGAGTCCGCCGTTTGACGATAAGGCAGTATCGCTTGGGTTTAAGAAGTTTCTGTTCCTCGGCGACTTGGCTGACATTCCCTATGTCGGGCTGTTTACCTCACAGACGGAGATCCGTAACGCTAGGGACCGCATCAAACGAACTATTGCCGCGGTCATGGAGTCTGTTGCATGGCAGCGCGCCAACCGTTCAGAGGCAATCAGGATGATCGCCGTCAAATTCAACCTTAGCCAGAGCGAAGCAGAGCGATCCTACGATACCATGACCGGCCTCTTGTCTATCGATGGTGGCATTGGCGTCAAGAAAATACGCGGCTACCTGAACCTCTTGCGTGAAGAACGGCCGATCTCCGAAACGCTCGACCCGGAGAAACTGGTGGATTTTTCAATGCTTCCGTCACTGCGCTAGCGGCTATTGAATTTTCTATCGGTTCTTGAGAGCTTATAGAGGAGGGTCTATGAAAACCTTTCTGGCAGGTTTATTTGCTGCGCTTCTTATCGGGTACCCGGCCACGAGCCCGGCGGCCGCTGATCAGGCCGAGGAGCTTCAAAAAGAGCAATTGAAGACTCGTCAACAACAAGAAATCAATCAGACCCGCGAGCGTGAGCAACTCGACCAACTGAAGCGCGACCAGCAGCTGGATCGAGCCCAACAGCAACTAGATCAGCTCCGGCAACAGCGAACCGGTATCAGTAATCCTCAGGAACAGCAGCGTTTCAACCAGACCCAGCAGCAACTCGATCAACTCAAGACCGAACAACAACTCGATCGCCTTAAGACTGAGCTAGAGATCAATCAGATTCAGCGTGAACCGAACTCGTCAAGGCAAAAAGAGCAATTGAGGCAATTGCAGATGGATCAGCAGCTGAATCAGTTAAGAGACCAGCAACGGAAACTTGACGTGCAGCAGGACCTCAACCGGCAACGAAGCCCACTAGGAAACCCTTTCCGCTGAGCAGTCTCGGCCGTCGTTACCTCAGATTTTCTTTCAACCAAGCCAAGATCACCGGCTGCGCTCCTCCCCCTCCCATGTGGCCGCCGGCAAAAAAACGAGCGGTCTTAGGGTCGCCATGTTCGAGCAACAAATACATATCGGCAATCGGAAAAACGCTGTCGTTAATGCCGTTAACGCAGAGTAGCGGCGCACAGCGCCTGGTAATAACTCCCTGATCCAGTAGAGAAAGGCGCGGGCTGTACTCCACCCATTCCTCGGCGCTGGAGCGGCCGAAAGCACACGCAAGAGTCTCGGCAAGCTCGAATGGGTATTCGCCGCGTTGCGCTTTGATGATCCAGTCCTCGGTAAAAGCATAGTGTGCCGGACCACCATGATTGACCGCCGCGCGAATCCGCTCGCGATGGCTATGGGCAACCTTTGTTGCCCAGTATCCTCCGGTGCTGCCCCCGATAATGCCGACCCGGTCCGAATCCAAATCCGTGCGTTGACCAATCCAATCAAGCACTGCATCCCAAAGGCGTTCAGCATCCTCAGAGCCCGCAAGCGGGGCGTCGGCCACTCCTGGCATGTCGATGCAAAGGGTTGCCATGCCCGCATGCAGATAAGGTTCAGTCGGCCGTTCTTCTTTAAAAGCGTCGATGCCGCCCCAAATAATTACTACCGGCGGTCTCTCCATACCTTTTGGCTTTCGCAGGAGTCCGACTGAAGCGCTACCCTCACCCGGCCGGCCGTGAAACGGCATCTCGACACGCTCCAACGGCGGATCGAAGTAGCGGGCCGCCTTCAAATAATTCTCCTGTGATTTTCTGTAAGCTTTCAGCTTGCCCGGAGAATTGGGCGCCGGATAACGCGCCACGTGGTAGTAGTCGTAAGCGATAAGATAATTTTTCATTGCCGCCGAGACGTCGCCGTCAGCTTCCGCGCGCGCAGCTTTCTCTTCCCAGGGAGCAGCCAGGGCGCTGAAGGCCCTCGCCCATTCTTCTCTCTCCACAGATTTGAGATCCTGGATTACCGGCGCAACTTCCTCATAGATCGTGTGAAGAAACGGGTTGCGCATCTCTTTGGCTCGAGGGAGAAGCTCTTCTTTAACTTCATCAATGGGTCTCGGTCCAAAACGGTCTGCAGAAGTGACCATAAAACTTGACCTCCATCATCGCCATGGTCTCTCATTAGAACTGTAAACGTTTTTATCACATTGGATGCTTTGAGTTCATACCCATGGGCAAAATACTAGTCGACACTTTTTACAGTCAAGCATGATAAGTTTATGCTTCCATTTTTGCCCGACAGCCCTCTTACGTTTTGGCTGTTCTTTTCTTTTGCCCGAGCTTTGGCTTCCTGTTTACTATTACAGGCCCGGCGGGTGAGAATAATCGCGCTGTCGTCACTATTTCCAATTTCGGGCCTCACTAGCCAAAATGGCATTGTGCTTGCTGCTTGGCTCGGTGAGATAGTCAGATTTGCGACTGACAAAGGCAGCTGTGGATCTCCGGTTATGACGGCCGACACCAAGATGAATCTTCCACAGGGGGCGGAATCTCCCGACCCCACCCCAGGAAAACCACAGTTTCAGAAAAACTCCTATGCTCGAGAGCTGCGGGCCGTGGGGCAAGCCCTGGAGGCTCAGCACGTGTTTTCCTTGGACTTGGAACTGAAGGGAGGCTTCTACGTTGTCCGCGGCAAGGTAACCGCTGCCGACTACGCGCAGTCGTCGTTTTCAGGCTTCATTCAAGACTTCGTCTCGGGAGTTGGATCGGTTCTCACCGGCGGCCCTCGCCGGTCGATCTATGAAATCGATTTGTCTTACCAACCGGAGGAGATAGAAGAACTTGATGCAAAGGGACGCGCCGACCGGCGCAACGGGGATCAGAATCCTGATCCCTATGGTTTGGCACAGAAACTACGCGGGATTGGCTCGTTTTTGGATTATCGGCCCGAAACTACCCTCACCGGAATATCGGTCGAAGATCGGTGGGTGACGGTCCGATATCGAACGGCCGAAGGTCGCATCGAAGAAACGAAGCAGGATGTGGCGTATTTCTATAACTATTGGGTCAAAATGTATTTGCGGCGAGGTCTACGGCAAAACCCCACATTGCCCGACGACTCTACAGTTGTTGTCAACTGGGAATCGGCCGAAAAGCAACCGACCAATTCCGGTAGTTAGTTTCTATCCTCGCCTAAGGTAGATTCGTCTCGCCCATCAAGTAGCGATCGCACTCTCTGGCCGCGCCCCGCCCTTCGTTGATTGCCCACACCACCAGACTCTGGCCGCGCCGGCAATCGCCGGCTGCAAAAATGCCGGGAACGTTGGTATTGAATTGGCCATATTCGGCTTTGGCATTCGATCGCGGGTCACGCTCAACACCTAACTGCGAAAGAACCGTAGTTTCAGGGCCTAGGAAACCCATCGCCAATAAAACCAGATCCGCCTGTAAGACCCTCTCAGTGCCAGCGACTCGCTTGGGGATAAAGGCTCCCCGTTCATCCTTTGCCCACTCCACATCGTAGATATGAAACTCTTTAACCTCGCCCTTCTCATTGCCGACAAATTTTTCGCCGGTGCTAAGATAGATGCGCGGGTCGGCACCAAAGCGAGCCTTGCTCTCTTCCTGACCATAGTCCAGTTTATAAACTTTAGGCCATTCGGGCCAGGGATTGTCAGCTTGCCTGGTGTCAGGCGGGCGCGGCAAAATTTCAATTTGCGTGAGACTCTTGCATTGATGTCGCATAGCGGTGCCGACACAGTCCGTGCCGGTGTCGCCGCCGCCGACCACAATCACATGCTTATCGGTCGCTGAAATATAGTTGCCGTTCCGATGACCTGAATCAAGCAAACTCTTCGTATTGGCATGGAGAAACTCCATGGCGAAATGGATGCCGTTGAGCTCTCGGCCAGGAATCGGCAAATCACGCGGCTGGGTGGCGCCGCAGCATAACACGATAGCATCGAACCCTTGCTGCAGCCGGCTCGCCGGAATATCGCTGCCTACTGCGGTGTCGGTGACGAATCGGATACCTTCCGAAGTCATGAGATCGACGCGGCGTTGCACAATATTCTTGTCCAACTTCATGTTGGGAATACCATACATCAGCAAGCCGCCGATGCGGTCGTCCCGCTCGTACACGGTCACCCGGTGGCCCGCGCGATTGAGTTGTGCTGCGCAGGCGAGCCCGGCCGGGCCCGAACCGACGACCGCGACTTTCTTACCCGTCCGTTTTTGCGGCGGGTCCGGGGTTACCCATCCTTGGGCAAAACCATTGTCGATTATCGAGCATTCAATGTTCTTGATCGTGACCGGAAGCTCGTTGATGCCGAGCACGCAGGATCCCTCACAGGGTGCCGGACAAACTCTCCCGGTAAATTCGGGAAAATTGTTGGTCTTGTGAAGCCGCTCTAAGGCTTCTTTCCACAGTCCACGGTAGATGAGATCGTTCCATTCTGGGATAAGGTTATTGACCGGACACCCCGAAGCCATGCCGCTGATGAGTTGTCCCGTGTGGCAAAATGGAATACCGCAGTCCATGCAACGAGCGCCCTGCTGCTGCAGTTTAGCTTCCGCAAAATGCTCATGAAACTCCTCCCAGTCTTTCACTCGTTCCAAGGCCGAGCGGTCCTGGGGCAGCTCGCGATCATACTCCATGAAGCCAGTCGGTTTGCCCATGATTGTTAGTTTCTCCTGCGATAAGAAAATTCTCGCCTCACCCGGGCGCTTGCGGCGCAACCATCCGCGATTCACATATGCGAACGGAGTTTCGTGGTTCGCTCTCAAGAAGCGGAACCCGGCGTGGGTCAGACCCTTTGCGAATAAGCGAGCAGTGTCTAATTTCCGCTGACGCGAGCCGCGTCGTTCTTATTCGCTTCAAAGGCAAACATGAGCGCTTCGTCGCCAACCAATCCCTTGGCCTCTGCTTCTTGTAAAGCCTCGAGGACGCGACGGTAGTCTCTGGGCATCACCTTGACGAACTTCGGCGCGGTTTCTTGCCACAGCGCTAGCAGCTGCCACGCGCGCGCGCTGCGTGTATAAACCGCATGGCGCTTGAGCAACTCCTCGACTTCTTGCAAATCGCTCTCGTCCAATCGCTCGAGGGTCACGGTTTCGAAGTTGCAACGGTTCTTGAACGTCCCGTCTTCGTCCAGTACGTAAGCTATCCCGCCTGACATGCCGGCGGCGAAATTCCGCCCCGTTGTCCCGATAACGACGACCCTACCCCCGGTCATATACTCGCAGCCGTGGTCTCCCACACCTTCGATTACCGCGCGAACGCCGCTGTTGCGCACGCAGAAGCGTTCGCCAGCCATACCGCGGATGTACGCCTCGCCACTGGTGGCGCCGTAGAAGCCCACATTGCCAACGATGATGTTTTCCTCCGGAGCAAAAGTAGAACCCTCCGGCGGATACAAAATCATCTTGCCGCCAGAGAGACCCTTACCAAAGTAGTCGTTCGCATCACCCTCCAGTTCGAGAGTCATACCGGCCGGGACAAATGCTCCAAAGCTCTGACCGGCGGACCCTTCAAAGTGAAAATGGATGGTGTCTTCCGGCAGACCCTGCGGTCCAAACCTTCGGGTAACCTCACTGCCAAGAATCGTCCCAACCACGCGATTGGTGTTGCGGATGTCTAACGTCGCTTTGACTTTCTCCCGCCGTTCCAGTGCAGGCGCGGCCAAGTCGAGCAGCACCTGGTTGTCGAGGGCGTTTTCCAGCCCATGGTTCTGCGGTATCTGGCAATAGCGGCCGACGTCGCGCCGGACCTTGGGTTGATAAAGAATCGCCGCGTAATCCAAACCTTTGGCCTTCCAATGTTCCACGGCGCGGCGCACTTCGAGCCGATCCGAACGGCCGACCATTTCGTTGACCGTGCGAAAGCCCAGCTTGGCCATATGCTCGCGCATCTCCTGGGCAATGAAGCGCATGAAATTCACCACGTGGGCTGGATCGCCCTCAAATTTCTTGCGCAACTCGGGATTCTGCGTGGCGACTCCCACCGGGCAGGTGTCGAGGTGACAGACCCGCATCATGATGCAGCCCAGGGTGACCAAAGCAGTGGTGGCAAAGCCGAATTCCTCGGCGCCAAGCATCGCTGCAATAATGACATCGCGGCCGGTCTTCAGCTGGCCGTCGGTCTCCACGGCGATTCGGCTGCGCAGATTGTTAAGCACCAGGGTCTGGTGCGTCTCCGCCAGTCCTAGCTCCCAGGGCAGGCCCGCATGTTTGATGCTGGTCTGTGGCGATGCTCCCGTGCCCCCGTCATGGCCGCTGATCAAAACCACATCTGCATGACCTTTGGCGACGCCCGCTGCAATGGTTCCGACACCGATTTCCGAGACAAGCTTTACGCTAATGCGCGCGTGATGATTGGCGTTCTTGAGATCATGGATCAGTTGCGCCAAATCTTCGATGGAATAGATGTCGTGGTGCGGCGGTGGTGAAATCAAGCCAACACCCGGTGTCGAGTGGCGCACTTTAGCAATCCATGGATAGACTTTTCGCCCGGGCAGCTCGCCACCTTCTCCCGGCTTTGCACCCTGAGCCATCTTGATTTGAAGCTCGCGCGCTTGCGTCAAGTAGTAACTTGTTACGCCAAATCGCCCCGAGGCAACCTGTTTGATGGCGCTATTACGCGAATCGCCATTGGGATCTGGAACGTAGCGCGCCGGATCTTCACCCCCCTCGCCGGTATTGCTCTTCCCGCCGATGCGGTTCATCGCGATGGCAAGGGCTTCGTGCGCCTCCTTGCTTATCGAGCCATAGGACATCGCACCCGTTTTGAAACGCTTTACGATCGCATCCACCGACTCCACTTCATCAATTGGAATCGGCTTGGAAACGTATTTCAGTTCCATCAAGCCACGCAAGGTCGCCATACGCTCGGACTGGCTATCGATAAGCTGGGTGTATTCCTTAAACGTTTTGTAGTCATTGAAGCGGCAGGCTTTCTGCAACAGATGGATCGTCCGCGGATTGAAAAGATGCAACTCACCATCCTTTCGATATTGATATTGACCGTAGACTTCCAAAGTATGGCCATTCAGCGGATAGGTGGGAAATGCCCGGGCATGTTGCTGTTGCGCCTCGCGGGCAATTTCCTCTAAGCCGATGCCGCCGACGCGCGACGGCGTCCAGGTAAAGTACTTGTCCACCAGCTCCTGACCGAGCCCGACGGCCTCAAAAATTTGCGCGCCGCAATAAGACTTGATGGTAGAAATTCCCATCTTCGCCATGACCTTTACGACGCCTTTATAGACGGCTTTGTCGTAGCCCTTGATCGCCTCGTGATACGTGATGCCCTTGAGCATGCCCTCGTCGATCATATCGTTGAGACACTCGTAGGCGAGGTAAGGATTGATGGCTTGCACACCGTACCCGAGCAGAAGGCAGAAATGATGCACTTCCCGGGGTTCTCCGGATTCGAGAACCAACCCTATTCGGGTGCGCGTACCGCAACGGATGAGGTGATGATGCAGTCCGGACGATGCCAACAGAGCCGGAATCGGTGCGTGAGCTCGGTCAACACCTTTATCGGAAAGGATCAAGATCGTGATGCCATCCGCAATCGCTTTGTCCGCCGCGTTAAACAATTCCTCCAGGGCCCGCTCAATACCCGCTTTGCCTTCGCTCGGATTGAATAGAATCGGTAAGGTGAGCGATTTAAGTCCGGGCATATCAATCTTACGTAGCTTCTCCATATCTGAGTTCTTCAGAATGGGATCGGGAAGCCTAAGCTGCCGGCAACTCTCTGGACTCGGCTCGACGAGATTGCCTTCCGAACCCAGTGTCAAGGTCGTTGAAGTAATCAACTCTTCACGAATCGGATCGATGGGCGGATTGGTCACCTGCGCGAAGAGCTGTTTGAAATAATTGTATAGGAGCTGCGGCTTGTCGGATAAGATGGCAAGCGGCGTATCCGTCCCCATGGAGCCAACGGGCTGAATACCATTTTGCGCCATCGGGCCGATATTGATGCGAAGATCTTCGAAGTTGTAACCAAAGGCCTGTAGACGCTGCAGCGTTGCTTGATGATTTGCTACTGGCTGCTTTTCCGGGACGCTCTCAAACGAATCAAAGTGAACGAGGTTCTCTTTTAGCCATTTTCCGTAGGGTTTGGCCGCGGCCATCTGCTGCTTGATCTCTTCGTCGCTGATAATGCGTCCCTCACTGGTATCCACCAAAAACATCCGCCCGGGCTGTAAGCGGCGTTTTTCCAGAACCCGTTCAGGCGGCACATCGAGCACGCCGACTTCCGAGGCCATGATGACGAGGTCATCCTTGGTGACGTAATAGCGCGATGGACGCAAGCCGTTACGATCCAGCACGGCGCCCACGACCGTGCCATCGGTGAAAGCGATCGAAGCGGGGCCGTCCCATGGCTCCATGAGACTGCTGTGATATTCGTAAAAGGCCCGCTTTTTCTCGTCCATGCTCTCATGATTTTCCCACGGCTCCGGTATCATCATCATCACCGCATGGGGTAGAGAGCGTCCGCTCAACGCCAAGAACTCAAGACAGTTATCGAATTTGGCCGAGTCACTGCCATCCTCTTGGATGACGGGGAAAACCTTTTTCAAATCATTGCCAAATAGCTCTGATGCCAGCATCCCCTGTCGTGCGTGCATCCAGTTCTCATTGCCGCGAAGTGTGTTGATCTCACCGTTGTGAATAAGGTAGCGATAAGGATGCGCCCGTCCCCAGCTAGGGAACGTATTGGTGCTGAAACGAGAATGGACAACCGCGATAGCGGACTCCACCGATGGATCGGAAAGATCGGGATAAAAAGTGATGACCTGCCTGGGAGTCAGCATCCCCTTATAGATGATGGTTCGGCAGGAGAGGCTCGGAATGTAAAAGAAATCCCCGCCGGGGAGACGAGCATAACGAATCGCATTTTCCGCCCGGCGCCGAATGACATAAAGTTTACGCTCAAAAGCCAGGTCGTCCTCGATGCCTTCGCCGCGGCCAATGAATACCTGGCGGACGAAGGGCTCGTAGGATTTGGCCGTCTCGCCTAGATACAAATTATCCGTCGGGACCTTGCGCCAGCCGAGAAGGCGCTGTCCCTCACTGGTGATAATCTCCTCGAGAATCTTTTCAAATTGCCGCCGCTGAGTACGATGGTCTGGCAGAAAGAGCATGCCGACACCGTATTCGCCTGGGTCAGGCAGCTGAAAGCCGAGCCCCTCGCAAGCATCCTGAAAGAAAGTATGCGGCACTTGAAGCAGGATTCCGGCACCGTCACCGGTATTTTCTTCGCAACCGCAGGCTCCACGGTGATCGAGATTTTGCAAGACCGTCAGCGCCTGATCAACGATTTCATGTGACTTCTCACCCTTGATATTGACCACGAATCCGACGCCACAAGCATCGTGCTCAAACCTGGGATCATAAAGGCCCTGTTTGCGAGGCAAGTTGGCAATTTCCATATACCTATCCTTCACTGAATTACACCGCACCGACGGGTGTTATAAAAAATGGATACGCGAGCAGCCGCACGGTTGAAAGTAGCGCCAAGCACTTAGGCCATATCGAGAAACCCATCTTGCGTCAACGACAACATTCCGACCGCGCATCACTTTTTTTTTGAGTTGGAATGTTCAACCAAACTTTGATCCAGATCCAGGGTTTGACTCTCCTTCGCCGTGGAAAGCACAACCTTCGTCACGGTTCGCGTTACTCCTTCTACAGAGCGAATTTCACCTAGTAGCTTTTCCAAAGCACCAGTGTTCGCCGATTTCACTTTGAGGATAAAGCTTTCATCACCAGTCACATGATGACACTCGAGCACGTCGTGGTGTTGCAACATCTGCGTGGCAAACTTATTCATGTCCCGTTGGTTGCCGACGGACACACCGATAAAAGCCGTTATGTCCTTGCCGACTTTCTTGCCGTCAACGACGGCTTGATACCCCCTGATGACTCCACCCACTTCCAGCTTCTTCACCCGCTCCATCACAGCCGGCGCCGAAAGTTCGACCTCTTCGGCTATATCAGCGAGACGAGATCGTCCGCTATTTTGCAGAATAGAAAGTATTTTTAAATCTATTTGATCGAGCAAGTTAATTATTTTAACTTTAACCGTCTTTAAACTTAAACTTCTTATGTCAGTAACTAGAAAAAATGTCAAGCACTACAATTAACAGGGGATTAAATTTATGAAAAGAATGCGATATCGAGCGGCTCTTGGCTGAATTCGAACGGAAGTCGTCAACGATTAATTCCCAGCACCGAGGAGGGAAAGCAAAAAGGCCCAATTTATTCGTAGCCCGAAAGGATGTCTTGGAGTCGTCAGCTGCTGATATAGCGCTCGAGCTGTTCGATGATAAACTTCTGCTCGGCGATGATGGACTTGACAAGATCGCCTATGGAAATCACACCACGTACTTCGCCGGCTTCGATAACTGGCAAATGGCGGACCCGTAGCTCGGTCATTAAGGCCATACACTCTTCGATGTTCTGCTCAGGCTCCGCATAGGCAACACGCCCGGTCATAATCTCTTGGACCGCGGTGGTTCTCGACGAGCGGCCCTGGAGAATGACTTTCCGGGCATAGTCGCGCTCCGAGATGATTCCCACCAGCTTCGCCCCTTCCAGAACCAACAGTGCGCCAATGCCTTTGTCGGCCATCAGCTTCATAGCATCGTACACTGATGCATTGGGTCCGATCGACCATACGTCACGTCCCTTTACCGCTAGGATATCTCGAACTCTTGTCATGGGAGACCTCCCCCTTGAAGATACAGACACAAAGTCCGTGATTTCTAGGAGCTACGACGAGTTAGCAATAATGAATCTACTGCGCTAATTAAATTTTGTAAAGCGAGGTAATGTGGAAGGGAATTTCGCTTCCCCGTTCGTATATTTGTCGACGAAAAGGAGAGGCGGCAGTTATACCATCAAACTATGACAGCGGCCCCGACTCTAGCAGCAAACGCACTTGCGGTTAGCACGGGGGCGCGCGCAGCCTTCCATGAGTGGGGAACTTGTGATCGGAGCTTAATTAAAACCGGAATAGCCAATGATTCTCTCCTACGGCAGACCACGGGCACGATGCTTTAGCTAGGCGAGTCGTAGGATGCTGATAGCAAGTTCAATTTCGCAGCGTATTTTCACTGATCGTGTTCGGCGCTAACCCTTCCACGGCCCATGGACATTGGACGACAACCTCCGGATTTTCCTCGATAAGATTGCGCAGCAAGAGACGTGCTCTCTCATCGGACACATCCAACTTTGCGGCCTCGACCAACGCCCAAACGGCCTCTACGATCTTGGCTTGCCCTTTAAGGCTCACGCCCAAGTTGCGATATCCGCTGGCGCGCGTCCAATTGACTTCTATAGCCGACCGGCAATGTCGTTCCCCTTCTGCATAGCAATGAAGCATGTTTAGGCAATAGGCTGCGTTGTTGTGAAGCACATAGACGATCTTTTTTTGCTTCGGGTTCAGCCCTAACGCGGTCTTGAAATGTTCGAGGGCGGCTTCAAAATGTTGCTCGTCTGTTTCAATTTGGCCCAGGGTAAGAT
>Ga0081455_10001116_pt1 | contig 33658 bp, 30 predicted proteins | sample TabmetS3T2R1_FD_70207 | JGI IMG/M metagenome (GOLD analysis project Ga0081455, IMG submission 70207) | Tabebuia heterophylla rhizosphere microbial communities from the University of Puerto Rico - S3T2R1 | ecosystem: Host-associated > Plants > Roots > Rhizosphere ...
TGATACTCGGTTGCCTCCACGATGGACGGGCAGAGACGCCGATGCAACGGCACCGGAAATCCCCATCGCGACAGAGCCTCAAGTTCATCCCAGTGAGTCGGCAAACCTTTACCAACCAGCGCCATGATTTCGTAACAGGTGAGCGCAAGGGGGCGGGCGGCCGTCATGGCCGAGTCGAGCTGGCGCAAGGCGCCTGAGGCGGCATTTCTCGGGTTCGCAAAGCCTTCTTCACCGAGCTCGGTCATGGTGCGGTTTAACGTCTGAAAATCGTCCAGACGCATGTACACTTCGCCACGCACCACGAGTCGAAGAGGGTAACCTGTGTTGGCCATCAATTGGAGAGGCAGCGCCCGTATCGTTCTCAGGTTGACCGTGACGTCTTCTCCGGTCGTTCCGTCGCCTCTGGTGGCGCCTCGGGCAAAAACTCCGCTTTCATACAGTAACTCCACGGAGAGCCCGTCGAACTTCGGCTCCGCCGTGTACTCCACGGCGCCGACGCCGAGTTCCCGTTTCATCCGTTGATCGAATGCCAGGACATCGGCCTGATCGACGAGAGAATCCAAACTCAACATCGATTGTTCATGGCGAACTTTTTTCAAGGATTCGAGGGGAGGTGCACCCACCCGTTGGGTCGGCGAGTCTGATGTCACCAGTTCAGGATGAGCTCGCTCGAGTTCCGACAATTCGCGAAACAGGCTGTCGTAGGCCGAATCGGATATCTCTGGTTTGGCCTTGACATAGTAGAGATAGTCGTGGCGCCTGATCTCATCGCGCAGAGACACGAGCCGAGCCTGGAGGTCTGCCGTCGTCATTGAGGTCGAAGAGGGAGACTAGAGTTGGACGTTCTGCAGGTGAAATGACCCTGCAAAATCAGTTGTTATCATAGCGAATGCCAGGGGGTCAAACCAGCGGCCAGGCCGCATTCTCTTTGACTTTCGCACCTTTGGCCATTATTCTATCCAATCCAATTGACAGGAGTGCGGGCTCGGCGGTCCTCGATCGGGGAACGCATGGAGCAGGTATCGACGTGCGATGAGGAGGCAGACATGAACGGGGAAGCGCGTGTAGGGACGTTTTTGCTGAGGCCGGCCGGCCGGATCATCATGTTGATCTGTGGAGGACTGCTGTTCAGCGGCTGCGTACTATCCGAAAAATACGAAGCGGAGAAAGCACGGAGTCTGAATTTCCAGCGGCTCCTCGCCCAGGAAGAAAAGCGGACGGGCGAACTCGACAACGAAGTCAAACGCACCAAGCGAGAATTGGCGGAATACGAAACGCGGAACCGCGAACTCACCGCTCAAGTGCAGGCCGTGCGGGAACAACTCGCACGATCACAGGAAGAAACTGAGGCGATCAAGGAGGCGGCGCTCCTCGAACGAAAGGCGAAAACGGATATGAGGCGCGCTGCGGCTCCCAAAGCGCCTCCACCGGAATCCTCACCCAACATCAGCGAGCTGTTAGGGACCTCATCGAGTTCGCCGCCCGAGCCAGCGACCCCACCGGCTGACGTCCAAATGGACGCCAAAGCAGGTTCGAACATTCACGTGGTGAAGCCTGGGGAAACGTTGTACCGCATCAGCCGGCGTTATGGCGTGAAAGTCGACACGTTGCGGAAGTGGAACAAGCTTCCCGACGATATCATCGAGGTCGGACAAAAGTTGGTTGTCAGCCAGGAGCCTTAGGCGACAGGTGCCGTCTACCATGTACTCACTCAACCTGGAGGAATTTCGTCGCTATGCACGGCAGGGGAACCTCATTCCCCTGTACCGCGAGATTTTGGCAGACTACGACACCCCTGTCTCGGCATTCGCAAAAATCGACCACGGTCCGACAGCCTATCTCCTGGAAAGCATCGAGGGAGGAGAAAAATGGGCGCGGTATTCGTTCCTCGGCAGCGGGTCTCCGGTCGTTATCTATGAAGACGGGGGGGACCTCATTCAACTTCGAGGCAAGCGGAAGAAGCGCATTCCGAGTCGCGGTAATCCGCTCGAACGGTTGCAGGAAATCATGGGGACCTATCGACCCGTTGTCGTTCCGGGCCTTCCCCGCTTTGTCGGCGGAGCGGTTGGCTTCCTCAGCTATGACAACGTCAGAACGTTCGAAGAATTGCCGGGCCGTCAAAAGGAACACATCAACCTCCCTGATTTTGCGTTTCTTCTGACCGATACCCTGGTCATCTTCGACAACATCTCTCAGAAAATCAAAGTCGTCGCCAATGCCCATGTCACGTCGTCTCGGGATCGCGAGGTCAAGCGTGCCTATCGTGCGGCGACGGATCGGATCGAACGGATGATCGCCCGGCTCAAGCGCCCTCTTCGTAGGACGCGGCCCCATCGCCGGCGCCGTCCGATCACGTTTATGTCAAACATGAGTAAGGCCGACTTTGAGAAGATGGTCGTGCGCACGAAGGACTACATTCGGGCGGGGGATGTCGTTCAAACCGTGCTGTCCCAGCGATGGGAGACCAACGTGCAGGCGCCTCCGTTGCAGCTTTATAGAGCCCTTCGCGTCGTGAATCCGTCGCCTTATATGTATTATCTACGTGTTGCGGGCGTGGAGCTGGTGGGGTCGTCTCCCGAAACACTCGTGCGTTGTGAGGACGGTATAATTACGGTCCGCCCGATCGCAGGCACGCGCCGTCGCGGACAGCACGCCGAAGAGGACCTTCAACTCGAGCGCCGCCTCCTGGCTGATGAAAAGGAGCGCGCCGAGCATGTCATGCTCGTGGACCTCGGCCGGAACGACGTGGGGCGTGTCGCCCGCGCCGGCTCCGTGGCTGTCGACTCCTTGATGCACGTCGAACGGTACTCGCACGTCATGCACATCGTCTCGAACGTGACCGGACGTCTCGATCCCAGCAAGACTTCATATGACGTCTTGCGCGCCTGTTTCCCGGCCGGAACGGTTTCGGGGGCGCCGAAAATCCGAGCCATGGAAATCATCGACGAATTGGAGCCGACTCGGCGCGGACCGTACGCCGGAGCTGTGGGCTATTTCAGTTTTTCCGGCAACATGGACATGTGTATCAATATCCGTACGGTCGTGATCAAGAAACATCAGGCGTTCATCCAGGCCGGCGCCGGAATCGTGGCGGATTCGAACCCCGAATACGAATACGAAGAGACCTGCAACAAGGCGCGTGCCATGATGAAGGCGATCGAACTGGCGGAACAGGGATTGGAATAACAGCACGCATGCTCTTGATGATCGATAATTACGACTCCTTCACCTATAACCTGGTTCAGTACTTTGGGGAACTGGGCGAGGACGTCCGTGTCTACCGCAATAACAAGATCTCCATCCAACAGATCGAGGCCCTTAAACCGAACCGGATCGTCGTGTCGCCTGGCCCTTGCACCCCAAACGAGGCCGGCATCTCCGTAGAGGTCATCAGGCACTTTGCCGGACGCCTGCCTGTGCTCGGCGTCTGCCTCGGCCACCAGTCACTGGCGGTGGCATTTGGAGGCCAGGTCGTGAGAGCCGAACGTCTGATGCATGGCAAGACGTCCGGTATTCGCCACGACGGACGGACGATTTTCCGCGAGCTGCCGAATCCGTTCGACGCCACGCGCTACCATTCGCTGATCGTCGATCGCGCAAGCCTTCCGTCATGCTTTGAAATCTCAGCCGAAACTGCTGAAGGCGAGATCATGGGCATGCGCCATACTTCCCTTGGCGTCGAAGGCGTGCAGTTTCATCCCGAATCGATTCTGACCTCGGCGGGAAAGGATCTCCTCCGCAATTTCCTCAAGTTGTAACCCTTCCATGGCTACGATCAGAGACGCCATCGCAAAACTGGCCGATCGTCTCCCGCTGACGGAAAAGGAAGCGGAAGAGGTCATGCGTGAGATCATGGAAGGCGCTGCCACACCGGCGCAAATCGCCGCCTATTTGATGGGGCTCCGCCTCAAGGGGGAGACCGTTGAGGAACTGGCCGGCTCCGTCCGCGCGATGCGGGATCATGCCGTTCGGATCACCGTCGGCGCTTCGCTTGTGGTCGACACCTGCGGCACCGGCGGCGACGGCCGTCACACGTTCAATATTTCGACAACAACTGCTTTCGTCGTAGCCGGCGCCGGACTGACAGTGGCCAAACACGGCAACCGTTCGGTGTCATCCAAATCCGGCAGTGCCGACGTGCTCTCCGAACTGGGAGTGAACATCAACCTGTCCCCGGACAGGGTGTCGGATTGCATCAACGAGGTGGGTATCGGATTTCTGTTCGCGCCGCTCTATCACGGTGCCATGAAGCACTGCGCCGGCCCCCGTCAGGAGATGGGTGTCCGTACGATGCTCAACTTGTTGGGGCCGTTGACGAACCCAGCAGGCGCCACGGTGCAAGTCCTTGGCGTCTACGAAGCGCGTCTCACGGAACTCCTCGGCAAAGTGCTCATGCATTTGGGATCGCAACACTGTTTTGTCGTACATGGCATGGACGGACTGGACGAAATCACTTTGGCCGACCGTACGATCGTTTCGGAAGCCAAGGGGGGAGTCCTGTCCAACTACGTGGTGACCCCTCACGAGTTCGGTCTCGAAAACGTCTCGCCCAAGGAGCTAGCCGGGGGACTGCCGGCCGATAACGCCAGGATCACACGGGAAATCCTTCAGGGGCGGAAAGGACCTAAGCGTGACGTGGTGTGCCTCAATGCGGCGCCGGCGCTTGTTGCCGGCCGAAAGGCCAAAACGCTTCAAGAAGGCTTTCGCCTTGCGGGTCAGATCCTCGACTCCGGCGCCGCGGCCGAAAAATTGGCCAGGCTCGTCGCCTTTACAAGCCAAGGATCGCACGTATGATCCTGGCCAGAATCCTGGAACACAAGAAGGCCGAATTGCGACACAAGCACAGTCGTGGCTATGTGTCCGAACTCAAGGGATTGATCCGTGACAATGGTGAACCTCTGGGCTTCGCAGTTGCTCTCGACGCGACCAGAAGCGCGACAAGCCCGGCGCTGATCGCCGAAGTCAAAAGGGCCTCACCCAGCCGAGGGCTTCTCAGGCCGGAATTCAGCGAGCGATTTGATGCGGTCGGCCTTGCCCGAGCCTATCACGAAGCGGGAGCTTCCGCGCTTTCCGTCCTCACGGACAAAGATTTTTTCCAAGGCAGCCTGGACTATCTGCGCGAGATCAAGCGGTCCGTTCCTCTGCCGACACTCAATAAAGAGTTCATGGTCGACGCGCTGCAATTTTATGAAGCACGGGCCTACGGCGCTGACGCGGTGCTGCTGATCGTGGCCGCACTCGAACGCATACAGCTCGTCGATTTTCATGCGCTCGCGCGCGAGCTCTCCCTCGATGTGTTGATCGAAACCCACCACGAACGTGAGCTCGATACCGTCCTCGAGTGGATCCCTGAGGCGCGCATGATCGGAATCAACAATCGGGATCTCATGACTTTCACGACCGATCTCACGATTACGAAACGACTGGCGCCACGCATTCCTTCGGACAAGCTCATCGTGAGCGAAAGCGGCATCCACACTCGCGGGCACGTCGAGCAACTGCTCGACATCGGCATTCATGCCATGCTTATCGGTGAATCGCTCATCACTGCCGATGATTCCCGGTCTAAGATCAGGGAGCTGCGCGGCGCCCCATCGCCCGCGGAGGCCTAGATCCATGCCGCACGGGATCAAAGTGAAAGTGTGCGGAATTACCAACACCGAAGACGCGCTGGCTGCGGTCGACGCGGGTGCGGATGCATTGGGATTCATCTTCTATGAGAAAAGCCCGCGCTATGTCGTGCCGGCGGTCGCCGCAAAAATCGTCGCCGATCTGCCTCCATTGATCACACCGGTGGGCGTTTTTGTGAATGAAGGATTGGCCACCGTCCGTTCCATCATGGACATCTGCGGCCTCGGTATGGCGCAGTTACACGGAGACGAGAACGCCTCCTACTGCCGTGAGCTCGCTCGGCCGGCGATGAAAGCGCTCAGGTTGAGGGATCGTGGCAGCCTGCTGGCCTTGGCCGAGTACCAAGGAAGGGGCGGCGTCCGTGGATTCGTTCTTGACACCTTTTCAGAGCTTGCCTACGGGGGAACCGGTCAGGTCACCGATTGGGGTCTGGCCGCCGAGGTGGCCAAAAGCATTCCCATCCTGCTCGCAGGAGGTCTCACCCCAGAGAATGTAACGGAAGCGATACGCGCCGTGCGACCGTATGGAGTCGACGTCAGCAGCGGAGTGGAATCGGCTCCCGGAAGGAAGGACCACGCAAAAGTCCACGCGTTCCTCAAAGCGGTAAGGGTTGTCTCTTCTTCGTGAGCCTGTTTATACTGCCCGCACCATGACAAACAGGAAATCCACGTCGGTTGTGCCGGACCGGCAGGGCCGCTTCGGCGCCTATGGTGGCCGCTATGTCCCCGAGACATTGATGCCCGCTCTCTTGGAATTGGAGCGGGAATACGCGCTGGCAAGAAAAGACCGCCGGTTTCAGGCTGAGCTCTCCTATTATCTCAGGCAATATGTCGGACGTCCGACCCCGCTGTACTTCGCCAAGCGACTGACGAGCCGCCTGGGCGGGGCCAAGATTTACTTGAAGCGGGAAGACCTCTGCCATACGGGGGCACACAAGATCAACAATGCGATCGGGCAGGGCCTCCTGGCCAGGCGGATGCGCAAGCCGCGCATCATTGCCGAAACCGGAGCCGGCCAGCACGGCGTCGCGACGGCGACAGTCGCCGCTATGTTCGGCTTGCAGTGTGAAATTTACATGGGCACCGAGGACATGCAGCGCCAGGCGCTCAACGTATTTCGGATGCGCCTCCTCGGTTCCACAGTGACAGCTGTCGATGCCGGCAGCCGAACGCTGAAGGATGCGATCAGCGAGGCCATGCGCGACTGGACGACGAATATCCGCACGACCCATTACATTCTCGGCTCGGTGCTCGGCGCACACCCCTATCCGATGATGATCCGCGATTTTCAATCGATCATCGGAAAGGAAGCGCGCAAGCAAATCCTCGCGACGGAAGGACGCCTGCCGGATTGCCTGATCGCTTGCGTCGGCGGAGGCAGCAACGCCATGGGGCTGTTTCACGCGTTTTTGAGCGATAAGCGGGTCAAGATGGTGGGCGTCGAAGCCGGAGGGCTCGGTGTCGGCAGTGGGAAACATGCGGCCCGGTTTTCCGGTGGATCGCCGGGAGTGTTGCAAGGAACCATGACCTATCTGTTACAGAACGAAGATGGCCAGATCAACTTGACGCACTCGGTGTCCGCGGGCCTGGACTACGCTGCCGTTGGTCCAGAACACAGCTATCTCCGAGAGCTCGGCCGGACCAGCTACACTTCAGCAACCGATGAGGAGGCGCTCGCGGCGTTCGACCTTCTCGCGAGGGAGGAAGGCATCGTGCCGGCGCTTGAAAGTGCCCATGCCATCGCCCATGCGGTCAAGGTGGCGCCGACCATGAAGCGACAGCAAGTGCTGTTGGTCAATTTGTCGGGGCGGGGAGACAAGGACGTCCAGCAGGTGGCTCGCATGAGGGGCATTACTTTATAGGTGTAGGTGGGGAGTGATGCGTCACAAGAAACAGGCTTCAAGACAGGCAAAACGTGCTCTGGGCCATCCTGCACGGGTCACCGATGAACTGTCGGTGAGGCCGAGCCGACTCGACAAGACATTTCAACGGCTCGGGGTCCAGAGAAAGAAGGCGCTAATTACCTATCTCATGGCCGGCGATCCCAGCTTGGCGGAAACCGAGCAGCTCGTCGTTGAACTGGAAAAGGCGGGTGCCGACATCATCGAGCTGGGCGTGCCCTTCTCCGATCCAATCGCTGACGGTCCGGTGATTCAGCAGGCGGCGGAGCGCGCCCTGCGCAGCGGAACGACACTGCGCAGCATACTCTCGATGGTCCGGCGCTTAAGAACGCACTCCGAAATCCCGCTGGTGCTCATGGCCTATTACAACAGCGTCCATGCCTTCGGTCCGGAGCGCTTCTGTCGGGAGGCCGCGGCGGCGGGCGTGGACGGCCTTATTGTTCCCGACATGCCTCCTGACGAGGCCGGTCCGCTCCAGAGACCCGCAGCAGCCTCGGGCCTTCAACTGATCTTCCTGCTGGCCCCGACGAGCACGGCCGAACGGCGGGCGTTCGTCGCGCGGCAGTCACACGGGTTCGTCTACTACGTTTCATTGACCGGCATCACCGGAGCAAAGCTCGGCAAGGTGTCCGAAATCGGCCAAAACGTCGAGCAGATCCGGAAAGTCTCGAACACGCCGGTTGCGGTTGGATTCGGGGTCACAACACCGGAGGATGCGGCCGACGTTTCGTCGGTCGCCGACGGCGTCATTGTCGGTAGTGCGATCGTCAAGCAGATTGCCGCAGGCCAGCAGCAGCAAGGGATGGTCGCCCACGTTTCGGAATTCGTCCACGCGTTGAAAAACGCCATGGCATCACGGCCGGCACTATAGGCTTCTGGAAGCTACTTGCGGGCAAGACCGTTGGACGTGCGGTGTTGGTCCTGGGGAGGCATGTAGGCGATCATCTCGCGTGCGAGTTCGTTTGCGACATCCTTCAGATTCGGGCGGTAGAACATATAGCTGCTGGACCGTTCGTGACGGGCCTTCCAAACCGTCGTGCCGGTGGTTGCATCGACAAGCCGTAGACTAAGTCCCACACGCCCCACGTTGTCGCCTTCCTTACGGACGTATTCCCACGAGTTGACTCGAACGACCAGGAATGAGTCGACGTTCAGCGCCTTTCCCAGCTTGATCGCCGCTTCCTTGTCTGATTGTCCCGTCATCTCGAGACGCGAGAAATAAAACACAAGCGAATCAAAGGCTTCCTTCGAGGCCTGAAAAATATCCGTCACGCTTTCCGGCGTGACGACTCGCTCGATTCTCGCAGTCTTCGCAAGGGCCCCAGACAGAACGTCCTGAATGTCTTCGCGCGCACTATCGTACTGGCTGGCCATCGGAGGTAGCACGGCGATCGCCTGTGGTCGAAACTGCTTCGCACCAGGGCCCTCCCAGACCTCCTGCAATCCACCGCAGCCCGCGAGAAATAGGGGAATACAACAGAGAAGCGCGCGGGTCGAATACGATACACGAATGAACATGGAATCAGTATACCATTAGTGAATGACGATAGGGCTAGAAGGTCAACGATATTGACCCAGACGCCAGCGCACCCTTCTCGACGAAATCATACCCGCCGCCCAGGTCGAGACGAAACGCGTAAATCCTCATCCCGAGTCCGGCCGTCGGTGTGAATGGTGTACTGGCATCTTGCATATTTTTGAACGTACCGATCCGGAAAGATAAAAATTCCGTGAGAATCGTTTGCTCCGCCCCTAAACTCAGTACCTGACTCTTCACGCCCGGCACGAGCGTCTTGTTCGATGTCACGTCTACGTCGACCGACAGCGTCAGCGAGGAGTAGGGATTGAGCGCCATACCGCCACGGACTTGAGGGCCCAACTTGATCTTACTGCCATCCGGTGCATCGAATTCCGGTTGATTAAGGTCCTTGGCCACCACGCCGAATCGAAGCCATGATGACGGCCGATAGATGGCACCGGCATCGATGCCGTACGACGTGGAGAGCGTCGACTGACCCAGGCTATCGGACAGTTTGATCTCCTGGCCACCCACTAAATTCTGCGTACCGCTGTAGGCCGCTCCTTGGATGACCTTGGCCGTGACGCCGATGGAGAACATCTTATCCGCGAAGGCGTAGGCGTAGGAGAACGCCACCTGCCGGGTCTCCAGTGCGGGAACCGTCATGGCACCGTTGATGGAGGTCACAACACCACTGCAATTTGGATTTGGTTGACACGTCACGGGGCTTGATACATATGCCCCTCCCGTCATGACGTCGGAAATATTGAAGCCGAAGGCGTGCTCACCGAAGTGTCCCTTGATGTACAGCCCGGCGGCGCCGTTGAACGACGTATTGGCCCCCGGCTGATTGAGACTATTCGCGATGTTTTGAGCTTGAGCTTGGGCATCGGGCGCCAACGGATTAAAGTTTTCCAAATCATTGATGGCGTCGGCGATACCCAGTCGGTCGATCGCTTGCCCTCCGCCGACGATTCGGATATCGACGGTCTGCGTCATGGCGAGACCAGCCGGATTCCAATAGGTGGCCAATGCATCGGTGGTGATGGCCACGCCGGCACCGCCCATGCCCATCTGACGGGGACCAACTATGACAAATTCCGCCGCGAACGCCTGCCCGGCGAGCGAGGCAGAAAGGAGGATGATACTGGCACGGAAAATAAAAGGCATTCGCATAAATCGGCAGTCCTCCGGAGGAATGCCTTGCTGAGTCTATTGGATGACCCGGCGCCCGTCAAGGATTTGGGGACAGTTGCCCTTCGGTCCGGCGACTGTCCCCGTTCATAGGGACAAGCGCAATAGGCACGAGTAAGTCGGAAGTCGGAGCAGCTAGATGATCTGACCGTCCTGCATGTGCAGAATTCGGTCAGCTTGGGAGGAAAGCTTGTCGTTGTGCGTGACGATCACGAACGTGGTGCCTCGCGCTTTGTTTAATTCGCGCATGAGAGCAAACAACGCTTCGCCGGTATGGGTATCTAGATTGCCGGTCGGCTCATCGGCCAGCACGAGGTCGGGCTTCTGCAACAGCGCGCGCGCGACGGCAACTCGTTGCTGCTCGCCTCCGGACAACTCGCCGGGCTTGTGATGCAACCTGGCGCCCAGTCCAACGTCGTTCAGAATGGCGGTAGCCTCGGCTTTGACGTCATCTGGTTGGCGCCGCTGGATCAATGCCGGCATGCAGGCATTCTCGAGCGCCGTGAACTCCGGAAGCAGATGATGAAACTGAAACACAAAGCCGATCCGTTTGTTGCGAAACTCCGCCTGAGCCGCCTCTGAGAGTTGAAACAGGTCCTGTCCCTCGAAGCAGACGGTCCCGCTGCTGGGACGGTCGAGCAAGCCGATGATGTGCAGGAGCGTGCTCTTGCCGGCTCCGGACGCCCCGACGACGGCGATCAGTTCGCCGCGCGTGATCGTCAGATCGATCCCTTTGAGCACGGGCAATATCTGCTCGCCCATCGGAAAATCTTTATGTAGATTGGTCACCTTAATCATGCGTGTGCGGAATGGGAATGATGTTGGGCGCTACGATGTCGTCTATTCATAGCGCAACGCGGCCACCGGTTCGAGCTTTGCGGCCTGCAGCGACGGGTAGACGGTCGCTGCGAAACTGATGAGGATGGCCGACCCTGCCACCAGGAGGACGTCCTCGCCCAGCACATGGACCGGGATCTTCGAAATGTAATAGACCGTCGGATCGAAGGTCCAAAACGTCTCAATCAGCCATAAGAACGCATAGCCCAAGGGAATCCCGATGGCTGTACCCGACAGGCCGATGATCAGACCGTTGAGCATGAAAATACGACGGATGCTTCGTCTGGTGGCGCCCATGGCCTTCAGGATGGCAATTTCTTTTTGTTTTTCCGTCACGATCATCGTGAGCGTACTCACGATATTGAAGGAGGCCACGATCGTGATCAGCACGAGCAGCAAGAACATCATCGTCTTCTCGAGCTTGAGCGCCGAAAAGAGGTTACGGTTCATCTGCATCCAATCTCTTGCACCATACGAAAACCCCAGCGCCTGCTCGACCCGCCGGGCGATCTCAGCGGCATGGAAGACGTCCGTGACCTTGATTTCGATACCCGTCACGCTGTCACCCATGCCGAAGAACTTCTGGGCTTCCCCCAATTCGATGTAGGCGAGCGACGAATCATACTCGTACATCCCGGACTGAAAAATCCCCGCGACCGCAAAGATCCTGATCTTCGGAACCATACCCATGGCGCTGATGGTGCCCGTGGGGGAGACCACGCTGATCGTATCGCCTGGAAATGCACCGAGACGCAGGGCCAGCTCTTTGCCGAGAATGATGCCGGGTTTCTCCGACAACTGCGGCGGACCTGACGGATCGTCCACCGGAGGCAGCTTGACGGGAATCAACTTCTGCAGATCCTCGAGTTGTCCCGACACCAGATTTTGGGCCAGTGCCGTCACTTTCCCCTCCCGCAGAGGATCGACGCCACGCAGTACAACCCCTTGTGCGCTGCTTGGTGTGGTCAACATAACCTGCTTGAGGATGAACGGTGTCGCCGCCACCACGTCGGGCACCGTCTCGACCTGTCTTGCGGTCGCATCATAGTCGGTCATGCCGTCTTTCATGCGATCTTGAACGATGATGTGGGCGGTCGTGCCGAGGATCTTGGCCTGGATGTCCTCCTTGAACCCCGTCATGATGCCGACGGTGCCGATCAGGGCCGCCACCCCTAAGGTGATGCCGGTGACGGACACGAATGTATTCAGGGAGATCGTTCGATTGCGCCGCTTGGCACGGAGGTAACGGAGGCCGACGACAATTTCGTAGGGAAGTGCCAAGAGGCTATTTCTCCGGACGCAACTGAGGAAAAAGGACCACATCGCGGATGGACGCCTGGTTCGTGAAGAGCATGATCAACCGGTCGATGCCAATGCCTTCGCCGGCCGTCGGCGGCATCGCATATTCAAGCGCCCGGAGGAAATCCTCATCGACCACATGCGCTTCTTCGTCCCCCGCCGCGCGTTGGGCCGCCTGGCCTTCAAACCGCTCGCGCTGGTCGAGAGGGTCATTCAACTCCGAAAAGGCGTTGGCGATTTCTCGCCCGGCGATGTACAGCTCGAAGCGGTCGGTGAGATCTGGATTGGCATCTTTGCGCCTGGCCAACGGCGAAATCTCTATCGGGTAATCCGTAATGAAAGTGGGCTGCTCGAGATTGCGCTCGACGGTCTCTTCGAAGATCTCATTGATGATGTTGAAGAGCGGCCACTTCGTATCCACCGGCACATTGAGTTGTTTGGCCGCAGCGAGGGCCTCCGCTCGGTCGGTCAAAACGGCCGGCGCCAGCTTGTTCACTTCGAGAATCGCCTGATGATACGACCAGCGGCGCCACGGAGGGGTCAGATCGATCACCTTGCCCTGATACTCGATGGTGGTCTTCCCCAGCAGCTGATGAGCCAATGAGGAAATCATTTCTTCGGTCAGCCGAATAAGGTCGTGATAATCGGCGTATGCGACATAGAACTCCAGCATCGTGAATTCCGGATTGTGGATCGTGGAGATGCCTTCGTTCCTGAAATTCCGGTTAATCTCAAACACGCGCGGAAATCCGCCAACGATTAGCCGCTTCAAGTACAGTTCGGGAGCGATTCGCAGATACAAATCGGCGCCGAGCGCGTTGTGATGGGTAACGAACGGTTTGGCGGCTGCGCCGCCAGGAATCGGATGCATCATCGGCGTTTCGACTTCGAGGAACCCCCGCTCGATCAGGAACGCCCTGATCGCGGCGATAATGCGGCTTCGCATGGCAAAAATGCCGTGGACCTCCGGATTGGCAACCAGATCGACGTAGCGCTGGCGATAGCGGGTCTCGACATCCGTGAGCCCGTGCCATTTCTCCGGTAGAGGACGCAGCGCCTTGCTCAAAAAGGTCAGTTCATGGACTTCAACAGTAAACTCGTTCGTTTTTGTGCGAAACAACGTGCCCGTCACGCCGATCCAGTCCCCAAGATCCAACTGCTCCGTGACGGTGTAGGCTTGCGGGGAAAGCAGATCCTTCTTGAGATAGGTTTGCAGTCGATCGGAACCGTCCTGCAGTACGGCAAACGCCGCCTTGCCGAAACGACGAAGCGCCACGACCCGACCGGCGAGCGTGCAGGTAATGCGTTCCTGCTCCAGCGTTTCTTTCGTTTTCTGGCCATGCAGCCTGACGAGATCACCGGCCCGGTCTTTAACCTCGAAACGCGTGCCGTACGGAGCGATGCCGGCCTCGCGCAGGAGATCGAGCTTCTTAATGCGCTGCTGCCGTTGCTCGTTGGCTTCATCCATGTTCACGCGCCTTCATCACACCTCGGATTACACATCATCGGATTCTTGGGCCGCTGAAAGCTGACCGCTGCCCTTGGTCAGCTGCTTCTTCAGATAGGCCTCGATGAACCCGTCCACGTCACCGTCCATGACCGCAGCCACCTGTCCGACTTCATAGCCTGTTCGGTGATCCTTTACCATCTGATAGGGTTGAAACACATACGAGCGGATCTGGCTGCCCCACGCGATATCTTTTTTCTCTCCGACAATCGCGTTGAACTCGGCTTCTTTCTTCTTCTGCTCCACCTCGTAAAGCCGGGCCTTTAAGATTTTCATCGCACCGTTGCGATTCTGCAGCTGCGAGCGTTCATTCTGACATTGGACAACGATGCCGGTCGGCACATGCGTGATGCGAATGGCTGTCTCAACCTTGTTGACGTTCTGGCCGCCCGCACCGCCGGATCTGAAGGTATCGATCTTGAGATCCTTGTCCTCAATCGCCAGTTCGAGATCATCATTTAGCTCGGGGTACACAAAGACCGATGCAAACGACGTATGTCGGCGCTTGTTGGCGTCAAACGGCGAAATACGCACAAGTCGATGCACACCGGCCTCCGCCTTGAGGTAGCCGTAGGCGTAGGGACCCGTGACCGAAATCGTCGCGCTTTTGACGCCGGCCTCATCACCAGCCTGAAAATCGAGCGTCTCGACCTTGAACCCCTTTCCCTCAGCCCAACGCACGTACATGCGCAAGAGCATCTGAGCCCAATCCTGAGACTCGGTTCCTCCGGCTCCCGGATGGATGGCAATGATGGCGTTGTTTTGATCGAGCTCGCCAGACAGCAGATGCTCCACCCGGAGGGCAGCCAACTGCGGTTCAAAATGGTCCAATTCGGAAGTCAGCTCAGTTTCGAGGCCGGCATCGTCGCTTTCCTGCGCCAGTTCCAGCAGCGCCGTGACGTCGCCCAACTTGGTCTCGATGTCGCGCCACTGCTGCAATTCACGCTCCAGTTTCACTTTCCGGCGGCTCACGCCTGCCGCCGCGCGCGCGTCGCTCCAGAAATTGGGTTGGCCCATCTTGGCTTCGAGTTCTTGCAGCTCGGAGGTCATGCGAGAGAGGTCAAAGATGCCCCCGGAGTTCCGAGACCTGGTCATCGACACTGCGCACACGAAGACGAATCTCATCCAACATGAACCGGATCCTTTCGATGTTAAATGGGAGTGGCCGCGACGGCGTCGGGTTCAGCCCCTTTGGTGCCAAAAATGCCGTATAGACAGAACAGCAGGGAGATTAACACACAGCCGTAGGCAAAGACATCTCCATGCCGGCTGTAAAAGGTCTTCGTCTGACGGACCGGAATCTCGGCCTGCAAGGCGGTCTCGGTAAAGATCGGGGAGGTCTCGATGATGCGTCCGAACGGATCGATGAAGCCTGAAATCCCGGTGTTCGCTGCGCGGGCGAATGCGAGATGATTTTCCACCGAGCGGAAGACCACCATGGAAAAATGCTGAGCGGGCGCCGAGGAATCTCCGAACCAGGCATCGTTGGTAATGGTCACAAGAAACTCTGCGCCAGCGGCGGTCACACGCCGGACGAGATCGGGAAAGATGACCTCATAACAAATCACGACGCCAAATTTCACCCGTCGCGCTGGCGCCACGCCATCGGACTCCTTCAGTTGAAACGAGAGAACGATGGGGCCTGGTCCAGCCTGAAAATCACCAATCCCTTCCACCATCTTCTCGAGAAAGAAGAGGAGCGAGGATTTCAGCGGAATATACTCGCCGAACGGGACGAGGTGCTGTTTGTCGTATCGTCCAAGAAGTTGTCCATCAGGAGACAGGAGATAGGCGCTGTTAAGCAGGAACGGCTTGTGGTCGGTATCAAATCGCACAGCGGGGCTACCGAACAGGAGTGGAGCCGCCGCGCGATTGGCCATAGCGACGAGCTGCAACTGATACACCGGTTCACGCTCAAAAATAAACGGTGTCGCGGCTTCAGGCCACACGACGAGATCCGCGCCGTATCCGAACGACTCGGTCAGACGGTCGTAGCGGCGGAGCGTTTCATCCCGATAGGCCTGGTCCCATTTGACTGCTTGGTCAATGTTGGGCTGCACGACACCGACTCGCAGCGTGGCTTTCGGGCGTTCGACTCCCTCGCTGGCGATCAACGACGTGCTGTACGCCCAGGACAGACCCATCAGCATGGCCGCCGTCGTCACCAATTCCCAGGGGAGGCGAGCGGGCCTGAACCCTCGAAAGAGAGGCATGAGCCACAAATAGAGTTCGGCCAAGGCGACGTTCGTCAATACGATGAGGAAGGACACACCATACACGCCGAGATGATCGGCGATTTGGATCAGATCGAGCTGGCGGTATTGTGAATAGCCGAGAAGTGACCAGGGGAGGCCGCTGAGCACATAGGTGCGGAGCAACTCCAGCGCCACCCAGAGACACGGCGCAGCGAACAGCCCATAGCGCGGCATCAGCATCCGGAACCAAACGACGCCGGCGCTGTACAAGGCGACATACAGCCCGAGATAGGCGGTAAGGAGCAGCATGATGCCATAGCTGAACACCACCGGTACTTTGCCGTACGTATGCATGGCGGTGACCACCCACGCCATGATGCCGGTTGAGCTGATGATCCCCGTAAGCCAACCGAGCCAAAACGCTTGGCTGCGGCGGCTTAGGCCGTCGAGGGCAATGTGGAGGGGAATCAACGCGATCCACGCCAGGAGACCCGTCTCATATTTGGGGAAGCAGTAGGGAAGCAGAATGCCCGTCGTGGAGGCGAGAAGGATCAGGCGGACGGGCCACTGACTCATCGCGCTAACTTAGCGGAAGAAGAAGGTTGTTGCAACTAAACCCCCTCCTTCCAGTCGACTGTGCTAATGCGTCAGGATCGAGAGAGGCCCCTGTTGTAGACGCATATTCTCCTCGTCGAGTTCACTGACGGTGCCGCAATCCGCTTCGTTCAGTTCTACACCGAAGTGGGCGTCGTCGACCCAGCGCACCGTCGCCTTCTTGATAATGAGCGCATGTTTCGCCGTCGGGATCACTAGCAGAACGAGTTCCATGCCCACGGTGACCAGATGTGTCCCTCGCAGGCAACCGCCGTGAGCGGTTAAATTTTCGGTCATGCCGCTGGCATGGAAGTCGCCATTAGAATAATAGACGGGGCAGGAAAGCGATGTTCGGATATCGCGTCGCTTGTTCGAACGAGATGTCATGATGTTGTGTCGCTATTTCATGAAGAGGTGAGTTGGAAGGTACAGGAACACTTACTGAGAAACTATTGGGCAATGGTAGGGGAGGGATTCGACCTGGTCTCATCGATAGACAGTGGACCGGCTGTGGAGGAGCCTTTGAATATTCTCCTTTCAAAAGCATGTCTTACCATAAAGGATCTCTCGAATATCATACAGTTAGATGGCACTGTCAGAGCACTTCTTAAGACGGCCACGTCGCTGCATGCAAGTCATCTCGCCAAGCTGCCGGGATTGCCACCTTTCGAGGGGGCTGCAAGAAACACATCATGTTGGTGATTTCTCGAACCTGAACGGGTATTCTTCCGAGAAGACCCTATGCTCACGCAGGCATTGCGGGAATGAGGCCCATGATGGTCGATCCAGAATCCAGGAAGCATATGATCTCCACCGCCGTGACGGCGCTGTGTGGGTTCGCATTGTTCACCACGAGCGGATGTGTCATGCAAAGCACGTATGATGCGGCAATCGAGGAAGGGAGGATCACAAGAACAGAACTGGCTCGTGCCCTGGAAGAACAGAAAGTTCTTACGCGCCGAGTGAGCGAGATGGAACTCATCAATGCGGACGTCATGCGTGAAGCCGAATCAGCCGTCGCGTCGCTGCAGCAATCCAAAGATGCCGCCGAGCAGGAACGTCAACAGGCGGAGCAGCACATCGCGAAGCTGCAACAGAAGGTGGCTCAAGCAAGCAAGCAGCATCGTTCATTGCAGTACGAGTTGACGGTGGCCAAGGAAAACACCGCGGCACTGCAGGAACTCATCGATGTCTATCAGCGAAAAGTTCGCGACGGCGCCACGTCAGTCGCGAATACCGCTACAGGCGAACCGGCAATCCATAAACCGTTTGATCCTTCGACCATTCCTGTACCACAGGATTTGCCTCCGGTACCCGCCGTGGCACCGCCAGCACCTGAGCCTGCACCGGCACCAGTGCCGGCACCGAAACCGAGTGCCGCAAAGACCACTCAGCCTCCTGCCGACGAAAGTCTCCTCACGAGCGTGAAGAATTGGCTCCTCTCCCTCTGGCGATCCGTCTTTTCTTAGGAAAGAAATCGTCACGGTCGAGTCGCCGACCGTCTGTCTCTTGTGCTTTTCCTAGGTGCCTTCGACGGACCGTGAATCGATTTGATTGCGAACATCTCGTATTTGCCTCCGCAGGTCTGGCGAATTGCCGGTACAGCCTTCCGAACGCTTGTGGCTGTGGATATTCATGCGCCTGTAACATTCAAACACCGCATCCACAGCGGCAATACGGCATCCGGTTCGCAAATGTGCAGCAATTGAACGTCTGATTACAGTCTCTACTATTACTTGGGGTCCTATCGGCCGAACACCTATGCCTAAAAATTAGGCACTTTGCTCATCAGATGCCTCAAATCCTGCATCCTCGGCAGGACAGCCATGTTTGTTCACAGACTTATCCACAGAAAATGGGGATCGACAATTCGCATGCCGCGGATGAGAAAAATGAGATCTTTTGGTGAATTGTTTTGCACCGATGGATCCGCTTGGGTCCAATGGTGCTGAGACGGTCACGAGTAAGAGGATCGAGCAGAAAAAGTGGGAGGAGGACGCACCTACCGAGAGTGATAGGTACGATGGAGACCTTGGGAGGACTTTAGGCTTCCCAGTACAAGCTGGGCCTGCACACCATCCTCAGCGCTCGGTCCCCTATTGAACCACATTCCCTCTGGGCGTTAACTCCTCCCACAGAAGACACGATAGGCTTCTCTCGCGAGGCCGTCAAGAAAACTAATGAAGCATGCGGACACCGGATCGATGCAATCCGTATCGCAGGACGCCGGTTGTCAGGACAATGATCACCGTTGCCTCGGCGCCTCTTTTGTGGTACCAAGACGCACGCTCACATCACCACGAGGTTGAATGTCAAAAAAGCCGACGTCCGTTCCTGCGACCGCATCTCGCCCGACAGTTCCCGAAGCAGTCATCCAAAAGAAGCCGCCTCAGCAGCAGATCACTGCGGTGGAAATGGGTGCGCGGCAGCGGGAAATTTCGGTTTCTGAATTCTTCACGAAGAACCGCCACCTGCTCGGCTTTGATAATCCTCGGAAGGCGCTGCTCACGTGCGTCAAAGAAGCCGTAGACAATGCGCTTGACGCCTGCGAAGAAGCCGGCATTTTACCGGACGTTAGCGTCAGGCTGGAGGTGGTCTCGAACGGTGAGCCGATCGCGCCGAGCCAAGCCAGTAGGTTTCGTATCACGGTGGCCGACAACGGGCCGGGCATCATCCGTCAGCAGATCCCGCGCATCTTTGCCAAACTGCTCTACGGATCGAAGTTCCACCGCATGCGGATGAGCCGCGGTCAGCAGGGCATCGGGATTTCCGCCGCGGGCATGTATGGACAGCTGACGACGGGCAAACCGGTGAAGATCATCTCTCGGACCGGTCCGAGAGCCGCGGCTCATTTTTTTGAAGTGCAGATCGATACGAAGAAAAACGAGCCGCTGGTGCATGAAAACAAGCAGATCGAGTGGGACCAGGCGCAAGGCACACAGGTGACGCTGGAGGTGGAAGGAAAATACCAGAAAGGCCGCTCGTCAGTCGACGAGTGGCTGGAACAAACGACCATCGCGAATCCACATGTACGCCTCGTCTACCATACGCCGGAAGGGGAGTCCAAGGAATACGCCCGCACCTATCATGAACTGCCGCCTTCCCCGCGGGAAATCAAACCGCATCCCTACGGCATCGAATTCGGCATGCTGCTCAAGATGCTGCAGGACACCAAAAGTCAGACGGTGGCGGGGTTTCTCGCAGGTGATTTCTGCCGGGTTTCTCCGCAACTGGCGAACGACATTTGCAAAGACGCCAAGGTGTCCGCCCACCTGAAGCCCCGCGAGTTGAAGGGAAGCTCGGCTGAAACGCTGTATCAGACGATTCAGAACACCAAGATTATGGCACCTCCGACGAATTGCCTTTCGCCCATCGGCGAAAAGGCGATCCTGTCGGGCCTCTACAAACAGATCAAAGGCGAATTCTACACAGCCGTCAGCCGACCGCCAGCTGTGTATCGCGGTAACCCGTTCGTGATTGAAGCGGGATTGGCCTATGGGAATCGGCCGGGCGATCAGCCCAAAACGGAACAGCCAGTCGGGCCTCGAGCGGAAGGCGAGGAAGAAGACAACGATGCCGAGCTCGCGCGGGTCATCCGATACGCGAACCGCGTGCCGCTCCTCTATCAGCAGTCGGCCTGTTCGACATTCAAAGCCGCGTTGAACACCACCTGGAAGAATTACGGAGTGCCTCAATCCCGGGGAGCATTGCCTGGCGGACCGATGGTGATTTTTGTCCATATGGCCTCCGTATGGGTGCCGTTCACCAGCGAATCGAAAGAAGCCATTGCCGATTATGACGAGATTCAAAAGGAGATCACCTTGGCGCTACGCGAATGCGGCAGGCGTCTGGGATTGTTTCTCAGGCGACGGGAACGGGCGGCCAGTGAGTACCGCCGGCGCAACATTTTCGAGTTATATATCGAGGAAGTCGTGGAAGCCTGCAGCCGGCTCAAAGGCGGGAAGCTCGCCAAAGAAAAAGTCAAAATGCAGCTGCAGAAAATTGCCAACTCCCGCACGGGTGGCCTCAAAACCGACGAAGCGATGGGCAGGACCGGCGGTCCGGAAGGCCTGCCCCATTCCATCATCGTGACGGAGGAAGGCGTGGAAGGCGAAGTGGCGGCGGCCGTTCAGGTCGAAGCTGTGGAGGAAGAGCCCGGGCTCGTCGAGAGCGATCTCCTTGGCGACACGGCAGCGCCTGCGCCCAAGTCAGAGAAAGCCCCTGCGAAGACCACGAAGGAACGTTCATCCAGGCGACCCGCCGGCTCGCGCCGCAAGAGCGATCAGATGGCGTTGTTCGAAAAGACTACCGGTGCAAGAACCCTGAAGAAGGCGATGGTCCGCCCAAAGTCACCCATGGCCCATCGGAAAAAATAGCCGACTATGCCGACGAAACAGAAAAAATCAAGCGTAGTCGAGAAGAAACTGATTGGGCTCGCGGACATCGTCGTGTCGGCCGCGGAACGGTCGAAGGATCCCACTTTCGCCATTCCAATTCGCGCATTGTCGAACGTCGCGTTCAATGAACGCAAAGGCATGATCGAAATGGGCCACAAGAAACAGGCCCGGTCATTCTTCAACGTCGGAATGGCCAAGAAGTTCATGCAGACGGTGCTGGTGGCGGACGCATTGTCCGAACTGCAGCGCGCGGATCTCACGACGTCGCTTCGGGAAATCTACTACCGCACGAAACACACCATCAAGGATTCACACGAAAACACCTTCGACACTCAGGACGAGTCCGACCCGGTGATCGAAGACCTCGAGGTCTCTCTGTCGGCGTTGCGCGAAGAGCTGCATGTCCGGGCGGAAAACAGCGGCAGTATCGTGGGACCAGTCGTCTTCGGGGACGATGGGGACAGGGTGGACTGTACGCGGTTGGGAAAAGGGGGCTACTCGGTGCCCTCAATCGTGGAACCGGAGTATCTGGAGATTCGTCGTTGCACCGCGGATTTTTTGCTCTTGGTCGAAAAGGGCACACAATGGAACCGCATGTCGGAGGATAAATTCTGGCGACGGTACAACTGCGTTCTCCTGACGGGAAACGGCCAGCCGCCGAGAGGCGTGAGACGTCTGGCGAGACGCCTTCACGAGGAGCATAAACTGCCCGTGTACGTCCTGGTCGATAACGATCCGTGGGGGTACTACATTTATTCGGTGGTCAAGCAGGGATCAATTAATCTCGCCTTCGAAAGTCAGCGGATGGCGATTCCCAAGGCCAAATTCATCGGACTCTCGAGCGCCGATCCAGAGCGATATGAATTGCCCAGGAACGTGGGCATCAAATTGAACGAAAAAGATATCGGGCGTGCGAAGGAACTGATGAACTACCAATGGTTTCAAAAGCCGGCGTGGCAAGCCGAAATCAAGCGTATGCTCGCCAGCGGTCTCAAGTATGAACTCGACGCACTGGCCAATAAGGATTTTCAATACCTCACCAAGAAGTATCTGCCTCGCAAGCTGAAAGAAAAAGATTGGCTGGATTAGGAGTGCAAGAGCAGGGGAATCCCCCAGTACGCAAATTGATCCATGTGGAGATAGCATGAAGTATGACTCGGATCGGACTGCTGATAGTGATGGTGGCCAGTCTCCTGGTGGCGCCGGCGTGGGCCGCGGACATTATCCCGGCCCCCGAATCTCCCGCTCCGGCGCCTCCCGGCCAACCACCGACTGAACAGCCGCAACCGGAGACAACGCCTCCGGCAACCGATCCCGGCATGGTCAAGCAGCCTGAGACCATTCCAGACCCCAATTCCGTCGTGAATCCCCCCGTAGTCGATCCGAAGATGGCCATCAATCCGGAAGCGGCGCCCGCGCAGCCCGTCCACCCATCTGCACCCGCTGAACCTGAACGTCCGAAGCAGGACCAGCCGCCGAAGAAGCAATGATCGATGAAAGAAATCCCGCGACCGACACGCGACTTCAAGGACATGATGATCGCGGGTTGCCATGTGCGCTTGTCCTATCAATGGACTTCCGAAGCGCGCTGGACGGTCAGAGCCACCATGAGGTGTGGCGTCGGGGATAGGGTAGACGAACGGTCGGTCGCCACAGAAGCCTTTGACAGTCGGGAAGCGGCAGAACGCGACGCACTCCGGCAAGTCACAGCTTTATTGGGAAATAATACCGATCGCAGCCATTCGCGAGTCCGCAACTGGAGCTAACGAGTTCCGTTATCCTTACGCAAGTGGAGATCGCATGGCGACTATCGGACAAGCGATTCCCGACGGCACCTTTCAGGCCTTCCACGAAGAGGAGATCCGTCCGATCACATTGAGCAGTTACCGCGGGCGCTGGCTTCTCTTGGTTTTTTATCCGGGGGACTTCACGTTTATCTGTCCGACCGAATTGGAAGAGCTGGGTACGTTGTACGCTGACTTCCGGAAGCTGGATGCCGAGGTCATTGGCGTCAGCACCGACTCTGTCTTCGTGCATAAAGCCTGGCACGATACATCCCCGGCGATTAAGAAGCTGCCGTTTCCGCTGCTGGCAGATGCCGGTGGACATCTGTCACAGAAACTTGGGGTATATCTCTATCGAGAGGGCGTTGCCTTACGCGGCAGCTTCATCTTCGATCCAGACGGAAAGCTCTGCGCGTACGAAGTGCATGCCAATAATATCGGACGCAACATGCATGAGCTCCTGCGCAAGCTCCAAGCGGCGGCCTTCGTGCATGAGAACGGTGGGGTCGAAGTGTGTCCGGCCGGGTGGAAACCAGGGGAACGCACGCTGCGCCCGAGTTTGGACCTGGTCGGCAAACTGTAAACTGGAGCACCTATGATGTCCTGGCGGCACAGGGCATGGCCGTTGGTGGCAACGTTTTGTATCATTGTCGCCGCAGCCACCGCCTGTTCTTCGGCCCCACAGAATTCCCTCAAGCAGAATACCGGCGACGCGGGAAGCACCGTGACCAGATCGCATCCTCCGTATTATCCCAATACGTCAGGGAATATCATCGCGCCGCCGGGCAATCCTGGCGGCAATCCGTCTGGTGCACCGCCTATCGTCGGCGGTACGACCAACCAGCAGGCGGCCTGGCCTGAAGGTCGCTAGCCGCATCAGTCCCTTCGCCATCGCACATCAATGGGGTGCGCGCCTGTGATCAGATCTATCGCGTCACGTGTCCTTCATGCGCGCACTGCATAGCGAGTCCGCTCCTTGCACGGCCTTTTCCAGCGGTGTTAAGATCCAACTCGCCTCGGAATTTAGCCCTGTCCGATTGCTCATCGGGGATGCAATGCCGAACATCACGTTGTTAGTGTCACCAAGCTGCGGCGCTTGTCCCTCGGCGAAAAGCCTCTGGAAGCAACTGCGCGTGAAGTACAGTTTCTCGTATCGCGAAGTCGACATTACGACGCCAGACGGGCAGGAGCTCGCCAATCGCCATGCAGTTCGCGCTGTCCCGGCAACGATCATCGATGGGCGGCTGACCTTCGTCGGCGTGCCCAGCCGCGAGAGCGCGGAGAAAGCCTTGCAGTTGAAAATGCGCCCGCGAGAGGGGTAACAGGGAGACCAGGTGATGGACGAAGACGATATCGAGCTCCCCATCCTTCCAAGACTGGACAAAGGACCGCCACCGGATTGTCCCATCTGCGGCGATCCTATGTCCTTTATCGATGGGGACTGGGCCTGTGTCGATTGCAATGGCGAGCTGCTCGGACCGGAAACGGGCTAAAAAGGCGCGCTCATGGACAATGAGGAATGTGCTCAGAATGACTGAACCGTTTTTGCGGATTCCACTCTCCACATTCCACGTTCCTCATTCCTAGATGCTCAAGGTTGTCACCGGCCGATTCCATCCTTCCCTCGAGTCCTCTCTCATCAAACAGGTCCAGCTCCTCAAAGCATCCGATCCCTGGACACACGTGGCAGTTGTTGTCCCTTCCAAACCACTCCTCGACCGGATCAAACGGTTGTTGGCCATTGACCACGGGTTGTCCCTACTCAATCTTCACCTATTTACCTTCCATCAACTCGCATTGAGGCTCGCCGACGAGCAACGCGCCCATGCTGGCCCTTCTTTCCGCATCGTCAGTGAACTCTTTTTCGAGCAGCTCATCCGCTATCTGGTCAACCAGCGGCTCGCCGATTTGCCTGCCATAGGACAACTCGGTCAGTCGTTCGGAACCTGGACCGCGCTCTGGTCAACGATCAGGGACCTCAAGGACGGAGGAGTGGATCCGGCCACGGCACTGCAGGCGCTGGGCGAGGGGTGCTTCGACCGAGAGGATCACGAATGGCTCCACGCGCTCTTCACGCTCCAAACGGCCGTTCAGGAGGTCGGCATCGACCTCAAGGTGGGGACAGCCGATGATTTGGCCGAAGCGCTCATACCCGCGGTTGCGACTTCACCGTTTCTCACATCCATGAGTCACGTCTGTTATTACGGGTTCTACGACCTGACTCAGGTGCAGCTCTCACTGTTCCAGGCCGTGGCAGCGGCAGTTCCAACGACGCTGTTCTTCCCGCTCGACAACACCCCTTCGTTTGCGTTTGCCCGGCGTTTCTTTGATCGTCATATTCAGCCGCTCCTGGGTGCGGATCATCACATCGACGCAAGTGCAGGGCACACGGAAGTCTCGCGGCCGGAGGTGTCTGTTCAAAGCGTCATTGGCCCTGATGAGGAGTTGTCGGTCGCCTGCCGCGCCATTCTCGACCTGGTTGAAACACACGGATACCAATTCCATGAGATTGGTGTGGTGGCCCGCACGCTGGACTCCTACAGCACATTGGCCCAAACGGTTTTTGCTCGTCATCGAGTCCCGTTGATGACGGCGGCGCGCCGTCCCCTCGTCCACCAGCCGCTGTGCAAGACCCTCCTATTGCTGGCAACCTTGCCGGTCAACGATTTCTATCGCACAGCCGTGCTCGACATCGTCACGTCGCCGTTCTACGCCAGACACGTTTCCGATGACCGCCTTTCAGCAGTCTATCGGCCGGAGCAGTGGAAAGCCGTCGTCGATGCCCTCAATATCACACATGGCCTCGAGGAATGGGAGCGGTTGAAGCGATGGTGTCAGGCGGCCCTCGAGGTGGACGGAGAAGGCGATGAGATAGGAGCACTCGGCCCGCTGGAGATCGCCCCGGAAGTGATCGCTCTTCTCTGGAACAGCGTATCTCGACTGCTGGCTGCCTACTCCACACTGCCCACAAAGGGCACACATGGGACATTGCTTCAGGCCTTCCAGCGCCTGGTGCATGAGCATCTTCGTTGGCCGAACGCTACTCAGGAGCAGTCAGGCGAGACCGCGGAACTATGGGAAGCCCTCGACCAGACCTTGGTCAGTCTCGAGGAACTCACCATCATCGGCCATGAGCTGACCTGGCGTGAATTTGCAGAGGTGCTGACCCATGCATTCGAACGTGTGGGCGTTTCTCTCGACGCGGCGCTTCCGCAGGGTGTCACGCTCATCGATGCGATGGCGGCGCGTGGACTGCCGTTTAGAGCTCTGTTCGTGTTGGGCCTGAACGAGAAGGTGTTTCCGCGTTACATTCGTGAAGATGCCTTTCTTCGCGATCGGCAGCGTCGTGTGCTGGAAACCACTCTCGGATACAAGGTCGACGAGAAGCTGCCGGGCTACGACGAAGAATCGTTGCTCTTCACGCTGCTTAGCCAGGCTGCCGTCCGGCGGTTGTATCTCTCCTTCCAACGGGCGGATGACAACGGCCGCATGTTGGCTCCTTCACCGTATCTCGGCGACCTGCGGCAGCGGTGGGGAATACCTCCGCACCCCGTAGACATCATTCCGCGTCGCCTGTCGCAGCGAATGGCTCATCGGCCGGCAATCAGCCGATTCCTTCCACCTTCGGACCTCGCTCAGTGGATGGCGGTCACCGGGAAGGATCCAGAAAGTCTTCTCGAAGCCGCAGGACACGACGCTGCGACCTTTCGTAACGGCGTTGAGGCCCTTGACCGGACGGAGAGTGACCAAGCGGTGTTGACGGCGTTTGATGGGTTGACGGGTCCGCTTGACAGCCATTGGAGGCGGGTCACAGATCGCGGCATCGCCCCAACTCCACTCGAACGATATGCTCGCTGTCCATTCCGCTATTTTTCCGCCGATGTGCTGAGGCTCGAAACTGTCCGAAATCAAACTTTGAACGAACCTGACGTGCGTGTGCTCGGCACCTTTTGTCATGGTGCCTTGCGACGATGCTACGAATTGCTGCTACCGACCGGATGGCCGGGCCGACCGGTCACCGACGATACGATCGATTGGTGCATTGAAACTGCCGTCGAGGAAGCGGCCGCCGACATCGAACGGCAACACCGAACCGGTCACTATCTCCTCTGGGAACTCGCCAAGGCCTCTATCGTGGATGTGATGACGGCAGCCGTCGATGAGGATACGCGGGCCTACCACAATGCTCCCTTCGCGCCGGTCGCGTTCGAGACCATGGCGGAAGGCACCATTGCCGACGTCCCAGGCTGTGGATCGACGCCTGTGAAAATCCGTGGGCGCATTGATCGTCTCGACCGACATCGCGATACCGGAATCCTGCGCATCATCGATTACAAACTGAAAGTCGGCAAGTCGATCTCGGTCGAGGACCGGCATCTCGTGCAATCGGCCATCCGCGGCTATCGACTCCAGCCGCCCCTATACGCTCAGTTGCAGATTCCCGATCATGGCATCCCACGTCAGGTCCAGCTCTTCTTCCTTGCCCCTAACTGGCCGAATCCTGTCGCACGATCAACCTTTGATACCGACGCGTGGTCGGCGGACAGCGGAGTCTTGCTCCGTCATACCATCGGCCAGCTGATCAGCGGCATCAAGGGTGGCCGCTTTTTCATCATGCCGGATACCTACTGCAAGACATGCGAATTTCGGGTGGCCTGCCGCCGAGAGCACACGCCGACATGGTGGCGCACCTCTCGGACGGTTGAATCAAAAGAGCTGGAGGCGTTACGCACCTTGCAGGTCAGCCAATGAGTAATCGTGGGTCGATGTCCGACCAAGACGCGCGCCGAGCCGCGGAAACGACCTTCGATCGAAACGTCGTCGTCGTAGCCGGCGCAGGCACAGGGAAGACAACCCTGCTCGTCAACCGATTGATTCAGCTGCTGATGAGGGAACCTCACCCCGTGGCCATTACCCAGACCGTCGCCTTGACCTACACCAACAAAGCGGCGACCGAAATGAAGATCCGTCTCAGGGAACGACTGGCTGGGCTTGCGCGTCCGTCGACAGAATCGATTCAAACGTCCGATGGCGGAGCTGTTTCGATCGAAGACCTCCGCATGCGCTACGGGCTCACGACGGAGGACATTGCGGCACGGGCCAATGCGGCACTAAGGGACCTGGAAAAAGCGCAGATCGGGACGGTACACAGCTTCGCCGGACATCTCCTGCGCCTGTATCCATTGGAAGCCGGAGTGGATCCTGCCTTTCGAGAGGACGACGGACTTCGGTTCGATGAAGCCTTCCAGATGGCATGGAGCGTCTGGATCGATCGCGAGCTCAGCCGCGAAGGGACGCAGCACCGGCGATGGCGTGGGGTGCTCGGTTCGACTTCGCTGGATCAGCTTCGCTCGGTCGCGTACACACTCTGCAGCGAACTCGTCGATATTGTGGGGTTGCTCCGCCAGGTCAGCTCCGAACCGGACGAAGCCCTGATCGATTGGATCGGCAGGATGCGCGACCAGGCACAGAAGTTATTGGACGCTCACGACCGGCCGAAGCGGCGCAAAATCGAGCATATGCTTGGCGCAGCCGTTGCCCTGATGACGCTCGTACACGAAAAAGGCCCGCAAGCGATCGATGAACTCGATCCAGCAACACGGGAATGGCTGGAGAAGCATCCGGGTGGCACGATCAGAGAGTGGGAGCCCAGCGACTTTGTCCACGCAGTAAGTATCGTGAAACTTGCCCAGCAATTTCTTCTACTTAACCAAACCTACTTCATCAATTTGTTAACGCTTCTTCGACCGCTGATTGTCTCCATTAAGACTTCGTTCGCACAGACGGGGTGGATATCATTCGACGGGTTGTTAGCACGAGCCCGGGGGCTGCTTTGGGAACATCCAGAGATCCGCGAACGGATCAAGCAAGAATATCGGGCGATCCTGATCGACGAGTTTCAGGACACAGACCCGATCCAGTACGAAATTCTCCTGGCCCTTGCCGAGCAACCGGGGCATTCGTCCCGAGCCTGGCATGACATGGCGCTCGAACCGGGAAAATTATTCATTGTGGGCGACCCCAAGCAGTCGATTTACGCCTTTCGTCGGGCCGACATGGAAGCCTTCGATCGCGTCGTCGACAAGGTGCTCGCCGATGGCGGAACCATGTATAGCCTGACCACCAACTTCCGCAGCGATGCGAACATCCTCGGACCAGTCAACGACATGTTTGACCGACTGTTTCTCCGGCAACCGCTCGTGCAGCCCGCCAATGTGCGTCTTGAGGGAGACGCCCGGCGAAAAACAAGCGCTGCCGAGACCGGCGTGACGATCCAGATCACGGCACCCAACGCTGACGACGCCCCATTCGACGCCGCAGGAGCGGCCAGAGCTGAAGGCGAAGTCCTCGCCCGGTGGCTGCGCGAGGACCTGCTCACTCGCCCCGGAGTGTCGGCCGGCCATATAGCCTTTCTGTTTCGAAAATTGACGCAGGCCGATGCCTATCTCGACGCACTTCGCCGCTACAACATTCCCTATCTCATCGAAGGCGAGAAGCATTTCTATCGGCGGCAGGAAGTCATCGATTTGGTCAATGTCCTGCGGGTGCTCGACCATCCCCATGACCACATCGCCCTTCTCGGTGTGTTGCGCTCGCCGCTCGGCGGTTTGACGGACCGAGACATCTACGATCTCCGTGAAGCCGGCTGCTTCGCCTACCTGCACGAGACCCATATCGACACATGGTCGCACCCGCGGGCTGAAACGGTTCGACGCCTGTATCGCCGCTTGGCTTTGCTGCATCGGACCGTGACGACAGTTCCGTTGGATGAAGTCATCCAACTGGTATTCGACCAGCTCCCTCTGCTGGAATTGGCAGCAGCTTCCTTGCACGGAGAGCAGGCCGTCGCCAATCTGTTCAAGGTCAAGCAGACGGCGGCGGCGCTCACGGATCGACCACAGCTCACACTGAGCCGGTTTATCGAATTGATGGTGAAGAGACTGGATGAGCAGCCGGATGAAGCCGAGAGTCCGCTGGCAGAGGACTCGTCCGACGCGATCCAGATCTTGACAATTCACAAAGCGAAGGGCCTCGAGTTTCCCATTGTCGTACTACCCGGTCTTCATCAAGGCAGTGGGCGCGACACGGCCACACCGTCAGTCGTCTACGACTGGTCTACGGGCACCTATGGTCTTTCAGCAGGTCCCCACCAGACACTCGGCTACCTGATGGTTCAGGAGAAACAGGTCGAACGTGAGAAAGCCGAGCGCCGCCGTGTGCTCTACGTCGGTATGACACGGGCTAAGGACCTCCTGGTCCTCTCGGGTGGACTGACGGCACGATCGGTCGGCGAAACCGCGCTCGAGTGGCTCGAGGACATCGGCGAGGGAGAGATCGGAAATTCCCAGACGGAGACGGTAAAAATCGGATCGAGCGAGATCATCCATCGCACCGTGCACGCACCTCAACGAAAATGGCCCAGGCGTTCGCCGGCGGGAGGCGAGGACGGACCGGCGGTACATCCGGCCGAACTGGCCAAACTTTGGACAGAGCGGACGACTCGATGCCAGGCAACTCGAGCCGCCGTATGGCATCTCACGCCGAGTTCCCTGCACCAGAGCCTCTCGGCCAGCGACCCTGAGTTCGCTCGCGGCACCGGCGGACGCGAGGAAGGCCGCTTGGTGGGAGTGATCGCCCACCGCATCCTTGAAGGATGGGACTTTGCGCTGCCGCCAGACGGATTGCCGGCACGGATCGCTCCCACTCTTGATCTGTTCCTCTCGCCTGAACAAGACGAGATCCGATCAGAGGTGACCAATTCGCTCAACGATCTGTTTACGACATTTGGCGCCTCGGAATCGTACGCGCGACTAAGTTCCGCTGCGATCCTGGGCCGAGAGGTGCCGTTTATCATGCCGTGGGGCGAAGGACAGGTGATGGAAGGAGCCATCGACATCATGTACCGCCTTGACGGGGAGATCTGGATTGCGGACTATAAGACCGACCGGATTCCGAGATCAGAAGTGAGGGCGAGAGTCGAATTGTATGCCCACCGAGCGGCAATCTATCGGGAAGCGGCGATCCGATGTTTGGGGCTATCACAGGTATCCTTCCAATTTCTGTTTCTCCGAACAGGCGTGAGCGTGGACCTGTGAGGTGAGGTTTGACGTAACGATGACCTGGTCGACGCATACCAGACATCTCGCCGCCGGCCAGCGGCGATCGCCAACTAAAGGAGGTACCGATGCGCATCCTGTTCATCGTCGTCTTCTGTGCCCTGGCTCTAGGGTGTTCGAACCAATCTACAAAAGCGACAAACGTACTGCCGGCACCCACCGGGACCAAACCGGAGGCGGCAGCACAGCTCGAGAAGGGCAATGCACTGTTCGCGTCACGCGAGTATGCCGGCGCCGAACAGGCGTTCCGACAGGCGATCGTCGCGGATGCGAACCTGGCCGAAGCGCATTACAATTTGGCGCTGACACTCGATCGGACCGGCCAAAAGGATGAAGCGAGAAAACACTACATCACGGCTGCCAACCTGGCACCCGGGAACAAAGTCATTTGGAATTCCCCGCCGCTTCATCAACAATCCGGCGGGCTGAATTACGACATCGAAAAGAAATCATACTTGGATCCGAACACTCGGAGGTACTAGCCATGGGCAGAAGGCGCCGAAGGGATTTCTCTCCCGAGGAGTTCGGCGCACTAGTTGAGCAGGCGCTTGCCGACTTGCCTCAGCCGTACGCACGGTTCGCCCGGGACGTTTCGGTCGTCGTGGAAGAGGAGCCTTCCGCTGAGGTGCTCGAAGACTTGGAATTGGATTCGGCCGATGATCTGCTGGGTCTCTATCAAGGTCTTTCACTGGCCGACGAGTCGTTTTTCCAAACCGGGGGTCAACACCCGCCACGCATTGCCATCTATAAAGGACCCATCCTGAGGCTGTGCGACACCGCCGACGACGTGAGACGGGAAATTCGGGACACGGTGGTGCATGAGCTCGGACATCATGTCGGGCTCGACGATGACGAGATGCCCTACTGAGGCTTGAGTGAGGGGTTCCGCCGCTGAGCGAGCGACTGACGCTGATACCCGAGAGTGAGCATGAACACGCCAATCACGATCATTGGCAACGATAGCAACTGTCCCATGGAGAGGGAACCAAAAATGAACCCGATGTGCGAATCCGGCTCCCGGAACAATTCGACCACGATCCGACAGAGACCATAGCCGGTCAGAAAACTCCAAAAAATCGTTCCCGGCGGCGTTGACCGCCTGCCGATCAGCCAAAGGACCGTGAACAGCAAGACCCCCTCCAGGCTGGCTTCATAAAGCTGGGAAGGATGCCGACAGGCCGGACCACCGGTCGGAAACACCATGCACCAAGGTACGTCGGTCGGCCGTCCATACAGCTCCCCATTAATAAAGTTGCCCAATCGTCCGAACCCCAATCCAATAGGAGTCACCGATGCGGCCAGATCGGCGATGGTATAGACGGGGATGCCCTGCCGTTTGCTGAACCAGACAAGCGCCACGATCGTCCCGAGCAATCCACCGTGGAAGGACATGCCTCCCTCCCAGACGGCAAAAAACTTCAACGGATGCTGTAGGTAATAAGAAAGATTGTAAAACAGCGTATAACCGAGCCGGCCGCCGATAAAGACACCCAATGCCGCCCAAACGACCATGTCGTAGATTTGGTCCTTCGAAATCGCCAATCCCTTGTCGCGGACCTTGCGCGTGATGAGGAAATAGGCAGCCGTCAGACCGATCAAATACATCAGCCCGTACCAACGGAATTGCAAAGGACCGAATTCAAAAAAGACTGGATTGACGTGCGGGTAGGGGATGGCGTTCAGCCAACTCATTCTTGCCTCATGTGGCGGTGTGGCTGGATCATAAGTGACGCCTCCAGGCATTGCAAGCCTGGCAGCGCCGGAGGATCAGGATTCAAAGCGGCTCTGATCGCTGATTTGATCAGTGTCCTGTTGGTTTTCTGGCACGTCTGTGTCGCGGGCTGTGAGAAAAAGGCGACCCAATATTAAGGCCTCTTAATCGGTGGTGTCTGCAGCGGCATGTTTTCGCAGATATGATGCTGCTTCATCATTTGGCACGCTTGATGCTCAGGCGATGAACAGGAACATAAGCAGTTCGATTCAATCATCCACATTCGCTGTTCGAAAGGAGGGTGTCATGTCGAACGAAGGAAAGCAGGTGGCTCGTTATGCCGCGTTAGTCGCGGGAAGTGCGGTGGTCGGAGCAGGAATCGGTCTACTCCTGGCGCCACAGGCCGGAACGGAGACACGGCGTGAAATCGCGCGCTATGCCAAGAAAGCACAAATCCAGGCCACTCGTTGGAGCCGAGCCGTGCAATCGGGCGTCAAGGAAGTGATGGATCGAACGAAGCGGCCCATGGTCGAAGCGGTATAAGGTTCCAGTTCTTCCGCGTCCGGCCGAGGGCGCTCTGCGACTTACGCCCGGACGCTTCCATCTCCGCCTGCCGCATTCAGTCTGTCGCCGCAACGGCTGCAGGCTGATTGCGCGCGTCTTGCGCCTTGACCACCTCCCACCTCGATGCTAGAGTCCCGCTGCTCATTCAGCGAGTTTCGGTCGCACCAAGGAGCGCTCCAGACCGCGCGGTGCGCGGCGGATTCTCTACATGCTCGCCCGTCTGCCCGTCATGCAGGAGTGGCGAAACTGGCATACGCACAGGACTTAAAATCCTGTTCCCCGAAAGGGGAGTACGGGTTCGATCCCCGTCTCCTGCACCAAATCGCAGACCCACATTCGTCCGAAGAGACCGATCCCGTTGCCGGAGTCGCCGTCGCATACGGACGCCGTGCCTATGAGCAGAAGTTAC